>OJMK01000449.1_pt1 | contig 42987 bp, 59 predicted proteins | sample 1597201 | NCBI WGS metagenome assembly OJMK01 (sample SAMEA2452125, study PRJEB22498) | human gut metagenome | reverse complement strand
ATTGTCTAAATCACACAAACCACATAGTCATCCTAACAGGCACACAAAAAGAGAAGAAAGACAAATTAGAAATTCTTTCAAAAAGTGTTATGAAAGATATGGATGGGATGGAGTATACAGTGATTTAAAGAGAAAAGGATATACAAGAAGCTACTCAGGAATGATGTATGCAGCTAAAAGAATGGGTTCAGTAAAATATAAAAAGACCAAGAAAAAGAGCCGTAAGCATAGAAGATATCCGGAACTGTTAATACCTGGAGAAAAGGTGCAGATAGATGTAAAAGAAGTGCCACATAATTGTTTAAGAGGTAAGGCTTTAAGGGACGGAAAGCATTTTTATCAATGGACTGCAATAGATGAATGTACAAGGATGAGATTTGTATATGGGTTTGAAGAACACACACCTGAAAACTCAACCAAATTTCTGAAAATGTTATTGAAAGAATTTCCGTTTAAAATACAGACTATTCAAACAGATAACGGAAGAGAGTTCACATATAAATATCAGAGCAGTGAAGTGAAAAGTCCTTTTGAAATAGAATTAAACACAAAATTAAAAGGACATTTGGAATGGAGTAATAACAAAACAATGAGAACACTTGATTACAAGAGTCCAATGCAGTTATTGAGTGAAAAGTTAGAATTGAAATCCATTCATTAATTAATATTCATAATCAAAAGTCAGTAAAACAAGCGAAATATTAAATCGTATTTTATTTTTACCCTAAAATGGGTCATATCTATTTACAACACAGACGTGAGTAATGGAAGTGTTTGATGTTGACTTGACATAGCACCGATTTAGGATTATAATAGTCTGTATCAGGCCTAAAAGTAGACTGAATGGAGGGCTGGTATTGGATAAATTAATTTACCTTGACACCTATTTGCTTCAAAAGGATATGAGAATACGAATGCCAAAAGCAGCCATATCAAATGTGGGAGCACAAAAGGGTGAATCAATGTTTGATATATACTTTAACCCAGTTGACAAAAGCATAGTGTTAAAGATCAGTGAGGATAAAGATGGTGAATAATCAGGTAGGATATACTACAAATTTAGGGCAGTGCTTATGCGAGGATTCTCTGCTTGCCCTTGAAAAAATGAATTCGGGAAGCGTCAATCTTTTTATTACAAGTCCGCCATTCGCACTTCAGCGAAAGAAAGCTTATGGGAACGAGGAACAATCAGAGTATGTCGATTGGTTGTGCCAGTTTGCTGAACTTGTATATGACAAACTGCGAGATGATGGGAGTTTTGTAATCGACATCGGTGGAGCTTATGAAAAAGGAGTTCCTTCATATAGCCTATACCAATTTCGTGCGTTAATAAAAATGTGTGATGTTGTTGGATTCAAACTGGCTCAGCCGTTCTACTGGCATAATCCATCAGCACTCCCTGCACCAATCGAATGGGTTAACAAAAGAAAACTGCGCGCAAAAACATCTGTTAATACGGTATGGTGGTTGTGCAAAGACCCTCTTAAATGTAAAGCAAATGTATCGAATGTTCTTGCTCCATATTCTTCAAGAATGGAGAGACTCATCTCTAATCCTGAAGAATTTGTAAAGAAAGAAGGGACAGCCAGACCTTCGGGTCATGTCCTTGGAAAATCATCGTGGAGCAAAAACAATGGCGGCGCAATTCCCCCAAATCTCTTACAGATACCAAACAGCGAAAGTAATAGCCAATATCTTAGGCTATGCAAGAAAATTGGCGTAAAGGGGCATCCAGCGAGATTTCCTGCTGCATTGCCTGAGTTTTTTATTAAATTCTTGACTGATGAGGGAGATTTGGTTGTCGATATTTTTGGAGGAAGCAATACAACTGGACATACAGCAGAAAAGCTCCGCCGAAAATGGCAGAGCTTTGAGATTGCACAGGAATATGTCGCTGCATCATCATTTCGATTTGCAAATAGCATTGAAGAAGCAAAGATGTACTATGAGAAAATAATGGCTGGCGGAATGATTAGAATAGACAACATCACACATTAATGCTATCTGGGTCTACAGGGTTATCAACATTAATGGGATAGACTTGCAGCCCATTTTCACGAACAAATTTTACAGGAATTTTAGGGTTGTTCAAATGGGTCATTGTTTTCAACTTCTCCTCCCAATGCTGGTAGATTGGTTCGAGCATATCCGGAGTTAATACATACATTTCTGTCAACTTGATTCCGTGGTAAATTGCAAAAGTCCAAGGGACTTGGCGGTACTTCTTGATTATGTCGTGGTTTGTATGATGATTTGTGCTAAATCCAGATGCTGATGTTTCAAGGTTAATAGACTTCATTTCCCACTCTGTTCCGCTTGGGGAGACAGCGTCATTACCTTCTCTGCCTGGCAATATGGTCATATTCAGGTATATTAACTGCTGCAATACTTTCGCTCCATTATCTTGGAAAATATCATCAATTCCGTGTTCTTCCGCCAACTCAGCAAGGCTATGTAAACTTGCCCACAATGTTTCTATTTCTCTTATTCTGATTTGGTGCTCTGTATCATAAAACGCCATAGTTATTCTCCTTTGTGATTATCAATCAATAATGCGCTTGGATCAATATCCAACGCTTCCGCAATTTTTTGAATGTTCTCAAGTGATACATTGCGTTGAAAGCATTCAATATCGCTAATATAAGTACGATGAAGTCCGCAAAGCTCCGCAAATTTTTCTTGAGAGAAGCCTTTTTCTGTTCGATACTTTCTTAGATTAGTACCGAAAACTTCTTTGATATTCATAGGCACATCCTCCCTTTCTTAAATAATAATTATAACTAAAAGCCGACTTTGAGTCTACAGACGATGAGTGGCAAACACGAATCGGATTGTTTAAGCATCTTCCGAGCAAGACAAAAGCGTCGTAGCAATACGGCGCTTTTTTGGGCTCTATAATAAATGTTGGGGTAAGAAAATAGAGCCTACTAAAAAAATATAAAAAAGTAGAGCATAAATTTGAAAAATCCGTTAAAATGGACATTCATATTTTTTAAATTTAGGATGGATAACCCTGACTGGAACACTTGTGATGAAGATGGAGAAAATGTAAAGCTGAAAGACAATGTACCGGAAAGAGTAAGAAAAAGCTATGAAATGTGGAAAGCTAGGGAAGAATATTATTCTGATGAAAGAAACCTTATGGATGATGAATCTGATAAATAATGTTCTTTTTAGTGATATTAACTATTTAAAAAGCAAAAAATCCTCTACTAACTATTAACTTAGTTTGGTAGGGGAAATTTTTTTGAAAAAATTTAAAATAAATGCAACTTTTTTGCAACTTAAATCGTTATATATATGTATAGAGGAACTTTATATTATATAGATTTTATTCAATATTTTACCACTGATAATGACGATAAATATATAATATTCTATGTTTTATAACAATATTGTAAGATAAGGTTACTTTTTAACCAGTTTTATTGACATATTTTGTTTTTTAAAATAAAATAGGTTAAGGTAACGAGAGGTTTATAAGTGGAATGTTGTAAATTTTATGGAGGAACATAATGAAAAATGTGTTAGAATTTTTTGAACATACAGTTGAAAAATTTCCTAATAAAGTCGGCTTTACTGATGAAAACAGATGTTCTACTTTTTCAGAAACTATGGAAAAGTCAAAGAAAATCGGTACTTCACTTTTACAGTATGGCAACAGAAAAGCAGTAGCTATTTTAATTGATAAAAACTGTAACTGTATTGACAGTATGTTGGGTACACTTTATGCCGGAATCTTTTATGTTGTTGTGGATGTTCATTCACCTAAGGATAGAATTATAAACATTCTTTCTTCACTTGATGAACCTATTATTTTAACCGATAATTCTTCTTTACAGTTGGCTAAAGAGGTTAGCAGTAATGAAACAATAGTTGTCTATGAAGATGCTATTGAAACTACTGTTGATATTGATGGTCTTGATAGCGTTAGAAGTAATATGATTGATATGGATATTGCCTATATCCTATTTACAAGTGGTTCAACAGGTATGCCTAAAGGAACTGTAATCAGCCACAGAGCCTTGATTAGCTATATTAATTGGGTAACTGAAGAATTTAAGTTTGATGAAAATACTTCATTTGGTAGCCAAACACCACTATACTTTAGTATGTCAGTTACCGACTTTTATTCTACAGTTAAGTGTGGCTGTACTTACAACATTATTCCAAAGAAGTATTTTTCTTTCCCACTAAATCTTGTGAATTACTTAAATGAAAAGAAAGTCAATACAATTTATTGGGTACCTACTGCAATTTCAATTCTTTCTAACTGGAAGGTGTTTGATGTTGCAAAGCCTGAATATTTAAGGACTGTACTTTTTGCCGGTGAGGTTATGCCAACAAAACAACTTAACTACTGGATAAAAAGTCTTGATAATGATATTATATATGCAAACCTATTTGGCCCTACAGAAACAACTGATATTTGTACTTTCTATAGAGTAAACAGGGAATTTGCCGATGACGAAAGTTTGCCTATCGGTATTCATTGTGATAACTGTCAGGTGTTTATTGTTAAAGAAGATGGCACAGAGGCCAGTGTTGACGAAGAAGGTGAGCTTTATGCTCGAACAACCTTTATGGCTGATGGTTACTACGGTAATCCTGAAAAGACTGCTGAGGCTTTTGTACAAAATCCACTTAACAAGTATTATCCTGAAAGAGTATACAAAACCGGTGATATTGTTAAGATGAATGATAAGGGTGAGATTATATACATTTCTCGTAAAGATTTTCAGATTAAGAGAAGTGGTTACAGAATCGAACTTGGAGAAATTGAAGCAGGTGCAAACAGTGTTGACGGTGTTAAGGGTTGTGCTTGTATCTTTAACAAAGAGGACAACTGCTTGGCACTTGTTTATGAAGGAAAATCAAAAGATAGTGACAAGGTTATGGATGCAGTAAGGAACAAAGTTCCATCATATATGTATCCTGACAAAATTATTAGAGTCAAGGAACTTCCTAAAAATGCTAACGGAAAAATTGACAGAAACAATCTTACTAAAAATTATAAAGAACTTTAAGGAGAATTATTATGGAAACAGTACTAGAAATTTTAGCAAAAGTAAAACCAAATGTAGATTTTAAGAATGCAACTGCGATTGTTGATGACGGACTACTTGACTCAATGGATATTGTTATGCTTGTTGGTGAGCTTAATGATGAATTTGACATTGAAATTCAGGTAACAGACCTTGTACCTGAAAACTTCAATACAGTTGATGCTATTGTAAAAATGGTAGAAAGACTAGAGGATGAAGACTAATATATGGAAATTACATCACTTGTCTTTTTAGCATTTGTTTGTGTAACTTTCATTGTATATTACTTAATTCCTAAAAAGTATCAATGGGTAGTGTTGCTTAGTGCATCACTACTTTTCTTTGTTACTTCAAGTGCATTGCTAACCTTATATATGCTATTCACTACGGCAGTAATATTTTTTGGTGCAAAGGGAATACAAAAGTACAAAGATGAATTTGCTAAAAAGAAAAAAGAACTTCCAAAGCCTGAACGAAAAGTACTGAAAGAACAACTAAAGAAAAAGCAAAAGAAAATTCTTATTATCTGTGTTGTAGTAGTAATTGCAGTTTTGGTTTTAACAAAGTACTGTAACTTCCTTGGTGGTATTGTCAACGGAATTGCAAGTATTTTTACTTCAACAGATTTATTACCTGAGTTTAATATTCTGTTGCCACTTGGTATTTCTTACTACACACTAATGTCTGTCAGTTACATTACCGATGTGTACAGAGGTACTATTAAAGCAGAAGTAAACCCACTAAGGGTGCTACTGTTTGTTTGTTATTTTCCGCATATTGTAGAAGGTCCTTTCGACAGATACGGTGACCTTGACAAGCAGTTTAGAACACCTCATAAGTTTGATTATGACAAGATAAGGCATGGTGCTATTCTTGTAATGTACGGTTGTTTTAAGAAACTTGTAATTGCCGACAGAATAGGATTTTTCCTACCTAAAACATTTGCAAAGATAGATAACTATTCCGGTACAGCAGTATTTATCGGTATGGTACTGTATACTTTTCAGCTATATGCAGACTTTTCAGGTTGTATTGATATTATCAGTGGTGTGTCTGAAATGTTTGGCATTAAGGTTGCAGAGAACTTTAAGCAACCATTCTTCTCAAAGTCTATTGATGAATTCTGGAGAAGGTGGCACATTTCCCTTGGTGCATGGCTAAAGGAATATGTTTTCTATCCTGTTAGCCTTTCAGGTCACTTTAAGAAGGTAAATACCTTTACAAAGAAACACATCAAAAGTCAGCATATTGTTGGTTTTATCACAATAGCCTATACATTGTTCTTTGTATGGTTCTGTAACGGCTTGTGGCATGGTGCAAGTTGGCTATATATTGTTTATGGACTTTACTACTATGTACTGATGATGCTGGGTAAATTTACCGAACCTTATACAGATAAACTGGCTAATAAGCTACATATTAATAAAGAAAGCAAAGGCTACTCTGTATTTCAGGTTGCAAGAACAGTTGTTATTGTAAATGTTGGTATGCTACTGTTTAGAAGTAGCACACTTGTTGAATTTGGCAAACTGTTTGGCAAAATGTTTACTTCAATCAACTTTATGGATTTTTGTTCAATTATAAAAATCCAAGACGGTATTATATTAGCCGTTGGGTTTGTGGTTATGTTACTGGTTGGCATTATTAAGGAAAAAGGCATTGATATTCGTATGTGGCTAATTGAACATAACTTTGTTATCAGATGGCTTGTTTATTACTTCTTGTTGTTCTCAACTATTATCCTTGGTGCTTATGGTATTGGTTATGGTGGAGCTGCAGCAATTTATGCACAGTTTTAGGAGATAGGCTATGAAGAAAAATTGTTGTATAATTATTAGAAGTATTTGCTTTATGCTAATATTTGTTGGATTGCTTTATTATTTTTCTTATGTATTAACAGTAAGAAATGTAGAGAGGTATCCTGTTAGAAATGGATTTTGGCAGACTTATGATGCTGAAGAGGACAACTCTATTGACGCTTTGTTTGTTGGTGACTCATCAATCTTTCATTCAATAAATCCTATGCAGATTTGGAAGGATAAGAAGATTACTACATACAACCTAAGCTATGCAGTTATGAAACCACAAGAGGCTTATTTTGACCTAAAGAGAGCTTTCAAAACTCAGTCACCTAAGACAGTATTTGTTGAAAGTCAGTTTATGGTGGAAACCGAAAGTGATGGCTTTGACTATTTTACTGATGATACAAAGGAAATTGCAGGTTTTATAAATGACCAAATCGGTGGTACTTTGGATAATTTTTTCCCAATTATGAAGTACAAAAGATCATGGAAAAATTTAACCTTTAGTGACTTTGTTTCTAATCATCCAAACAAAATTCGCAGTATTTATAAAGGTTATAACCTTACTATGAAAACTGTTTCATACAACGGTACACATGGCAAGAAAAGCAAAGACAGAGCTTGTTTTGCTGATGAAGGTAAGATTTACTTTAAGAAAATTTATAACCTTTGTAAGAAAAATAATTGCAATGTTGTTCTTCTGAATATGCCTCAGGGTAATGCTTGGAACAAAATAAAGCACAACTTTGTTGCTAAACTAGCAAAGGAATATAACATAAAGTATTATGACTTTGATATGAATTTAAATAAATGGTTGCCTAACTTTTCTTGGAAAACCGATACAAGAGATGCAGGTCATCATTTAAACTATAGTGGTGCTAAAAAAGTAACCGGTTTGATGGAAAAATATATGGTAGAAGATTTAGGCTTTAAACCATCAAAGGTTTCTGAAAGTGTCAGAAAACAATGGAATAGAGATGTAAATGACTTTTATCAGGTTGCAGATTTCTTGAAAGCAAGAGAAATGACTAAGGATAAACCTGAATTCCCACAACCGTTGAAACCTGACTTTTTACCACCAAAATATTAATTTATACAAGTGGCAGTATGTACTGTCACTTGTTTTTTTAGAATAATAAAATTGTAACAATAATCATTTGAAAATCTAAAAATTATAAATGATGAAAAAACAGAATTTTATCTGTGCTATAGAAAAGATTAGAAAAGCTATTACCAACACAAAAATACGGCAAAGTAATTCTAAAAATACCAAGACTGTTCTTTACTTTGCAGAAAAGATGATTGATTTTGAAAAGTCCGACTATAAAGTTGGACTTTTTTAGTAGAAAAAGTGATATTGTTTTTTAATTTGACTAATATAATATTTAATTGTGCTTATATAAAATGATTAATTAATACCTTGATAAATAGTTAACATTATTAATAAATTGTTTCCAAGTGTAAGACTGTAGTGAAAATGACTAATGTTTTGTGTAATATGCCAAATGGAATACAACATTATAGTGAATAATGATGAAAATGTTTTGTGCAATGTGCTTAATTGTGAACAGAATATTAATATAATATTCATATATTATTAAAAAATTGTATAAAAAGTAATAATTGAAGAAAAAAAGCCTTGCATTATCTGTGCAATAATGATAGAATATAAACATCTTAAGAGAGCAAAAACTCTCAAAAAACTTCAAAAAGCTTTTTCCAATCTTTTGTATTGTTTTGTTATATTTCATAATGTTCTTTTTTCTGGGAAGACCCTCTTATCTTGTGAGAGGGCTTTTTCCTTTTGTCCTAAATCTGTAAAATCAAAAATTTCTATAATATGTAGATTATTAATTAATATTAATAATTTTGTTACACTTTTGTTATTATATGTGGTATAATTATATATATGAGTGAATTTTATTTATAGGGAGGATTTTGATGAAAAAACTATTATGCGTTATTATGACAGTAGTTTTGTTTGCTACTACCATTGCTACAGTTTGTGGTGCAACACTAGGTCAGCAAAGTAATGAATTTGCCGAACCACTAAACTCTTGGCGTTACAAGAATGGTTTGCCAATTAAGGGTATTGAAAGTGTCGGTGCATCTAAGAGTAGCAAGGCTTGGAAAAGAACCTCAAAGGGTTTTGTAAATAACTACGGTCAGGTTATTCAAGGTGCTACTATGAAAGGTATTGATGTGTCACAATGGAACGGTAACATTAACTGGACAAAGGTTGCTAAAAGTGATGTTGACTATGCTATTATTCGTGTTGGTTATGGTGATAACTATACATATCAAGATGATACATACTTCAAGAAGAATGTTCAGGGCTGTATTGACAACAAAATTCCTTTTGGTGTGTATATTTATTCCTATGCAGTAAATACAACAATGGCTAAGTCTGAGGCTAACCATGTACTTCGTTTAATAAATGGTCTAAAGCTGGATTTTCCTGTTTATTTTGATATGGAAGACAATAGCCAGTTAAAAGGTACTAACAGTGCTACAAGAGGTGCAATTGCTAAAACATTCTGTAATGCAATTACTGCTAAAGGTTATAAGGTGGGCATCTATGCTAACCTTAATTGGTGGAATAACTACCTAACTAATAAGGCATTTAATAATTCAAAGTGGTATAAGTGGGTTGCACAGTATAACTCACAATGTGATTATAAAGGTACTTATCAGATGTGGCAGTCAACAAGTAGTGGTGTTATTGACGGTGTAAGCAGTGCTTGTGGTACTTTTGACTTTAACTTCTGGTTTGGCAAAACTATCACTTCATCATATGCTCAACCGATAAAACTAAGCAACACTAACTATACTTTTAAGTATTACGATGAAGAAATCAGCAAAAAGCTAACTGCTACTGTGTATACAACTGATAAAGAAAAAGGTGTTAAGTGGAGTAGTAGCAATAAAGATGTGGCTACTGTTGATTCTAACGGTAAGGTAGTAGCAAAGGGTCAAGGAACTTGTTACATTACTGCAAGAGCAAAATTTGATACTACAAAACTTGCAAGATGTAAGGTAAAGGTTCAGCAGATGGTTATTGATGTTAAGTCAAGTAAAAATATTGTCAGACTTGAAAAACCCGGTTCAAGTTATACTCTAAAGGCTACCTGTACACCTACTAATGCTGATGATAAAAGTGTTAAGTGGAAAAGCTCAAATACTTTGGTAGCAACTGTAAATGCAATAGGTAAAATCTTAGCAAAGAAAAAGGGTTCTTGTACTGTTACTGCTACAACAAATGATGGTACTAAGCTAACAACTGCTTGTAAGGTGACAGTTAAGAAACAGACTGTTACTAAAGTTGCACTAAGCAAAAAGTCAGTTGCACTTAATAGAGGCAAAAAGCTAACTCTAAAGGCTACTTGTACACCAACAAATGCATATAATAAGTCTGTTACTTGGAGTACAAATAATAAGCATGTTGCAGTTGTAAACTCTAAGGGTAAAGTAACTGCTAAGAGAAAGGGTAATTGTTATATTACTGCTACTGCAAAGGATGGTAGCAAAAAATATGCAAGATGCAAGGTAGTTGTAAAATAAAACGGTGGCAAAATTACTTTGACGGTATATTATGTACTAGGGATTATTCCCTATCAACACCATCAATAGTAATAAAAGAAAAGAAGCTTACCAACTAAAACTACCATTTATTATACCTCCAAAATCAACGGCTCTTGCTTATTATTTTTAATAGGCAAGAGTTTTTTCTACATTTATCTTGTTGCAAATATGTTAAAAATATGTTATTGTTTAGGTTAGAGGAGATGGCGTTTATGAAGAAAAATAAGGCTATAGCAATTATCGGTGTATTCTTTTCAGCAGTAGCACTGATTGCTTCTGCAGTGGAACTTTGGTATTGTATTGTACATAATATTAATTTTTTGATTATGCCAATTCTTCTGGTTGCAGTTATGTTAATTGTACTGGTTGCTAATATTGTAAACTTAGTGAGAATTAATAAATACAACAAAAAGTTTTCTGAAAAATAATTAAAGTAAGGGATAGTATGGACTTTTATCTACAGTATGGTAATTATTTATCAAACATCTTACAATCACTTATAAAGAACAAAAAACCTGCCCAACCTGATTTTCAAATCGATTGGAGCAAGTTTTTTCACTTTTGTATGCATCATAAAGTTGCAAATATGGTGTATCTTTCAATTAAAGATTTTAATGTACCAAAAGAAGTTTTAAGTAAATTTAAGGATGTTTACAGCAAACTTACTTTTATTGAGGCTAAACAAGAAATTTATTCCACAATGGTTTATTCTGCTTTTGAAGAAAATGAAGTTTCTTTCTTACCGGTTAAGGGAATTTTGATAAAAAAACTATATCCTGTAGAAAATTACCGTAGTAGTGGTGACATTGATATTCTTATTAAAAACAGTGACTTTGAAAAGTCCTGTAAAGTTCTTGAAAGCCTAGGCTACAAAACTTTTGAAAAGCCCAATAAAGGCAATGACTATCATATTAGTTATGAGAAAAATTCAGTACATATTGAGCTACATTCTTCCTTAGCTCCTAAGGACTCTAACTTTTATGATTATTTTAACAAGTCATTTCATAGGGCGTATTTAAAGGAAAATTCAAAGTTTCATTATCTTTTAAATAATGAAGATTTCTATATTTATACTCTTTACCATCTTTATAAACACTTTGTTAAGGGTGGGGTAGGTGTTAGATATTTTCTTGATATGTATCTTTTAAATGAGAAAATGACCTTTGATAATACTTACCTAAACAGTGAACTGAAAAAGTTAGGACTGTTTGACTTTAACGAAACGGTAAAGGAACTTTATCAGGTGTTTTTTGAAGATAAAAGTCAAGACAAAAGACTTATGGAACTTTCAAGATTTGTATATATCAGTGGTGCTCATGGTGAACAAACATTCTTTGCAATGTCAATGATTTCACCTAAAGACACCAAGAAAAAGGGTTTTTACTTTACCAACAAAATCAAGTTTTTTTGTGATGCATGGTTTATCGGTTATGACGCTATGAAAGAAAGGTACAAAGTGCTTGTTAATCACAAATGGTTACTTCCCTTTTGCTACATTCACAAAGGCTTTTATACTTTAATCAAAAAGCCCAAGGCAATTGTTCGTGAAAAAAATCAGATTGCCAATATGAACAAAGATGTGAAGAACTACATTGACTCAATAAATAAAATGGCAGGAATTTAAGAAAAATTTCTGCCTAAAAGTAAACACATTTTTCTGCTTTCCTAATAATATATAATGTAAACGGAAAGGAGGAAACCCAAATGTGTAACTGTTTTGGCAATGGAAATTGTTGCTGGATTATTCTTTTAATCATCATCTGCTGTGGCTTCTGTGGTGGTAACGGCAATTGTGGCAACTCAAATGATTGTGGCTGTGGTTGTAACGGTGGCTGTGGTTGCTAAAACCATAAATCGTAACCCTGTAACAATATAGATTTTTTAATTTTTAAATTTATAATTCGTAGTTGATTTATAAATATCAATTCGTAGATTTTTAATTCAAAGATAATCTCTGATTGTCTTCTTAAAAAAGCCTCACCGTAATAATGGTGAGGCTTTTGCCTTTTGTCTATGTGTTTTTCAATTTTGTCTGTGCGTTAATATTAATTTGATAAATTGGGGTTTGTGGGGATGTTGCAAATTATATAAAAGTGTATACTATGTCCTTTCTCTCTTATATACCAAGTTATTGCACAATTAATAATACAACAATATTTTGTAGCATAAACAGTACCGATTTTTATATCATATTATGGCTTACAGTCGTAGGGGCTTCACTACAAAAGTTTTTTATTCAAAAACTTTTGCATAAGTTCACATTAGCAAATCAAACTTCGCCTATGGCTCGTTTTCTTTGATGTTCACTTAATTGTTCGCCCGTTAAAAAGTGTGATACCTATGGGATTATTGTCCTATTTACAGAATATAAATTTATAATATCTGCATAGGACATAATACCTTTATTTAGGATAGTTTGTAACGGTCCAACAGTGTTGGACCCTACACCTGTTAGCCACACTTTAGTAATAACTTTTACTATGTTAATTTTACAAATTTTTATGCTCAATAAAATTTATAACAAATTCATCTTTATTCACAATCAAAATTTAAAAGACAAACCCTAATTTATACTACTGATTTATCTTAACCTAGAAACGAATTTAGAAAGCACACAAGTAAAATTGAAAAACACACAAAAAATTAAAAAACAAAAGTAAAAAGGACTGATAGATAACAAATATCTTTCAGTCCTTTTATTCTTCTTTATTTTTTCTTTTTTTGATTGCTGATGTAATAACGAATGCAAGTGCTAAAAGTAACACAACCGAAGCTACAATTACAATAACTGCAAATCTCATTTCTTTTGATAAACTGCTTTCATCATTAACATTAACTTTAGCCGGTTTCTGGTCACTAGGAGGAGTTTTTTCGTATACAACAGAATCAAACTCACTGTTATCTTTCCATTCTGCTATAGCACAATACTTACCGGGACTAACCGGATTACTCTGGGTTTTCCCATTGCACACAACAATGTCACCAATACAACTTAAGTCAAAATAAAGGTCATAAGTTTGGTTGCCAATATTATTACTAAAGATAACGGCATAAGTTCTGCCTTTCTTTAAGCCACCCTCTAGTTCATTACTTGCTTTCAGCTTATCCAAGTCATAGTACCATACATCATCTTTATATTTTTCGCACTTTTCACTTTTGGATTGCCAGCTGAAAAACTCACCACCACCGGCTTCCCAAATGTGACAATATAATATTTGACCATTGCCCCAAGCATTTTTGCCGGTTGTTGGCACTTTAAAATATATTACACTTTTATTTTTAATTGGTTCTGTCTTTTCTTCTTTTGCAGAAGCAAATGTAGTTAAACTAAATATAGAAGAAAAAACTAACAGTGTCATCAGCAAACACCCAACGATTTTTTTCATCTTTACCTCAATATTACTAATATATCATACGCCCATTATATCCTACTATAATAGATTATTATAACCATATACTTTAAGTTATAAAGCAAAATATATTAATGAGTTATAAATAATTTATGAACAGGAACAAAAAAGTGGTAGATTAGAAATAACCTACCACTATCATTGTATAGGGTATTATGCCCAATTTAATGTATCGTTATATACATTAATGTAGTCTTGTGCACTTCTATCCCATGAGTTATCACTCATCATTGCACGCCACATTAACTGATGCCAACCCCAATCATCCTTGATACCGGCAAGTGCTCTCTTAACTGCATTGCACATATCAGCAATGTCATAGTTCTTAAATGTAAAGCCATTACCATAGTTATCAGCTGAGTCAAATACGGAGTCTTTTAGACCACCAACTTCACGAACAACAGGAATTGTACCGTAACGAAGAGCAATCATCTGTGATAGACCACAAGGTTCTTGCTTTGAAGGCATTAGGAAAATATCAGAACCGGAATAAATCTTTCTTGCTAATTCAGGAACAAAGCCATGACAGAAAGAAACTCTGCCAGGATAATCCCAAGCTAACTGATTGAAGAAATCCTCATATTCCTGGTCACCTGAACCAAGAATAACAAACTGCATATTTTCTGTATTTAGTAGGTCACGAATACCACCACGAACAAGGTCAAGACCTTTGTGGCTAACCAGACGAGTAACCATAGAAACGATAGGAACATCCCATCTCTGTTCAAGGTTAAGTCTTTCCTGTAACTTCTGCTTACAAATGCCCTTACCTGACATATCATCCTTAGTATAGTTAGCATATAGCTGATAGTCAGTTGCAGGGTCATAAGATGCACAGTCAATACCGTTAAGAATACCACAAAGTTTCCAATGATTTCTGTTTAGAGATGCTTCCAAACCATAAGCAAACCAAGGGTCCTTGATTTCTGCTGCATAAGAAGGTGAAACTGTTGTAACTCTTGTTGAGCATTCAATAGCACCCTTCATCATATTTAGATTACCATCCATTTCGATAATCTTAGTTTCTGTTGGAGGAACACCAACACATTCTGTGTTAACTTCCCAACCATACTTACCTTGATACTGAATGTTATGGATAGTAAATACACTCTTAATGTTGTAGTACCATGGGTTCTTACTATAGAATAGATAGTAATAAACAGGTACAAGAGCTGTCTGCCAGTCGTTACAATGAATAATGTCCGGATGGAAATCAATGTATGGTAACATTTCCATAATAGCACGAGAGAAGAAAGCAAATCTTTCTGCATCATCATAATAACCGTATAGGTTATCTCTGTTAAAGTAATATTCATTGTCAATAAAGTAATATGTACAACCGTTCCACTGTGCCCAGAAAAGACCACAATATTGGCTTCTCCAACCTACAGGAACCCAAAAGTTAGTAATGTACTGTAACTGACATCTCAGGTCATATGGCATTGAGCCATATAGAGGAACAACAATTCTGCAGTCCTGACCCTTTCTATTTAAAGTATGTGGTAAACTACCTGCCACATCAGCAAGACCACCACTACCACAAAACGGATTAGCTTCACTTGCACAATATAAAATTCTCATCTCAATTACCTCCTATTAAGATTATATTATAAGTATAACATATACTGAGAAAAATACAAGACTAAGAAATAACTGAGCCTTTTTCAATATATACCGGATAGTTAGGTGCACCCATTAGTTGTTCACCTTCAGCAATGTTACAGTCCTTATCAATAATAACATTGTTGATTGTAGCATTGTCACCGATTACGCTATCCTGCATAATAATAGAGTTCTTAACCTTAGTATTCTGACCTATGTAAACACCCTTTGAGATAATACAATTTTCAACTTCGCCATTAATAATACAACCTTGAGCAATTAAGCTACCCTTAACTGAACAATCAAAGCCATATCTTGATGGTCTGTCATCTCTAACCTTAGTGTAGATAGGTCTTTCCGGATTGAACAAATCTGCTCTTACTTCAGGATTCATTAAATCCATAGAAATATTGTAGTAATCCTGCATTGAGCAAATTGTCTTTAAGAAACCTTTATGTTCATAACCACAAACCTTGTATTTTTCTAAATCAAAGTTTAGGAATAACTTTCTATAGTCAATGTTATTTGTACTTACACATTGCTTAACAATAGATATTAGTAGGTCTTTTTTAATTAAGATAGAACCGGAAATTAGGTTGCATTCACCGGTAACAGGTGGATTAATCTGTAATTTCTTAATTCTCTTATCATCATCAATTTCAGCAATCATTGGATAAGACTTATTGTTGTTAATATCCTGATACTGATAACAGAATGTAACATCAGCACCTGTCTGAGTGTGTTGATAATACATCTTTTGATAATCAATATTTGCAATAAAGTTTGTGCTACAAATCAAAACTTCTTCTTCAGAACCATGTTCAATATAACCATGAAGGCTGTCCAAAGTTTCCAGCACATTATCAAAACTTTTGCCACTAAAAGGTGGTAAAATTGTAAGTCCACTTTTTCTCTTTGATAAATCCCAAGCATTACCGTTACCTACGTGGTCCATAAGGCTAAAGTAATGAGATGATGCAACAATACCAACATTGTTAATACCGGCATTGCTCATATTAGAAAGTGGAAAATCAATTAGTCTGTATTTTCCTCCAAAAGGTACACTAGCCATAGTTCTCTTGTTAGTTAGCTGACTAATACAACCCTCATTAGTGTTTGAAAAAATAAGACCAAGAACATTGTTACTTCTATTCATTATTCTGCCTCCAAATCTTCACCAATCATAGCTGCAGGTGGAACAACAACATTGTCACCAATATGTAGGTCATCACCGATAACTGCAATACCCCATTTATCCTTATCTTCTGTATCTTCAGGGTTGCCACCGATTACTGCGTTACAACCGATTACAGTATTTTCAGATACAATAGAATATTTAATATCGGCATTTGCCTTAACAACTGTATTAGGCATAATAATAGAATAATCTACCTTAGCACCCTTTTCAATCTTAACACCGGGGAATAGGATTGAATTCTCAACTTCACCCTCAACAATACAACCATCAGAAATGTTAGAATTCTTGATAGTAGCAGTTTCAGATACATAGTGAGGTGGGAACATAGGGTTTTTACTGTAAATATCTCTTAAGTCCAGCTTTAGGTTAGGGTCTAGAAGATCCATATTAGCATCCCAAAGTGACTCAACAGTACCTACATCTTTCCAATAACCCTCAAATGGATAAGCAAACATTCTTTCACCGGCATTTAACATTGCAGGTAGAACATCCTTACCAAAGTCGTTACTGCTGTTTTCATTTTCAGCATCTTCAATTAAATATTTTCTTAGTTCTTTCCAACTAAATACATAAATACCCATTGAGGCATTTGTACTCTTTGGATGAGCAGGTTTTTCTTCAAATTCATAGATAGAACCATCTTCGTTAGTATTTAGAATACCAAAACGAGATGCCTCTTCAAGAGAAACATCAATAACTGCAATAGTACAAGCAGCATCATGTTCTTTGTGGAACTTAATCATATCTGCGTAATCCATCTTATAAATATGGTCACCGGAAAGTACCACAACATACTCAGGGTTATACCTATCAATATAGCTTATATTCTGATAAATTGCATTAGCAGTACCAGAATACCATTCAGAGCCTTTCTTAGACTCGTAAGGGCTAAGACAAGTAACCCCAGAATTCATACCATCAAGTTCCCATGGTTGACCATTGCCAATATATTCGTTAAGTACAAGTGGCTGATACTGTGTCAAAACACCAACAGCCTCAATACCTGAATTTGCACAGTTGGACAATGGGAAATCAATGATTCTGTATTTTCCTCCGAAAGGAACGGCAGGTTTAGCAATCTTCTTAGTTAATACACCAAGACGAGAGCCCTGTCCACCGGCAAGAAGCATAGCTACTACTTCTTTCTTTGGTAACATCATAATTCCTCCAGTACATTAATTTCTAAACGGAAAAAGCCGTACAATACTTATTTTAACATTTAGGTTATGTCGTAAATTATCAAATCACATTGAGCCTATTATACTTTTCTTCCTATTTTTTATTAACCTTAACTATATTATATTACAAAAACTTCATTTTTGCTATTGATTTTATACATAACAAATTCTTCAATTTTTGTGCAATATAACGTATACAATAATAATATATTTTTATATTTTCGTCAAGTGAATGAATTTATTATATAAAATAAACTATTTAAAAGGCAAAAATCCCATTACAATGGGATTTTTATACATTTTATTATTTTATTTTCTAGGAGTATCACCTCTAGAGATTTCAATACTGTAATCAAAATTTTTCAAAGATTTTTCAAGTTCCTTAACCATCTCTCCCGATTCTTTACCTGTACTTAATTTGCCATCATATAAAGTGTAATTTTCCTTAGCAAATTGTGGAGATAAATTTGGCATTACAACATTTCCTCCATACAAAATTCCAAGGATTCTGCCTTTAGGATCAATTGTACTAAGTGCAGTTGTTGATGGAAGTAACACATCATTAATCATAAGTCTGATTATCCCTAAAGTTCTCAAAGTCAACTTTAAGTCACCAATAGGTTTATCTCTAAAGTCAGTATCTTTATGTGGTACAAATGGTCCTATGCCAATCATATGTGGCATAAATTTCTGAAAAAATCTAAGGTCAAGAATAATATCATCAACAGTTTGATAAGGTGAACCTATCATAATCCCACAACCTACTTGATAGCCGATTTCCTTCAGATTATATAAACATTGTATTCTATTTTCCAAACTCATTTCTTGTGGATGAAGTTTTCTGTAATGTAACGGATTTGAGGTTTCTTCTCTCAGTAAAAACCTATCAGCACCTGCATCATAATATTTCTTGTAACTTTCATAACTTCTTTCACCTATTGACAAAGTTACTGCACAATCACTAAAGTTTCTTTTTATTTCACTTACGATACTACAAATGTCATCGTCAGAATAGTGAAAATCTTCACCACCTTGCAAAACAAAAGTCCTAAAGCCAAGTACATAACCTTTTTTGCAACAATCAAGTATCTGTTCTTTTGTCAATCTATATCTACAAATATTTTTGTTACTTTTTCTGATTCCACAGTAATAACAATCATTCTTACAGTAGTTACTGACCTCAATTAACCCTCTGATATACACATTTTTTCCAAAGACTTTATCCCTAACTTTTTGTGCATGCTTTTGCAAAGCTTTATCAACCTTGCTATCAGTAGTTAAAAGAATTTCTTTCAGTTCACTATCTGTTAAGTTGTGTTCTCTGTATAATTTTTCTACCAAATTAACTGTACTCATATTTTTCACCTAAGAATATTTTACAGACAGTTTAAGAGAAAATCAACACCTTTCACAAAAGGAAATAGGCTATCCATAAAGGATAGCCAAAGAAGGTATAATTTTAAGGTATTTTTATAGATTTTTATTTTTATATTAAACTAATGATGCACCAAGCGCTTTACAATTTGCAATAGCATCATCATCCGGTGCATCATTACAAATTACACTTTCTGTTGCAAGAACTGCACCGTCAGAAGTACAAGTCTCTTCCCAGTTACGCATCCATTCACCATCGCCCCAACCATATGAACCGAATAAAGCGATTTTCTTACCATTTAGTGATGATTCACAACCATTAAACATAGGTTCGAATTCTTCATCCTCAAGAACTTCAGCACCCATTGCAGGACAACCAAAAGCAATAGCATCAAAGTCATTGACCATATCACCGTTAAAGCTATCAGCAGTATAAAGTGTTGCGTTACCACCGTTTTCATTTACACCATCAGCTACTGCATTAGCCATAGCTTCTGTGTTACCTGTACCACTCCAGTATACAACTGCAATCTTACTCATTTATATCTCTTCCTTTCTAAGCTGAAACAGTAAGTTTTTCAAGTGAAAAACCTTGTTTCCATTTTAAGTAATAAATACGAGAGCATTTCTTAAATTTTGCAAATTTTTTCAAGGCTTCTTTCTCATCACCATAAACTTTCCAACAACCTGTACACTTTGAACAAGCACCCTTGTTGCAAATAAAACCGTAAACATCCTCAGGGGGATAACCGAGGAAAAGTCCGATTTCGTGGGGAAATTCACAAGAAGTTTTTACTCTCCTCTTTAACTGAGCAATACAACTTTCAACATCAATACTGTTGTATCCTTGCATTCTAAGCAAAAACTCAGCATAAGGAGTTGACAAGTCACTTTTTAACTTATTTTTGCGATACAAGTATAGCAATGCTCTGTTGTTAGAATAGTTCAGCAGAATAAGTTTTATTCCTTTTTTAGAAAGTATCTTGTTGTATGTATTTACAAAATTTATGGCTTCCTTCTCGCTGCTGCAAGAGCAGTTAAAAAGGTTGCCTGTTTTTAGTCCGGCTAATGTTGGTGAGCAATGCTTGACTAATAAATTCTCTGACATATTTATCATTCCTTTATTAAGGAAATTTTATAGTTAGCATTTGCTAACTATAAAGTAAAAATAAAAGTTTTTCATAAGAAAAACTTGAAAGCAAAATCATGATTTAGAGGGCTATGGTTTCCCATAGCACCTCTAAACTTAGGAACAGCTGTATGCAGAACTGTTCCTTTAAGGAGAAAAGAGTTTGCTGAACAATTAATTGGCATTTTAATTATTCGGCGAAGTTAGTTTTGTTGTCACATTTCAGCAAGAAGTATACACCAAAAAAATAAATAGAGTTCACATGGGTTTGTTGTGACAACAAAGTAAAAACATAATGTAATAATGTTTCTGTACTTGGTTAGCTTTTGCTAACCACAACTATATATTACTCTATCCTTTCCTCTATGTCAATAAAAATTTTATTATATTTTTCTTTTTGTAAGTTTGTACAAACAAAGTAGTTAGCCTACACTAACTACTTGTGCATTTTGTTTTTTCTTGTACATTATAATTGGTTTTTTAGTTTTGATTTTAGGTAAAGACAAAAACGATGTTCGCCTCTACTGTGTAACTCATAATTTTTCTTATATTTTATAGTTAGAGATATAGGAACGATTTTGAGTTACAGTTGTAGGGTCTTTCAACAAAAGTTTTTTCAAAAAAATTTTTACATAAGTTCATATTAGCAAATCAAACTTCGCCTATGACTCGTTATCTTTGATGTTCACTTAATTGGTGGGCCGTTACAAACTAACCTTTATATCGGTGCTTTACCCTATGTAGATATTTTTAATTTATCACCTGTAAACAGAACGATAATCCCATAGGTATCACACTACTAACTGGTGAACATAACAAAAAGGCTTGTCATAAAGACAAGCCTTTTAAAGTATCAATGAAATTATAGTAATTCGATGATAGCCATTTCTGCAGCGTCACCACGACGAGGACCAATCTTAGTGATTCTTGTGTAACCACCATTCTTGTCTGCATACTTAGGAGCAATCTCTGTGAATAGCTTATGAGTAACTGATTCCTTAGTTACAAAACCCATAACCATTCTCTTATTGTGAAGATTGTCTTCCTTAGCTACTGTGATCATCTTTTCTGCCATTGAAGAAACATCCTTTGCACGAGCAAGAGTTGTTTCGATTTTACCATTTTCAAATAGGTATGTTACCATAGCTCTTAGCATTGCCATTCTGCTATCTGTAGCTCTACCTAGCTTTCTTGTTCTTGGCATTTATATCACTCCTTTACCCTAAATATTGGAATTATAAGTGTCTTTATTATTCGTCTTCGTCACGAAGTCCGAAACCTAAGCTTTCAAGCTTCTGAATTACTTCTTCAAGTGACTTACGACCAAGGTTTCTAACCTTCATCATATCGTCTTCACTCTTAGAAATAAGATCCTCAACAGTGTTGATTCCTGCACGCTTTAAGCAGTTGAATGAACGTACTGATAGGTCAAGTTCTTCAATAGTCATTTCAAGAACCTTTTCCTTACCCTTGTCGTCTTTCTCTACCATAATCTCAGTTGTTGAACCCTTATCTGATAGGTCAACAAATAGATTTAGGTGTTCTGTTAGAACCTTAGCAGCTAGAGAAACTGCTTCCTGTGCATTGATTACACCGTTTGTCCAAACATCAAGGGTTAACTTGTCGTAGTCAGTAATCTGACCAACACGAGTGTTGTCAACAGTGTAATTTACTTTTAATACTGGTGTGTAAATAGAGTCAACTGGAAGTACACCAATAACATTGTTACCTGCAAGTTGCTTGTTCTTTTCGCCAGGAACATAGCCTCTGCCTCTGTCTAGTGTGATTTCCATATTAAGTGTTGCACCCTCACCAAGTGTTGCAATGTGAAGGTCCGGAGTTAGGACCTCAACATCGCTATCAGCCTTAATGTTGCTTGCTTTAACTTCACAAGGACCTGTTGCAGATATTTCTACAGTCTTAGGACCATTGTCGTTTAGCTTACAAACAAGGCTTTTCATATTAAGAACAATCTCAGTAACATCTTCTTTAACTCCAGGAATTGTTGAAAATTCATGAAGCACACCGTCAATCTTAATTGACTGAACAGCTACACCCTCAAGGGATGAAAGAAGAACTCTTCTTAAACTATTACCTAGTGTGTTGCCGAAACCTCTTTCTAGTGGTTCAACAACGAATCTGCCGAATTTGCCGTCAGAAGATAGGTCTTCAACTTCAATTCTTGGCTTTTCAATTTCGATCATGAAATAACCTCCTAAACATATATGCACACATATATGTGCCTGTTTCTAATAACCTACGGATGCGTGGATTACTTGGAGTACAATTCGACGATTAGATGTTCTTCTACCTGATAGTCAATATCATCTCTTTCAGGCATTGCGATAACCTTACCGCCAAGTAGGTCAGCATCTTTTTCTAACCACTTAGGTGAAACCATTGATTTTGTTTCGCCTTCTGCAATTTCCTTAAATCTTGCCTTTGAACGGCTGCTATCCTTAACCTTGATTACATCGCCCGGTTTAGTCATATATGAAGGAATGTTTACCTTCTGACCGTTTACTGTAAAGTGAGCGTGGTTTACAAGCTGTCTAGCTTCTCTTCTTGAAGAAGCAAGACCTAGTCTGAATACAACATTATCAAGTCTGCGTTCGATAGTTGTTAGTAGGACTGTACCAGTCTTACCTTCCTTCTTAGCAGCCTGGTCGTAGTAACGACGGAACTGCTTTTCCATAATGCCGTAAATAAATTTAACTTTCTGCTTTTCGTTAAGCTGTAAGCAATATTCGCTCTTCTTTCTTCTCATATTGCCGTTAGAGTTTCTGTTAGTAGTCTTCTTGTTGTAACCCATAACAGAAGGTTCGATACCAAGCTTCTTACAACGCTTAGCGATTGGCTGCATATTCTTTGCCATAACTATTCCTCCTATCTACTATACACGTCTTCTCTTTGGAGGACGGCATCCATTATGTGGGATTGGTGTAACATCTTTGATCATTGTTACTTCAAGACCTGCTGACTGTAAAGCTCTGATTGCAGCTTCACGACCCTGACCAGGTCCTTTAACATAAACTTCTACGGATTTCATACCGTGTTCCATTGCAGCCTTAGCTGCTGTTTCAGCTGCTGACTGAGCTGCGAATGGTGTAGATTTTCTAGAACCTCTGAAACCTAGTTCACCAGCACTAGCCCAAGATACAGCGTTGCCCTGTGTATCAGAAATAGTAACAATAGTATTGTTAAATGTTGACTGGATATGAGCTGCGCCTTTTTCGATATTCTTTCTATCACGGCGACGGCGTACAGTCTTCTTAGTTGCTGCCATTGCTTAATCCTCCTTACTTCTTCTTGTTTGCCATTGTCTTACGTGGGCCCTTACGAGTTCTTGCATTTGTCTTAGAACGCTGTCCTCTTACTGGAAGACCCTTTCTATGACGAACGCCACGATAACAACCAATTTCAATAAGTCTCTTAATGTCAAAAGCAATGTCACGACGAAGGTCGCCTTCAACAATACAATGCTTATCAATATATTCTCTTAACTTTGAAACATCTTCTTCAGTTAAGTCTCTTACTCTTGTATCAGGATTAACACCTGTTGCTGCAATAATGTCTGTTGCAGTCTTTCTACCAATACCATAGATATAAGTTAAACCGATTTCAACTCTTTTGTCTCTTGGTAAGTCAACACCTGCTATACGAGCCATTGTGCACCTCCATAAAATTTAAAAGTTTTTACTAATTAACCCTGACGCTGTTTATGCTTTGGGTTTTCACAGATTACCATGATTTTACCATGTCTTTTGATGATTTTGCACTTATCGCAAATTTTCTTTACTGAAGGTCTGACTTTCATTAAGTATCATTCCTTTCTTAAATTCTTGTATTTAATGAATTACTTTGTTCTCCAAGTAATTCTTCCTCTTGTCAGGTCGTATGGAGACATCTCCACTGTAACCTTATCACCCGGTAGAATACGAATGTAGTTCATTCTTAATTTACCTGAAATAACAGCCAAAATAACATGACCGTTCTGTAGTTCAACCTTAAACTGAGCATTTGGTAAAGCTTCAGTTACTGTACCTTCTACTTCTATAACATCTTGCTTAGACATTATAAACCTCCGAACTCTTTAATACTGTTTTTTATTTGTGGATTAGTTTTATAAGTTTTTGCACATCCATTTGTATGCTGTAAGTGAATCAACTTCTTTTTCTTAGGTTTCTCCACTTTTCTTCTTTTGCCGTTGGCAATGTAAGCATAACTACCATCAATACCAACTACAACGAACAAATCGTCTTTATCACGACCTGCCTTTGCTTTTACGATTGATCCTTCTTTAATCATCCTTACCTCACTTTAAGTCAGGAATTGTTAGGATTTGTGGACCATCGGAAGTAATGGCAATGGAATGCTCAAAATGAGCAGCAAGGCTACCGTCACAAGTTACTGTTGTCCACTCGTCAGGCATAACCTTTACCTTATAGTCACCTGCACAAACCATAGGTTCGATTGCAATAGTCATACCGGGAATTAGTCTTACGCCTCTTCCGGCAGTACCATAGTTAGGTACACTAGGGTCTTCATGTAGTTTCGCACCTACTCCGTGGCCGACAAAATCTCGTACAACCGAGTAACTGCGATCTTCGACATACTTCTGAACAGCTGAGCCAATATCGCCAACACGATTACCGGCCTTTGCTTGTTTGATACCTTCATACAAGCTTTCCTCTGTAGCCTTTAAAAGTGCCTCAGCTTCAGCACTAACCTTGCCACATTTAAAAGTGTAAGCATTGTCACCGTGGAAACCGTCAATAAAAGCACCAACGTCAACACTAACAATGTCACCCTCTTTAAGGATCTGTTTCTTGCTAGGTATGCCATGGATAACCACATTATTTACTGATATACATGCACTTGCAGGAAATCCACCATATCCGAGAAAGGAAGGGGTAGCCCCCTCTTTCTCGATATACTTGCGGACGATAGTATCAATTTCAAGTGTTGAAACACCCGGTTCAACTGCTTTTCCTGCTACTACTAAAGCATTAGCAGAAATTCTGCAAGCCTCTTTCATCTGTTGAAGTTCTCGTGATGATTTGATAACTACCATTCTAAAACCTTCTTACTTAAGTACTTCAAGTACTAGCTTTGTAGTACCGTCAATAGAGTCTGGACAGTCAATAAGCTTTAGCTTACCCTGTGCTTCGTAATAATCCTTAAGTGGTTCTGTTTCCTTATGATATGTTTCAAGACGAGTCTTTACTGTATCAATGTGGTCGTCCTTACGCTGAATAAGGGCACCTGTGCAAACATCACAAACACCTTCGATTTTTGAAGGCTTGTTGATTGTGTGATAAGTCTTACCACACTTTTCACAGACACGGCGTCCGGACATTCTGTTAATGATAATGTCGTCACTAACTTCTAGATCAATTACTAGGTCAATTTCAACACCCATAGAGTCCAGAGCCTCGGCCTGAGGAATAGTTCTTGGGAAACCATCTAGGATAAAGCCGTTCTTGCAATCGTCCTTTGAAAGTCTTTCCTTTACAATGCCGATTACAACTTCGTCAGGTACTAAAGCACCTGATTCCATATAAGACTTAGCTTTAAGTCCCATCTCAGTACCGTTTTTCAGCGCTTCCCTTATCATATCTCCTGTGGAGATTGTTGGAATATTTAATTCTTTGCTGATGATTTCAGCTTGTGTGCCTTTACCGGCACCAGGAGCACCTAAAAATATTAACTTCATTTTTTTCTCCGTTTATTAATCAAGGAAGCCCTTATAATGACGCATCATCATTTGGGATTCAAGTTGTTTTGATGTTTCAAGAGCAACACCTACGATGATGATAACTGATGTACCACCCATTGAAAGTCCTGTCATACCTGTTGCAGCTGTGTAAATTAGTGGAACAAGTGCGATAAGAGCTAGGAACATAGCACCGATTAGAGTAATTCTTGAAAGAATCTTTTGAATAAACTCAACTGTTGGCTGACCAGGTCTGATACCTGGGATTGTACCATTATTCTGCTTTAAATTATTGGCCATTTCAATAGGATTATACTGAATAGCTGTGTAGAAATAAGCAAAAGCTAGAATAAAGATGAAGTATAGTACCATATATAACCAACCTTCAGTGCTGAACGCATTGAAGAAACTTACCCAGAAGCCTGACTTAGGCTGCCAGAACATCTGAATTGTACTAGGGATTGATAGGATTGAAGAAGCAAAGATGATTGGAAGAACACCACCAAGTGCAACCTTGATTGGAAGGTGACTTGACTGACCACCGTACATCTTTCTACCAACAACACGCTTTGCGTACTGAATAGGAATCTTTCTTTCTGAATCCTGCATAAATGTAATAACCCAGATAACTGCTAGGAAAATTACAACCCATAGTGGAACGAAAACAAGCATTTCTGTTGAACCTTCAAGACCTGTTTTCCAGAAACCGGCTAGTCTGCTGATTGTGTAAGGGAATCTTGCGATGATACCGGCAAATAGTAAGATTGAAATACCATTACCAATACCATAGTTGTTGATTTGTTCACCCATCCACATCATTAGGGCAGTACCGGCTGTGAATACAAGAATGATGATGATAGCTGAGTAAACTAGATCAAAACCACTCTTATATACTGTAACATTACTACGATATAAGTACCAGAAGTAAGCTGCACCCTGGATTAGGCCAAGGATAACTGTTACATAACGAGTAATCTTACCGATTTTCTTTCTACCAACTTCACCGTCTTTAGCCATTCTTTCAAGAGGAGGAATAGCAACACATAGAAGCTGTAGAATGATTGAACTGTTGATATATGGTGTAACACCCATTGCAAACAATGTTGCATTTGAGAATGCACCACCGGAAAGTGTGTTTAGATAGCTAAGCATTGATCCGCTATCATCAACACCCTTCATTAGTGTATTTAGAGCACCCATATCTAAGAATGGAACAGGAATAACTGAACCAATTCTAAATACTAGAACTATTAATAAAGTGAAAAGGATTTTCTTTCTTAAGTCTGGAATAGCCCAAGCGTTTCTAATTGTCTTAAACAATTAAATCACCTCAGCCTTTCCACCTGCCTTTTCGATAGCTTCTTTTGCAGCTGCTGAGAAACCATCAACCTTAACAGTTAAACTCTTTGTTAATTCGCCGTTGCCTAGAATCTTGACACCGTCAAATGAGTTCTTTACAAGGCCAGCATTTCTTAGAGCATCTACATCAACAACAGCACCGTTGTCAAATTTAGTTTCTAGCTGCTTTAGGTTAAGAGCAACAATCTTCTTTCTGAAAATGTTGTTGAAACCTCTCTTTGGCACTCTTCTCTGTAGTGGCATCTGACCGCCTTCAAAACCCGGACGAATGCTACCACCTGAACGAGCCTTCTGACCTTTATGACCTTTACCGGAAGTCTTACCCCAACCGGAACCATGGCCACGACCAATTCTCTTTACGCACTTTTTAGAACCATCTACTGGTGAAAGTTCATGTAATTTCATTTACCTTGCACCTCCCTTAAGCATCAACCTTGATAAGGTGAACAATTTTAGCAATCTTGCCCTGTGTTGAAGGGTTGTCTGGCTGTTCTGTTGTATCGCCAATCTTCTTTAGGCCAAGTGCATGGGCAGTTGCAATCTGATCCTTCTTAGCGCCGATAAGGCTTTTTACTAGAGTAATTTTCATTCTTAGCAACCTCCCTATTATAAAATTTCTTTAACTGATTTGCCACGAATAGCAGCAACTTCTTCAGCTGTTCTTAGATTCTTTAGACCTTCTAGTGTAGCTCTAACTACATTACAAGGGTTGTTAGAACGAAGAGCCTTTGTTCTGATGTCCTTGATACCTACAGCTTCAACAACTGAACGAACAGGACCACCAGCGATAACACCGGTACCAGGAGCAGCAGGTTTCATAAGAACTCTACCTGCACCAAATTCACCGATAATTTCGTGAGGGATTGTTGTGCCTCTTAGAGAAACCTTCATTAGGTTCTTCTTAGCATCTTCAATACCCTTTCTGATAGCGTCTGGAACTTCACCAGCTTTACCGATACCGAAACCAACAGTACCTTCGCCATCACCTACAACTACAAGAGCTGCGAACTTATAAATACGACCGCCCTTTACAGTTTTTGATACACGGTTGATTGTAACAACTCTTTCTGTAAATCTGTCATCATTTCTATCATAATTAGCCAAAGTAATTCCTCCCCTTCCTTAGAAATTGAGGCCACCCTCACGGGCGCCTTCGGCCAATTCTTTAACACGGCCGTGATAGATATTACCGCCTCTGTCGAATACAACATCAACGATATTCTTCTCTGCTGCCTTAGCAGCAATTAACTTACCAACTGCTCTTGCAGCCTCTTTGTTTCCGCCATTGCCACTAATGCTCTTATCAAGAGTAGAAGCAGCAGCAAGTGTAACACCAGCAACATCGTCAATTAACTGAGCATAAATGTTGTTAGTAGAACGGAATACACAAAGGCGTGGACATTCTGCAGTACCGCTAATCTTACCACGAACTCTCTTATGGCGATTTAGACGGGCTTTTTTTGTATCAGGTCTTTTTACCATTTGTCATTCACTCCTTAATTACTTGCCTTTACCGGCTTTACCTTCCTTACGACGGATAACTTCATCCTTATACTTAATACCCTTACCCTTGTATGGTTCTGGTGGACGCTTTTCTCTAACTTCAGCAGCGAACTGACCAACCTTCTGCTTATCGCAGCCAAGAACAATGATATTATTAGGATCTGGAACTTCCATCTTAATGTCGTCTGTTTCTTCAACAATTACCTGATGAGAGAAACCTAGGTTCATAACAACTTTGTTACCTTGCTTCTGAACTCTGTAACCAACACCGTTAACTTCTAGTTCCTTCTTGTAGCCTTCTGTAACGCCGATAACCATATTGTGGATTAAAGAACGAGTAAGACCATGTAGGCTTCTGTTTAGCTTGTCGTCATTAGGACGCTTAACTTCAACAACATCACCATTGATTTCAACTGTCATATTTGGGTGTACCTTCTGAGTTAATTCACCCTTAGGACCCTTAACAGTTACAACGCCTTCGTTTACTGAAACAGTAACGCCAGCGGGAATATTTATAGGTTTTCTTCCAATTCGAGACATCTCGGCACCTCCTTACCAAACAAATGCAAGAACTTCGCCACCGATATTTTCTTTACGAGCCTGACGGTCTGTCATGATACCCTTAGAAGTTGAGATGATAGCGATACCAAGGCCCTTCATAACCTTTGGTAGGTTTTCTGCATTGCTGTAAATACGTAAGCCTGGCTTTGAAACTCTTCTAAGACCTGTGATTACAGGAGTCTTATCTTCAGTGTACTTAAGTGTTACCTTAATTACGCCCTGCTTACCATCTTCCATTGTAGTAAATTCTTTAACATAACCTTCATCAACAAGAATCTGGCAAATAGCCTTCTTCATGTTTGATGCTGGAATGTCAACTGTATCGTGTTTAGCAGAACTTGCATTACGAATTCTTGTAAGTAAGTCTGCAATTGTATCAGTAATCTGCATAACTTTACCTCCTTACCAGCTTGATTTCTTAACGCCTGGAATCTCACCCTTATAAGCGAGTTCACGGAAGCAGATACGGCAAATACCGTACTTACGGAGGTAAGCATGTGGTCTGCCGCAGATTTTGCAGCGAGAGTACTTTCTTGTAGAGTACTTAGGCTCTTTCTGCTGTTTGATTTTCATTGCTGTCTTAGCCACAACTATTCCTCCTTACTTTGTGAATGGAGCGCCCATTAAGCTTAGTAGCTCACGGCCCTCTTCATCTGTCTGAGCTGTAGTAACGAAACAAATGTCCATACCACGAACTTTATCAATCTTATCATATTCGATTTCAGGGAAAATTAACTGTTCCTTGATACCCATGTTATAGTTACCACGACCATCAAATGAGTTACCGTTAATACCTCTGAAGTCACGAACTCTTGGTAGAGCAACATTGAATAGACGATCTAGGAATTCATACATTCTGTCGCCTCTTAGTGTTACTTTACAACCAATTGCCATACCTTCTCTTAGTTTGAAGTTAGCAACTGATTTTCTTGCTTTACAAATCATTGGCTGCTGTCCGGTGATAGCACGAAGGTCAGTACAAATTGAGTCGATAACCTTGTGGTTTTCCTTAGCTTCACCAGCACCAACATTGATAACAATCTTATCTAGCTTTGGAATCTGCATTACGCTCTTGTAAGAGAATTTCTTCATAAGAGCCGGTGCAACTTCTTCTTTGTAGAAAGTCTTTAATCTAGCCACTGTGAAATCCTCCTTTAAATTTCTTCTTTACACTTAGCGCAAATACGATCCTTAGAGCCGTCAGCGTTAATCTTGTGAGCAACTCTAGTCTGCTTTTTGCATCTTGGGCATACTAGCTGAACTTTTGATGCATACATAGCACCTTCAGCCTTCTGGATACCACCTGCTTCACCCATTCTTCTAGGCTTAACATGCTTAGTTACCATATTGCACTTTTCAACGATAACTTTGCCTTCCTTTGGTGAAACAGCCATAACAGTACCCTGCTTGCCTTTGTCTTTACCGCTAATAATTACAACGGTGTCGCCTGTTTTAACATGAACTTTATTATTCATAACTTGACACCTCCAATTAAAGTACTTCAGGAGCTAGAGAAAGGATCTTTGTGAAGTCCTTTTCACGAAGCTCACGAGCAACCGGTCCAAAAATACGAGTGCCTCTTGGACTCTTATCATCTTTAATAATAACAGCTGCGTTTTCATCGAAACGGATGTATGTGCCGTCTTCACGACGAACACCCTTAGCTGAACGTACAACTACTGCACGAACTACATCACCCTTCTTTACAACGCCGCCTGGTGTTGCTTTCTTTACAGAAGCAACTACAACATCGCCAATGTTGGCATATCTTCTCTTAGTACCACCGAGAACACGAATGCACATAAGTTCCTTAGCGCCAGTATTGTCGGCTACCTTGAGATAAGTCTGCTGTTGAATCACAGTGTGTTCCTCCTTTTTCTCAAGCTAACTTATTTAGCTTTTTCAATGATCTCGACTAGTCTCCATCTCTTATCCTTAGAGAGTGGGCGAGTTTCCATGATCTTTACTCTGTCGCCTACACCTGCTGTGTTATTTTCATCATGTGCTTTATAGCGAACAGTTCTCTTAACAATCTTATTATAAAGCTTATGCTTTACGCTGTCTTCGATTGCAACGACAATGGTTTTATCCATTTTGTCAGATACAACCTTGCCGACAACAGTTTTTCTGTAATTTCTATCGCTCATTGTTGTATCCTCCTTAAGCTTCAGCTAATTCATCTTCACGAAGAATTGTTGAAATTCTAGCAATATCTTTCTTAACTGCCTTAATTCTTGTTGGGTTTTCTAGCTGATTAATAGCAAGCTGAAAACGAAGGTTGAATAGTTCTTCCTTCAAGTCTTTTAGCTTAGTCTGCTGTTCTTCAGTAGAAAGTTCTCTAATTTCCTTTGATGTCATTACTGTTCAACCTCCTTTGTAACAAACTTACACTTAATAGGTAGCTTATTAGCAGCAAGACGCATAGCTTCTCTTGCTGTAGCTTCGTCAACACCACCAAGTTCAAACATAACTCTTCCTGGCTTAACAACAGCTACCCAATATTCTGGGTTACCTTTACCTTTACCCATTCGAGTTTCAGCAGGTCTTGCTGTAACCGGCTTATCTGGGAAAATCTTAATCCAAACTTTACCGAAACGCTTGCAGTAACGAGTCATAGCTACACGGGCTGCTTCGATTTGGTTTGATGTAATCCATGATGGCTCTAAAGCCTGAAGGCCGAATTCACCGTAAGTAACCTTATTACCACGGTAAGCTTTACCTGTAAGACGACCTCTGTGTACTCTTCTGTACTTTACTCTCTTAGGTAATAACATTACTTCTTGCCTCCTTCTTTACGAGCTGGACGCTTCTGTACATTACCGATTACTTCACCCTTGTAGATCCAAACCTTAACACCGATCTTACCGTATGTTGTGTTTGCTTCTGCAAAACCGTAGTCGATATCAGCACGAAGTGTCTGTAGAGGAATAGTACCTTCATGATACTGTTCACTTCTTGCAATTTCTGCACCGCCAAGTCTACCTGAACACATTGTCTTGATACCCTTAGCGCCGAACTTCATTGATCTGCCGATTGCCTGTTTCATAGCACGACGGAATGAAATTCTCTTTTCTAGCTGAAGTGCAATGTTTTCTGCAACAAGCTGAGCATCTGTATCAGGATGCTTAACTTCAACAATGTTGATGTTAACAGGCTTGTTTAAGAACTTTTCACACTGAGCCTTTAGCTTCTCAATTTCACTACCGCCTTTACCGATAATCATACCAGGCTTAGCACAGTGAATGTGAAGTCTTACTTTTTTACCATCTCTTTCGATTTCAATCTTAGAGATGCCTGCTGTATAAAGCTGTTTCTTTAATACCTTACGAAGGTTGTAGTCTTCAACAAGTGTATCGCCGAAATCTTTCTTGCTGGCAAACCATCTTGAGTCCCAGTCTTTAATTACGCCTACACGAATACCGTGTGGATTAACTTTCTGTCCCATTGCTACAAACCTCCTTTATTCTTTCTCTTTTAGCACTAGAGTGATATGAGATGTTTTCTTATCAATTCTAAATGCTCTACCCTGAGCTCTTGCTCTAATTCTCTTAAGAATTGGGCCCTGGGATACTGAACATTCTGCAACATATAGTGCAGATGTGTCCATGCTGTGGTTATTCTCAGCATTAGCAACTGCTGACTTGAGCAACTTAAGTAGTGGCTCACAAGCGGCCTTTGGGGTATGCTCGAGAATAGCCTTTGCAAGTTTTACGTCCTTACCACGGATAAGGTTTAGTACAACTGAAACCTTACGAGGTGAAATTCGAACATATTTTGCATATGCTTTTGCTTCCATCTTGCTTACTCCTTCCGCTTATTTAGATGTCTTACTACCAGCATGACCTCTGAATGTTCTAGTTGGAGCAAACTCACCAAGCTTGTGACCAACCATATCTTCAGTTACATATACTGGAACATGCTTACGTCCGTCATGGACTGCAAATGTGTGACCTACAAATTCTGGGAAAATTGTTGAACTTCTTGACCAAGTCTTTAGAATTCTCTTTTCTCCCTTTTCGTTCATATCAATGACTCTTTCGAGCAGCTTAGGCTGGACAAAAGGGCCTTTTTTAGTACTTCTACTCATATTAAATTAGCTCCTTCCGTCTTACTTACCGTTTCTTCTTCTTACAATTAGCTTGTCAGAAGCCTTGTGGTTCTTACGAGTCTTGTAACCAAGAGCAGGTTTACCCCAAGGAGTACATGGACCTGGACGACCGACTGGTGATTTACCTTCACCACCACCGTGTGGGTGGTCATTAGGGTTCATTACAGAACCTCTTACTGTTGGTCTCCAACCCATATTTCTCTTTCTACCAGCCTTACCAATCTTAACGTTTTCGTGATCTGAGTTACCTACAACACCGATTGTAGCCATACAGTTATCAGGAACGTTTCTTAGTTCGCCGGATGGTAGTCTAAGTAGAGCCATACCGTTTTCTTTAGCCATTAGCTGTGCCATATTACCAGCTGATCTAGCTAGCTGAGCACCTCTACCTGGGTAAAGTTCAATATTGTGGATGAATGTACCTGTTGGAATAGCACTTAGTGGTAGTGCGTTACCAGGCTTAATATCTGCACTAGGACCGGCAACAACTGTGTCGCCAACCTTGAGACCTTCCGGTGCAATGATGTATGACTTTTCGCCGTCTTCATACTGAATTAGTGCGATAAATGCTGAACGGTTAGGATCATATTCTAATGTCTTAACTGTCGCAGGAATGTCAAACTTCTGTCTCTTAAAATCAATTACTCTGTACTTTCTACGGTTACCGCCGCCTCTGTGACGAACAGTAATTCTACCATAAGAGTTACGACCAGCATTCTTCTTGATTGGCTGTAGTAGACTCTTTTCAGGTGCTACCTTTGAAAGAGATGAGTAATCAGTAACCGACATATTACGGCGTGCGTTTGTGGTCGGTTTATATACCTTAATGGCCATTTGATTTCACTCTCCTCATGATGGCTTTGCGGGGTTTATGGTGAAGCCCCATACATTCTGCCTATTAATTAGTAATTTTTTAGAATTCTTAATTAGGCTTACATCATGCCTTCAAAAAATTCAATGCTCTTGCTATCTTCTGTTAGAGTAACAACAGCCTTCTTCCAAGACTTTGTATAGCCCTGTGTTCTGCCCTGTCTCTTTAGTCTGCCACGAACAGAAACTGTGTTAACCTTAGCAACTTTAACTTTGAAAGCTTCTTCAACAGCGTTAGCAATATCAATCTTTGTAGCTGTCTTAGCAACTTCAAAGGTGTACTTCTTTTCTGCAATACCCATCATTGACTTTTCAGTGATGATTGGGCGAATAATGATGTCATGAGCGATCATGCGTACACCTCCTCAATCTTAGCAATTGCACCCTCAGTGATAACTAGCTTGTCTGCATTTAGAATATCATAAACATTGATTTCGTTATACTGACAAGTCTTAACACCAGGAATGTTGCTTGCTGACTTGATAACTTTGCTATCAACTTCTGGAAGAACGATTAGTGTCTTCTTTTCAGAGCCGATTGCTTTGAGCATCTCAACCATAGTTTTTGTTTTGTAGTCGTCACAAGCGATCTTATCAACAACGATAAGTTCATCTGCAGCAACCTTTGAAGATAGAGCTGACTTCATAGCAAGTCTCTTTACCTTCTTATTTACACTGAAGCTGTAGTCTCTTGGCTTTGGAGCAAATACGATACCACCGTGTGTCCACTGTGGAGATCTTGTAGAACCCTGTCTAGCACGACCTGTGCCCTTCTGTCTCCATGGCTTTCTACCACCACCGGATACTTCTGAACGAGTTAAAGCACTCTGAGTACCCTGACGCTGATTAGCAAGATAGAGAACTACCATCTGATGCATTACTGCTTCGTTTGGTTCGATAGCGAAAATAGAATCGTTTAGTTCGATTGTCTTAGCGTTTGAACCCTTCATATCAACAACGTTAATACTTGGCATTTGTAGTCCCCCTTTCTTAAGCCTTTACAGAATCTTTGATTACAACATAGCCTTTGTTAGGACCTGGAATAGCACCCTTAATAGCAATGAGGTTGTTTTCTACATCAATCTTAACGATTTCAAGATTCTGAACTGTTACTTTTTCAGCACCTAAGTGACCTGCCATCTTCTTACCCTTGAATACACGAGAAGGAGATGAACAGCAACCCATTGAACCACCGTCTCTTACACAAGGACCTGAACCATGAGTTTCCTTAAGTCTCTGGAAATTCCAGCGCTTGATTACGCCGGCAAAGCCTTTACCTTTGCTCTTACCAGTAACATCAACTTTGTTACCAGCTTCAAAAACATCTGCTTTGATGATGTCGCCTACGTTGTAAGCATCTGTGTCTTCAAATCTAAATTCTTTAAGAACTTTCTTTGGAGCAACATCAGCCTTGTCAAAATGACCCTTCATAGGCTTGTTTACTTTGTGAGGCTTCATATCGCCGTAGCCCATCTGAACTGCTGCGTAGCCATCACTCTCAACTGTCTTTTTCATTGAAACTACACATGGGCCAGCTTCAACAACAGTTACAGGAACGAAACGTCCCTTTTCGTCGAAAATCTGAGTCATACCGACTTTCTTTCCGATTAATGCCTTCTGCATTATGTTTTCCTCCTTTTAGGTTATTGGTTGGTTTCCCAACATTTACCCTGTCTACCGGTAGGTTGAAATGAAATTATAACTTAATTTCGATGTCAACGCCTGCAGGGAGTTCTAATTTCATAAGAGCATCAACAGTTTTGTTTGATGGTCTTAGAATGTCGATAAGTCTTTTGTGAGTTCTCATTTCAAACTGCTCACGGCTGTCCTTGTACTTATGAACAGCTCTTAGAATTGTAACAACCTGCTTCTGTGTTGGTAGAGGTACAGGACCTGAAACTCTAGCACCTGTTCTCTTGGCTGTTGCAACGATTCTTTCAGCTGATTGATCAACTAACTGATGATCGTAACCCTTAAGTCTTATACGAATTTTTTCCTTGACTGCCATAATAACGCCTCCTTAAATAGTTTTGAGTTGGCGGGCGTGCTTTTAACTGATAACACATCCGGGTGTTTCACACCCTTGCATTAAAAAAACCGGATGAATTTTATTCATTCGGGCAGTTCAAAGCGCATTAAGAGCATAGTGTTACCCTATTGGGTAATATTTGCTCAATCTTAACTTAATCGCCCGGTTTAAAATCGGACATACTCCACGGAAAAACCGACTAACTGTCGCAACCTCCCGCTTCTTCGCATATCTATCGCAGTCACGCAAGGTTTATTATACTAGATTTAATGGGCTTTTTCAAGGTTTTTACACAATTATATCATTAGAAGTTTATAAATATTTTAAAGATGTTTTTGTATATTATGCACAAAGATTATATTTTTATTGCACATAAAGAATTTTCGACCCTAAAAGCCCTATAAATCGGCATTTTTGCTGCTTTTAAAGAATAATTTTACAAAAAATTCATTAACTAAAGTAAGCAGCAGCAAAAACTGAACCCAAAATAAGCACTGCACACACAATGGCAACTATACGAATTATAATCATCTGTCTTTTTCTTTTCTTCTGATAATTCATAAAATCACTCCTTCTTTGTATTATAACACACTTGATTATTTTTTCAATGGGATATATTATTATATTAGAAAATAACTTATACTATTATATATAGAAAGGAATGTGCTATATGCTACACATTTACTATGGATATGGCAAAGGTAAAACCACCTGTGCTGTTGGTATTGCTATGAGAGCTGCCGGTAGCGACAGAAAGGTGCTATTCTCTCAATTCTTAAAAGGCAATGATTCCGGTGAAAGACGCTCAATGGAGCTTATACCTAACATTACCCTTACTCCTTGTCCTGACCATGTTAAATTTGTCAGAGATATGACTGATGAAGAAAAATTGCAATGTCGTCAGCATTGCAGAAATACTTTTGAGTATTGTGCTAAGGAAGCATTAGTAGGCAAATACAATATGGTTATCTTTGATGAAATATTTATCGCAATTGAAAACAATATGCTTTCTGAAAGTGATCTTTTTGACTTCTTAGCCAATGCTCCTAAGAATATCGAAATTGTTTTAACCGGTCACAACCCAAGTGAAAAGATACTTAAACTTGCTGACTACTGTACCGAAATGAGAAAAGTTGCTCATCCTTATGACAGAGGTATATCTGCAAGAAAAGGAATTGAATTTTAACTATACTATATATAGGTAAAGCCCCACATATTATTATGTGGGGCTTTGTTCTACCTATCCTATATTTATTAATACTTTTCAGCTACTTCGCCTAATCTTTTATAGATTGAGTTTTCTGCTACATAGCCTCTAACGAATGAAAGTGGATATACATTAGTATTTTTACCGATAACAGTACCTGGGTTCAGAACTGAATTACAGCCAACCTCTACATGGTCTCCTAGCATAGCACCAAACTTTTTAACACCTGTTTCAACCTTTTTACCGTCTAATAAAACAGTTACAAGAGTTTTGTCACTCTTTAGGTTTGATGTAATTGAACCTGCACCTGTATGTGACATATGGCCTAGAATACTGTCACCAATATAGTTAAAGTGAGGAACTTGAACACCATTAAACAGAATAGCATTCTTAAGTTCTGTAGAATTGCCAACAGTAGCACCCTTACCTACAATAGCATTACCTCTGATAAATGCACACTGTCTAACTTCGGCATCTTCATCAATAATAAGTGGACCATTTAAGTATGCTGAGTCAAAAACTTTAGCTGACTTAGCAATCCAAATGTTGTCACCTTTCTTTTCGTAAATATCAGGATCAAGTGTGTTACCTAGCTTAATAATAAAGTCACCAATTAAAGGCAAAGCCTCCCAAGGATATGTAAGACCATCAAACAAATCTTTTGCAATAGTTTCGTCTAAATTGTACAACTTCTTAATTGTTAATCTTTCCATTACAATTTTTACCTCTCAATAATATTTTTATGTATCAAAAATTCTTTAAAACCTGTTTTCTTCATTAAGAAGCATACCAACAATGCAATTAAAGAACCTACAATAGCACCAACAAGTACATCTGATGGGAAATGTACAAAAACATATAATCTAGATAAGGCAATAGCTGTTGCAAGGATATATCCCAAAATAGCCCATCTCTTTTTCTTTAAAGTAACAAGCAAAGCAGTTGCTGCTGCAAAAGCACTTGCTGAATGGTTTGATGGAAAGCCATAAGAATCAGGTCTTGAAACAAGCATTTTTATAGAGAAATCTATATTACAAGGGCGAACCCTACAAATAATATTCTTTAGTGTAAATTCTGTTATTAAAGTGTCTATGCCCATTGCAAGTAAAATTGCAAAACCACAATATCTTGTTTTCTTAAAACAAATTAGTATGATTGAAATTACAATCCACACCATACCACCCTCTTGAATAAATCCAAACAGTGGCATTAAGAAATCAAGGAAAGAACATCTTAAATGTTCTTGAATATAGTACAGAATACTAAAATCAATTTTTGTAATATAGTCGAAAAATCCCATCTTATCTCCTTACCGAAAAAAATGCAAAGACTAAAAATCTTCGCATTTTAGTTAATTATTATTTTTCTTTAAATTCTTTAAACTTCTCCTTAATAGGAGCATATAGTGGTTCAACCTTTTCTATATAGAAAGGTTTTAATTTTAGTTTTTCTATAATATAGCTGATACCACCAAAGTGAATTCTATCTTTAATCTTAATTTTGTTATTAATCTTGTTACCTAAATTAGAAAACAACTCCTGAGTATTTAGCTGAGGAAGTTCATTTTCGTAGTCCTCTCTGTTTTTTGACTGAGTTTTCTTTGTTTTATGTAACATAGCTATTGTATAAATATAATCGCATACAAAGATAACAGCCAAAACAATAGCTGACCAAAACTGATAATCTTCCGGAATAATAGAAATCATTTTCATAAAAGCAGGATGTACTGCTTTACATAAAAGCATACAAAGTGTACCAAAACACAATGCACCTAAAAGGCAAATCCTTCCTTGAAAGTTAAATCTAATATTGCTATAGTCCCACCATTTTTTATGGAAACAATTTTCCAGTATAACTGCTACTAAATATTCAATAATTGTAGCAATAGCCATACCTCCAAAGAAAATCACCCAAGAATTATCTGTTCTACCATAAAAGCAAAATACCATCGCTACTGCCCCACCACCATAAATCGGACAGTAAGGACCTTTTAGAAATCCGGAAGAGATATATCTTCCTTCCTGAACTGTATATAGTGCAGTTTCATAGGCCCAGCCAATAATGCTATATAACATAAACGCTAAAAAATATTGCACTAAGTTCACTTTTCTCCACCTACTTCTTAACTAAACCCCTTGTCATCAGTTTACGCAAGGACACTCCCCATTCTTTGAAAACTTCTTTTAAGGTACATGTCTTGTCAAAATAACAGATGACATACGCTTCCCTACATTTTGGTGGCACAACTGTAAGTGGCCACATATGTTTCTTAATAATTTCCTTTTCTTTATCATCCAAAACAAAGGCTTTTTCAGCATTTCTAAGTGCTATTCCCGGATGATAAAAGCCATGTAGGTTTATTTCTAAATCCTTATCGTGCCAATCATAAAGGAACAAATCATGAAGAAGTCCTCCTCTTGCAGCAGCACGATAATCAAGATTGAATTTTCTACAAAACTGAAAACTTTTGAAAGAAACCATCAAACAATGGTCAAAGGTTGTAGTATCTCCATGCTGAGTAAAGTTACACATTTTCTGTACTACTTCACTTTCAATCAAATCACTTATGCAGTCAAGAAACAAATCAATCTCTGACTTTGTAATTATACCGAAACAATTCAACAGCTTATCGTTAATTGTAAACACTTCCTAATCTCATATGTTACTATTATATCATTTTTCTCATTTTTCTTTCAACAGTAAAAAAATGGAAATACACAAACAATATACATTATCGTTTGTGTATATATAACAAATTGAAGTGTTAATTTAAAATTCATCCTCAAGAAGTTTCATACAATGGTTGTATTCTTCTTCACTGATACTACCTACTTTGTATAGATTTTCTGTTTCTTTCTTAACTCTTTCAATCTCTGTTGAGTTATTAATAAGCTGATTTTTCCAGAGAAGATAGTTGTCCTCAGAAATAATCAAAATTGCCTTTGCTTTATAAAGTGTTTCCAGTTTATCAAGCAAAGTGACCTCATCATTACTGATAAATTCTTTCAAAATTTGGTGAGTATCCTGCAAAAGTTCTTCTTTTTCTTTTTCAAACTTTTCTCTATCTTTAGCACCAAAATGATACTTCTTATCAATAGCATTTAGCGCTACTTTATATTCTTCAATCAAGTCCTCCGGCTTAAAATCAAAGTCAAGTTTAACCTTAGCAATTTTCACCAGCTTATTTTCTTTCCAACCAATCTTTACACCAACAAACTGATATATAATAGTCAGCAAAGCAGTAACAACATTTAGCGCAACTTCAACCCACATATACCAATTATAATTAGGGTTAATAACTAATATAGCAGTTAATAATGCCATAATAATCAGTGAGCAAATTGAAATGGGCGTATTAAGATACTTTCTATTTAGACAAAAAGAAAGAAAATTAAAAATAATGCATAGTGTTGCTACTGTAATTAGAGCAATGCTTCCCTTTACAATAGGAAAACAAGAATAAATTATGTATCCACTGTAAACTGTTGTAATAGCAGTCAGTATGCCATTAATTGCCCACAAAATATTTTTATTTACTTTATATTTATTTTTTATATTGCTTATAATCCCCATACAATCAAATCCTTTTACGGAAAATATATGTAATAAGTTTTAATATACAAGCACCAACCATAAATGAGCCTACATAGGTCATTAGTTCTTGATAACTACAGAAATATCCCCAACCGGTAACTGCAAGGACTTTCCACCACAAAGCAAGTACCACACCAACAACACCAATGAAAAGTATATCCATCAAAAGCTGTGGAATGTTTTTTGTACTTGATAAAACCATAACACTTATTACTGCACCTACAAGGGCCAGTGTTATGACTACTACAAAATTACTGTTAGTTAAAACTTGATTAGCAGTTTCTCTGCTTGTATTTGTAGTTATTTCAGAAAGAAGTGCATTCTTAAGGTTTACTCTGGCATATATGATTAGAGCCAAAACAAAATCGCAAATAGCAAGAGTGCTAATTTTCTTTATCATAACACCAACCTCCTTATTTTTAATGGTCCACCTGACAGGACTCGAACCTGCTATCCCCAGAATCGGAATCTGATGCGTTATCCAAGTACGCTACAGGTGGATTTTTATGAAATCATTATATCATAGTATAAGGTTGTTTCGTGCTTTAAAAGAATTATGATTATGTTTTGCAAATTTTCTAAAACACTTTTAGTACATATTGAACAAAACTATAAAATTAATTATGTGCATAATGTTAATCAGCAAGTAAAACACTACCACAACAAACATTACAATATTTACTATAAAAATCAGATTATCCGATGCATTCTTAATGGCATAAAAAATATAACCCACCAATAATAAAGGCAAAACACACTTTATCATAAAGCAAAACATAGGTTTCTCAAGCAGATAAATCATTATAGGATTTATTTCTTTAAATCCATTGTACTGAATTATTGTAATTGTGCAGAGATAATCGGATATATTTAAAAAAAATAATAATAATAATTTTCTTCGACAATTAGCCAACTGTAGCCCAGTTATATTCACACTTTTCACCTCACTATAGTGTAACTAAAAGCCAATAAAAAATACTTTTCTTTAAAAAGAATTAAAAAAGATTTAAAAAAATTCAAAAAAATTGTTGACAAAAATTTTTCCATATGGTATAGTAAGGGAGCGTTAGAGATACGGAAAGTTCACTAACACAAAACACTACATAAGCTGGTGTAGCTCAGTTGGTAGAGCAGCTGATTTGTAATCAGCAGGTCGGGGGTTCAAGTCCGTCCACCAGCTCCAAAACAAGCCTACTAAATACAGTAGGCTTTATATATGGGAGATTTCCCGAGTGGCCAAAGGGGACAGACTGTAAATCTGCTGGCAACGCCTTCGGTGGTTCGAATCCACCATCTCCCACCAAATAAGAACCGTTCGTTTGAATGGTTCTTATTTTTTTGTTTTATATTCTATATTGTTACTGTAATTCATTACTCTTTCCCCTATGTGTATTGCGATAAATTAGTTTTTTAATTTTAATTGTGCTAATCCATAAGAAACTTTTTTCAATTTATTGAACGACCTATCTATATACGCAAAAACAGAATTGAAAACTGATTTGCAGAACTGATTAATCTTTACCCACAGACATAATTGAACAAACTTCTCTCATAAACAAACAAAAATCAAAATATTTTCAATTTTTTCTTGACAACAGATTATTATTGTGGTATAGTAATGAAGCATCAGTAATTTGGAACTCAAATTACTGAGAAAACTACATAAGCTGGTGTAGCTCAGTTGGTAGAGCAGCTGATTTGTAATCAGCAGGTCGGGGGTT
>OJMK01000447.1_pt1 | contig 43139 bp, 44 predicted proteins | sample 1597201 | NCBI WGS metagenome assembly OJMK01 (sample SAMEA2452125, study PRJEB22498) | human gut metagenome | reverse complement strand
GGAGATGGATGGTGCTTTCCCGCAAACCTCTGTGCCGCCCATCTTCAAGATATCCCGCAAGGAAAGCGTCCATCTCTGGATTCAGTTCCTGATACACACAAGATGTTGATTTGTTTTCATTTGTTTTTTGTCTCATGGTTAAAGCCTCCTGTTTTCTTTGGTGACTTTAACTGTATCATGTAGAGAAAGATTATCCGAGGAAATTTCTTTGAAATCCTTATATATAGCCACTATTTGAAAATTTCCTCGGATAGTTGAATATCTCGGATAATGCGCCCTATCCGAGTTCTGGGATAGGGCGCAACTATACACCGGTCAAGCCGGTGCGTTGCGTCCTGCCGGAAGCCCCTTGCAGGGAGCAGATGATTTCCACAGCTTTTCAATCTGTTCCAATCATCACAGGGGAAGCTACACTTCCCCTGCGCTGGCTGCCGCCAGCTACCCCTTTGTGGACTTGCCGCCCGGAAACACCTTGCGCTGCAAGCTGTTCTCGTCCAGCAAGTCGTCCAGCAAGTTTACGATTTTGTCTTTTATTTATAAGGTACAAGGAGTATAATGAAATAAAATCGCAGCGAAAGGAAGTATACTTAGATGGGTGACCCAAGTAAATTTTCAAGTATCATAGAATATTATATTGCGTTTTATGCCATTGCCATATTAGTTTTGTCTGAACTGGCAATATGGTTATTTTCATCAAGAGGTAGAGGAAAAGAAAAACGAAAATCCGCAGATAGCGGAACCGTATGGCTTATTATAATTGGCTGGTGTTGGGGAGTAATAGCAGGAGCGTTTTTCCGTAGCCAAAGTGTACCGGATTTTATACGTAGCTGGTTATTGCCGCATTTTTGCTATTATATCGGAGTGGTGTTTATTATATTAGGCGTTGTTATTCGTTGTACTGCTGTTCTTACTTTAAAAAAGGCATTCACTCTCCATGTCCAAACAACAAGCGATCAGCACTTAGTTAAAACAGGCTTATATCATTTCGTACGCAATCCGGCTTATACTGGTAGTATGGTAAGTTTGTTAGGTGTTGCATTAGCTTATCGGTCTATTCCGGGGGCTATCTCAGTAATGATCGTTTGCCTGATTTGTTACAGTATTAGAATTAGTATTGAAGAAACGGCGCTTAAAAATCAATTTCACGATGAATTTGAACGCTATTGTAAAGAAACAAAATATAGACTCATTCCTGGAATTTATTAAATTGCACAGAAAACTAAATACCAGCCGTCCACCGGCGGCACCACCGAGCAGGAAATCAGACAAATGGTTCCCTGCTCTTTTTATGCCCGGACGCCGGGAGAAAGGAGGTCACACCCCATCATGCCACCATGCCCGCACTTTGATTTAAGAATCGTCCAGCGCAGCAAGCGCCAGTCAGCCGTTGCTTCCGCCGCCTACCAGAGCGGGGAACGGTTGTTCTCCAGATATGATTAGAAGCAAAACGAAATACTATATACAGATATAATCACTTGACTAACACAAGATATTGTGCTACACTTTTTCTGTAATTGATTTTTGTGCGTTCCCCATGTGGGATACAGACTGAGTTTCTGTACCGCAGGCCAAAAGCCCGCATTGCACACGCAGTTAAGATTGTACTTGTGCCAGTAGTATTACTGCGCCCCTTTGGGCCGGTATATTACTGGCTTTTTTTGTTTTTTCGGGACTTCAGTTCCGCCAGCGAGGATGACTTTGGTTCATAGGTAACTATGGACATCAGGCGTTGCGCCCTTTGTCACCCTCGCTTTTTTTCTGCCCAAATGCCGGAACGCGGCTTTGAGGATATATCTAAATTACAGAAAGGCAGGTATGCACACATGAATGTGAAACAGAAAAGTCAGGAGCGCCTGACAACTAAGAAAAAGCCGGCTGAGAACTGGCGACAGTATCAGAAACTGAATCAGACCGCGCGGAAACGCTGCCCGGTGATTCGAGCCCCCGTTATTCCCCGCAGGACCCGGAGGGGGTGTTGAGTATGCCGGCAGGCAGCTTGGCGGTCAAAGAGCGGTATCAGCCTCTGGTGCTGGTGGAAACGGCAGGCTTATCCGAAGAGGAATGGCTTGCCTACCGCCGGATAGGCATTGGCGGCAGCGATGTTGCTGCTCTGCTGGGCATTTCACCATGGCGGACAGCCCGAGATCTGTTTTATGACAAACTGAACATCGCAGTAGTCGAAGATCACGAGGACAACTGGGTGGCCCTGGAGATGGGGCACCTGTTGGAGCCGCTGGTGGCGAAGATTTTTCAGCGCCGCACCGGCTACAAAGTCTATCAAGTCAAAAAGATGTTTCAGCACCCAAGGTATCCCTGGATGCTGGCCGATGTGGACTATTTTGTGGAACTGCCGGATGGCACCACCGCTATTCTGGAAATCAAGACCACAAACTACAACGCCAGAGACAACTGGTGGCTGAATGGCGAAGAAACCATCCCGGCCTACTATGAGTACCAGGGGCGGCACTACATGGCTGTCATGGATGTGGATCGCTGCTTCTTCTGCTGCCTGTATGGCAACAATGAGAACGAAAGCATTATCCGTGATATGCAGAGAAATATGGCTTACGAGGATGAGATGATTTTTCTGGAGCAGAATTTCTGGGAAAACCATGTCCTCACCAAGACACCGCCGCCTTACACCGAAGATGGCGACCTGGTGATCGAGAGTGTACGCCGGTACACCGGTCCTGCTGACAAGGATGCCCCTGCTGTGACCCTTGACCTTCCTCTGACAGCCAAGCTGATGCGTTTTCTCCAGCTCCAAGAGCAAAAGAAATACGCAGACGCCGGCAACAAGGAAATGGAGGAAGACATGAAGCGGCTGAAGGCTGCCATCATTGCCAAAATGGGGAAAAGCTGCAAAGCCATCTGTCAACAGGATGGGGTGAACTATACCGTCACCTACAATCCGATACGAACCCCTGGTATCGACAAGGATAATCTGAAACGGTTGAAGCTGGACCACCCGGATATTTACGAACAATATGTGACTGTCTCAGTGTCACGCCGGTTCGTAGTCAAGTGTGACGGCGAGGCGGCATAAAAGGAGGGAAAAAGAAGTGATCCATAGAGGAACTTATGACGGGACGATCTACCACAACCCCGTAAACAGGTTCTGCATCATCAGCGTAAAAACCGCTGATAAGGAGGTGCCCCAGGAGGCTCGTTCCACCCGCCGGTACAAGGACCACCTGATCCGCTTTGTTGCGACGGGCTATGAACTGCCCCGCACGGACGCGGTAGAGCTGGAACTGGACGGCGAATGGACAAAGGGCAAATATGGTGTGCAGCTTCAGGTGGAACAGTGGCGTGAGATCGTTCCCAAGACCAGGGACGGTGTGGAGGGCTATCTGGCCTCCGGCCTCATCAAAGGCATCGGGCCGGCAACTGCCGCGCAGATCGTTTCCCGGTTTGGCGTGGAAACGCTGGATATTCTGCAAAATCACCCCGAGCGGCTGCTGGAGGTCAAGGGCATTACGGAAAGCAAGCTGGAGGACATCAAAACCTCGTATGCGGAGAGCCGGATGCTCCAAGACCTGATGACGCTGCTCTCCCCATTCAAGATCACGCCGAAAACGGCCCTAAAGATTTACCAGCACTTTGGGCCCGCCAGTGTGGATATTTTGAAAAAGAGTCCCTTTGAGTTGTGCCAGGTATCCGGTTTTGGATTTCTCCGGGTAGATGCCATCGTTCAGAAAAACGGCGGCGACCTGCATGACCCCATGCGGGTCAAGGGCGCACTGTTCTGGGCGCTGGAGGACAGCAAGGGCGGCAAAGGACATTTGTTCCTGCCTGGTGAAACTTTGCGGAAGGAGGCTCTTCGGCTTCTCAACGCAAAGATCCCCGTCCCGTCTCTCCGGCTTCATGAACAGGAGGTCGCGGATGTGCTTCAGGACATGATTCTTCATGGCGAGGTGGTATCCGTCAAAGATAACATCTACCTGCCCCGCACATTCGCACAGGAAGATGAAACGGCCCGGCGTATTGCCATGCGGCTGATAGAGCCGTCTGCGCCGGAGCGCATTGAGCAGGCGCTGGAGCAGGTCAAGCGTGAAATGGGGCTTGTGCTGTCTCCCAAACAGGAGGCAGCGGTCTACGCGGCTTACCGCCACAGCCTGTCCATTATCACAGGTTCTCCCGGCACCGGCAAGACAACGGTGCTCAAGACCATTTTGGAAGTCTACCGCCGCCTGCATCCGAAAGGCGAAATCGTTCTGATGGCGCCGACCGGCCGTGCCAGCCGTCGCATGGCGGAAAGCACTGGCTTTGACAAGGCGCGGACGCTCCACAGCGGCCTGGGCCTTGGCAGTGAAGAAGATGACGCCAACCGCAGCAGACAGCAGGAGCCGTTGTCGGCGGACCTGATCATCGTGGACGAGTTTTCTATGGTGGATATGTGGCTGGCAGACAAATTTTTTTCCCGCATCAAGGATGGGGCCCGTGTCGTTCTTGTGGGCGACCCCGACCAGCTCCCCAGTGTGGGCGCCGGGACTGTGTTCCGCGAACTGATCGACTGCGGCCTGATTCCCGTCACAGTGCTGGACCAGATCTTCCGCCAGTCCAAGGACAGCCTGATCGCTTATAACGCCAAATTCATCAACGAGGGCAACACCAAGCTATATTTTGGGCCGGACTTTGTATTTATGGCAAGCGATAACCAGGCAGAGGCCGCGGAGCGGATCATCGCCCGTTACTGCCGGGAAATCGCGGAAAGCGGCATTGACCGGGTGCAGATTTTGTCCCCCTTCCGTTCGGAAGGCGCCGCGTCGGCGGAACAGCTTAACGAGGCCATCCGCGAGGTGGTCAACCCGTTCCGCTCTGCCGAGGAAGAAATCAAAATCGGCGTCAAAGTGTTCCGGGTCAACGACCGGATCATGCAGACCAAGAATACCGCCAAGGTGTCCAACGGCGACCTGGGCTTTATTCGCTATATCAAAGACGATGAAAACGGCAAGCGTGTCGGCCTTGATTTTGGTGTGGGCCGTGAGCTGGAATACAGCGTAGAGGATATGGTCAATCTGGATCTCGCCTACGCCACCACCATCCACAAGGCAATGGGCTCTGAGTATGAAACGGTCATCATGCCGCTTTTGAAAGCGCACACCGTCATGCTCTATCGCAACCTGCTCTATACCGGCATCACCCGAGCCAAAAAGCGCGTGGTGCTGATCGGCCAAAAGCAGGTGCTGTATATGGCGATCCACCGGAATGAAATCGTCAAGCGGAATACGCTTCTGGGCACGCGCATCGGTATGTACTATAAGGCCTATGCCAAACGAGCCGGAATCACGGTCCCGGCAGCTCCGGAAGAATTGAAATATGCTGGTTAAAAAAGAGGCGCAAGGTGCAGAAAATTGCCCGGCGTCTCCTATTTATTACACAGGAAGGAGTATATAACATGAACGAAAACAATGCGAAAACGATGTACGAAGCTGTGCCTGCGGCCTCTGAACTGAACAAGGTGCCGGGCTTTGACCCGCTCAAGTTCCTCCGCCGCACCAAGGACACCTTGAAGCTGGACCTGCCTTACCAGAAACTCTGGTTCCGCATGGCCCATCCCAATGGCCGTATGCGTCTGACGGCGCTGCGGATCACAGAGCAGATGGCGATTTTTGAGGCCAAGGTGTTTCTGGACCGCAGTGACGCGGAGCCGTTCAGTATGAGCACGGCCCAGCAGACTACTCAGGACAGCCGCGATTTCGTAAAAGCCGCCCAGAATGAGGCGCTGAGCCAGGCCCTTACGGACGCCGGTTTTGGCATCCAGCTGATCAGCGCCGGCGCCCAGGCCGACCTGATGGAGAAAAGCATTGAAACGCCGGTCAAGAAGGCCGCAGAACCGCCTGCCGGGCCGGCGGCACGCACGGCACCGCCGCAGGAGCCCCACAGCGCCCCGCAGAAGGGCGATACGCCTGCTGAGGTGAAATCCCTTGCCAGCCCCGTCAAAACGCCGCAGAGGGCGTTTAAGGGCGCAAAGGCGGCAACCGTGACAACTGCCCCGCCGGAGGAAAGCACTGCTTCGGAAACGGTGGAGCAGCACCTGCCGGTAGAGCCTGAGAGGACATTCGATACGCTCCCGGTTGGGCCTTCGCCAAAGGTAGAGCAGCCGGCGGATGAAAATGAACAGGCGGATGAATTGCCTGTCCACGGCAATGTGACGGAGCTGCCGGTCCAGCACATGGAGGAATCCGAACCTGCCGCCGAGCCTATGCAGCCCGAAGATGACGCTGCCGGGGCGGCGGATACTGCGGTGGATACCCCCTCTTACACGAAGGACACGCCTATGGAGGATATTCTGCAGGTCATGACGCTGGAACAGGCCCAGCAGGTCATCGTAGACGATGGCATCTGCAAGGGCATGACGATTGCTCAGGTGGCTGAGAAGCGGCCTGTCAATCTGCGGTATTACCTGATCCCGGGCAAGAGCAAGAACAACATGGTCCGCGCGGCCGCACAGCTGGTTTTGGATTCGCTTCAAAAGGCCGGCTGATATGGCCGCCGGCGAGGGCATGAAGGGAGGAATGACAGATGGGCTCGTACCCGGATGAATTTCCCTTCGGTATCATGGAAGTTGTGGAACTGCTGCACCTGCGGGTCAGGCGCCAGCAGGCAAACAGCGTCTATGTGGACTGTCCGTTCTGCGGCGACCGCCGCGGGCGGATGAATGTCAATTTCGTCAAAAATGTCTGGCGGTGCAATCACTGCGACGAACATGGCGGAATGCTGGCGCTGTATGCAAAACTCAATCACACAACGACCTCTGACGCTTATTGGGAGATTGCAGAAGCTCTGTGTGACAATACCCATGAGGAACACGCACGCTCCGGGAATGAAGCCCCACAGCAGCCGGCCAGCACCGGGGCCCCATCTTTGGGGGCCCGGGCGGCCGCTGCAGGTCATTCTTCTTCCGAGCGAAAAACTGTGCCGCAATCGGACAAAGCCAGCCCGGCCGAGATCCATCAGACGCTATCCCTGCTGCTGGCTCAGCTTACGCTGCGGCCGGCCCATCGGGAACATCTGCGCTCACCAAAGCGCGGGCTGTCTGATGAACAAATCGAGTCGCTGGGCTTTAAGAGTACCCCGCCGCCCTTCTTATGCCGCTCTATCACGGACCGGCTGATCAGGCAGGGCTGCAGGGTGCAGGGCGTACCCGGATTTTACCGGGACGACAGCGGCCACTGGACAATGGCATTTTATAAGAAGACCTCCGGCATCCTGATCCCCGCCATAGGCTTTGACGGCCGGCTTCAGGGATTTCAGATCATGCTGGATGTACCGCTGAAACACAAGGATGACCCGCCGGAAAAACCGGGCGCCAAGTACATCTGGTTTTCCTCTTCCTCAAAGACAGACGGGACAGGCTCCGGCAGCCCGGTACACCTGATCGGTGACCCATCCGCCCGGGTGGTCTATGTGATCGAGGGGCTGCTGAAAGCAGATATTTCCCATTGTCTGACAGGGCGCACCTTTGCCGCGATTGCCGGGGCCAACAACACCAGCCCGCTGGACCCGTTGTTTGCCCTTCTGGCGCAGAACGGTACGGAGGAAATCATTGAAGCCCATGATATGGACAAGTACAACAATCAAATGACGATGGCCGGGGCGTCGAAGATTTATCTGACGGCCCGGAAATACGGCATGAACTGCCGGAGGCTGACCTGGAATCCCAACTATAAGGGATTTGATGATTGGCAGCTGGCACTTCGCCGGGAAAATCAAAGGAGAAAGGAGATCGATAGACTTAGTTTTAAGGCGCAGTACCTTTGCGGCTTGTGTGAACTGGCGCATATTGAGGACTGCATCGAACTATGGCAGCATCTGGCTGAAAACAAGACCTGTCTGACGGAATATCTGGGCTTGACCAGAGAGGAACATGAAACCTTCCTGCGGCAAGGCAGGGATGCCCTCGGCGCCCTGCTGGAACCCCAGCGGCGGAAACAGAGATTTGTGCTCTATCAGTTGGAACTGGACGAGCAAAAAGCGATCCCATTTGCTTTCAAGGAACTTGCGGCGCTGCAAAAGGCCGGCTATGAACAGCCGCCCGCCGCCATGTACCGCATGGCCGGGTCTGGAGAAGTCTACTGCCCGGTGGAACAGAGCGACGCAGAGATTCTGAAGCGCCTGTTTGCAGACTGCCGGGAGGAACTGCCGGAGGGCTGCCACGGGCGGCCAATGGCGCTCTCTGATGTGGTAGAACTGGACCATTCTCCACGAAGGGTCTACTACTATGTCAATGGGGAGCATGAATTTCCGCAGGTCAAGTTTTCCCCCATGCTTGCCAAAAAGGACATCAAAGAAGGGACATAAAGAGGCTTCAATGGTTGTTGTAAATGAGACGAAGAGAGGGCAACTTCTGGCGCTTCTGGAGCAATGCGCCCATCTGAACGCTGATGTGCGGCCCCGCACGGATAAGGGATATTTTACGGTGACGGTCCCGCCGCCGTGGAATGGCCCGGCCCAGCGGAAAGCCCAGGAGGTGCAGGACAGGATCAAGAAATGGTCGGAACAGTATCCCAATGTGATTTGTTACTGTTTCGACAGCTTCAGCACATTACTTTATGTGCTGTGACACAGGTAAACGATGGCATGGAGCAGGGATTAACCTGCTCCATGCCATTTTTGTCAACAGAAAGGAGTTCATTATGGGATATTTTTCAGAAATGTCGCTGGATATGCAGGAAAGCCGCAAACCGTCTGCCGCCCCGCTCACCCGCGAGCGCGCCTTTGAGGAGGGGGAAAGCTTTGACGAGCTACCGGTGCCGCCGGCCGGCCGTCAGCCTGTACCGCCTGCTGAAGAACCGGCGCCGCAGCCTGCTTTTGAGGACGATGAAGATTTGAGCGAGGTCCCGGAAAAGCAGGAACAGCCTGACGAGGCGGGGACCCCCGCTGAAGAAACCGATGATGGGGACAATGCCGATGAAAGTCAGACGGAGCCTGCCAGAGCCGATGCCTCCAATGCGGACGCTGACGAGGAAAAGCGCCGAGCCGAGCATGAGGCTGCCGAAGCCAAACGGAAGGCTGAGTGGGAGGCAAAACAGGCGGAAAAGAAGAAGGCCCTGCAGGAACAGATGGACCGCCTGGCTGCCATGAGTGACGATGAGGTGGTGGCTGCTTCCATGCAGCGGGTCAGCGGTGATGTGGAAAAGCTGACCCGGCGCAATATGAAGGAGTGCGTGTCGGAGTATATCCAGACTAAGTGCCTGGAAGATCCGGCCTTTGCCCGCCTCACCATGCACCCGAGGAAAACAATGGTTCACTGCTTCCAGTACATCAGCCGCAAGGCATGGGAGTACATCCAGGACGAATTGAAAGCAAACGGCATCCAGCCGGGCCAGGGCAGCCAGGGGTATGGCTGCGATATTCCGGATGACCTGTGTTACCAGTGGTCGGAGGACTATTTCCGCGATCCGGGCGCCAAAGAGGACCAAGAGCAGGAAGAAAAATTTGTCCCCCGCCCCTACTATGGCAAGTCTTCCGTGAAGTCCTCCAAGAAAAAGAAAACCGAGAAAAAACCTGCTGAGAAGAAAAAGCCGGAGCCTAAGCCGGCGCCGGAGAAAAAGCCTTCTGCTGACGGGCAGATGTCTCTGATGGATTTTGGCATGGCAAAGGCAGGCTGAGGAGGCAGAGCATGATTGCGTATAAAGGGTTTCGTCCCGGCATGATCTGCATTGATTACCAGTTTCAGATGGGCCTCAATGTGACTGATAAGGCCAACTGCCGGCAAAATGGCTTCCACTGTGCGGAGAACCCGCTGGATTGCCTGAACTATTACGGAGATATCGACCATTCGGAATATTATATCGTCAATGCCGGCGGGGACATTGACGAGGACGAGGTGGATTCCAAAATCTCCTGCACTGAGCTGACGGTCCTCAAACGGCTGACGAAAGAGGAACTGCTTCTCCATGGCCTCGCATTTATGGCAGACCATCCCAAGCGGGAATGGAACAGCCATGTGCGGAAAGACCAGGCAGAGGCGTGTGACGGTTATGCGGCCGTCCGCGGCGCTGATCCCATAGCCAAGGGCCGCCGGAAAGGCGATGTGTTGGCGTTTGCCAAGGAAGACCCGGCCACCGGCTGCATCCAGCAGATCGTGGTGGCTACCATTGATGGAAAGACACTTCTGCCCAATGTCTGGTATGGGGTGGATCTTGAGAAAAGGATGGTGAGTTAATTTGAAGAAATCCATGCTTCAAGCGATGCCGGCGCTGACGGCATCGCCGGAGATGAAAGAAGTGGCGATGGCGGATGAGCCAAAAAAGGAGACGACTTATTATGGCCACACCTATACTACCCGCACCTATTTCGCGTTTATGAACTGTCTGGTGCAGGATGGTGTTCTGAAAGCCGCCTTTTTTCTGCCGGATCATCTGCGGCTGGATGGTAATAATCCTGCTTATGAGGTATTTATCGACAAGGAAAACCGCCAGTTTTTGACCTACGATCACTTGGAGAAAAAGTGGCGGGATGCAAAACTGGACCGTTTGGAATGGCCTGGCAGGAACTACTACGCTACTTGCTGGGTCAGCGAGGAAGATGCGGCCTTGGTTCAAGACTATTTTTCCGGCGAGCGCGGTGGCGATCTCGGCATTCTCGACTTTCAAAGGAATGTGAGGGACGAACAGCTGGAACGGCGCCACAAGCGGATTACCGACCCGTGGGACCAGGATCTTGCCCAGGTGCCGGAGCTGCCCAAGGATTGGGCGCACTGGGCCGACAAGGTGGCCGTGCGCGAAAACTTTATCTTTTACCACTACAAACGCGGCGGAGCCAAAACCGGCTACTGCACCTTCTGCGGGAAGGAGGTGCCCATTTCCGGGCACCCCTACCACAACAAAGAGGGGCGCTGTACCCGCTGCCGGCATCCTGTGGTGTTCAAGGCATTGGGACGCGCAGGCTATTTCCAAACAGATAAGTATTATGCCTATCTGATCCAGCGGTGCAAGGATGGTTTTGTTATCCGGGAATTCTGGGCAGACAGAACTTATCGAAAGGATATCCTGCCGCACAGTGAGTCTTATTGGCATGAGTTCCGGCGTTCGATCTATGACCGCAGCGGCGAAATCCGTTCCTATTACTGGGGGATGTACTGCCAGCGGGAAACACGGTGGATTTCAGGGAGCCCTTGCTATTACGCTTATTATGGTGATCAATCCGGCCGGGTATATGGAAAGACTTTGCCCAGCCTGGAGAAAAAAGAACTTCGTCAAACCGGCTTGGCCGAGTGGATACGAAGCCATCCGATCACTGATCCTGAAAAATACCTGGCAGTCTGGAAAAGGCTTCCCCAGATGGAGCAGATCTGGAAGGCTGGACTGCAGCGGCTGACAAAGGAGTGTTTCCATAACTGCGACAACGTGCGGAAGCTGGTGCTGAACCCCAGTGAGCCCGGGCTGATCCGCGCTCTGGGTCTGGATGCCTCAAAATTCCGCCGCCTGCGCCAGTTGAACGGAGACACAGAGACCTTGGCCTGGCTGCAGCTTGAAAAAAAGACAAGCCAGCGCATACCCGATGAAATGCTGCATTGGTTCCAAAAGGAACGGATCAGCGCAAAAGATCTGCTGTTTATTGCAGACCGCATGAGCCTGGTCCAAATCAAAAATTATTTGCAGCGGCAAAAACAGTATTTTGATGGCAGCTGTCGGCAGGCGCTGACCACCTGGCAGGACTATCTGGCTATGGCAGAACGGCTGCACTATGACACCAGTGATGAGATCGTCTACCGCGTGCGCAAACTGCGTCAGCGGCACGATGAGCTGGTTCTCCAGAGTGAAGCTGGGAGCCTGGAAGAGCAGGCGTCGAAAATGGCAGCGAAATATCCCCATGTTAATGCCATCTGTGTGGAACTGCAGGAAAAATATGCCTACAGCGATGACGACTACACGGTGCTTGCGCCCCAAGACATCTTTGAAATCATCAAGGAGGGGCGCATGCTTCATCACTGTGTCGGCAATGATGGCGCCGGCGAGCGGTACTATGACCGCATGGAACGCCGGGAAAGCTTCATCATGTTCCTGCGCCGGACGGAGGAACCTAACGATCCCTACTATACTCTGGAGATTGAACCAGATGGAACAGTTCGTCAGAAGCGCACTTTGTTTGACCGGCAGTATGAAGATATTGAACAGGCAACAGAATTCCTGATCAAATGGCAGAAGGTCATTGCGGCCCGCCTTACCGGCCGCGACCTGAAGCTGGCCGAACGGAGCCGTGAGCTGCGGAAAGAGGAATTTATCCAGATGCGAAAAGACCGTGTGATTATCCACACCGGGCATCTGGCTGGCCGTCTGCTGGCAGATGTGCTGCTGGCCGACTTAATGGAAAATACGGAAGTCATGCAGCCGCAGGTGTTCCCTGCCGCCGCGTGAGACAGGTTCAATAGCCGGGCGTCCTTTGGGGCGTCCGGCCTACTTTTATAGAATGGAGGTCCCTGATGGGGAAAAAAGGATTTGAGTATGAGATACGCGGTTACAGATATGCGCCTGAGAGTTTCCGTGCTTTTAAAGGGCTGCCGGGACAGAAAATGGAGCAGATCCCATTGTCAGACGAACAGCGTCAGAAGATGGGCTATCTCTGCCTGACCCAAGGCGGCAAAGCCGGCATGGCCTATGTAAAACGCATTGAGCGGGAACGGGCGCGAAAATGCCATTACTACAAAACCTATGGCTTTTTTCTCAAAGACGAACCGCACAGGTATGTGTATTGCCCCAGCCTTTGGTGCAGGGAGAGCGATACTCCAGAGGCACGACTGGATATCCTGCGCCTCTATCGGGAGCATCTGGCCCAGACCGGCGGGCGTATCGAACAGAGTACGCAATGTGAGTTTGACGAACATTTCCGCCCAGTTCATGTGCGGAAAAATTATGTGGTTGCCGATTTGAGCCGGCCGCTTGTGGTCTGGCTCTATGCGGCGTGAAAGGAGAGAAAATGAAACAGCTTGGCAATTTGGCTGTGGTCTGCGCCCAGCGCCCTGATGTGCTGATGCAGATTTATGGCAGCGAGGTAAGCGTTCATGTGGGAGAAGGGCCGGAACGGGCCGTCTTCTCCACAAAATGGGATGATGATGAGGCGATCCAGCACATCATCCGGGAACTGAATTTTGGGCGGTATGCTTCTGACCGCCAGCAGCGCAGGAAGGAGGGCGCCGCGTGATCAAAAATCTCAATCAGCTCAAGCGCACAATGCGGCCAGGCGTGCGTCTGGAAGTCACCGGCCATTGCCGCCCTTCCTGTATCGGGCAGCTGCGGGAAGTCACATGGGTCAACACCCAGGGCTTCTACACCAAGATACTGACCCCGCCTGATCCCCGGATCAATGCGGCAAATGACGGGCGCGGTTCCCTCATTTGGTGGGGGCCGGCCGGCACATGGGAATTTGAGGACGGCGTATGCAGTTCTTATACTTACGGCAAACATACGGCGGAGGCACTGATTATGGCCTTTCGCGTTTTAGAAAAGGAGGCGGCCTGATGGACCAGAATTTGTTGATGAAGCAACGGGAGCTGAACGACCGGCTCAACCGCTACCGGAATGAGTATTACAATCTCAACAGCCCAAGCGTCAGTGATGCAGTCTATGACCGATTGTTTGAGGAACTGCAGGACCTGGAAAGTGCAACGGGCGTCCAGATGTCAAATTCGCCCACCAATACCGTAGGATACCCGGCGGTCAGCAAACTGGAGAAAACAAATCACTCGATTCCGCTGCTGTCTCTGGATAAAGTGAAGAATGCGGAGGATTTGTGCCGCTTTATGGGAGAGCATCAGGTGATGTTCATGCTCAAGTTGGACGGCCTTACCATCAAGCTGACCTATGAAGGGGGCAAATTGGTGGAGGCAGCTACCCGGGGCGACGGTGATGTGGGCGAAATCGTGACCCACAACACCCGCGCTATTGGCGGCATCCCCGAGAATATCCAATATGAAGACCGCCTGGTGGTCACCGGCGAGGCGTTCATCCGCCCCAGCGATTTTGAACAGCTGAAGACCACTCTGGTGGACAGCGATGGGAAACCCTACAAGAACGGCCGCAATCTGGCGGCCGGCTCGGTGCGCCTGTTTGACGCCGGGACCTGCCTGGGACGGCGACTGATGTTCATGCCGTTCAATGTGCTGGAGGGCATGGAGGAATTGCCTCGCAAGTCGGAGCGCCTCAAGGCGCTGCGGCCGCTGGGCTTTCTGCCCTGCAAGTACATGGTCACCAAGCGCCCTTTGACGCAGAAGGAAACCGAGGACGGTATCCGTCAGCTCAAGGAGTATGCGGCGGACGCTGATATTCCCATCGACGGTATCGTTATTACTTACAACGACATCGCGCTGTCCAAAAGCTGCGGGCGCACGGGCCATCACTACAAGGACGGCCTTGCCTTCAAATTTGAGGATGATTTGTTCCAGACAAAGCTCCAGACGATTGAATGGACGCCCGGCCGCACCGGTGAGATTGCCCCGGTTGCCATTTTTGAGCCGGTGGAGATCGACGGCTGCGAAGTGTCCAGAGCCAGCCTGCACAACCTGTCCTTCATTGAGGATCTGGAATTGGCGCCGGGCTGCCGTATCCTGGTGAGCAAACGAAACATGATCATTCCCCATGTGGAGGAAAACCTGGACCGGGGCAATTTTTCTATGGATGCCGTGATCCCGCACCAGTGCCCCTGCTGCGGAGAGCCGACCAGAATCCACGAAACCAAGGGCCGAGGTGAAAACGGCGAGGAACGGATCATCAAGACCCTGTTCTGCGACAATGGGGCCTGCGAGACCCGGCGCCTTAAACAGTTCGTCCATTTTGTGAGCAAAAAGGCTATGAACATTGAGGGACTGTCAGAGGGAACGCTGGAAAAGCTGATCGGCCGCGGCTGGATTCACAGCTATTTGGACATCTACCGTCTGGACCAGCATAGGGACGAGATCATCCGGATGGACGGTTTCGGTGAAAAGTCCTGGCAGCGTCTTTGGGACGCCATCCAGCAGAGCCGCAGCACGACATTCGAGCGGTATGTTATCGCTATGGACATCCCGATGGTCGGCAATACCGCCAGCAAGGTCCTTTGCCGGGAATTTCACGGCAGTCTGGACGAATTCCGGGATGCCGTCTATGGGGGCTATGACTTCCGACAGCTCCCGGACTTTGGAGAGACGCTGCACAACAACATTCAAGAATGGTTTAACAAGGAAGAAAATTTCTGTATTTGGGAGGAATTGCAGATGATGATGAACATTCAGAAACCGATGGAGGCCGACAACCAGACCATCAACAGGGACAATTCTTTTTCCGGAAAGACCATTGTGGTCACGGGAAAGGTCGAGCCTTACACCCGCGACGAAATGAACAGCCTGATCGCCTCATTGGGGGCAGTGGCCGGCAGTTCGGTGACCCGCAAGACCGATTATCTGGTCTGCGGCGAGAAAGCCGGCAGCAAGCTGTCCAAGGCGCGGGAACTGGATATCCCGGTGCTGACGCCGGAGGAATTTTTCCGCATGGCCGGTGTGGCTTAACCAGTCGGTTCATCAGAGTTTGACAATGGGGAGAGGGCGGTCTGCGTCCTCTCCCTATATTTTTATGGAGGAACACCATATGGAAAGAAAGTATTTCATCCCTGTTGTCAATCGCGTTTATACCAACCGCAATAATAAACAGTACCTCTGTACCGGCTTTGTGGAGGGCAGCTGCCCGTGGGAAACGGTAGCCTATTTCACAAGGCTGTCCGACGGCTGGAGCCTGACTGCGCACGGACCGCAAATTTACGAAGATGGGACGATTGAATGGAACTATTCTACCGGCGGGCATTGGCCGCAGTGAAAAGGAGGGAAATATTGTGACCCAAGAAATTATACCGGCATACAGCACCTTCCAGAAGGACATAGATCTTACGCTGTATCACGCCTTTGCTGAATTGGTCGTACAGACAGCCCAGGACGGTGAGGCGAGAATCCTTTACCGTCAGCTGGAAGCGAGACAAATCTGGCAGGAAGATCAGAATGTTTCCAGCTATTTTGAAGCTTACAGCCTGCGCTATCCCGGCGAAGTGCTGGAACGCTTCGAGGAAAAACTGGGGACAGACATACGCATCCTGCGCGCGCTGGCGCTGGCCCTGGGCTACACCCGCCGATGCCAGGCCGACACAATGTTTGTGGGCAATCAGCGGAACGATTTTATTCAAAAACTTCGCAGGACCGCCGGGACGGATGTTTACCTGCAAGGCGCGCTCTATCTGCTGGAAACCGACGCTCTCCGGCGCCGCACGCGGCTGGATGAACTGGCCGCCAGGGAATACGCCAGGACGGAGGAGGCTCTGTTTGTGCTCTCCCTGTTTGATGATCCGGAGACCGGCTATCGGGCTATGCGGCCGCAGCTGACGCGGCTGTTTGGACCAGAAAGGACGATTTCTATGGCACGGGATTTCGGCGTGCTGGAATGGTTCATCCGTTTCTACGCTGAAGAGGCAAAACGCTATCGGGGAAAAAACGATCTGGTATTGCGGACGCTGATGAAGCTGCCCTACATGAACATGAAGCCGGACAGTCGGGAATTTTCGGTTTTGCATACTGCCGGGTACAGCATGGAAGAGATTACAATGGCAAATTCCCTGGCGGTGTGGGCCGACCGGATACCGGACCGGCTCTCATCCAAAGGCATTGTGGCGGAAAAGATCGCGGTGGCCTGCGTCCGAATGCTGCTGAACGGCCCGGATGGACAGCCGGAAGAGATCTATGCGTACATCAGCTGGCTGTTCCAGGTTTACAAGAAATTTGAGGTCAGGTACGAGGGATATCAGGATCTCTGGGCAGCCATCCAGACGGGGCTTGCACCCACAGCCCCCCAGACTATCCTCTGGATGAATCAAACAATTAAAAGACAGTTCCCTTATCGCTTCGATGTATTCGACCCGCGATACGACATTCTGGCAAACGAGCTGAGTAATGAGGAATATGCGGAACTGTTTACCGTGCAGATGCTCCGTTCCCGTGCGGCGATCCCGCTACGGCGCTGGCTTACGCGGTATCAGGCCCTGACTGGTGTGGAGTATATTGAGTATTTTAACAAGCGCCATTGGCTTACGCTTCGCAGCTTTGTTTTGCTGGTGGAGCGAAAGGAGATCAATTTGTGGCAGTTTTTTGAGCAGCACAAGGGGGACGAGGCTCGTGCCCATCCTCTGGAGCTTTTAGAGGAATATGCGCTGAAAATCTCCAGCTGGCGGTGCTTTCGGTTCGCGCAAAAGCTGTTCAGCCAGTACACCTTCTCCCAGCTACAGGAAATTTTCGGAGATAACTTTTATTTCCACCAGAAGTTTGTCAAGAAGGAAAGCTATTATAACAAAAAAGTCCAATCGTTCTCTATGGTCCGGCCGTTCCTGACAGCGGAGCAGCACCGCCAGCTTTATGACTGGATCGATGCCTCGCTCTTTCAGACAGAGCCGGAATACTATGATTCGTTTGTCCTCTGTGCCCTGAAGGCCCCGGTGATCCAGCGCATCTATGACAAACCGCTGCTGGCGTCTGTGCTGCGGCAGCTTCTGACACACGATGCCTGCAATGGCTACGAAGTAAATCAGTTAAAGGAGCGGTTCTATTCCAAGGAAGAAATGGAGGCCGACCGAAAAGCCACCGCTGAACAGGAAGAACAGGAAAAGGAACGCCAGTGGCAGCAGCAGGTCATGAAGTGTCAGGAGAAACTGGCAAGTTGCTATAATGGCAGCGCGGAATCCCTGATCCAGTTCATGCACGGATATCATTTTGGTGAGATCAGGAAAGCTGCGCTGGGTATGGTCTATGAAAAATTGCTGGAATGGCCGGCAGGCTGCGCTCAGACCCTTGAGGCGGCGGAAATGTGGAAATTTTTTGAGCTGTGCGGGAGTCTTGTGATGTATGAGCCTCGGCCGCGTGGAGAGATATTGACAATGGTGCAAACCATCGTAGGAGGTGAAGCAGCATGACAAACACATTGAAGCATTTAGCCCTGCTCGCCCGCATGGAGAGCAGCGGCCTGAAACTGGGATTGACGGGAAAATTCCCGGAGGATGCCCTGGACCAGACCTGCGAGCGGGTGGAAACTTTTCAATTACAGAACAGGCTCCGCACCGGAAATGACAATACGCAAATTCAAAAGGAACTTGTACGGACGCCGGAATTTGCGGCGCTCTACTATGCGCTGTGCAATGATGGGGTGGATGACCGGTCGATCACAAGTATGCTCCAGTCGGCTATAACCTGCGATGAGCAGTTGACGCAGTATCCCAAAGAACAGGTGCTGGCGGCAGCGGGAACGGATATCCCGTTGTCCCTGCGATTTTATTACATGAAATTCTACCTGCCGTTTATCAAGTATGAGGAAGAAGGAGAGGCCATCATTGACAACATCAATGCCTTCCCGGCCACAGAACGGGAGAAATTATCCGCATTGACGGACGCACAGAAGAACATGATGCGGCAGCCGTTTCTCGGCCCGTACCTGTTCAACTGGAACAACAATGCGCGCGAGGCGCTGGAGCTGCTGGAACAGAACCAGCCCCTTCAGCGGGTCCTGACACTGCTCTACCGGCAGGGGGTGGCGCTTGATCTGAACGCGGCACGGCTCAAAGACCTTTGCTGGGTAGAGACGGCCGATGTGATGAAATTCCGTCGCCTGCTGGCCGCCTTTGAATATGATACCGAAGACCTCGATGCCTTTTTTGAGCGGTGGCTGGAAAATCACGCGGGGCAGTATGACCTTAACTGGTTTATCTCGCACACAGCGCCGCTGGACAAAGGACAGCGGCAGGAGATCCTGCGAAATGACCTGAGCTATCTCAACGCCCTGTACTCCGGGAGGCTCCATCTGGATTTCAGCTCTATCCGGCGCCATCAATTTCCCATCCTCACTTATGCAGTGCGGCATGGGAAGAAGCATTTTCTGGATCTGGTGAGCGAGCACAGCGAGCTGTTCCTTTCGCTGGGACGGTATGCGCTGCTGTTTGAGGATAAGTTCTGTGAACACTGCAATCTCAACAGCCTCACAGCCAGGAACCTGCAGGCGTGCGATACAGTAGAACGCGGCAGCAGCCATTTTGACCTGCTGGAAGACGGCAGGCAGTACACCTTTGAAGAGATGTGGCTGCTGTGGCAGCAGGATGAAATCTATGTCCGGCTCTATGCCATGCTGACGCCCCTTTCTGTGGACAGACGGCTGCTCACTTTGCGCCAGCTATTGAAGCATGGGCTGGTCAGCCACCACATGGAAGACCAGGAACTGGAACAGCTTGCCCGGTGTCTGCTGGAAAAGCCGTTCAGTGAGTGGTATCGAGGCGCTTTTGGACACATCCGCGGCCTGACCAGGAGGACGGCCATGTGGCTGCTGCGGAAATATGAGCAGCTGCAGGTATTTATCCCGGAGATGCAGTCCGAGGCGGACGCGATCTTTGCGCTCAACAACGGGGCGGTGATTGCCGGACAGAAAAACTGGACGCAGGTTCGTGCCGCTGTTTTGACGATGGATCGGGACTGGCTTGACCTGAAAGAAAGGTTTTCCATTACCGATGAATTTGTGGAGCAGCACAGGGAGCCGGTCACTAATTTCCTGCTGCGCGGCGGCAGTGCGATGGTGCGTGCTCTGTACGGCTACCTGCAGGGTGACGATAAGGCTATCGAGGCCCTGAGAAGGATCGTACAGGCCGAACTGATGGGCCAATTCTATGCGTTGAAATATTTTGCCGATGACCTGCGGCGGGAGATCCGTTATCCCATCAGCGAGGTGCAGGAGGCAGCATGGAAACCCAATCTCACACTGAAGCGGGGAGCATTTTCCGCGGAAGAAGCGGATGATTTCTACTTTACGATGAGGCTGGGAGAATTGCCCCGCACCACATGCCTTTCCTGCTGGGACGGAAACCAGAGGGACTGCCTGCTGGCAGCTTTCGATTCCAACAAGAAGATGATCTTGATTCGGAAAGGTGAAGATATTGTGGGCCGCGCCTGCATCCGGCTGACAAAAGGGGCGTTCCAACGACCTGCGGACTTTAATTTTTCTTTTGCTGATCTGGCTCAAGTGCAATCGGCGGATAAAAAGCGCGCTGCTGACGAAATGCTGGTTCTGTTTTTGGAGCGCATCTATACTTCCAGATTGAACGATGAAGAAGTGAAAACCGCAATGAAGCTGGCCGTTTCCCTGGTGACGCAGAAAGCGGCGGCCATCGGCGCCGTCGCTGTGCTGGCGCGGCGCTATCTGGGCTGCTATGACCGCGATCAGTATGTTGGCAGCCAGTTCTATGTGTATATCTCAAAATCCAAAAACGGACAGCAGTATCTGGATTCAATGGGAGGCGCCGCGGTGACTTCCCACAAAGAGCAATATACGGGGGCTGTTTTCCTCGTAGAACAGGCGGCGATGCGCACGGCAGCGCCGCAGAAGGAGGATGAATTTTATGAATGACCGTACTCTGGTAAAATTACGATGCAATAAGGAAATGTTGGATATTCGGACTGTATCCTGGACTCGAAAATCCCCCTACAGTTTTTCCATTTTGAGAAGCGAACTCCAGCAGCTGGAGCAGCGGCCACAAAACCGGCTGATTTCCGGTGACTGCGGTTCCTTTGCCGTCCTGCGGCTGACGCAGAGGCCAGGTGACATGAAGATGCTGGAGATCCGGTTCACCTGGCTTCAGGAGATCGGCGCCGGTAAAGTACACGGCTGGCAGGAGAATATTCGGCTGCCCTATGAGCCGTTCCATGTTTTTGTGGAAAATGGAGAGGATATGGATGGCGCAGAGTGGCGCCATCTCTCCGTCCCGGAGATGGTCACGCCCCGTTATGAGTTCCACAGCCGGAAAAATCTGCATGAGGTTGCCCGGCGGCCCGTTCTGCGGCGCAAGCTGGGACGAGTCCTGGGGCGGCATTTCCAGTGGCGTGGAACAGAAAAGATCGTCATTTATGATGACGGCCAGCCTTACAGCTTCTTTTTTGAAGAATACACGCTTTATGGCAGAGGGATCTGCGGCGGCATCATCCTGGATAGCGCCGAGGATTTGGCAAAGGCTCAGTACAGCGTACATACCTAAACAGTACGCTGATTTCGTGTAACAAACGCAGCGCCGCCGGGCAGAGGGATTTTCCTTCTGCCCGGCGGTATTTTTACTTTCTTTAGTATAGTACGGGGCGGCAGCACTCCTTACGGTCGCCCCTTGATTGCCTACCAGCAAAGGCGGGCGGGGCTGTCAACAGCGGCGTTGTTCATCTTGACCGTTAACTGGCTTGACTTGCATTACTGTATCCTCAGATAAAGTTAGTTCAATACAGCTTTATATCCATTAGTCTTATCACCAGTGATGGTAATGAAATATGATTCGCCAAAGTGCGCTTGCCATGAGATTGGCTCCATATACCTTGTGATGTCATCCGGATATATATTTTCATAATTGGGAGCGACATATTCAGTTATGATTCGGAATTGCATTGACAACTCAAAGGTATCAGAGAGATTATTTAGCTCCTCCTTATTCCACACCACAATGTTATCAGAATCGTGCTTGATTAACGATCCATCCGCATTTGATATGCCTCCACTGTATTCGTGACTGTCTGCACAATAATCATAGACCAGTAATCCAATATCTTCTCCCGTTTCTAATTGTATATGCAGGGCTATTTCATTAGCAGCAGGCACATATTCGTCAGGAATAATCTGATTGTAAATTACGAGGCTCAGTCCAAGCACAATCACTATCACAACAATAATGCCCATTATCTTTTTCTTCATTTTGGAAACACTCCTATTTTATCATTTCATTTTCTCTTGAATGTAAAGAAAATTCCAATAATTGCAGCAATAAAGATAATCGGCGCTACTCTGACAAACAGCCATTCCAATGAGTGAAAAGCTACTCCAAGAACGGCGGTTTCAGGGTCACTATAATCCCAAGCCAAATAAGGGCTATTTAATATTGCCAAGGCCGCAAAAACCATTATTATAATCATACATAATGAAATAAGCAGCCAACGGACAATTTTTCTTCCCGCGGTTTTCCTTTGCGCCAGTTGCAAATTTATCACCTCCAATTTTTCAGAAATTGCTTTTAAGTTATCAGCTTCTGCTTCAATTACAGTTTCTCCCAATAGCGTGCTTACAGGTGTTTCAAGCACTTCCGACAGGGAGATCAACATATCGGAGTCGGGAACCGACAATCCTTGTTCCCATTTTGAAACTGTTTGCCGCACAACATTTAGCTTGATAGCAAGCTCCTGCTGAGAAAGTCCTTTTGATTTTCTGATTGCTTTAATATTTTTGCTGAGCATTAAGGACAGCCTTCTTTCTTTCCGTCATTATCATTATTGTAGTCGAAATCGCCCGTTGCCACAAGCAACGGATCTTAACATCTTTAGGAAACGGCAATTTTGAGCTATTGTTTTGGCTGTTTTACCATAGTACATGAGCATGTGAGGGAGGAATACCCGGGGGCTTGTAGACAGGCAAAACAAAGTTGTTGTCCAGCTTTGCCTATTTCGACCTCCTGCTTTTGCGTTTTGACATTCTATATGGTACACTCTTTCATCATAAGCACATCCAGTTTATACACAAAGGAAAGGTGATCTTAAAATGGCAGAGTCCGAGAATAAACGCACACGCCGCACCCCGCAGGAGAGAGCAGCTGAGGTGGATGAAAAAATCGCAAAGATAACGCAGTCCATCAAAGAACTGGAATCAAAAAAGGAGTCTGTTGTGGCAGAGTATGATGCGAAGATCACCGCAGCCAGGGAACGCATCAAATCTTTGGAGGGAAAGAAGAAGGAGATCTTGGCCCCAAAGCCGCCCCGCAAGCCTCGTAAGACGAAACAACAGAAGATCCAGGAAATCGTTAAGCTGGCAATGAAAAATGGAATGTCGGTGGAAGAGATCGCCGGCCAGCTCCATGTAGAAGTCGAGGACTAAATATCCTTTGGCAATATAACAGCAGCGCCGCCCCGGTAAAGCCGAGGCGGCGCTGTTTTGCTATTCTGGTGTGAAACGGTAGCCGTGGCCCCGCACCGTCTCGATGATCCCGGCCCCCAGCTTGCGCCGGAGCTTATAGACCATGCTGGAGATCCCGGTCCAGCTGGCGTCAAAAGAGTCCGTGGCAACGGCCTCATAGATCTGGCGAGCAGTGAATACCTGCCCTGGCCGGCGGGCCAGCAGGAGCAGAATGTCAAACTCCATTGGCGTCAGCTCCACCGTCTGGCCGGTCTGCTGGACCAGCCTGCGCTGCGGGTCGATTTGCAGAGAGCCAAAGAGCAGTGGTGTGTCTGTGGAGGAGGCCACCGTGGAGAAGTCCGCAACAGAAGCAAGAGCCGTCATGGTATTCGCAAAGATGGCATCCTCGCCATCGCCGAAGGATAGAATTATAAACTTCCCATGTGGATCACCTCCAATTACTTCCGAATTCTATCAGTGAAGTCAAATACATCTTCAATTTTCATATCAAATAGTTGCGCAATATCAAAAGCCAGCCAAATAGATGGATCGAAACGACCTGATTCTACAGCATAAATTGTCTGGCGGGAGACATTAACCATTTGCCCTAGATCTGTTTGAGTCAACCCATTTTCTACTCGAAGTTGTCGGACTATATTTTTCAATCTTCCTTCCTCTATTGGTGTGGAGTTTGTTCTAAAACTTCTTTCAAATGATTTGTGCAGAGACATTGAAAGTGACAAGCGGCTTAATTAGCAATATTTTTTCTTAAAGAGTGCGACTGATAGAATATAGGAAATTGCAAAGAGTACCAGAACGCCAATAAAGCCGATAGCCATGCTTAAATCAAAATGCTCTACGATAAATCCCATAATCGCGTTATCAGTTACTTTTGACCAAATTCCAAGTACAACCAGCAGGATAATCAAAATGAACATCACCGCAAATCCTGCATTGACACCCATCCAATAGTTAGAGGGCAAAATAAAGGCGAGGAACAGCAGCACAATACAGAAAGAGGCTACCGACAAGAAAAGATAAAACCCATATCGATATGCGGGAAAACAGAAATAGGAAATGGTGTTTACTACAAGCGCAACACACAATCCAATGACAGCACCAATTCCTGCAAAGGCATATCGGCTGGTAACGATTTGTTTTTTGGAAAGTGGCAGAGCAACGGCATATTTACTCCATTTCCATTGTTCATCGGAGTTTGCAAGAGTAATAATCATAGAAGCAATTTCCAACGGAACAAGAAGAAAACTGATGTAAATAGAACCAGCTCCTTCCAGAATAATCATCAACGCAGCGATAATGGCGAGATCCATGATAAGGCGGGCAATTCCGTATTTTTTCTTGACTGTCAGAAAATCTTTTGTCAGTAACCCTTTCATTTCATTTCCCCCTTTACATAGAATAGCATGATTTCTTCAATCGTAGCAGGTCCAACGATTACATCTGGGTTCTTTTTAGTGATTGTGTGCCGATTCCGAACTAGGACCTTATATTGGTAATCTTCTTTGCGATAGGCAATAATCTGCGATTTGTCCATAGCATCAAATACGGCAGCTTTACAGTTGGCTATTCCGTAATTGTCAATCAGATCGTCTTTCTCATGAGAAAAGACTAGTTTGCCCTTATGGATGAAAGTAATATAATCTGCAACCTTTTCCAAGTCACTGGTGATATGAGAGGATACCAGTACAGAGTGCTTTTCGTTTTGAACGAAATCAATCAGCATGTCTAACACATCATCGCGAATAATTGGGTCTAGGCCGCTGGTAGCTTCATCCAAAATCAGCAGTTCTGCATTGTGAGATAATGCTACGGCAAAGGCCAGCTTCACTTTCATGCCTTTGGAGAAGTCTTTTATTTTCTTGTTTTTTGGCAATTCAAACTTTTCAAGGTGCTGATGGTAGAGCTGCCAATCCCAGCCAGAGTAAATGCCGCACATGAATTTTCCGATTTCTTCTGGCGTGAAAATGTCAGGGAAGTGGTTCTCATCAAATACGACGCCAAGTTTATCCTTGATCTCAATTTCGTCTGCAATATGATCCTTGCCAAAGATGAGGACTTGACCATCGCTTTTTTGTGTTTCATTTAAAATACAGTTGATAGTCGTCGATTTGCCAGCCCCATTCTCTCCTATTAGGCCCATAATTACGCCGCGAGGTAAAGCAAAGCTCACTCTGTCAAGAACAAAATCGCCATAGTCTTTTGATAGCTCTCGGATTTCTAAAACATTATCAGTCATCATTCATCCTCCTGATACATAAGTGTAAGCAGTTCGGTCAGTTTATCCAGAGATATTCCGCTTGTGCGGGCAATCTCGATTGCCTCTGCAAATTTTTCTTCTATTCTCTTTTGCTGTTCTTCCAGGTAGAAGTCCTGATTTTGTGCTGATACATAGCAGCCTTTTCCTGCCGTTATTTCGATGAACCCATCATCTTGTAGGCAACTATAGGCTTTTTGAACAGTCAAAATACTGATGCGTAAGGATTTTGCCATAGCTCTCACCGAAGGAAGTGGCTCACCGGCACTTAGTTCACCGCTCATAATAGCGGCTTTAACTTGAGATGCGATTTGTTCATATAGCGGCTGGCTTGCCTTGTTGCTTACGACAATCTCCAATCTATCTCTCCCCCTCTCTGTTATGCACTGTATTAACTGTATTGCTCTATGATAACAGTATATAACGGAAATGCGCTGATGTCAATAGACTGACAAAAATTATAGCTGCATCTCTTGATTTTTGAGGTGCAGCTATTTCAATAATTTTATTGTAATTTTGCCTCTGCCTGTTGAGAAAGGCGTCATCCAGGCGTAAAGGATATGTATAAAGCAAAAAAAGGAGGCATTCACCTATGTTAATTGGTGTCGATCATGGCAATAAACAAATCAAGACGGTTCACTGCGCCCCGTTCGTTTCCGGCCTGCAGCAGAGCATGACCCGGCCGTTCGGGCCGAGCCTGCAATACGGCGGCAACTACTATACGCTCTCCAACGAGCGCATTCCTTACCGCAAGGACAAGACTGGGGATGACCGCTTCTTTATCCTCACCCTGATTGCGATTGCGGAGGAATTGACGGCCCGGGGCGTTGACGAGAAAGAACTGTACCGTATCCAGCTGCCGGTGGGACTGCCGCCGGCCCACTTCGGAGCCCAGGCGGAAAAGTTCACTGCCTATTTCCAGAAGAAAGGGATCGTTGAGTTCCAGTACCGGGACAAGCACTACGCCATCAGCATTGATGATGTGGCCTGCTATCCCCAAGCATACGCGGCGGCGGCCACCATGCTCCACACGCTGATGAATGAGGCCAAGGCGGTAGTGGTGGACATTGGCGGTTTCACGGCAGACTATCTGTTGATGAAAAACGGAAAAGCTGACCTCAGCTCCTGTGATTCGCTGGAAAACGGCGTGATCCTGCTTTACAATAAGATCAGGTCCAGGGGCAACGCGGAATTGGATCTGCTGCTGGATGAGGGGGATGTGGACGCCATCCTCACCGGCAAGCAGACGCAGTACCCGCCGTCGGTAGTCCGGTTGGTGGAGCAGCTGGCACAGGAGTTCGTCAACGACCTGTTCAGCACCCTGCGGGAGCGGATGCTGGACTTGCGCTACTGCACGGTGGTCTTTGTGGGCGGCGGCGCCATTCTTTTGCGCCGGCAGATTGAGGCATCCGGAAAAGTGGGTAAGCCGTTGTTCGTCTCCAATATCAACGCCAATGCAGCCGGATATGAGTATCTGTACCGCCTTGAAGCTGCGGGCAGGTGACAGCTATGGCGGCCAAGAAAGAACGGGGGCGTTTTTCCCTGCGGTTCAATATCAGCGACCCGATCCATTTGGCAACGGTCGAACTGCTGGAAAAACAGCCTGACCACGGGAAAGCACAGTATATCGCCAATGCAGTCGTTTTCTACGATACCCACTTCGCGGATGATCCACAACCGTTAAGAGCAGCGGCACCGGCCATAGACCGGGCCGCCATTGAAGCCATCGTGCGTGAGATTCTGCTCCAGGAGACGAGGCACTCTGAAAAGCCTGCCGCCGCCTGCCCGGATGCAGAAACAACAACGGCCCCGGTGCCGCAGGAGCGGACGCCGGAGCCGGAATATGTGCCGGAGCTGGGAGAGGAACCGGAGGCAGATGATGCGATCCTCGGCCTGATTTCCAGCACAATGGAAGCTTTTCGCCAGGGGAGATGATATAAAAAGAGGTATGAGGGCTGCGTTGCCGCTGGCGCTCATACCTCTTTTTCTTCCTGGTGCGCCTGGCGGCGCACGTTTCTAACGGGTGCAAGTCCCGAATCCACCCGGTAGCGGGAAGGATATAGCCGAAGGCAAGGGTGTCCATCGTGAGGTGGAATCTGAAGGAAGCTGGATGCGGGGAACCTACTAACCCATGGGCAAACCTCTGGTCTGACGGACAGAAACCGTATAGAAGGCTGTACATGAGGGTAAGTCTGCCAGACAAGATAAAGCCCGATAGCTACACGGAATCATGTGCAGTAGATGCGGCAGATAGATGGAGGGAAAGAAATGTGTGGTACCCAGGGAGGTCTGTGCGGAACGCTCCGAAAGGAGTAACCGTTATTGAGAGATAACGCTGAACGCACAGAAGTCAGCAGAGGTCATAGTAGCCGGAAGTTTTTTCGGTGAAGGACTGAATCAATAGGAGTCCTTAGTACGACAGGGAAAGGAGAAATGAGCAGATGGGTACAGAAAACAGAGAAAGCTGCTCACAAAGAGATAGCGCGGAACGTAAAGGGTATGTGAGAGCGCACCGCTCATTCAACCGGATATGGAAGGAAAGGGACAGTGCAGAGCCGGACATCTTAGGTAAGATACTGGACAAGGATAACCTGAACAGGGCTTACAAAAGAGTAAAGGCGAACAAAGGAGCGCCGGGAATCGACGGGATGACCGTCGAAGCGGCACTGCCATGGCTGAGGGAACACAATCAGGAATTGACGACGAGAATTCGAAGGGGAAAATACACCCCGTCTCCAGTCAGACGTGTGGAAATCCCGAAGCCGGACGGAGGGGTACGAAAGCTCGGCATTCCGACCGTCATAGACCGCATCATAGGGCAGGCAATGCTCCAACAGCTCATGCCAATCTATGAGCCGCTATTTTCGGACGACAGCTTTGGCTATCGTCCGGGACGAGGGGCAAAAGACGCCATCTTCAGGATAAAAGAGTACATCGAACAGGGCTATACAAGGGCAGTCGTCCTAGACCTGTCAAAGTACTTCGATACGCTGAACCATACAATCCTCCTGAACCTGTTGAGAAAGCAGGTAAAAGACGAAAGGGTCATACAGATGGTGAAGCGATACCTGAAAAGTGGAGTGATGGAAAACGGTGTTGTAACAGAGACAAAGGAAGGCTCCCCGCAGGGAGGGAATCTTTCCCCACTTTTAGCAAATGTATACCTGAATGAATTCGACTGGGAATTTTGCAGACGGGGCGTGCCGTGCATCCGCTATGCAGACGATATCGTACTGCTGGCGAAAAGCGAACGGGCGGCAGAACGTCTGCTGGAGAGCAGTACGAAATATCTGGAAGAAACGTTAAAGCTGAAAGTGAACCGGAAAAAGAGCCGGACAGTCAGCGTGTTTGCAATCCGAAATTTTAAGTTCCTTGGTTTTTGTTTTGGGAAGAACGGGAAAGGAATCTACATCCGTGTCCATGGAAAGTCATGGAAGAAAGCCAAGGATAAACTGCGTCAGCTCACTTCCCGGAGCAGGTGCGGAAGCATTGTCCAAACCATGGAGAAGATAAAAGTCTACATGAGAGGATGGCTGAATTACTATGGGATAGCGAACATGAAGAACAACATCGAAAGCCTGAATGGATGGCTGTACCGCCGGATACGGATGTGTATCTGGAAACAATGGAAGCTACCCAGAACCAGAATGAGGAAACTCATAGGACTGGGAGTGGACAGCCATTATGCGGCAACGATAGCCTACGACCGTAAAGGATACTGGTTCAATGCCGGAAACAAGGCGGTCAACTGGGCATTAAGTAAAGAAAGACTGATAAACTGGGGCTTATACGATTTAACCACAGCCTATCAGTCTCTGCACGTCAACTATTGAAACCGCCGTGTACCGAACGGTACGCACGGTGGTGTGAGAGGACGGCGGCTAATCACCGCCTCCTACTCGATTATAGCTGCGATGAAGTTGTCGATAATATTTTCCAGGTGTCGGTATTGGCAGGGAGTCAACGACGAGACCTTTTGATTGAGCAGGCGTATGTCGCCTTCCATGACCTGACCGCGCAGGAGATAGTCTGTGCTGATATCAAGCGCATCACAGATCTTCAGCATCGTTTCAGGCCGCATGGCTTTTGTGCCCAGCTCCGCAGTGGAAACGGTCTGGGGCGTGACATGCGCCATCTTGGCCAGCGCCTCTTGTGTCAGTTTTAGTTGTTTGCGCCGGTCCAGCATCCGCTGGCCCATTTCTTTCAAAAGTTCGCCCATTCGTAACCCTCCATGCTATAGCTATATTTTATCCGCTATAACATAAAAAATTAAGCGGCCATGGTTGAACTTCATCAGCCATAGCAAGTATAATGGGCTATATTGAGAAAAAAGTTTCTGGAGGAGATGAGATGTCCCAGTTTTACTCGTGTGCAATTACCAGTCAACGGCCTACACGGTTCAAATTTAAGTATCAGGAATATATGACCTCATGCAAGCGCCTGAAGAAGCGGCTGCACGATGTTTTTGCGGAACTGTACCGGCGCGGTGTGCGCCGGTTCTATGTTGGTGGGGCTCTTGGCGTTGATCTATGGGCCGGCGAGATCCTGCTGGAAATGCGCAGGCAGGAAGAGTACCAGGAGCTGGAGATCGTGCTGGTCTACCCGTTTCCGGGCCATGACGAGCGATGGGACCCAAAGAGTCGGGAGCGGCTGCGCCATCTGAAGGAAAACTGCGACCAGTTTGTAATGGGTAGCAAAATCGTGGGAGCCCAAGGGTATCGGGAGCGCACTGCCTACATGGTAGAACACGCTGATTGCCTGGTGGCCGTGTGTGATGATGAAACAAAGGGCAGCAGCGGAGTAGAGTTGGCAGTGAAATTAGCAGAGCAGCAAAAACTGTCCATAGTACAAATATGTCCAAGGACAGGAATTGTAAAACGGAATTATACAAAAAGTGTTTTGCCCGGGTTTTAGCAAGATAGTGGCTGAGGATTTCATAGATCTATTAGATGGCATGAGTTAAATAATAGACTTTTCAATGGTAATATGTTATTATATTTCTTGATTAGTTATTGCTAACTCAAAAAGGAGATACTTTATCATGGGGCAGTTTGGAAAAATAGTAAGTTCAGATATTTTCGAAACACGAGCAGCGATTATGAAAGAAACAGATGTCGAAATTAAATATCAGATGCGATGTGATACGCAAAATGGCTTTATGCACTGCTATCATCTATTTCCTGGAATTGATTTAGCATATTCCACTTTTGAGGCTTCCTCATGCCGTATGAGAAATCGAGCGATGCCAAACATTTTGGAAATAGCATATTGTCGTGCCGGTAGATTTGAGTGTGAGTATAAGCATGGTTTTGTTACATACTTGGGTGAAGGAGATTTCGCTGTTAGCCTCCTATCTCCCGAACGAGAATCACCAGAATTTCCGATTGGATATTACGATGGAGTTGCGTTTATTATCGACTTAGATATAACCGGGCTGGTTTTTGAAAATATTGTGGAGGGTGTTTCAATAAATCTGAAAGAATTGATAGACAAATTCTGTGTCGGACACTGTTGCTCGGTTATTATGACAAAATCGTAGCGAAGTACATTCCTGACAATGCCTCCCGTGTGCAGGCATTACAGACCGGTGAGATTGACCTGATTTACGGCTCCGCTGAGTTGAGCTATGAGGACTATAACCAGGCCACCGCCATTGAGGGGATTGAGGGCAAGTTTGCGCCTTCCGGCTCGACGATCCGCAATATCATTTTGAACTTCAATGGGAATCTGGCTGATTTGAGCGTGCGGCAGGCCCTGGCGTATGCCATTGACAAAGGTGCAATTTCCGAGGGCCTGACCTATGGCTATGAGCCTGTGGCTGACACCATTGTACCTGATGGAACTCCCTATTACATTCTATTGTTCATAGGATGTGCTAGGAATGATATGATATGCGCTTTAGATTCATTTTATAGTTCGCATCATTGTTTTCAAAGAAAAGTTTTGCCGAAAAAGTTCATAGTATATCAGTCCATATGTGGCAATTATATTGCAAAACTATAATCCCCATACATACCGTATCATATCGTTAATTAGCTGATCTAAAAAAATCTCTGCTGTTTCAGGATTTAACAATGACTTATGTACTTCTACAATGGCTATTGCTTTCATATAGTTTGCAAAAATACGCCAGTCTATTTCCGCTGATTTGTTCGGTATAAAACTCAACAACCAGTTAGTTGTTTTTTCATCATTCTCTACATTGAGAAGATATTCTTCTGGCCACGACGCTTGTAATAAGGTGATTTCCTCTTGAGTCATATAAGAAAATACATTCACACTATTATGAAACATATCTTTGACATAATTTTTGAAAGCCGATTGGCTTAAATACCCTTCCGAGTCCAACGCATCAAGTAATGCTTGTTTCTCCTTGTCGCGCTCGTAAATCATAAGCTCATAGACAAAGTCCTCTTTACTCTTAAAAAAGCGGTAAAAAGTTCCCTTGGCAATAGCACACTTCTTTGTAATATCATCAATAGTCATCTTACGATAGCCGAATTGCTTGAGTAATTCAAAACCTGTTATGAGAAGTTGCTCGCGTAACTTCTCTTTTTGCTGTTCAGAAAAAATCGCAGGCATATATCTTCCTCCTTCTCAAAATGAACATACGCACTATTTTAGTCATTAAAATGTTATCAGAAAAGGAGTCCACTTGTCAAACAGATTCTCTCTCCGTTCACCCTACTTGACATCAGGGTTAGTTTGTGCTAATCTATGAAATGACCGTTATTGCAAAATTAGTCATTTAGTTTTTAACGCGAATGAAGAATGAAAAAGGAGGACACACATGGAGAAGAATAAACCGAATCCGATTGCAGAAGTGTTTTCCTATGCACACGACAAAAAGCTGATTGGACTTTCTGTCTTTCTCGCTGTGATTGCTGTGCTTAGTGGATTACTCCCATATTTTGCGGCCAGCTATCTTGTCATTGGTTTAATCAATAAGACCTTGACAATAAATCTTGTGCTGCTCTGGGGGATTCTTGCGATTGGTGGATACCTATTGAAAACAATCTGCCTGACATTTTCGTCTGTTTGCTCCCACAAAATGGGCTATGCAGTTATGGCAGAAATCCGCACGATGCTGACCCAAAAGCTCCTTCGCTTGTCAATGGGAAAGGCAACACAACGCAATGCTGGCGAGTATAAGGAAATTCTTATGGACGAAGTCGAACATTTGGAATACCCTCTGGCACATATGCTCCCGGAGCTGACTTCTCATATCCTTGGCTTTGCAGTTATCGTCATTTATATGTTTACCGTAAGCTGGCAGCTTGCCCTGGCCTCTCTCGGAACCTTGGTTCTTGGTTTTCTCATTTATGGGATGATGATGGCGGGAAAAGATGTGATGGGAATGTTCCAGAAATACACAAAAGATAGCGAAACAATGGCTGGAACAATGGTGGAATATGTGAATGGAATGGAGGTCATAAAAGCCTTTGGCCGTACAGCATCTTCTATGGAGAAATTTTCTTCTGCTGTTAAGGCGTTCCGGGATTCTATGATTGCCTGGTTTAAGCATTGCCATCCATTTCTTGCTGGATTCTATGTGGTTACACCAAACAGCTTAATGTTGGTACTCCCTATTGGAATATTGCTTTTAGCGGCAGGAAGCATTACTTTGGAGCATTTCATCCTTTGTATGTTTTTGGCCTTTGGCGTGGCACAACCCCTAATCAAAATAATGGAATTTGCTGACCACATTATGGCGATCACAACCACAATGGGAAAAGTAGACGAAATTATGGGGATGGAAGAATTACCGCAAGGCGTATCTACCCTTCCCGGCGCTGATGTTCTTAACATGAGTCATGTATCTTTTGGATATGGAGATACTGAGGTGCTGCACGATGTCAGCTTTGAAGTGCATAAAGGGCAGAAAGTCGCATTTGTGGGGCCTTCCGGCTCTGGAAAATCGACAATAGCAAAACTGCTGGTACGGTTCTATGATCCCGATGCAGGCGGTATTCAAATCAATGGCATAGATATACGGAATGTCCCCCTGGATGATCTGATGTCTAATATCAGCTTTGTTACACAGGATAATTTCCTTTTTGATACAAGTATCAAAGAAAATATTCGTATGGGTAATATAACGGCTACAGACGAAGATGTAATCAATGCGGCAAAACAGGCCGGATGCCACGAGTTTATCGCTTCGCTTTCAGAAGGCTATGAAACTGCTGCCGGAAATGCCGGGAATAAACTTTCCGGCGGCCAAAAACAGCGGATCGCCATAGCAAGGGCTATCTTAAAGGATGCTCCTATTGTCATTCTCGATGAAGCGAGCGCCTTTATGGACCCGGAAAATGAAGATCGGGTTCAAAAATCTATTGAGGCGCTGACAGAGAAAAAGACATTGATTATGATTGCTCATCGGCTGCACACAGTTATTCACTGTGACTGTATTTTTGTAGTGGCTGATGGACATATCATTGCTCGTGGAACCCATGAAGAGCTTCTGAAAAATTGTGTGGTTTACCAGACCCTTTGGGAAAGGAATCAGGAGGAAGGGGTGAGCGTATGAGACAGTTACTTCACGAATTTTTACTGCTCTGCGGTTCAAAAGGAAAACGAGTCAAGCAAAGCGTTTTCTTTGGCTTTTTTGATGGCATATTTGAAGCCATGCCTTTCTGTGCAGTATTTTACCTTTTTTATCATTTGGAACAACTAAGTTGGAACGCCTCTTTCCTGACACTTTCGGATGCGGGAATTGTTGCTGCAATTTTCCTCGTTGGAGTGATCGGACGCTGGATTATGAAGTTCTGCATTTATAGATTTCAGAGCGTTGCCAGCTATGAAGCGATTGCAGATGCAAGGTTAGCGGTGGGGGATCATCTCAAACAGGCACCAATGGGCTTTTTTAATTCAGAAACCATTGGAAATACTGTGACCACTCTGACCGATGATATGCACTATATAGAGCAAAATGCCGCGAACATCTTGGAAAAGACCATCAATGGATGTATCAATGTTTTTGTTATGACCCTTGGGGTATTTGTTTTTGATTGGCGTTTGGGGCTGATTTTCCTGATGGGAGCTATTCTTTCTCTGGCTATTATTTCATCTATGCAGAAAGCGGGAATTTCTGTTGCTGCAAAGGCAAAGGAAAGCCAAAATGCCGCCAATGGAAAAGTTGTAGAATATCTTCACGGACTATCCATCTACAAGCTGTTTCCCGGTTCCAGACAACAGAGTGTGAATATCGAGAAGGTTTTTGGGGATTTGCGCGATGCTTCTTTTAATATGGAAAAGACCTTTATACGCAAAAATTTGTCATACACACTGGTGATTCGTCTGGCCTGCGGCATTATTACGATTCTTACAGCCCTTCTTGCTTTTGGCGGGCAGATGGGAATTGCAAAGGCAGCGGTACTTCTTATTGCCACTTTTGTACTCTATCAACCGCTGGAAAATTTGGGGAATATCAGCGCAATGGTGCGTATGATGGAGATATCGCTGAAAAGGATCGAGAAGATGAAAAAGATGCCGGTTATGGAAGGAGAAAATCAAACGCCGCTTCAATATGACATTCGATTTGAAAATGTTTCCTTCCAATATGAGCAAAATCAAAGCGATGTGATCCATGATGTTTCTTTCTATATCCCCGAAAAAGAAATGACTGCTATTGTAGGCCCATCGGGATGTGGAAAAACGACATTGACCCGACTCATGGCCAGATTTTGGGATGTAGGTTCCGGCTGTGTTTCCATCGGCGGAATTGATGTCCGAAAAATTCATCCCGAACAGCTTTACTCTTATTTCAGTATCGTATTCCAGAATGTTTTTCTGTTTCACGATACGATTGAAAACAATATAAAATTTGGAAATCCTGCCGCCACTCACGAAGAAGTTGTTGCAGCGGCAAAGAAAGCCTGCTGTCACGATTTTATCCAGTCCTTGCCGGATGGTTATGCAACGATAGTAGAAGAAAACGGAGGCAATTTATCTGGAGGCGAAAAGCAGCGGATCTCCATAGCCAGAGCCATTTTGAAAGACGCTCCTATCATTCTCCTGGATGAAGCAACTTCCAGCGTTGATCCAGAAAATGAATGGATGCTTCAGCAGGCAATTCAAGAACTCACTGCGGGCAAAACTGTAGTTATGATTGCCCACAAAATCAAAACCATAATGAACGCGGGGCAAATCATCGTTATGGATAACGGCAGAGTGCATGGAATAGGAACCCATGAGGCGTTATTACAATCCGACGAGATTTACCGGACTTTTTGGGATGCAAGAAGAACAGCATCTCAATGGAAAATTTGAAAGGAGAACTTCAAACCATGAACAACAAATTGCAGGGAAAAGATTTAATTACTATTGGTATCTACACAGCTTTATACATAGTTGCCATCTTCGTGGCGAGTGTGGCAAATGTTACTCCGTTGACTTTTATGTTTTATCCCGCTATTTCTTCTTTGCTGGGCGCAGTATTTTTCATTATGCTGGCAACAAAGGTACAGAAATTTGGTGCGGTTATCATTTGGGGCGTGATTGTTGGCTTGCTCTATTTGGTGCTTGGCATGGCGTTAACACTTCCGTTTTTTGTTGTCGCCTCTATCATTGCACAATTCATCCTTTCAAAAAGTGGGTATAAGAGCATGAAAGCAGCCATCGGTTCCTATGTTTTGATTTCCATCTTTTCAATCGGGGGATATGCACAGCTTTTCCTGTTCACAGATCAGTATTTGGAAGAAGCTGCCCGCCGTGGGTTGTCTGACGCTTTTGTAAGCGGGCTGGAAAGCTATTCTACGATAGGGTTCCTGTTGATTATGATTGTAACTACTGCTATTTGCGCCCTGCTTGGCTGTATGTTTGCAAAGGCGGTACTAAAGAAACATCTTTCCAAAGCAGGGGTTCTCTAATATGGGGGCGCATCAGATTGATGTAAGAACAAAACTATTTTTGATCCTGTATTCAGCAGTCATGGTATTCCTATTCTATTCAACTTTATTGGAAACCGCACTGGTGCTTTTGACCTTTGCTCTGCAACTCTATTTAAAGAAGAGTAGAACCAGCGTAAAATTGCTTATCGTTTATTTTGTATTTGTGGTATTGCAGTATAGCTTACTTCCGGCGCTTCCACAGTCATTGGTGACTGTCGTTTCAATGTTCGTGGTTTCGTTCCGAAGGCTATTTCCTTGTGCGATGGCCGGGATTCTTCTGATTCAGACGACACAGGTATCTGATCTAATGTCCGGCCTCTATCGCGTAAAACTGCCAAAACAGATTGTTATCCCGTTGGCTGTGACGCTTAGGTACATCCCGGCTATCAATGAGGAATGGCATAATATCAATGATGCTATGCGGATTCGCAGTTTTCACGCTCCCGGTCACAACATTATAAAGCGAGTACAGAAAAAGATAGAGTGTTACTATGTGCCTTTGCTGGTATCGGCTTCTCAAATTGCCGAGGAGTTATCCGCAGCGGCGGTTACTCGTGGAATTGAAAACCCAGCACCACGCACAATTCTGCACCGCACTAAGTTCCGCCTTTTGGATTGGGGCATTTTTCTCTTTCTTATAGCACTGCTGGGGCTTGTCTTGTGGCAGCAAACTGTAGCAGGAGGTATGGCATGATTGAATTAAAGGATGTTTCCTTTCAATATGAAAACAGCGATAAAGAGAGCGTTTCTCACATCAATATGTCTGTAGATAAGGGAGAGTGTATTCTTCTATGCGGCAAAAGTGGATGTGGAAAAACAACAGTGACAAAGCTGATCAATGGGTTAATCCCTCATATGGCAAGCGGAAAAAAAGAAGGTTCTGCATACATAAAAGGTGTGTCTGTGGATGAAATCCCTATGTATCAGCTTTCAAAAACGGTGGGTTCTGTATTTCAAAATCCAAAATCCCAGTTTTTTAACCTTGATACAGACAGCGAATTGACCTTTGCTGTAGAAAATCAAGGGCTATCTGAAGATGAAATAAATCAAAGGCTTGAGGAAGTTACGGAGAGCCTAAAAATAGGCCATTTGCGGAACCGGAGTATTTTTGAGCTTTCCGGCGGCGAAAAACAACTCATTGCGGTTGCTTCTGTCTGTATATCCAGACCGGAAATACTGGTGCTGGATGAACCCACGGCTAATCTCGACCTACAAGCCATTCATATTCTGAAAAATATGCTGATTCAGTTAAAGGCTGCTGGGATAACCATTATAATTGCTGAACATCGGTTATCTTACCTATTCGGCATTGTTGATCGGGTTTTATATATGTCGGAAGGAAAAATTGAAAAAGAATATACAGGCACAGACTTTTTCCGGCTCTCTGATCCAGAGCGAATCCGTATGGGATTGCGGCGTTTACAGGAAAGAGAAAACTCCCACCGAAGTACCACTTATCATACAAAGCAACGAGCAATTAAGATTGATAATGTTTCTTTGAGATACGGGAAAAAGCGGGTTTTGAACAATCTTTCATTCACGGCATTTAAGGGGGATATTATTGGAATTGTCGGAAAAAACGGCGTGGGGAAGTCCACCTTTTGCCGTTCTGTATGCGGCCTTCACCCCCTTTCTGCTGGAAGTATTCAAATAGAAGGCGGATATGTAAATGATAAAGAACGCCGAAACTTAAGCTATATCGTTATGCAGGATGTAAACCATCAGCTATTTGGTGACAGTGTTATGGAGGAAATGACCATCAGTCAGGACCATCCAGACTTGGAAAAGGCAGATGAATTACTACGGGAATTTGCTTTGGAGGACTATAAAGATCATCATCCATTGGCTTTATCAGGCGGACAAAAGCAACGGCTTGCCATCGCGGTCAGTTTAATGCTTCAGAAAAAAATATATGTGTTTGATGAGCCGAGTAGTGGATTAGACTATCAATCCATGTGCGCGATACGAGATCAGATCGCAGAATTATCACACAACGGCAGCACTGTTTTCCTTATTACTCATGATATGGAATTGCTTGATTCTCTATGCAATCGATGCTTTCTTCTTGAAAAAGATAAAATAATTGAGCTATTTCCTGATAGCCGTAATCTTAGTGCAATTATTGAAGATTTACTTTGCTAATAATCTGCACAGAGAAAAGATTAAACTGAATATTTCAACTATCCTGCCCCGCTAAACGGGGAAAGAAAAAAACCGTTGCGGGGCAGGTGGCTTTGTGCGCGCAATTTACATTTTCACCCCGGCGGCGGTTTTGAAATACATTTCAAGGCCGCCGTTCTCCAGTATGACGGGCATGCCGTCAGTCTGTGGTGAAAGTCCACAAGGGGCGTAGTTGCCGACGAACCCCATAGCGACTCCCAAGGTTTACATCGTGAGGTGTGGGCGAGAAGAAGGGATAGCGAAATTGTAGCCTGACGAACAGAAACCTGATATAAGGCGTACATGGCGGACAAGCTGACTGGAGACAGCGAAGTCCTAAAGGCAACCGTAACCCATGTGCGTAAATCAGGCAGGTAGACAAGGAAAGACTGGCAGGCTTACCCCTATCATCATTCTGGACGAAGCAACAAGCAGTGTGGACCCGGAAAATGAGGCGGAACTCCAGCAGGCCATTGAGAAACTAACAGAAGATAAGACTGTTATTATCATTGCTCATCGGCTGAAAACGGTTCGCAATGCCCAGCAGATTGTTGTTATTGCAAACGGCGGAATTGTCCAACGAGGTACACATCAGGAGTTGATGGAGCAGCCCGGCATCTATGCCGATTTTGTGAATGTTAGAGAAAAGGCAATCAACTGGAAGCTGTCCGGTGATAAAACACAGTAACAAAAAGGAGCCAATATGTTTTCTTTGCTGGTACGAATGGCATGGGAGGAACACATGAAAGAAAAGCAACATACCACCGCATCCAGTGAAGATTACCTGGAGGCTATCCTTGTTCTCCAAAAGAAAATGGGCATGGTGCGTCCAGTTGATATTGCCCGGCACATGGGATTCACCAAACCGAGCATCACCCATGCCATTACAACGCTGCAGGCCGGCGGATTTGTTGAACGGGATGAGGACGGCTTCATTCGTCTGACCGATGTGGGCCGCGAGGTGGCTGAGCGAACCTATGAGAAACACTGCTTTTTTACGGAAATGCTCATAGAAGCCGGCGTGGATCAGGAGACAGCAGAGGCCGACGCCTGCCGGATGGAGCACGCTATCAGTGAGGACAGTTTTCAGCACCTGAAGGTCAAGCATCAGGGATAAATCTTGTTTAGAAGGAGCGGGCAGAGAAAACAGATCTTTGCCCGCCCTTTTTCTCTGTGTTGAAGCTGCAAGATTTTGATGAAAATAACCGCCTGATGGGAAAAATTGTCGTTCAGTCAAAATCCAGCGATCTTTGACATTTACACTTAATATGGCATTTTGAAGCCATAAACAGATAGAAAGAACGGGAGGGATGTCTATGAGACGGAAAAATCAAAACAGCAGAGGTAATTTCAAGTTACAACAGGCGGTCTTATTCCAAAGGGAATGAGGCTGCCTTTTCTTTTATAATCCGACAAAAATCAACAAAGTTTTCGGAACAACACTGCACCTAAGATAATTGGCAGGCCCGCCGCCTGTTCATAACAGCGGCGGGTGCGTGTGCAAAGTGTGGTTCAGATGGCAGGGAGCCAGAAGTGCATGATGGAAAGATGGATCATGCACATAAAGAGGTTCGTCCATCTGCTTACATTTCGACACACAGCTTACTTTGCAATACGGTTCTTCCGCCGCCCTTTTCCTTTTCACAGGAGCAGGCGGGAACATCGCAAATCGAGCGATAAGCCTCCTCCTGCGGGCGCCGGAAGTCATGACGGACTTCTTTATGTGTATCACATGGCCGGCTGCCCACCTTTGCGGTGTGCGGCCGGCCGCGTTTCTTTATATGGCAGGCAAAGACGCTCGTTAGCTCGGTGCCGGTCTCCGCCAGAGGTTCAAGAATCCCATTAAAATTCTTGAACTATTTGGAGGATAAGGCCATGTGGCAACGAAATAATGGACGAGCAGAGGAAGAACTGCAAATCAAGTTTACAGGCTATTTAATCCAGGCGGTCAGGCGCACCCAGCGGGACTATCTGAAGGCCCTTTATGCGTACAGCAATCAGGAGACCTTGACAGATACGATTTTTGCCGTGAGCCAAACGCTGGAGCAGGAAGTGATGGAGCGGCTGCCCCTCTGGGAGAAAATCGAGAGCAGCGCGCTCCTGTATGCCTTGAAACAGCTGGACGAGCGGGAACGGTATGTGTTCCTGGCCCGCGTGCTGGACAAGCGCCCATTCGATGTGATCGGTGTGCAGCTGGGATTGTCGTATAAGGGTGCGGCTGCGGTGTATTACCGGGCCATTCGGAAGTTGAAGAAGAGCATCGAGGGGGTGAACGGATATGACATTTGAACAGATGCTGCGGCGAGCCAAGGACGGTGACCATGAGGCCATCACAAGCATTTTACTCATGTACCGGCCTTTGCTGCTCAAGTACGCCGTGATCAACGGCAGACTGGACGAGGATCTGTACCAGGAGCTGTGCATCACGCTGATGCGGGCGATTGACCTGTTCCGGATTTAAGTCTATGAGAAAGGCCCTGAGATCGCTGTCTCAGGGTCTTTCCCGTGGGCTTAAAAATTGACTTGCCGCCCGGGAACACCTTGCGCTGCAAGCTGTTCCGCCCAGCAGGTTTATTCAGATGCAGCAATACTTTTTTAAATTATTCTCAAACCGCCTCATTGCATGGCAAAGGTTGCTCCACTATAATTAAGACGGGAGGTGTTGAGAGATGGCAAATGAAGATAAAAAAGATTTTAATGCAATGCTACACGATAGCAAGGATATGCCTAAAGTTCAGACCATTACCGACCAGAAAAGCATTGAGAAATATGGCGGAAGCAGAATGTACTTTGCCCCACCGATTGACTATGACAAGGTGATGAAACAAATTCCTTACGGCAAAGTAATCACTATCGGAAAAATCCGTGAATATTTTGCTGAACTGAACGGGGCGGATTTCACAGAGCCTATCACAGCCGGGATTTTTGTATCTATTGCAGCATGGGCGAGTTACCAGCGTTCCGAGGATGAAACCCCGTATTGGCGAACCTTAAAGGCAAATGGGGAATTGAACGCAAAATATCCCGGCGGTATAGAAGCACAAAAGGAAAAGCTGGAAGCAGAAGGTCACACAATTATTCAGAAAGGACGCACAAATATAAAATATTTCGTAAAGGACTATGAAAGTGTTCTTTTTAATTTGAAATAAGAAGTTTTAATTTGCTAAACGCATTTATTATCAGACCGGCCAGCCCTAAATTATCAAAACTGAATGCCAGCTGGCCATCGGCGGCATCACCGAGCAGGAAATCATTGAGACCTGTTGCTAATTCAGCAAGATTCGCATTGGCCTGACCTATTGGAAACAGGCCTGTTCTGTGTTATACTAAAATCAATGGAGGGGGTGAAGGCGCGATGAGTCCATTGGAAAAGAAACGGATTGCAGCGGTCAAGACCGCCGACGCGATCAACGCCATTGAGGGCGCGCCGATTTCCAGCTATGCACGGTCGCTGTCTGCCAGCTGGGCCCGCGGTGAGCTGACGGGCGAACAGATGAAGCAGGCATTGCTGGCATATCATCGCCGGATCGCGGAGCAGGAGCGCCAGAGCCGTGTCTGACCCGTACCTGTATGAAGATGTGCCTGTCTTGAAAAACAAGCTGGACATCAAAAATGAGCAAACACTGGATTGCATCGAAGCCGAGCAATCCAGAGCAAATATGATGTTGTTATACGAACAGGGCTTTCAGGACTTTTCTCCAAATGGCCTGCGGGAGATCCACCGGACCCTGTTTGACGACATTTACGAATGGGCCGGTCAGTACCGCATCATCAATATCGAGAAGCGGGAGAAGCTGCTGGCAGGCCGAAGCGTTTGGTACAGCAATGAGGACCGGATAGAGGAAGATCTCGACGAGGCGTTTGGACGGCTGAGAAATGCTCACTGGAACGGCATCAGCCGGGAGCAATTTGTTCACCAGCTTACCAGCCTTTTCCCGCCGATCTGGCAGGTGCATCCCTTCCGGGAGGGCAATACCCGAACGGTTGTAATGATGATGACCTTTTTTGTGGAGCATCATGGATACTCTATGGATCAGGAGCTGATGGCTGCCAGTGCCGCCTATGTCCGCGACTCTTTTGTGATGGCCTCCCTGGATCAGTTTTCAGAATTTGAGCATTTGGAGCGCATTTTGCTGGACGCTGTTTGTGATGAACCGATTGATTACAGCGAGGAAAGCCTGGAGGAGCCTGCCGAAGTACCGGAAAAATATCGCAAATACCAGAAGGAGCCTTGTGTACCGGAGCCGCATTACCGGCGTGAGGAATAAAAGGAGCGCACAGCGGAAGAAGATCCGTTGTGCGCTTGCTTCATTTTGGTGAGATGCCTGGGGCAACGAATTTGTAACCGTGCCCCCGCACTGTTTCGATGATGCCAGCCCCCAGCTTGCGGCGGAGCTTGTAGACCATGCTGGAGATCCCCGTCCAACTGGCGTCAAAGGAGTCTGCGGCGACAGCCTCGTAGATTTGGCGGGCGGAGAACACCTGCTCTGGCCGGCGGGCCAGCAGGAGAAGAATGTCAAACTCCATCGGCGTCAGATCCACCGTCTGGCCGGCCTCCCGGACCAGCCTGCGCTGCGGATCGATTTGCAGAGAGCCAAAGAGCAATGGTGTGTCTGCGGAGGTGGCCACCGTGGAGAAATCTGCGACAGAAGCAAGAGCCGTTATGGTGTTCGCAAAGGCGGTATCCTCGCCGTCGCTGAAGGATAGAATTATAAACTTCCCATGAGGATCACCACCTTCTCACGATGAATATTCTTGTTTACTAACGATACCAAAACAGTCTTCCCAATATCGGGACACACGGCCACCTGCCCGGCAACGGTTTTTTTCTTTCCCCGTCGGGCGGGGCAGGCTCACTTCTTATGATTTTCAGATTTGTACTTTTGCTATTGCGCTATGATA
>OJMK01000421.1_pt1 | contig 44794 bp, 38 predicted proteins | sample 1597201 | NCBI WGS metagenome assembly OJMK01 (sample SAMEA2452125, study PRJEB22498) | human gut metagenome | reverse complement strand
GCAAAGGTAGGTTTAGGGAACATGCGTGTCAAGGCGGAAAATAGAATGGTTACAGATATTGTGGGGTTCCATCATTTGATGCTCCATCAATAATGATGTATTGAAAATCTTTTGATGATTGATTTATTATACTTGCTATGGTCTTTTGTAAACCAATGAGATTATTATAGCATATTGTTATAATCGTTAATTTCATTTAGTATTGTATTAAAAAGTTTTTTGCTGATATTATAATCAACTTTTCTTGCAAATAACATATTTGATTTTAATATTTTATCTATATCATTATTTCCCAAAATTTTTGGTGGATTTAGACTGGACCAATCAATATATCTTAAATTATTATTAATAATAAAATCTTTTCTTGGACTATTACAAAGAATGGTTTGGAATAAAAACTCTTCAGAGCAAAATGTATGTTTAAAATAAGAACTCCATTGACTAGATTCTTGTAATATTACTTCAACATCCTTTTTGTACAGGGAGCAGTATCCGCTTCCTCCCCATAGTTTGGAGTAATCCCTTTTCCTAATTAGATGTAATTTATGCTGAAACTTTATTAAATACTTTATTAATTTGTATTGCCATGGATTTTTAGCATTGAATACATCGAAAAAACAGAAATATTGTACACGCCATAATCCTCCATTATATGAAAACCCTTTAGAGGGAATCTTGAAAAATTCAAGGTATGAATAACCGTACTCTAAGTAGGAGTCTATATTCTTAGGGTCTAGACAAACGTCTTGACCTGTTACTATGTGGTAATAATCATAATTTTTTTTTCTAGATTCAGCCAATAACATTAAGATTGCCTTTGTATGGTTGTTCCCTCCCCATTTAATAGAGAATTCTTTATAAACACGAATTTTAGGAGATTTTATAATTTGATTTGCTGTTAAGGAGGATTTTTTATCAATATGTATGTAGATGTCAAAATCACAATAGAATTTATTAAGTAGGAAGTTGATAAGTTCTGCATCTTTGTATACAGTCATTAATATAGCATGTCTCATTTTGAATTTTTATTTAGTATGGTTGTAATTTTTTTTACAATGAATTTCTTCTCATTCTGTGATAGCCCAAGTAAAGATACAGAGATGCAGGCAAATGAAAAACTACTTATAATGCTGATATAAAAGTTTGGTTGTATATGTGTATTTATTAAATAATATACTATAGAGGTGGTTAATATATATAATATAGGAAATATTGCTTTAATAAAATATTGCTTTATGTTTAGTTGTATGTATTTTTTTGCAAAAATTAATCTGATGTTATGAGCAATTGTTATAACAACTAGATGGGTGTAGTATATGCTTAGAGGTGAGCTAAAGGCTTTAACGGAAATATAGGATAGCGGTAGTATACTAACCATTATACTTCCCATAATAGTTGAATAGTTTTTAATTTTTCCATTTCCGATAACACTAGTACCTATAGGATTTGAGATTGCATCAATTACGGATATGGCTATAACTAGTCGTACGAATGAAACCGTATATTCAGGAACTTCAGATAACCAAAGATTTAAAATCTTGTCTGTTTCAATTATTATTGGAAATGAAATAATGTAAAGGAGAAAAAATGAATACTTTGAACTTGCATAGATTAATTTATGCAGATAATCGTAGTCTTTAGTTGCACAACTTTTGGTGATTTGTGGATTAAGGGCTGTCTGAAAATTTGTGAAGAATTTATTGACTGCACTTGCTACTTGATTTGCAATGCCCCTAGAGGCGTTTAATATTGGTCCATAAATAATGTTTATTAGTATATTGATACCTTGTGTAAAACAGACATATGCGATATTTCCAAACATTAAAAAAGAAGCAAAAGAAAGCATTTCTTTTAGAAGTGTTTTTTCTATATGTCGTGAGTACTTGGTTTCTTTAAAATGTGTTATAGAATAATAGAAATATATGCCAATATCCAATAAAGTGACTAATAAAATTAAGAATCCGTATAATATTAGTTTATCTACTTTAAAGATAACAAGTATATAAACTATAATAAGTTTTAGTATAGCATCTAAAATAGAAATCCATGCAAATGTACCCATTTTTTCGTGGGCGATAATTGCAGCGTTGTAGGGGCAACTTAATACTGTAATGAAGCATGAGACTATTGAAAATTGAAAAATCCAATTTGCTGCATACATTCGATCTGCTGGTATATTCATTTTGTTGTTCAGGAACCATACACCAATTATTTCACTTGAAATAACTAATAAAATCCCTAACATAATATGAATGTTTACACTTGTACTAAATACTTTAGACTGTCTTTCTATGCTACTTTTTCCTAATTCAAAATTGAGATATCTTTGTGTTGCTTGAGTCATGGAGTTAGTGATAAACGAAAATAATACAATAATTCCGCTTACAACGTTCCAGATACCATAGTCCATTACTCCGAGTGTGCTTAAGACCACTCTAGATGTGTATAAAGAAATGAGCATCATGAGAATCATTCTAATGTATAGAAAGAATGTATTTTTTGCTATTCTTTTACTATTGGTGTTTTGTTCTGCCATTGAGTGTTACTTTTTCAATATATTTTTCTTAGTTCTTCTTAATTGGATTCTAATACCTTTTATTATAGATTCAATAGTCTCTGTTAATGTTATAGACCATTTTATAGAAATATATTGTATTAGTAGATTGTAGAAAGAGTACATAATAGGCTTAGGCCAGTCTTTTATGATAGCAGGGTTGCCTGATATGCTGTCTTTAAATGGTAATGGAATTTTATGTATTGATAATTCAGACAATAGTTTCTCTGATTTTGAATTGTGAGATAGAATCATTGTTGTGCCCTCTTCTCCAATATAATTTTGTTCGCAAGTAATCTTTTCAATCCCCCAAAAATCGGCTAAAGTTATATCACTTTTACACTTACCATTTCTAAATTTACATCTGAAGCATGAAGGTCTAATTATATAGTCATGTAAAAAACTCCTCATATAGTAATCTTGCTGTTGAGAAGCTGAGTAGGTTTTTATTTTTTTGTTTAATTCCTCATCACCTACCATGTATTTGATTGTTAAATTAAATTGATGCCATGATATTTTTTTATCTCTGAATGAAATATCAATAAGTTTTATATCACCACAATTATTTTTTCTTGAAAAATAGATTTTCTGTTCACGTAAATATTTAAGCCAAATTTTTGAGCTTGGAACTCCATGGCATATAACGTCCACTGTAATAAGATTTGGATATTCTTTTCTTAAAAATCCTTTTAATCCAGCAACTTGGCATGGAGTTCCGACAAACAAAACCATTCTATTGGATTTTAAAAACTCTTGTATAGTGATAAAAGTATTACCAATTCGGCTTTGTACGTATTTGCTACGTTTGAATTTTTCTAAATCATATATTTTGTCTGTATATGAATGTATGACATTCCAATTATCATCAAAACATGCAGCAAAAATAATTCCTTTTTTTTCGATAATCTTTTCTGCTAAAGAAATAAAGATTCCTCCAGAAGAACTTGATTCTCTTTGTTTATTATTGGGATTATATGCTGCATATGTATTTGTGTCATTGGGTAATTTATAATCTTTTATATTTAGAATAGGACATATTTTGTTGCATAAATTACAATTTACGCATTCATCTTCTTTTACTGAAGGATAAAAAAAACCATATTTATCTTGTTTGAATTCAATACATTTTTGAGGGCAAACTTGGACACAAGCTTCACATCCACAGCATAATATTTTATTTTGTATTTTTATCATACGTATAATTGGGGGAGGGGTATTTCTATATTATTTTTTTAATCTGAATAAATACTATGATAACTTATATAGGGTTACAAAGTTTGTTGTGTACTACTATTTATGCCTTTTTATCATTGTGGTCATAGCTATATTTCTTTTTTTGTAACCATAATGGCATAAGAGTGAGTAATTGAGTGAAATAAATTCCAGGCGATTCACATCGGCTGGAATAATTCTAAATATGAAAAATTTCTCTCCCATCCCGTGGGAAAGACTCTACCTTAGTTATTTCTTTTGTCCATAGCCATAACCGTAGCCATAGCCGTATTTCTTTCCGTAACCGTAGTGTCCGTACTTGCCATACTTGCCGTAGCCATAGTAAGAACCGATTTCGCGTTTGTTCATGTCAATGCCATTGATCAGCACACAAGGGTGGGGCAGCTTGCCGTTTTGCTTTAGCTCGTTGATGAGCTTGAACTCGCTTTTGGAGGTATAGCCGGAGCGGCAGACGTACACGCTCAGGTCTGCCACGCGAGCAATAAGTAGGGTGTCGGTCACCATACCAATAGGAGCAGTGTCCAAAATGATGTAGTCAAAGTGTTGCTTCATCCGCTCAATGGCCTCTTCCAAGGCCTGACGGGCAACTAACTCGGTGGGGTTAGGTGGAATGTGTCCGCCCGGCAGAATGTAGAGGTTGGGCGAGATGGTAGATACCTGGCACAGGCTGCGCAGGTCGGTATGCTCGGGGTCTGCCAGGAACTGGGAGATGCCCTCTCCATGACGGGAAATATGGAACATCTTGTTCAGTCCGGGTTTACGGATGTCCAACCCCACAATAATGACTTTTTTGCCCATAAAGGCCAAACTGCAGGCCAAGTTACCGGTCGTAAAGCTCTTTCCTTCGCCGGAAGTGGTAGAGGTGAAGAGTATCACCTTTTGTCCTTCCTGGAGCATGTATTGGATATTGGTTCGCACGGAACGGAATACTTCTTCCATCAGTTCGTTGCGGTTCTCGCGTATCACAATGGCCCCTTCGGCGGTTTCCGGAGTAAGCGGAATATCGCCTACGATGGGAAGGTTGGTAAGGCGTTCCACGTCGCTACGGGTTTGTATTTTGAATTGAAGTAAACCTAAAAGGAATATTATTCCTATAGGAAGTCCTAAACCTAATATAAGGGCAATCATATATGTCTGCGAAGGGGTGGGGAAGAACTGGCCGCCAGCCAAAGGTTCGTCAATCACGCGGGCGTTGTTGGCAGTGGAAGCCAGGGTAATGTTGTTTTCCTCACGTTTCTGCAACAGCATCAGGTAGAGGTTGGCCTGGATTTCTTGCTGGCGTGAGATACTGAGGTATTCTTTTTCCTGTACGGGGGCATCGCTTACCTTTCCGGCATATTTGCGGGTCTGTGCCTGCAGGGCCTGGCGGTTGATAAGCAATCCTTTTTCGGCGGTCTGGATGGCCCCCATCACGCTGTTTCGCATTACGTCGATGCTGGCGTTCAGACTCTGTACGGCAGGGTTATCCTCGTGCGAGGTGCGTAGCAGGCGTTTGCGCTCAATCAGCATCTGGTTGTAGTTCTGTACCACGGTGTTCAGGTCGCTGTTGTTCAGTCCGATGTTGGCGGGGATTACCTCATACTGGTTGGCCTCGTTAAGGATATGGCTCTTCAGGTGATTAACCAGACTGATTTGTACCTCGTTTTCGGCGTAGGCACGTTCGTAACTTGCCTGTTCACCGGCTGCCTGGCTGGCATCGGCCGTAATGTCTACTACGCCGGCCCGCTGCTTGAAGCTGGCCAGCTGGCTTTCGGTGGTACCTAATTCCTTGTTGATAATGCGGATACGTTCGTCGATAAATTCGGCTGTCTTGGCGGCTACCTCGTTTTTGTCATTGTTGCCTTCTTCGTTGTAGACTTCTACCAGCTTGTTCAGGAAGTCTACGCCACGGGGTACCTGGCTGCCGGTGATGGTAAGTAGGGCCATGGTAGTACCTCTTCCGCTGGGTGCTACGGTGAGCCGGCTGCGGAAGGAAGCGGCCGCTTCGGTAGGGGATACCACAGTGGCCTGAATCACTTCGGGCACAGACTGAAGGGTTTGCTGGGCGGAGTCGGCTGCCGAGAATGTGAATACACCGGCAGGGGTAGAGAATACAGCCGGTAGGCTTTCCACGGTCTTTTTCCATTCCTGTCCTTCGTGCTTTACCAGCACCTCGTGAAGCTGCTGGTTGCGGAAAGACATCTTAACCTGCGCATAGCCCATACGTTCGGCTTCTTCAGGAGTGACCCATACCTTGACGGGTGACTGCTTGTAAAGCTCGGTGTCGCGGAACTGACCGGGCACAGAGTAGCCGACATAGAGGTCGAGGGCGGTCACTACTTTCTTAATCAGGGTGCGTGAACGCAGGATTTCCAGCTCGTTGTCAAAGCTTTGGGTGGAAGTGGATACAAAGCCCAAATCGGCCAGGTCGGCACCGCCTGCTCCGCCTTTGCTCTCGTTCTTAATCAGGACGGATGAACTGACGGTGTAGAGAGGGGTCAGGGTCTTTAGGTAGAAAAAAGCACCTATCAAGGCTACTGCCACGCAGCCCACAATCCAGGGCCAGTACATCAGAAGTTTGACTAAAAAGGCTTTATAATCGAAGCCGGAAGTTTCGTTGTCTTCTTCCAGCAGGTAGTTCTTGGTTTCTTCTGCCATAGGTAAATGTGGTTATTATTTGGAAATTGCAAGTACAAGTGAAGTGATGGAAGTCACAATGCTGAGCAGGGTAATCCACATGGAGGAATTGCTGTTAAAGGTATTGGTGCGTACCTTAGCCTTGGTGGGTTTGACATAGACCACGTCGTTCTGCTGCAAGTAGAAATAGGGGGACTGGGCTACATTGGCCTCGTTCAGGTTAAGATGATATACCCGACGTACGCCTGTGGAGTCTTCGCGAAGCAACTGCACGTCGTCGCGTACCGAGAAGAGGGTCATGTCGCCTGCCTGTGCCAAGGCTTCGAAGATGGTGACTTTTTCGGCATCGGTGGTATAGGTGCCCGGGTGTCCTACTTCACCCAATACGCTGAACTTGTAGTTGGAGGTACGTACGGTGACATTAGGTGTTTCCTTCAGATAGGGCTGGAGTTTTTCACGAATGAGTGCTTCGCATTCGCGGTTGGTCAGGCCCATTACCTTGAGGTTACCCAATACGGGGAAATCGATACAGCCTTGATTGTCTACCAGGTAGGCCAACAATTTAGCCCCATCCATACCCACATTGTTGTTACTGGTACTTTCTTTGCTTTGTCCGATTTTTCGGTAAAAAGGAGCCGAAGCTTCGGGGTCGGTAGTGCTTACTACGATAGTAAGCTCGTCCTTGGGCATGATGCGGAAGTCATAGAGCTGTCCTTCAAGGGATTCATTGAGCACTTGTTCGTTCTGAAGGTAGAGCGATTTCTGGTAAGACGTACACCCGCTCACCAGCAGGGTGGACAACGTCAGCATACAGACTACTTTGCGTATCTTCATCTTTTCTTATGGTTTTGTTATGATTTTTCTAAAGGAATTCCCCTGCGCACTGGGCGTGCTTCGCCGTTACCACTCCCAGTTGATAGATTGGGGGCGGTAAACACAGCGGCCGATAATCAGCCGCAAAATTAAGCCTTATTTTTGGTTTTTCAACTTATAGAGGGGTTTTTATCGGTGAAAAGGGTGGAAATCAATGAAAAAGTGGGCGTATCGGCGGATTTTGTAACAATTCTGGAACGAGGTATAGGGTATAGGGGCGGAGCGTGAGAAAAACGCAAGGGCGTTTTACCTGAAACGCAAGTGCGTTTGTGATAAAACGCAAGTACGTTTTACTTCAAACGCAAGGGCGTTTGATTCGAAACGCAAGGGCGTTTTCGGGGAGTTCCGGAAAGGGAATCATGACGGGTTGTCGGGGTTGGCAGGCATTTTTATAAAATGTATATACGCGGGGTGTGGAACAAGTCTTAAGAGTTATTCCACACCTGTATATAGGAAGTTTGCAAAACCGGTGCCAACCCCGACAACCCGTCAAGCGGCGGCCCGGAAGTGTCACGGTTTCGGAACCCGTTCCTGTGGGGGAGGATACAGCCATGTAGATTTGCGTTTTTCTGTCTGGCATCATTTCTATGGTGTCATTTCTTGTGTTTCCCGATGTGATTCATGAGAATTTTTGTAAATTTGCAATAAAACTATGTCTATGAAATATGATGTGAAGGAAAAATTGGAATGGACGGTTATTTTTCTATTTGAGTTTGGACATAAATATGGGCTGACGATGAAACAGGCCTTTAATTATTTGAGTAGATTTAAAGGTATTGATTTTATTGATAGGCATTATGATTATGTGCATACGCAGTCGTTTACATCGATGGTGGATGATATTGCGGAATATTGCCGTCGACAAGGAGGAGAGTTGGTATGAAATTATATCATGGTACGAATAAGGAGTTTGATAGAATTGATTTGTTGAAATCGAAACCCAATAAAGATTCTGGACGGGGTTTTTATCTTTCAGCTGATTATTATCAAGCGCTTAATATGGCAAATGTAAAGGTTGAGCAATTAGGCTGTGGCTCACCTGTGGTATTAACTTATGAAGTTGAGGAGGTTTGGGAAGGATTGAATGTGCTTAGGTTTGAAGAATATTCAGAAGAATGGGCGAAGTTTATTCTTCTGAATAGAAATAACCCTACAAGTCATCCTGTGCATGGATATGATATTGTGATAGGCCCAATAGCGGATGACCGTGTGGGGGTTCAGCTATGGCGGTATGAAAATCATTCTATTGATTTGCCGACTTTGGTCAGGAATTTGAAATATATGAAAGGTATTACTATACAATACTTTTTTGGTACGGAGCGTGCGATAAGATTATTACAGAGGGTATGAATGAGAAAACAGAAATGATGGCAGACATGATAAAGAAACTTGCGTGTCTTCTGATAGAACAAAATGATAAACTGACATTGGAACAGGCTCTTGCAACTGTTTTTAATTCTGAAATTTATGGCAAGGTAATGAATGAGCGGACTTCTTTTTATACTCAAAGTCCGAGGTATGTTTTTTCTTTTTTGGATGAGGAATTAAAAAAGGGGAAACTTGGCTAGTAAAACACATAAAGCTACATGGAAGATTTTTTATCGACGGCGGTCAATGTAACTGCCAACCGAGGCAACAGTTTGATTAACAGAAAGATGATTCTTCGCATCTTGGGTATCCTGCTCTTTATGGAGGCAATGATGTTTCTGGCATGTGCAGGCGTTTCCTTGTGCTATGGGGAGGAAGACTATATTTATTTTATTTACACGACATTGATTAATATGGCCGTGGGAAGCGGACTGATTCTGTTGGGAAGAGGAGCCGAAAACCGGGTGACACGACGCGACGGGTATTGCATCGTGGCGTTCACGTGGCTGCTTTTCACAGGTTTCGGTATGCTGCCTTTTTATATAAGCGGGAGTATCCCGTCAGTGACCGACGCGTTTTTTGAGACCATGTCGGGATTTACTACTACGGGGGCAACCATACTGGATGATATTGAAGCACTTTCGCACGGCATGCTGTTCTGGCGAAGCTTCTCGCAGTGGATTGGAGGATTGGGAATCGTGTTCTTTACGATTGCCGTACTGCCTATTTTCGGAGTGGGCAATCAGGTGCTTTTCTCGGCAGAGGCTACGGGGGTGACGCATGACAAGATTCATCCGAAAATCAGCGTCATGGCACAATGTCTGTGGACGGTATATCTCGTGCTGACTGTGGCAGAAATTGTACTGCTGCTGATTGGTGGCATGGATTTGTTTGATGCCGCATGTCATGCTTTTTCTACGACGGCTACCGGAGGGTATTCTACCAAGCAGGCCAGTGTGGCTTACTGGAATTCTCCTTTTATAGAATATGTGATTGCCATCTTTATGATTCTGTCGGGTATCAACTTCTCGCTGTATTTCATGTGCATGAAGGGGCGTTGCGGACAGTTGTTTAAGGATGGGGAGCTCCGGCTGTATCTCATTTCCATCGGAGCGGTGACACTGATAATTACCGGGGCCTTGTACTGGTATAATAATTATGGATTGGAGGAAGCTTTCCGGAAATCGCTTTTCCAGGTGGCGTCCATTCATACGTCGTGCGGCTTTGCTACAGACGATTATAATATGTGGCCTCCTTTCACGTGGCTGTTGCTTATTTATACGATGGTGGCAGGGGGCTGTGCCGGTTCTACGGCAGGTGGTGTCAAGAATGTGCGTCTGCTGCTTTTGTTGCGTAACGTGAAAAATGAGTTCCACCGGCTGATGCATCCCAGAGCGGTATTGCCGGTAAAGATGAACCGGATGGCGGTGTCACAGCGTACGCTTGCCACGGTGATGACGTTTGTGTTCTTTTATTTTGTCTGTATCTTTTTATGCTGGCTGGCGCTGATGTGCATGGGCATCGGACTGGAAGAATCTTTCGGACTATCTGTATCAAGTATCGGTAACGTGGGTCCGGGACTGGGTGTCTTCGGACCAGCATTTTCATGGAGTGCACTTCCTGACTTGGCGAAGTGGCTGTTGTCGTTTATGATGCTGATAGGGCGTCTGGAGCTCTTCGGCGTACTACTGCTGCTGACTCCGAGTTTCTGGGATAGACGATGAGAAAGAGATAGATTATGATAACATGTATATGCCTCTAAAAAAGTTTTCTATATCTTTTATAGAGAAGGTATTTTTGTCTAATTCTGTTTTTCTAAGCATTAGGTATGCGCTATTGCGTTCGTCGGTGTGGTGTTCAAATGTTTTATTCCTTTACAAGTTGGCGCTTTCCGCATAATAAATACGGAGCCGTAATAAGGAGGTAGGATTTTCATTAGGGAACGAGGTAAGAATAGACCTGTATTCTGTATTTGGCGTGTTCTTTTTTAGTAACTTTTTTGAAGTTTACTTTTACAGAGTCAGGCTTTGTAATTTGTTTCTTTGCTTTTGTATCTGTAGACTTTCCCATATTATTTATCTTTTTTGCAAAGATAACGTTATTGCATATTCAATGCAAGGATAAAACATTTTTTATAATACAGAAAAAAGGACCACTACCCGCAGGTAATAATCCTTTTCTTTATTTGTAATTCAGCCTGTTAGTCGATAAACCGGCGGGTGAGCTGCTCAAATTCATCGATGCGACGGTCGCGCAGGAAGGGCCACCAGCGGCGGACATTTTCACTGCGGTTCATGTCGATTTCTACCACCATGTTTTCTTCTTTCAGGTTGCTGGCTTGAGCGATGATTTCGCCTTGCGGGCCGGCTACGAAGCTGTTGCCCCAGAACTGGATGCCGTTGGTCTGGCCGGAAGGGTCGGGTTCAAGGCCTACACGGTTTACGGCAATGACAGGCAGACCGTTGGCTACGGCGTGACCGCGCTGTACGGTTACCCATGCACCCAGCTGGCGCATTTTTTCTTCCTGAGTGTCGGTGCTTTCCCAGCCGATGGCGGTAGGGTAAATCAACAGTTCAGCACCTTTCAGGGCCATGATGCGGGCTCCTTCCGGATACCACTGGTCCCAGCAAACCTGCACGCCGAGCTTACCGATGGAGGTCTGAATAGGTTCGAATCCTAAGTCGCCGGGAGTGAAATAGAACTTCTCATAGTAAGCAGGGTCATCTGGAATGTGCATCTTACGGTACTTTCCGGCGATGCTTCCGTCAGTGTCGAATACCACGGCAGTGTTGTGATACAGTCCGGCGGCACGGCGTTCGAACAGCGAAGTGACCAGCACGATGTGGTAGGCGGCGGCTATCTCACTGTAGAAACCGGTAGAAGGACCGGGAATGGGTTCGGCCAGGTCGAACAGATTGGTATCTTCTGTCTGGCAGAAATAAGGAGTGTTATGGAGTTCCTGAAGAACTACTAACTGCGCACCGGCTTGTGCCACGGAGGCGATGTTGCGGTGCAGCTTTTCAAGATTCAGTTTGAGGTCGTTCGTACAAGCCTGTTGTACGATGCCGACACGGATAGTTCGTTTCATTGTGCTATTTGGTTTTTTACAGATTCAGGATATTGCATGGTGACGCAGTGGAGAGAACCATGCTGCTTGATAAGCGCACGGCAATCCACGCCTACGATTTCACGTCTGGGGAAGGCCTCAGCCAGTACCTGTGCGGCACGGGCATCGTTTTCCGGTTGGGCGTAGGTAGGATAGAGCACAGCCTCATTCATAATCAGGAAGTTGGCGTAGGTAGCCGGAAGGCGTTCGCCGTCTTCGTTATAGATGGCTTCGGGCATGGGCAGCGGAAGCAGACGGTAGGGGTCTCCATCGAGGGTACGGAAGGTCTTGAGCTGGTCTTCCATGGAGCGGAGGGCACCGTAGTGCTCGTCGTTCTTGTCCAGACACTGCACGTAAGTAATGGTGTGGTCGGGACAGAGACGGGCCAGGGTGTCTACGTGGCTGTCTGTGTCGTCACCGGTCAGGTAGCCGTAGTCCAGCCAGAGCACCTGACGCAGGTTGAAGCGTTCCATCAGGTAGGCTTCGATGTCTTTGCGCGAGAGGGTGTCATTGCGATTAGGAGCCAATAGGCAGGGGGAGGTGGTGAGCAGGGTACCTTCTCCGTCGCTTTCAATGGAACCGCCTTCAAGCACGAAGTTGCGGCAGTTGGTGTAGTCGCCGTTAAGTACGCCGGTCTTGAACAGATGACTGTTGATGAGGTTGTCCTTATGGGCGGCAAACTTCATGCCCCAGCCGTTGAAGCAGAAGTCGAGCAACTGCGGGTCGGAGTGTTTTTCCAGCAGGGTGATGAAAGCATGGTCGCGGGCCCAGGTGTCGTTTGTAGGACATTTCACAAAAGTAATCTGGTCACGATAGGGGAAGTCGGCCAAGGCTGCCGGAAATTCGGGAGCCACGAGCAACAGGGGCTGGCGGCTGGCTATTTCGGTAGCAAGGCGGACAAAGCAGGTCTCCACTTCATCGAGCATATAGGCCCAGTCGGTATCGGCATGAGGCCAGGTAAGCTGTATGTAGCTTTGTTTGTGCCATTCGGCGGGCAGGTAATAGGTTTTTTCCATATTCTTGTATAATTATTTTTCGTTTGATTCTCTTTTTTCTCTTGCGGCAGGAAGGGCTTCCTGCGGGAGGTATTTCTGGTCTTCTTTTTCTTTCTGTTTGCTGCTGCGGTTTTTCCGGCGGCGGAGGAACCAGTCGACGAGTTCTTTCCAGTTCATGAAGTCTTTCTTGTACATGATACCGATGCCCTGAGTGGTAAGGGTGGACTTCGTGAAATAACGGTCGTTGGTCTGATTGTATCCGCGCAGACGGAATTCTCCGTTCTTGGTGAGCAGCCAGATGGCTTCAAAGTCACCCACAAAGTTTGTATTACGCATGGTATTTTCGCGGTAACCAAAGTTTCCGTTGATTATCAGTCGGTTATTTAGTAAGCGTCCGGACAGGATGGCTTCGGCTTCTACATCGCTCCAGCCTTTTTCTCCGGTGGTGAGGTTGGTACCTACGTTCCAGTTCTGGTTGTCGATGACTTGCGAAAGCATGTTGTTCAACTGGCCCGACAGGGTGCTGAAGGCCAATGAACTGGTGGCATCGGTCTGCCCGGTGTTGTTGGCATAGTCATAGGTATAGAACTTGCCGACTCCCAGCAGATAGATAATCTGCGTGTTCATCTGTTCTTCAGTGCTGGTGAGACTGCGCACCAGTTCGCGGTCTTCCTCGCTCACAGTGGGCAGTTCAAGTCCGAATGTCAGGTTGGGGGATGTGAGGTTACCGCTCAGGTTCAACAGACAGTTTACCCGCACGTTTCCACGTGAAGAAGAAGCGTCGGCTATCAGGTCGTTCAGTGAAGCGGAGTTCACCGTATAGACGGCCTGCACGTTCAGGTTGGCAGCTTTGGGGTCGCCGTTGAAGGATACCACACCTCCGGGCTGCAGGGTGAAGTCTTTTCGGATAACGTTCTGCATACTCATCTTGTAGATTCCTTCAGTAATGTTGTAGTTACCGAACATCTGGAAGTTGCCCTGATTAAAGAAGTTGATGCGTAGGTTGCCGGTTCCGTAGGCAGAAATATAGTCTCCGGCCGAAGGGTCCATGATGATTTTCATGTTGGCACGTTCGGCAGGTTCTATCTGCAGATTGATGTGGATGGCGGTAGGTGTATCGTCGTCATCCTGCTTGTCGGGCTGGTTGAGTGGGTGGTACACTTCGGCCTTGACCGCAGCCTGTTTGCGGCGTGGGGTACGGTCTACGAAGGTGATGAAGCCGGAGTTGGTAGCCTCGGCTGCTGTTCCTAATACGTAGACAAATTCAGTCTGGTTGTCGGCACGAACCTCTCCGTCAACGTTCAGCTGTCCGTCGCCTCCCCGGAGAAATACGTTTCCGGTGGCATAGATATGACCGTAGAAGGGGAATTCCGGAGTTTCCTTTTCAGAGTGGAATACCAGCATGCGGTCGGTATTGAAGCGGAACTGGTAGCTCAGGTTCTTTAATTTGGTATGCCGTAACTCACCGTTGGCCAGTCCGGTATGCCCTTCTGTATCCTGCAAGCGCACGTTCTGGAAACGGAACAAGCCGGAAGCGATGTGCACGGAATCGGCCGAAGCCAGGAAAGTAGCATTCAGAATGTTGACCTTCATCTGCATCTGTGCCTTGACTTTTCCTTCCAAATCAAGCTGGGAGAAGGGGCCGAACAGACGCACGTCGCCATGTACGCTTCCGTTGACATTGCTGAATATATTTTCCACGAATGGTTGCAGGAAGGAGAGAGGGGTTCCTCCGGCCTGGATATGGAGGTCGAGGCCCTTCATCTTGGGCGATACGTAGCCGATGACCCGTGTGGTGCAGGCGCTGTCGCGGCGGATGTCGGCATTCAGGCGAACGCCTCCCAACTCTTTATCCCATGAGCCGAGGATGTCGGCGCGTCCTAGCAGGGCATGATTGAGGGAGAAATCTTTCACATCGAGACGGGCTTCCATCACCGGGTCCTCAAGCACGTGGCGCAGGTGGACTTTCCCGCTGATGCCTCCGTCGAAACGTACGGCATGAAACTGAATCATGTCCATGATGTAGAGCAGGTTGATGTTCTTCAAGTCTACCAGACAGGAGTCAGCTTCTGTTTTTCCCAGTCGTCCGTTGATTTTCAAGTGCTGGTTGCGGTGCTCAAACAGGAAGTTGTGTATTTCGATGCTGTCTTTTGCGATGTCTACAGTAGCCGGATGGATGTTCCAGGTGGTGTCATTCAGAATGACCTGGCTGGGCTGGATGTCCACACGGGTGTGGAGTACCCTCTTCAGGCTGTCCTGACGGAAAGAAGCGATGGCGTCAATTTTTCCGCTATAGGTGAGCTGGGTGTTGTTGCCCCAGTAAATGGTGCTGTGCAGCTTGTCGTCTTTGGCTCGCGTGATGAGGGAGAAATTGAACATGGCTCCTTTTTTCATCAAGGTGCCGGCGCGTAACTGGCACTGCAGTTCGTCGGAACGGCTTTCGCACAACAGAGTGCCCGATTCGTAGTATTTCCCTTTATATGTGAATTGAGGAATCGAACCGTTGATGCGCATCTGTGAGAGGCTGTCGTTAAGTTGTCCTGAGAACGTGGCCGGCATCTGCAACTCGAACGGAATGTTCAAAACCTTTGAAAGAAATTCACTGTTTTCCATGCGGAACTGGAACCGGAACTGGTTGTTCGGCTCTGCGGGTTTCTTCCTTCTTCTTTTCTGTTTCTCTTCCGGGAACAGGGATGGAAGATGCTTCCGGATCACTTTCTCCATGCTCTTCAGCAGGGTGTGGTAGGCATATTGTCCTTGTATGGTTCCGGTCAGGAACGGGGAGTCAATGCGTATTTCCTTCTGCTTGTCTTGTGAGGTAAGCTGTGTCGCATCAATCTGCAGGCGGGGAAGGAAATAGTTCTCTTCTTCGTTGGGCGTGCGAACTGAAAGACTGTCGAGGCTGATTTTTCCCTGGACATCGTCAATGGAATGTCCTGAAAAATCAGCCGTCAGATTCAGTGATACGTCGGTATCTTCGTATTTTTTCGTCAGTTGGAGTTTATGGGGACGAAAATCACGCACTTTTACCCGCAGGTTGAAGTCGGGTACGGCCTGTTGGGTCACGAAATTCCCGTCTACGCTGATTTTACCATTTTCATCGTCGAGTGACAGATGGCCGTTGAAACCGCCCGGCTTGAAATTTCCGTTCAGTGCGATGTGCTGGTATTGGTAGTCATTGTACTCTAAAGAAGAGATTTCTCCTTTGATATGCGATTCTGGCTGGTGGTTTCGGTATTGCAGCCCGTTCAGTTCCAGGTCAAAAGAGGTTTTACCCAGTTCTTTTTTCGCCAGCAGTTTGCCAAGCTCAAAATTATGGGTGGAAACTTTTCCGGAGTAACTTTTTTGCTGGGTCAGGGTGTCGGTATGCATGGTCAGATTGGCATTAATCTGTCCCGGTTGGCTTTGCAGGGTACCGTGTGCAGTGATACGGGAAGGGTATCCCGATACATCACCCTGAAATTTGAGAAAGCCCAGACGCTGCAGGATGTCGGGTACAGGTGCGGCGGTACCTTTCAAGTTATGTATGAGCCAGGATATGGCGGTTTCGTCGGCATCAGCCTGTGTGATTTGACCAAAAAAATAAGGCGGTTGTGAAGGATTGCTGTGGTCGAGCATTCCTTCTGCATGTATTTCCAGTGCTTTGTGCGGGCTGGAGAGATAGAAATTGGTACATCGAGCCTGTTTTCCTCTTCCATGAAAGGCCAGGTCGATATGCACGGAGTCCTGAAAATGCTGGAGTGCAGGGACAAAGCAGGCGATGTCGGCCGGAGTGACCGAGGCATTCAGGCGACCCATGTAGGTGGTTTGTGTATCTGAAATAAAGTCGGGTGCGGTGAGTTCTCCCGCTACGGTAAATGTGTCGATGTTTACCGTCGTGGCCGGAAGGCTCAGGTTCAGGTCATGCAAATGGATACCTTTGGGGGTAGCTGTGGCCTTCAGCGCAAATTTCTTCAGTTGAAATCCGCTTTGCTCATTGAAACTCATACGGCGGATTTGTGCGTTGAGCGAATCGGTCTGCAAGGCCTTCAAGGAGATGGTTGCCGAAAGTTCGCTGATGCCGATGTGATGAGGATTGAACCGGCGGGGCGTGTTGGATTCCGACAGCACATCGTAGTGGATTTGTCCGCGACGGATAAGTACGGAATTGATACGCAGGTCGATGGACTTTTCGCTCTTTGTCGTATCTTTTGAAGCAAAAGTGTCAATCAGAAACTGGCAATTCAGGGGAGCCTTGGGGTGGGCACGGTTCAGGCGGGCATCCAGTCCGAATAACTGGACACTGCTGATGCGGATTTTTCCACGAAGAAGAGAGGGAATGTCAATCTTGACGGAAAAGCGCGAAATGCCGAGCATGTCTTTCTTCTGTCGGTCCTTTATCTGCACGTTCTGGATGACAACGCGGTTCAGAAGCCCTAGGTCTACATTGCCAATGCTTACTTCGGCCTGGGTAAGACGGGTAAGTTCACGGGCAGCATACGTACTGATGCGGTGTTGGACAGCCGGAAGGTTCAGCAGAGCAATCAGACCGAAATAGAATACCAGTGTCGAAATGACCGTGATACGTATGGCTTGTTTTATGCGCGTGGCTTTACTCATTCTTTATTTATGCAAATTATAGACAAATGTACAAATAACCCTCGAAGAAAAGGGCCTTTGAGGGTGTTATTAGTAGTTTTTAAGTTTTGGGTGATGCCCTTTTACGGTTGGTATAAATGAATTGGAAATCTATTTTTATTCATTTCTGTAGCATAAAATGTAAATATATATGGATTTTGTATGGAAAATTGGAAAAATATTCGGAAATTTGCAGCTGTTATTAATTTAGTAATGAAATTAGACTTAAACGGATAAAAATGACGCAAAAAATGAAGATTCCTTCTCCGCTGGTGTCTTTGCTGCCTGTAGCGGTATTGGTGGTATTACTTTTCTTTACGATTCGTCTGTTGGGAGCTGATGCGTTAGGTGGCGGAAGCCAGATTTGTTTGCTGCTGACTACGGCTTTGTGTGCGGCTTTGGGTATGAGCCGATATGGGGTGAGCTGGAAGGATATTGAACATGCCATTATCAACAACATTGCGGGGGTGAGTTCTGCTTTGATTATCCTGTTGATTATCGGAGCTCTTTCTGCAGCCTGGATGTTAGGGGGAGTGGTACCTACGTTGATTTACTATGGGGTACAGATTATTCATCCGAAATTTTTCCTCGTATCGTGCTGTGTGATTTGTGCAGTGGTATCGGTCATGACGGGCAGTTCGTGGACTACTATTGCGACCATCGGTATTGCCTTGATGGGTATTGGCAAGGCACAGGGTTTTGATGAGGGATGGATTGCCGGAGCGATTATCTCGGGTGCATATTTCGGCGACAAGGTTTCTCCGCTTTCGGACACGACCATCCTGGCTTCCTCGGTGACAGATACGCCGCTGTTTACGCATATCCGTTACATGATGTACACCACGGTGCCTTCGGTGGTCATTTCACTGGTTATTTTTACAATAGCTGGATTTTCGCATGAGGCATCAGACAGTTCGCAGATTGCCGTGTTTACTACCGGACTGGCGGAACGTTTTCATATTACTCTCTGGGTGTTGCTGGTGCCGGTGGTGACAGGAATATTAATTGCCCGTAAGGTGTCTTCTATTATTACCTTATTCATATCGACCGCTTTGGCTGTGGTGTGCATGCTGGTTTTCCAGACAGATGTACTTCAGGAAGTGGCCGGTGACGGAGTGAGCGGAGGGGAGGCCTTATATAAAGGTGTGTTACTGGCCTTGTCGGGCAGTACATCACTGCAGGCTTCTACTCCTGCATTGACCGAACTGATTGCCACCCGTGGCATGGGAGGTATGATGGATACGGTATGGCTGATTCTCTGTGCCATGTGTCTGGGTGGAGCCATGACGGCCTGTGGCATGTTGGGGAGCATTACGCGTATGTTCGTACGCTTTACGCATAAGCTGGCAAGTACGGTAGCAGCAACTGTAGCTTCCGGTTTGTTCCTGAATCTGGCTACTGCCGACCAGTATATTTCGATTATTCTGACCGGAAACATGTTCAAGGATATTTATAAGAAGAACGGATACGAATCGCGCCTGTTAAGCCGAACTACAGAAGATGCCGTCACGGTGACCAGTCCGCTGATTCCCTGGAACACATGCGGAATGACGCAGGCCACGATACTGAATGTGCCTACACTGGTGTATTTACCGTATAGTTTCTTTAACTTGCTGAGTCCGTTGATGAGTATCTTCGTGGCGTGCATCGGCTTTAAGATTGTACGTTCGGTAAAAAAGGATTAAGAAACAATTTTCATTAAAACCATAATAGAATGAACCAGAAACACGTAACATTGGCTGCTTGTCTGTTGGCTTTCGGACTGACGGTACAGGCTCAGGATGGAGGCATCTCTCCGGATATGTTGAAAAAAATTCAGAGTAGTTATCAGAATACGGCTGCCGACAAGGCACTGCGGAATGCCATGGGAGGTACCAGCATCAAGGAACTGGCATTGAACCAGGAAAACCAGAAGGCGCTGAATACGGATTTCTCCATTAAGGTGGAATCAAAAGGTATCACCGACCAGCAGTCGTCTGGCCGTTGCTGGCTGTTTACGGGACTGAACGTGATGCGTGCCAAGGCCATCGCACGCTATGACTTGCCGGGACTGGAGTTCTCGCAGGTATATTCTTTCTTTTGGGACCAGCTGGAAAAATCCAATCTGTTCTTGCAGGGAGTTATTGAAACGGCTGGCAAACCGATGAACGATCAGACTGTGGAATGGCTGTTCAAGCATCCGCTGAGCGACGGAGGTACATTTACGGGAGTAGCCGACATCGTGTCGAAATACGGTCTCGTACCTAAAGAGGCTATGCCGGAAACATACAGCAGTGAACACACCTCGTACATGTCTTCTTTGATTGGCCTGAAGCTGAAGGAATTCGGTCTGGAACTGAGAGAAATGGCTGCTAAAGGAGAGAAGGCTGCAACGATTGAAGGCCGTAAGGAAGAGATGCTGAGCACGGTGTATCGTATGCTGGTGCTGACTTTGGGAGTGCCACCGACTGAGTTCGACTATGTACGTAAGGACAGCAAGGGGAATGTGGTGGCTACAGAGCATCACACACCGATGTCGTTCCTGGAAAAATACGGTGATACGAACCTGCTGACTAATTATGTGATGGTGATGAACGATCCTTCACGTGAATATTACAAGTGTTACGAAATTGCATACGACCGTCACCGTTACGATGGAAAGAACTGGACGTATGTGAATCTGCCAGTAGAGGAAATCAAGGAAATGGCCATTGCGTCATTGAAGGACAGCACACGGATGTATTTCTCAAGCGACGTGACACAGCTGGACAGTAAGCGTGGGTTGCTGGATGTAAACAATTATGATTTCGGTTCGTTGATGGGTACGACTTTCGGAATGGATAAGAAAGAACGTATCCAGACGTTTGCCAGCATGTCGGCACATGCCATGACACTGATGGCAGTAGACCTGGACGCGAACGGAAAACCGAAGAAATGGATGGTGGAAAACAGTTGGGGAGCTGCATCGGGCTATCAGGGACACCTGATTATGACGGATGAATGGTTCAATGAGTATATGTTCCGTCTGGTGCTGGAAACGAAATATGTACCGAAGAAGGTGCTGGACATCTTCAAGCAGAAGCCGATACAACTTCCGGCATGGGATCCGATGTTTGCGGAAGAAAAATGATGACCGGGCAGAAATAACATGGCTCAGGGCTTGCTTTATCGGTAGAAATATCTTTTCTTTGTGAAAAGAAGGAACTGATTATACGGGGCGTGGAGGTTTGGGTATCTTCACGCCCTTTTGACCTTAAATAAGTATGCTATGGATAAAATGCAGCCAATATCTCAGGCTTTGTACAGCTTGTTGTTTTTAGGGTGTATGGGAGCCGGATTCCCACTTTATGTACAAGGACAGAATGTAGACGAATTGCCTCCCGATTCAATTTATAACATCGGGTATGCCCGTGGTAGTCTGAAGAATATTTCCGGTTCGGTGGAACAGATTACGGAAAAGCAGATGAACCGTGAGTTGATAACCAATCCGCTGGAAGCCATTCAGGGACGTGTGCCGGGACTTACCATCTTGAAGAGTAACAATGGAATGGCGGCGCTGGAGTCAGTCCGCCTGCGTGGTACGACTTCGCTGACCAGTGGAAATGACCCGCTGATTATCGTGGACGGGGTATTGGGTGATTTGACGATGCTGACCTCGGTATATCCCACCGATATAGAGTCTTTTACGATTTTGAAGGATGCGTCGGAAACGGCGCAGTATGGTTCACGTGGAGCGTCGGGAGTCATTAATATTGTCACCAAGAAAGGCCGGGCAGGGAAGACACGCGTGAACTACAACGGTAGTTTTGGTGTGTCGCATGCTTATCGCCGGTTGGATATGCTTTCGGGAGCAGAGTATCGCAAGCTGGCGGCTGAACGAGGATGGAGTATCCTGGATAAGGGATATGACACGGATTTCCAGAAAGCCATTGAACAGACGGGTTTGCAGCAGAATCATAACATTGCGTTTTATGGGGGTGGTGAGGCTTCCAATTACAGGGTGTCGTTAGGCTTTCAGAACCGTGAGGGAGTGATTCAGAATGAGGGCATGAAACTGTTTACGGCCAATATGAATATGTCGCAGAAGATGCTTGACGGACTGATTGACTGTGAATTGGGGTTATTTGGTTCGATGAAGCGAGACCGTACGCTGTTTGATTTACAGAAAACTTTTTATTCGGCAGCCGCTTTTAATCCTACTTTTCCTGATTTCCCGGAGCTGGAAACCGGGAGCTGGGACCAGATTACGACGGCCAGTCAGATTACAAATCCATTGGCCTGGATGGATGTAGACAACCGCGAGGAGACTTCTTATTTCAGTTCGCACGCCCGCTTGACTTTTAATTTGCTGAAGGATTTGAAGATGGTACTATTTGGTTCTTATACCTATAGCACAACAGAAAACGCCCAGTTCCTGCCAACAACGGTATGGGCCAACGGACAGGCTTACCGGGGAAACCGGAAGTCGGAAGCCTTATTAGGAAACCTGATGCTGACGTATCAGAAGCAATTGGGGGCTCACTTTCTGGATGTGCTGGCTTTAGGGGAGGTGGAAAAGAATCGTTTTCACGGCTTTTACACGACCACGACTAATTTTTCTTCCAATGAGTTGGGGTATCACAGCTTGCAGGGCGGGGCATTGCGTCCTTGGGAAGGTACTGGTTCCTATTATGAAGAGCCGCATCTGGTGTCGTTCCTGGGACGTGTGAATTATACGTACGACGACCGTTACGTGCTGACGGTGAACTTGCGTACGGATGCATCTTCCAAATTTGGACGGAATCATAAATGGGGCGTATTCCCTTCTGTTTCTGCTGCGTGGAATATAACCCGTGAGAAGTTTATGAGACGTTTTCACCTGATTGATAACCTGAAGTTGCGATTGGGATACGGATTGGCAGGAAATCAGGGAGGGATTGATTCGTATACCACTATGGCACTAGTGCGTCCGAACGGGGTAACTCCCGTGGGAAATTCGCCTTTGGTGACGTATGAGAGCCTGAAAAACGTCAATCCGGATTTGAAATGGGAAGTCAAGTCGACTTTCAATGCGGGGGTGGACATGGGATTTTACGGGAACCGCTTGTTGCTGTCGGTGAACTATTATCTCTCCAAAACAAGGGATATGCTGTATATGTATGATGTCAGTGTACCTCCGTTTGCTTATAACAAACTTTTGGCTAATCTGGGATCCATGCGGAATAGTGGAACGGAACTCTCCATCGGTATCACACCCTTGCGAACCAAGGACATGGAGCTGAATATCAACGCAAACGTAACTTTCCAGCGGAACAAATTGCTGTCGCTGAGCGGTATGTATGAAGGAGAATATATCAGTGCGGCGCAATATACGGCTTTGGCCGGACTGAATGGTGCGGGACTGCACGGCGGATACAATAATATCGTGTATCAGATTGTAGGACAGCCGTTGGGCGTTTTCTATCTGCCGCATTGTGAAGGACTGGTTTCGGACGGGAACGGAGGATATACTTATCAGATTGCTGACTTGAATGGAGGAGGCGTGAACTTGGAGGAAGGAGAAGACCGTTATGTAGCCGGACAGGCTACTCCCAAGACCTTGTTAGGTTCCAACATCAGCTTCCGTTACAAGCGTTTTGATGTGTCGTTGCAGATAAACGGAGCATTCGGGCATAAAATTTATAATGGCACGGCACTGAGTTACATGAACATGAACAGCTTGCCGGATTACAATGTGTTGGCTGAGGCTCCGGCACGGAATATACATGACCTGACGGCAACGGATTACTGGCTGGAAAGTGGCAATTATGTGAACTTTGATTACCTGACTGTGGGTTGGAACGTACCTATCAAAAAACAGCGTTTCTTGCACGGGGCACGCTTGGCACTGACCATTAATAACCTGGGCACAATATCCGGCTATTCGGGGCTGACTCCGCTGATTAATTCTACCTTGGTGGACAATACTTTCGGGGTGGACGACAAACGTACTTATCCTCTTTCAAGAACTTATATGATTAGTTTAGGTCTTAACTTTTAATCTGCTTATTATGAAAAGAATATACTCAATATTATTTGCTTCGTTTTTTCTGCTGTTATGGACTTCTTGCAGCAGTTATCTGGAAGAAAATCCGAAGGACCGTTTGGATGAAGAAACGGCTTATTCTACCTTGTCGGACGTGCAGAAAAATGGGGTGCTTTCGTTGTATAATTACGTGGGTGGATATGTCGACAGTCAGGGCCTTCAGGGAACAGGCCGAGGTATCTATGATTTGAATACGTTTACTACTGATGAGGCTATCATGCCCACACGTGGAGGAGACTGGTATGATGGTGGATTCTGGCAGGGATTGTACTTGCATCGCTGGGGAGTGAACAATGAGGCGATTTATGCTACTTGGGAATACCTGTATCGTACGGTGATTTTGTGTAATGGCTCTTTGGAAAGAATACAGGATTTTGCTGAAAAACATCCCGGGGAAAATGTGGCAGATTGTGTGGCTGAAGTACGGGCATTGAGAGCCATGTTTTATTATTATATCATGGATTTGTTCGGGAGCGTTCCACTGATTGAAAAGAGTGATCCGGCAGTTGAAGATATTGTTCAGGAAAAGCGTTCTAAAGTATTTAATTTCATTGTGAAAGAACTTACGGAATCTTCTTCTATTTTGAGTAAAGAGCGGAGCAATCAGCCGGGAGTGTATTACGGGCGAATGACACAGCCAGTGGTGTGGTTTTTGCTCGCTAAGTTAGCTTTGAATGCAGAAGTTTATACCGATGATGACTGGACAGACGGAAGCCGTCCGGATGGGAAATCCATCTTTTTCGAAGTGGAAGGACAACGTCTGAATGCCTGGCAAACGGTGAACTATTATTGTGAGAAGATTACGGTTGCAGGATATACCCTGGAAAAGGATTATACAGCCAACTTTGCCGTGTTCAATGAGTCCTCGGAGGAAAATATTTTTGTCATTCCCATGAGCAAGACTTTATACACCAACCAGTTTATCTACTTGTTCCGTTCGCGGCATTACAACCATGCCAAGGCGTATGGGTTGAGTGGTGAAAATGGCTCGTCGGCCACGAAAGAGGTACTGGAGACCTTCGGGTATGATACGCCGCAGGTGGATGCCCGTTTTGATTACTGCTATTTTGCCGGGCCGGTAAAGGATTTGGAGGGAAATCAGATTCTGCTGGATGACGGGGTTACTCCACTGGTGTATGAGCCTTGGAACGTGGCGCTGGATGTGTCGGGGAAGCCGTACGAGAAAACAGCCGGAGCCCGAATGAAAAAATACGAAGTCGATAAGACGGGGCTTAAGGACGGAAAATTGCTGGACAATGACATCGTGTTGTTCCGCTATGCCGACGTGCTGCTCATGCAGAGTGAGGCTAAGGTGCGGAATGGGGAAGATGGCAATGCCGAGCTGAATTTAGTGAGAAGTCGGGTAGGTATGGCTCCGAGAACTGCTACATTGAAAAATTTGCTGGATGAGCGAATGATGGAGCTGGCCTGGGAGGGCTGGAGACGGCAGGATATGATTCGTTTCGGCGTTTTTACCCGTTCGTACAGCTGTCGTCCGCAGCTTCCGGGAGAGGAAAACGGCTATACTACTGTCTTCCCGATTCCGGAAAAAGTGATTGACATGAACCCTCAGCTGCACCAGCACAAGGGATATTAAGTGTATTTTTGCTCTCTCTATATGGCAGAATAGCCATTTTGTCATAGTGATTTACTATTTGCCTTTCGATATAAAGAAATATTTCTCTAATTCGATGGGCAAATATTCTTTTTTCACCTCTTTTTTATTTAATTTTGCACGCAAAATACAAAACCATTTTTTATAACCTAACATGGCAAATTTAATTAAGTTGCGTAAAGGCTTGGACATAAACCTGAAAGGTAAGGCGGCTGCGGAAGTGGTGGCTGTGAAAGAGCCGGGATTCTATACTCTGTGTCCCGATGATTTTACAGGCGTGACTCCGAAAGTGGTCGTGAAGGAACAGGAATATGTGATGGCCGGAGGACCCTTGTTTGTAGACAAGAATCATCCAGAAGTGAAATTTGTTTCGCCGGTAAGCGGCGTAGTGACAAGCGTGGAACGTGGGGCAAGACGCAAGGTGATGAGCATCACCGTGCAGGCTGCTACGGAACAGGACTTTGAAGAATTCGGCAAGAAGAGCGTGGCTGCGCTTGACGGGGCTGCTGTAAAGGAAATGCTGCTGAATGCCGGTTTGTTCGCGTTTATCCGTCAGCGTCCGTATGACGTAGTAGCTGATCCGACTGTGGCACCTCGTGCTATCTTCGTTTCTGCATTCGACACAAACCCGCTGGCTCCAGAATTCGAACTGGCGCTTTCAGGCGAAGAAGCAAACTTCCAGACTGGATTGGATGCATTGGCTAAGATGGCCAAGACATACTTGAGTATCAGTGTAAATCAGAAATCACCGGCTTTGACGCAGGCGAAGAACGTGGAAGTAACTGTATTTGACGGACCGCATCCTGCAGGTAACGTTGGTGTACAGATTAACCACATCGCTCCTGTAAACAAGGGTGAAACAGTATGGACTATCGATCCGCAGGCTGTTATCTTCATCGGCCGTCTGTTCAATACGGGTCATGTAGACTTTACCCGCACGGTAGCAGTGACTGGTTCGGAAGTGCTCAAGCCTGCCTACGTGAAACTGAAAGTAGGTGCACTGCTGACAGGTGTGTTTGAAAACAACGTGACAAAAGACAAGGCTTTGCGTTACATCAGCGGTAACGTGCTCACTGGTAAGCAGATTTCTGCGAACGGTTATCTGGGAGCTTTTCACAGCCAGGTGACTGTGATTCCGGAAGGAAATGACGTGCACGAAATGCTGGGTTGGATTATGCCGCGTTTCAATGACTTCAGTACCAGCCGTTCTTATTTCAGCTGGATGATGTGTAAAAAGAAAGAGTATGTGTTGGATGCCCGTGTGAAGGGTGGGGAACGCCACATGATCATGTCAAATGAATACGACCATGTACTTCCGATGGACATTCTGCCGGAATACCTGATTAAAGCCATCATTGCAGGAGATATTGACCGGATGGAGGCATTGGGTATTTATGAGGTAGCTCCGGAAGACTTTGCCTTGTGTGAATTTGTCTGCTCTTCAAAGATGGAACTGCAGCGTATTGTTCGCGACGGACTCGACATGCTCCGCCGTGAAATGTGTTAATGCTAACTAAAACGATTATTAATAAATGAACGCGTTAAGAAATTATCTCGATAAGATAAAGCCTAACTTTGAAGAGGGAGGCAAATTTCATGCTTTTCGTTCTGTGTTCGACGGGTTTGAAACATTCCTGTTTGTTCCGAACACTACTTCGAAGACAGGTACGCACATCCACGATGCGATAGACAGCAAACGTATCATGTCGTTCGTGGTGATTGCGCTGATACCGGCCTTGTTGTTCGGTATGTATAATGTAGGTTACCAGCATTTCCATGCTACCAATGTAGAAGGAAGCTTCTGGGAAATGTTCGGCTATGGTTTCCTGGCTGTACTGCCGAAAATCATTGTATCCTACGTGGTAGGTCTGGGTATCGAATTTGTGGTAGCCCAGTGGAAGAAGGAAGAAATTCAGGAAGGTTTCCTGGTTTCCGGTATGTTGATTCCGATGATTGTGCCGGTTGAGTGTCCGTTGTGGATGCTGGCCGTGGCTACTGCTTTCTCTGTGGTGTTTGCAAAGGAAGTGTTCGGTGGTACAGGTATGAATATCTTTAACCCTGCATTGATTACTCGTGCATTCTTGTTCTTTGCTTATCCGACCAAAATGTCTGGTGATACTGTATGGGTATCCAGCGACAGCATCTTTGGCTTGGGAAGCAATGTAGACGGTCTGACTGCTGCTACAGCACTGGGACAGGCTTCTACTGCAACTGATGCGATGGCATATCCTGCTTTCTCTTGGGATATGGTAACTGGTCTGATTCCGGGTTCTATCGGTGAAACCAGCGTAATTGCCATTGCGATTGGTGCGGTTATCCTGTTGTGGTCAGGTGTGGCAAGCTGGAAGACAATGTTGTCAGTATTTGTAGGTGGTGCGGTAATGGGATGGATTTTCAATACCATCGGTCCGGACACTGCAATGGCTAAGATGCCTTGGTTTGAACACTTGTGCTTGGGTGGTTTCTGCTTCGGTGCCGTATTTATGGCTACAGACCCTGTAACTTCTTCACGTACAGAAAACGGTAAGTTTGTATATGGTTTCCTGATTGGTGCCATGGCAATCATTATCCGTGTATTGAATCCGGGTTATCCTGAAGGTATGATGTTGGCTATCCTGCTGATGAACATCTTCGCTCCGCTGATTGACTACGTAGTAGTTCAGAATAACATTTCTCGCCGTGCAAAACGTGCTATGTCTAACAAATAAAAACCGAAAATACAATGAATACTAATAGTAACTCTTATACTATCATTTATGCTTCGGTAATGGTTGTTATCGTAGCATTCTTGCTGGCTTTCGTGAACTCTTCTTTGCGCGACTTGCAGGGAAAGAACGTAGAGCTGGATACAAAGAAGCAGATTCTTTCTTCACTGGGCATCAAAGGTGTGCAGGATGCAGAAGCTGAATTTGCTAAAGTGGTGAAATCGGATATGGTGGTAGCTGAAGACGGCACACTGACTCCGTATGAAGGCGCTTTCGTGACTTCTTACGAAAAAGATTTCAAGGAAAACGGTCGTGCTCACATCTTCGTATGTGAAATCGAAGGACAGACTAAATATGTAATTCCGGTATACGGTGCCGGTCTTTGGGGTGCTATCTGGGGATATGTTGCCTTGAACGAAGACAAGAATACAGTATACGGAACTTACTTCTCTCATGCGTCTGAAACTCCGGGTCTGGGAGCAGAAATTGCAGGAGATCATTTCCAGAGTGAATTTAAGGACAAGCATGTAATGGACGGTGAAGCCGTTGCACTGGGAGTTGTAAAGAACGGAAAAGTTGAAAATCCGGAATTCCAGGTAGACGGTATCTCTGGTGGTACAATCACTTCAGTTGGTGTAGATGCCATGTTGAAAGGATGTATGACACATTACGCTAAATTTTTAACATCTAAAGAATAAGGAGGAGAACGAAAATGGGAAGTTTATTTTCAGCTAAAAACAGAGAAGTATTTTCTACTCCTATAGGCATGAACAACCCGGTAACCGTACAGGTGTTGGGTATCTGTTCTGCACTGGCTGTAACCTCCAAACTGGAGCCGGCCATCGTGATGGGTCTTTCTGTAACCATTATTACTGCTTTTTCTAACGTAGTGATTTCTTTGTTGCGTAAGACAGTGCCTAACCGTATTCGTATCATCGTACAGCTGGTAGTTGTAGCTGCTTTGGTAACTATCGTAAGTGAGTTGCTGAAAGCTTTTGCCTACGACGTGAGCGTACAGTTGTCTGTATACGTAGGTTTGATCATTACCAACTGTATCCTGATGGGACGTCTGGAAGCATTTGCTATGTCAAACGGTCCGTGGGAATCATGCCTTGATGGTATTGGTAACGGTCTGGGTTATGCCAAGATTCTGGTAATCGTTGCATTCTTCCGTGAATTGCTGGGTTCAGGAACACTGTTGGGCTTCAACATCCTGAACTATGAGGCTGTAAAGAATGCCGGTTATGTAAACAACGGTTTGATGTTGATGCCGCCGATGGCTTTGATCATCGTAGCTTGCCTGATCTGGTATCAGCGTGCAAAACACAAAGAGTTGCAAGAAAAAGAATAATTATTAACCAACAACGGAAATTAAAAATCCAGAATTATGGAACATTTTTTTAGTTTATTGGTCCGCTCAATCTTTGTGGACAATATGATATTTGCGTTCTTCCTGGGTATGTGTTCATACCTGGCGGTATCGAAGAACGTGAAGACTGCCCTCGGTCTGGGTATCGCCGTAACTTTCGTGCTGGTGGTTACCTTGCCGGTGAACTACCTTCTGCAGACGAAGGTACTGGCTGCCGACGGCATTCTGGGAATTGACTTGAGCTTCCTTAGCTTCATTCTTTTCATTGCCGTAATTGCGGCTATCGTTCAGCTGGTAGAAATGATTGTAGAACGCTTCAGTCCTTCACTGTATGCGTCACTGGGTATCTTCCTGCCGTTGATTGCTGTAAACTGTGCCATCATGGGTGCTTCTCTGTTCATGCAGCAGCGTATCACTCTGAGCCCGTCTGATGCTAAATACATCGGCGATATCTGGGATTCTATCTCTTACGCACTGGGTTCAGGTATCGGCTGGTTGCTGGCTATCGTAGGTCTGGCTGCTATCCGTGAAAAAATGGCTTACTCTGACGTGCCTGCTCCGCTGAAAGGCTTGGGCATCACATTCATCACTGTAGGTCTGATGGCAATGGCATTTATGTGTTTCTCTGGTTTGAACATCTAATAGGAAAGGAATAAGACAATGGATATGAATTTTATTTTAGCAAGCATTGGAGTATTCCTCGTGACTATTCTGGTGCTGGTAGTCATCCTGCTGGTTGCAAAGAATTTCCTCGTTGCTTCCGGTAATGTGAAACTGACTATCAACGGCGATAAGGATATGGAAGTAGAGTCTGGCTCTACATTGCTGAACACATTGGCCGTAAACGGAGTGTTCTTGCCTTCAGCTTGTGGTGGTAAGGGTTCTTGCGGACAGTGTAAATGTCAGGTAGTAGAAGGTGGTGGCGAAATCCTGCCTTCTGAAGTGAGCCACTTCAGCCGTAAACAGCAGAAAGACCACTGGCGTCTGGGCTGTCAGGTGAAAGTGAAGGGAGATATGGCTATCAAGGTTCCTGAATCTGTAATGGGTGTAAAGGAATACGAATGTACAGTTATCTCCAACAAGAACGTGGCTACCTTTATCAAAGAGTTCAAAGTGCAGTTGCCTAAGGGTGCGCACATGGACTTTATCCCGGGTTCATACGCACAGATTAAGATTCCTAAATTCGAAATGGATTACAACAAGGATATCGACAAAGATCTTATCGGTGCTGAATACTTGCCTGCATGGGAAAAATTCGGTTTGTTCGGCCTGAAATGTAAGAACGAAGAAGAAACTATCCGTGCTTATTCTATGGCTAACTACCCTGCAGAAGGTGACGTGTTCATGTTGACAGTTCGTATCGCAACTCCTCCGTTCAAGCCAGACCGCAGCGGATTCATGGATGTAAATCCGGGTATCGCTTCTTCTTATATCTTTACCCTGAAACCGGGTGACAAGGTATTGATGAGTGGTCCTTACGGAGACTTCCACCCGATTTTCGATTCTAAGAAGGAAATGATCTGGGTAGGTGGTGGTGCCGGTATGGCTCCGCTTCGTGCACAGATTATGCACATGACTCGTACATTGCATACTACTGACCGTGAATTGCATTACTTCTATGGTGCGCGTGCATTGAACGAAGTGTTCTATCTGGACGACTTCTTGAAACTGGAAAAAGACTTCCCGAACTTCCACTTCCATCTGGCTCTGGACCGTCCGGACCCTGCAGCCGATGCAGCTGGCGTGAAGTATACAGCAGGATTCGTTCATCAGGTAATGTTGAACACTTACTTGAAAGACCACGAAGCTCCGGAAGACATCGAATACTACATGTGTGGTCCTGGTCCGATGTCGAAGGCAGTTGTCGCTATGCTGGATAGCCTCGGCGTAGAAGAGTCTTCTATCATGTATGATAACTTCGGTGGATAATCCGCAGAATTTATGACATAATGAAGCAAAAGGCTTTCAGGAAATATCCTGAAAGCCTTTTTTATGCGGATACGGTTCAAAGGGTAATCAATAGAAAGTGAAATGAAGCTTTATATTACAAAAATGTGAATAAATTGTTCATTTTGCTATACCTTTCTTGATATACGTCAATAAATGATAGGGGTAGAGCAACTTTCTTTGTAGTTTATTTTTATGTTGTCCAACATATCCTTATCTTTGTAGCGGTAAAAGGAAAAAAAGCTCGAGCTAAGCTAGATTTTAAATTATTTAGGTAACAAAGTTTTTAGGTAAAAGATTTTAAAGGTATGAAAAGATTAGGATTAACATTAGCAGCCGCATTGGTATTTTCAGTTTCTATGTTTGCAGAAGGTGTACAGGACAACAATGCACAGAAATGGAATGGTTCAATCAACAAGTCAAAGCTGACTAAATATTTGAATCTTTCATCTAACCAGCATGAAAAAGTTGCTGACATCTGCGACTACTTTGAACAGGAAATGACTCGTGCAAACGCATCAAAGACAGAAAACAAAGAAAAAGTTCGTAAAGCTGTTTACGGTAACTTGAAATTGATGAAGCAGACGCTGGACGACAAACAGTATTCTAACTATGTTCGTCTGATGGCCATGACACTGCGCAACAAAGGCATCGACTTGAACGAAGCAAAATAAAGAGAGATTAATACATAGGAAGAGCCCCGGAGACTTGTATAAGGTTTTCCGGGGCTCTTTTTATACAGAATTTATTCTTCGTGATAGTCGTTCAAGTGATTGTTCCATAGATATTTACGCGTTTCGCTGACAACCACTCCCGACAGCAGAACCAATGAGATGAGATTAGGAATAGCCATGAGGGCATTAACCAAGTCGGCAAAGTTCCACACAAGAGCGAGGTTGATGACGGAACCCACGTAAATCATCAGAATCCACATCAGACGATAGGCAAACATGATTTTCTTTCCACCCAGGTATTCTACTGCTTTCTGTGAGTAATAGGTCCATCCTAAAATGGTGCTGAAGGCAAAAGTGACGATACCAAACGAAAGGATGGGAGTACCGACGTAGGGGATTTTTGCAAAAGCCATCTTGGTGAGTGCCGCGTCGCTGGTATAATCAATGTCCGGATAGGCCAGGATACTGCTTACCAGTACAAGTCCTGTCAGGGCACATATTATGACCGTATCCCAGAAAGTTCCGGTAGAGGAGACCAGTGCCTGACGTACGGGGTTGCGTGTCTGTGCTGCGGCGGCTACAATTGGTGCGGAACCCAGTCCTGATTCGTTGGAGAATAGTCCGCGGGCGATACCGTAGCGGGCAGCCATCATGACCGTGGTTCCTACGAATCCGCTACCTGCCGCCCGTGCCGAAAAGGCAGATTCAAAAATCAGCCGGAAAGATTCTCCTAAATAGGCATGGTTGACAATCAGAATATAAATACATCCTCCTACATAGAGTAAGGCCATAATGGGTACGAGGCCCATACAGACTCTGGCGATGCTCTTTACTCCGCCGATAACTACCAAAGCCGTGAGAATACTCATCAGAATGCCTGTCAGGTGAGGAGATACTCCGTACGATTCATTCAGCAGCAGGGAAATTGAGTTGGCCTGTACCGTGTTACCGATGCCGAAAGCAGCCAGTGCGGTAAAGATACAGAACAGAACTCCGAGCCATTTCAATCCTAAGCCGCGTTCCAGTGCATACATCGGTCCGCCAATCATCTCGCCCGACGAATTCTTTATGCGGTATTTTACGGCCAGAAGTCCTTCAGCGTATTTGGTCGACATGCCCAGTACACCTGTCAGCCAGCACCAGAACACGGCACCCGGCCCACCTAATGCGACGGCAGTCGCTACTCCGATAATGTTTCCGGTCCCGATGGTAGCTGCCAGTGAAGTGGCCAGTGCTCCGAACTGGCTGACATCGCCTCCTGCATCTTTATCCTTGCTTACAGAGAGTCGTAAGGCCTTGAGGATATGTAACTGCGGAAAACGCAACCGGATGGTGAGATAAAGATGGGTGCCCAGGAGCATGATAATCATGGGCCATCCCCACATAAACGAACTGATTTCTTGCACAATTTTTGTAAGCTGTTCCATTTTCTGTTTGTTTTGATTTTGTCGCAAAAGTATAAATAATAAATTAAAAAGGATATATTATTTGAAAAAATGATGTCATAATATAATTTTTATATCAAATTATCTCTCATTTTGAAAGCGTTTTTAGGTGTGGGATTTCAGTTGGTTTACTGTGTGTATTTCCTTTCCTACAAAACTCTGCGTATTTTCCTTGCGGCATTATCGGGTTTTATGTACTTTCGAATGAATAATTTACATAAAGAAGATATGAATTTCAAGAAAATAGTAGCTGTAGACGAGACGTTGCTGAATGAAGCGGCGCTCAAACAATTGAAAATAATAGGGGAAGAAGTGGTTGTATATCATGATTTTCCCACTGAAGAAGAGGAAGTAATCCGCCGTATTGGCAATGCCGACTGCCTGCTGGTATCTTTCCGTACGCCTATCCGTCGGTCTGTGCTGGATGCTTGCCCGAACATTCGTTATATAGGCATGTGCTGTACGCTCTATAACCCGGAAAGTTCGAATGTTGATGTGATAGAGGCCCGCAAAAGGGGAATTATGGTGTTAGGAGTGAAAGATTATGGTGATGAAGGTGTGGTGGAATATGTGGTCAGTGAACTGGTGCGTCTGCTCCATGGTTTTGGTAATGTACGCTGGCTGGAAGAAAGTACGGAACTGACAGGACGTAAGGTGGGAATCATTGGTCTGGGAAAGACCGGAGGAATGATTGCTGAAGCCATGCGGTTTTTCGGTGCCGAGGTGCTGTACTACAGCCGTACCCGTAAAGCGGAAGCCGAAGCAAAAGGCATTGCCTATCGCCCGTTGGCCGATTTGCTGAAGGAAGCGGAAATCGTATGCACCTGCCTGCCACGCAATAATTACTTGCTGGGTGATCCGGAATTTGCCTTGATGGGAGACCGTAAGATACTGGTAAATACGTCTGTAGGACCTACTTTTGAGATAGATGCCCTGAAGAAATGGCTGGGAACATGCAAGCACAGCTATTACTTGTGTGATGCGACCGGCATGGGCGTGGCTCGTGATGCTCTGAAGGATATTCCGAATGTGCTGTACACGCCTTATATATCCGGAAAATCCATTCAAAGCGTAGAGCGTTTGTCGCAGAAAGCCCTGGCCAATATCAGGACTTTTCTTTCAGAAGCTCCTCAAGTTTAAGCAACTCGTCGCGGTATTGTGCCGCTTCGATAAAGTCCAGCTTCTTGGCGGCTTCCTGCATCAGCTTGCGGGTCTGTTCGATGCTCTTTTGCAACTGGCCCTTTGTCATATACTGTACCACAGGGTCGGCGGCTGCATGAAGCTGGGCTTCGGTCTCGGTATAGGCCCGTGGTTCTTTAGGCTTGCTGCTGTTTTCCTGAGACGACTGTTTTTCGATGTCGAGCAGGGCATTGGCGCGTGAACGGGTAATTTGTTTCGGCGTGATGCCGTGTGCTTCGTTGTAAGCCAGCTGCTTCTCCCGTCGGCGGTTGGTCTCGTCAATGGTCTGTCGCATACTGTCCGTAATGCGGTCGGCATACATGATGACCTTTCCGTTCACGTTGCGGGCAGCACGTCCGGCCGTCTGGGTGAGTGAGCGGTGCGAACGCAGGAAACCTTCCTTGTCTGCATCCAGAATCGCTACGAGCGACACCTCCGGCAAGTCCAATCCCTCACGCAGCAGGTTGACACCCACCAGCACATCGTAGATACCTTCCCGTAGTTCGTCCATGATTTTGATACGCTCCAGTGTCTCCACGTCGCTGTGGATGTAAGCGCAGCGGATACCGTTGTTGAGCAGGTATTCCGTCAGTTCTTCTGCCATGCGCTTGGTCAGGGTAGTGACAAGCACACGCTCCTCCCTTTCGATGCGCTGCTGAATCTCTTCCATCAGGTCGTCTATCTGGTTCAGGCTGGGACGTACGTCAATCACCGGGTCCAGCAGACCTGTCGGACGAATCACCTGTTCCACTACGATACCTTCACTCTGTTGCAGTTCGTATTCTGCCGGAGTGGCACTCACGTAAATCACCTGCTTGGCCATCTGCTGAAACTCTTCGAATGTAAGCGGACGGTTGTCCATGGCGGCCGGCAGACGGAATCCGTATTCCACCAAGTTTGTCTTGCGGGCACGGTCGCCGCCGTACATGGCCCTGATTTGCGGTACGCTGACGTGACTTTCATCGATGACAATCAGAAAATCTTCGGGGAAGAAATCGAGCAGACAGTAGGGACGGGTGCCCGGTTCGCGTCCGTCGAAGTAACGTGAATAGTTTTCAATCCCCGAACAATGTCCCAGTTCGCGCAGCATTTCCATGTCGTAGGTCACACGCTCGTACAGACGTTTGGCTTCGTAGGGCTTTCCAATCTCTTCAAAATAAGCCACCTGCTTGGTCAGATCATCTTCAATCTGATGAATGGCGCGGAGCGTACTTTCCTTGGTCGTCATGAAAAGGTTGGCCGGATAAATCTTATATTCTTCGAACGTACCGATACGGTGTCCTGAAACCGGGTCTATCTCTTCAATACCGTCAATCTCATCGTCCCAGAACATTACCCGCAGTACACTGTCGGTATAAGCCAGGAAGATGTCTACCGTATCACCTTTTACACGGAAGTTACCTCGGTTCAGCTCGATGTCATTCCGTACGTACAAGCTGTCCACCAGTCGGCGGAGGAATACGTTGCGGTCCAGCAGTTTCCCTTTTTTGATTTCAATCACGTTGTTATAGAAATCTGCTGGGTTTCCCATACCGTAGATACACGATACGGACGATACCACGATGACATCTTTCCGGCCGGAAAGGAGGGAAGAAGTCGCAGCCAGACGAAGCTTGTCGATTTCCTCGTTGATGGCCAGGTCTTTTTCAATATAAGTATCGGTCGACGGAATGTATGCTTCCGGCTGATAATAGTCGTAGTAAGACACGTAATATTCCACTGCGTTGTGAGGGAAGAAATTCTTGAATTCTCCGTAAAGCTGAGCGGCCAGTGTCTTGTTGTGACTCAGAATCAGTGTCGGTTTGTTGATGTTCTTGATGACATTGGCAATGGTAAAAGTCTTTCCAGAGCCGGTTACTCCCAGCAGCGTCTGTGCAGGCACATGCTGCCGGATACCTTCAGTCAGTTGGGCGATGGCCTCCGGCTGGTCGCCGGTCGGCTGATAGTCGGATATCAGTTCAAAATTCATTGCATCTGAATATTGGTGAATGAAAACGGTTGTAAAATTACATATATATTTTATACCATACTTTGCACATCCTGAAAAATTACATTAAAAAATGGCCTGGAGTTGCATTATTCGCTGGAAAAGAGTAATTTTGCGCAACTATATCAATTATATATGAAAAAATACATCGCAATGGTCCTCCTTTCTGCTGGAGTTTTGTCTTCATGCGGAGAGTACAATAAAGTGCTGAAAAGCACTGACTATGAATACAAATACGAAGCGGCGAAAAGCTATTTTGCCAAAGGACAGAATTCACGTGCGGCAACCATTTTGGAGGAGCTGATTCCTATCCTGAAGGGTACAGCCAACGGAGAAGAGTCTTTGTATATGCTGGCAATGACTTATTACAACCAGGGTGATTTTGTGACTGCTTCACATTATTTCAATACCTATTATACGACTTATCCGCGCGGTACTTATACGGAACTGGCGCGTTTTCATAGCGGAAAGGCTTTGTACCTTGATACTCCGGAACCACGTTTGGACCAGAGCAGCACGTACAAGGCCATTCAGGAACTGCAGATGTTTTTGGAATATTTCCCTACAAGTCAGCGAAAGGATATAGCTCAGAGCATGATTTTCGAGTTGCAGGACAAACTGGTAGAAAAGGAATACCTTTCTTCCAAACTTTATTATGACTTGGGCTCTTATTCCGGAAATGCCTCTTACAGCAGTACGGGTAATAACTATCTGGCAGCTATCGTTACTGCACAGAATGTGTTGAAAGAATATCCCTACACCAAGATGCGTGAGGAACTTTCTATTCTGATTCTCCGCGCCAAGTATCACATGGCAAAGGAGAGTGTGCTGGAAAAGAGAGAAGACCGTATGCGCGAAACCGTGGATGAATATTATGCTTTCAAGAATGAATTTCCGGAAAGCAAATACATGAAAGAAGTGGAAGACATCTTCAAAGAAGTCAGCAAGTACATTTCTACAGATGAAGAATAATATAAACGTTTATAATTATAAATTAAGTTATGGATTACAAAAAAACAAACGCTCCTACAAATACGGTTACACGTAATTTGATGGAACTCTGTGAGGACACAGGCAATATTTATGAAACAGTATCTATCATCGGCAAGCGTGCCAACCAGATTGCTGCCGAAATGAAGAATGACCTTTCCAAGAAACTGCAGGAGTTTGCTTCTTATAACGATAACCTTGAAGAGGTGTTTGAAAACAGAGAACAGATTGAAATCTCTCGTTATTATGAAAAACTCCCGAAACCGACGTTGATTGCGACTCAGGAGTACATAGAAGGAAAGGTTTATTACAGAAACCCGGCAAAGGAAAAGGAAAAATTGCAGTAATCCTCCTATAGGTAAAGATTTTAGTGAATGCGCATGCGCATTTGGGCTTGTCATTCTGAGTGTAGACGGCAAGAACCGTCGCCCTCAGAATGACATTTGTTTTGGAAACCTTAATACGATTGATTATGATACAGAGAATACAGACCGTTTATTTGCTCGTAGTAGCTATCTTGATGGTAGTAATGATGTCTGTTCCCGTGGGCAGCTTCTATACCGATAAAAATATTTGTGAGATGACAAACCTTTCATACCTGCTTCCGGACGGAGCGGTGAACTATACGCCGTGGGCTTTGTTTGCGATACTGGTAGTAGTGGCTGTGATGGCTTTGGTGACTATTTTCCTTTACCGGAAACGTATGTTGCAGATTCGTCTGACCATCTTCAATACGATTGTGCTGGTTGGTTACTATTTGGTACTGGCTTATTTTGTCGTAAATCCGGACAAGGCATTCGATGACTACAGTTTCATGCCTTCATGGACAGTTTGTCTTCCATTGGTAAGCATTATCCTGAACTGGCTGGCTATCCGTGCTATCGGCAAGGATGAGATGCTGGTAAAGGCGTACGAAAGATTGCGCTGATTCGCAGTTTGTAATAAGAAAGCCATCGGGGCGTTTCTTTACTTTAGAGGAAACGCCCCGATGGCTTTTATTCTTTTCTTCTGTTATTCCAGGATATACATTTCAGAAGGAGTGGTTCGCTTCAGTGGAGTTACTTCCACGTCTTTTCCTACGATGATGTTTTCCTGCCGGAATGCCAGTTCCACTGTCTTGAAAGCCAGCTCCGGATGGTTGTTGTCCTTGCTCAGGTGGCAGAGCCATAAATGTTTCAAACGCTGGGGAAAATGATGACTCAGGTAGTCGGCCATTTCGTGGTTGCTCATGTGTCCGTTCGGGCCGGCAATGCGCTCCTTCAGATGCTGTGGGTAAGGTCCCATCTGGAGCATGCTGTCGTCGTAGTTGGCTTCCAGTATCAGGTAATCAGCCTGCTGTATGAAGCGTGAGGCAGTCGGGGTGATATGCCCGATGTCGGTCAGGAAAGAGAATGTCTTATCGCCTGCCGTGATGCAGTAACCCACGTTGTCGGTTCCGTCGTGAGGCACTTCGAAGCAGGTGATGGTGAAATCTCCTACGCTGAATGTTTCTTCTTTCCGGATAAAGCGGGTACGTTCGGGACTTAATCGTTCGGTCATGCAGTAGCTGTGCTTCATGCCTTCGTGTATTTCCGGAGTGGTATATACCGGAATCCCGTGCTTCTCTCCCAAATGCCCTACTGCCTTGATGTGGTCGGCGTGGTCATGAGTAACCAGTACAGCCTGTATCCCTTCAAGGTTTAGCATACGTTCCTTAAATACCTTCTTGATGGTGCGGATACCGATACCGGCATCAACCAATATGGCGGTGTTGTCAGTAGCCAGGTAGTAACAGTTTCCGCTGCTGCCGCTGGCCAGACTCATAAATTTTACTGTCATTGTCTCTCTTTTTTGCTAAAGGAACGCAAAGATAGTGAAAGGTGAGAGGAGAGACAAACGAAAAACAAAGTTTTTCAGGTTTGGCTATCCCGAACCGCTTCCTGTCTTATGAAAAGATAGTGAAAGGTGAGAGGAAAGGCAAACGAAAAAAGATATAAATAAAACAAGGCCATTCCGAAAAGGAACAGCCTTGCAAACGAGTTGTATCTGTTTTTAGATATACCGTAATTTCTTAGAACTGGAAAAAATTCTTGGCGTTGTTGTAGCAGATGTCTTCCACCATCTGTTGTACGCGCGGCATTTCGCATTCAGGAATTTCACCGTTTTCTACATCTCTTCCCAGCAGGTTACAGAGTGTACGGCGGAAGTATTCATGACGCGGGTAAGAAAGGAAGGAACGTGAGTCGGTAAGCATACCTACGAAGCGGCTCAGCAATCCCAGCAGGGAAAGTGCGTTCATCTGTTTTTCCATACCGTCTTTCTGATCGAGGAACCACCAGCCTGAACCGAACTGGATTTTTCCCGGGATAGAACCATCCTGGAAGTTGCCCAACATGGTAGCGATTACTTCGTTGGCGCAAGGATTCAGGTTGTAGAGAATGGTCTTAGTAAGCTTTCCTTCTGAGTTCAGGCGATCCAGGTATTTTGCCATAGATTTGGCTGTGGTAAATTCACCGATAGAGTCGAAACCAGTGTCAGGTCCTAACAGCTTGAACATCTTGGTATTGTTGTTGCGGATAGCACCGTAGTGGAACTGCTGTGTCCAGCCAGTTTCCCAGTCCATTTCGCCGAATACCACCAGCATGGCCGACTTGAACTTCAGAATTTCTTCGTGTGTCAGTTCCGTACCACCGTATACCTTGTTGAAGATGGCGCGGATTTCCGCATCCGTATAATCTTCTGCATAGAACTCTTCAATACCGTGGTCGGACAACTTACAGCCTTGTTCGGCAAAGAAAGCGTGACGTTTGCGCAGCGCTTCAATCATGTCGTCAAAGTTAGAGATGCTGACACCGCTTACTTCTGCCAGTTTTTCTACGTAGGCACGGAATTCAGCCGGCACTTCTACTGCCATTGCCTTATCCGGACGCCAGGTAGGCAGCATCTTGATTTCAAATCCGCTTTCACGGGTAGCGATGTGATATTCCAGTGAATCTACCGGGTCGTCCGTTGTGCAGACTGTTTCTACATGATAGCGACGCATCAGGTTGCGAGCTGAATATTCCGGAGTAGCCAGTTTGGCATTACATTCGTCAAAAATTTCGCGGGCGGTAGACGGATTCAGAATCTTGTCGATGCCGAAAGCAGTCTTCAGTTCCAGGTGTGTCCAGTGATACAGCGGGTTGCGGAATGTATAAGGAACAGTTTCAGCCCATTTTTCGAACTTTTCCCAGTCGGTAGTGTCTGTTCCGGTGCAGTAACGTTCTGCCACTCCGTTGCTTCGCATGGCACGCCATTTATAGTGGTCACCTCCCAGCCAGATTTCAGTAATGGATTTGAACTGGTAATCGTCGGCTACCATTTTTGGAATCAGGTGGCAGTGATAGTCAATAATCGGCATTTTAGCCGCATGATTGTGATATAACTCCTGTGCGGTTTCAGTTTGCAGCAGGAAGTTTTCGTCCATAAATTTCTTCATGATAAATTGTATTTTTAAGTTTCGTAGTTGTTTTCAAATAATATAGTATTGAATAGATAACTTACAATTTATTTATGTTGGGCAACATAAAATATCGAATACCTATCCGTTATCGAACACGAAAGTAGAAATTTTATTTGGAATAACAAAATATTTATTACCTTTGCAACACTCATTTATGAAAATTAAATCCATAGATGGATAGACAAGTATGTGAAAAACAACGGGTTACATTCAACTCTTCTAATTTTTGAAGGGTAAAATGCAACCAAAAGGCCGAAAGGACAACAATTTTGTTATTAAAGATATAATATGAAAGCATTAAACAAAGAGACCGCAAAGAAAACAGTCCGTCCGGAAAGAATTATTCAGTTTGGCGAAGGTAATTTCCTTCGTGCGTTTGTAGACTGGATTATCTACAACATGAACGAAAAGGCTGATTTCAACAGCAGTGTAGTGGTGGTTCAACCCATCGAAAAAGGAATGATTGACATGCTGAATGCGCAGGATTGTCTGTATCACGTCAATCTGCAGGGTTTGGATAAAGGGGAAACGGTGAACAGTCTGACCATGATTGATGTAATCAGTCGTGCGCTGAATCCTTACAGCCAGTTCGAAGAGTTCATGAAGCTGGCCGAACAGCCGGAAATGCGTTTCGTGATTTCCAATACAACCGAAGCAGGCATTGCTTTTGACCCTTCCTGCAAACTGGATGATGCGCCGGCCTCTTCTTATCCGGGAAAACTGACACAGCTTTTGTATCATCGCTATAAAACCTTCCAGGGAGATATGTCAAAGGGATTGATTATTTTCCCGTGTGAGCTGATTTTCCTGAACGGACATAAGTTGAAAGAAACCATCTATCAGTATATTGAACTCTGGAATCTGGGAGGTGATTTCAAACAGTGGTTTGAGAAGGCTTGTGGCGTATATGCTACGCTGGTAGACCGTATTGTGCCGGGATTCCCGCGCAAGGATATTGCGGCTATCAAGGAAAAGTTGCAATACGATGACAACATGGTGGTACAGGCTGAAATTTTCCATTTGTGGGTAATTGAAGCACCGCAGGAGGTGGCTGTCGAGTTCCCTGCCGACAAAGCCGGACTGAATGTGCTCTTTGTGCCGTCGGAAGCACCGTATCACGAACGGAAAGTGACTTTGCTGAACGGACCGCACACCGTACTTTCTCCGGTAGCTTACCTGTCGGGTATCAACATCGTGCGCGATGCCTGCCAGCATCCGGTAGTGGGCAAGTTTATCCATAAGGTGATGTTCGAGGAACTGATGGAAACCCTGAACTTGCCGAAAGCAGAACTGGAGAAATTTGCACATGACGTGCTGGAACGCTTCAACAATCCGTTTGTAGACCACCAGGTGACTTCCATCATGCTGAATTCCTTCCCGAAATACCAGACACGTGACCTGCCGGGTTTGAAAACTTACCTGGAACGCAAGGGCAAGCTGCCTGAAGGACTGGTATTGGGACTGGCTGCTATCATTACTTATTACAAAGGCGGTGTGCGTGCCGATGGCGCAGAAATTGTGCCTAATGATGCACAGGAAATCATGGACTTGCTGAAACAATTGTGGGCTACGGGCGACACAGCTAAGGTAACCGAAGGCGTATTGGGCGCAACCTTTATCTGGGGCGAGGATTTGAACCTGATTCCGGGATTGGCAGAAGCCGTGAAGAAGAATCTGGACAGCATTCAGGAAAAAGGTATGCTGGAAACCGTGAAGGCTATATTATAACGTTTAATTGTTAGAATTCCATATTTATAAGCGGGAGGAGAAGCCTGTTTCAGGTCTTTTCCTCCCATTTTGTATGTATAAACTTGCATTTTTAATACTTTTTGTTTATCTTGCTTTTCAAAGCAGGAGGCAGGTATGGAAATCACCGCACAAGTACAAAAAGAATTGGAGTTGTTTAATCGTGGACGTACGCGCAACAAGGGTGTCTATCTTATCAGTATGGCCACAGAGTATCGTCCGTATTATGCCTTGTGGCGTGAGTTTCCTTCTCCCCATTCTTATCTGTTTGTCCGTACATTAGGAGTGACGCTGGATGCGGCTTCTGCTCGTGCTTTTTCCATGCTGCAGAACTGCAACGTACGGTTGGAGACCGCCGATAACGCACAGTTTGAATCTTATTACGGGGCATTGGACGATTTGATGCCTTTCGGAAAATACAAAGGAAAGCATCTGGCTGAAATCTATTATGTGGATCCTTCTTACATGCTCTGGCTGGCCAATAAGTTTGAACCTACCAACCCTCGGTACGAACGGGTGGTGGAGCTGGCCAAACGTTTTGCCGTAGTACATTTTGAACTGACCGTACGCAAGCCGCGCATTGCTTCGGTAAGCCATTTTGTGGGAGCGGTGGGAGAGACGTTGAAGGACTTGCAGGTCACGGTGCTGAACGTACGGCTTCAGGTAGATACGTACAAACCTGATTTTTTTGTCGATCAGAATGTCCTGGTGGCCGACCGTGACGGTAATCGTTTTACCTTCTTGGTCAAAGCTCGCGCCCGTAGTCTGACACCGAATGCCTTGAGTTGCCGCAGTCGTCAGATACAGCCGCAGGAGTTCCTGCATCTGCTTTCGGCCAAAGTCATGTCACAATATGAGTCGCATGGAGTACGCTATACCCGTTTAGGTTACGTGAAATTAGCGTGACGAAAAGCCAGCCGCACATATTCTTTCTGCCAGTCCTCCGGTTTGAGTACCTGCTGGTCGTATGAAAGCAAGTCAATGTCAAGCGGGATGCGTCCTTCCTTCTTGCTGTCCGGAGTTCGTCCGTTTGTCTGTTCAATTTGCTTCAGGATGCTTCGCACCTCCGTCATGGGTAGTGAGGTACGGAAGCGTGCGGCACGGTTCAGAAACGGTTGCGGGTTTTCCATTTTCTCCGGTACGGTTTCTACAATTCCTCCCCATTCAATATCCGGGAAGAGACGTTGCAAGGCGTCTTCCGCATTCTTCAGGTGCAGAAGGGCATCCAGGTTGGAGCCCATGCAGAGCAGGCAGGTATGCGAGGTCGCTGTATCACACATGGGCAGAATGGTTTTTACGGAATACGAAATACAATCCTACCACGATGAAAGGAATGCTCAGAATCTGTCCCATGTCTATCGGGAGCGCATTCTCAAAGTCCACCTGTCTTTCTTTCAGGAACTCCACGAAGAAGCGGAAGGTGAAAATCAGGGTGATGCACAAACCGAAATAGAAGCCTTTCCGTACGTTTTCTTTCTTCTTCCGGAAGATGACCACCATTATCAGGAAGAACAGGAAGTAGGCCAGTGCTTCGTAGAGCTGCGCCGGATGACGGGGCTGCATATCCACCCGTTCGAAGATAAACGCCCAGGGCACGTCCGACGGCATGCCGATGATTTCCGAGTTCATCAAGTTGGCCAGTCGGATAAATCCGGCAGCCACGGGAGCAGCCACTCCCATCATATCCAGAATATCGAGAAAATGAATCTTCGTTTTCCTGCAGAAAAGCACTAGTGCCAGAATCAGTCCCAGCGTACCTCCGTGGCTGGCCAGTCCGGCATATCCGGTAAACACCCATCCGCCCTGTGGCAGGAAATGTACCGGCAATATGATTTCCAGCGGATGACTCAGGAAATACTGCGGGTCATAGAACAGACAGTGCCCCAAGCGTGCCCCGGCAAAGATACCGATAAAACTATAGGTAAACAGCGTCTGGAAAGTATCCAGCGGAAGTCCCTTTTGCTTGTACAAATGGTAGACTACCTGACTGCCGGTTAGAATGGCAATCATCCACAGCACGCTGTACCATCGGAGGGTAAAACCGCCGAGATGAAACAATGCCGGGTCCGGATTCCAGTGTATGTAAAGAAATTCCATCATCTTTCCTTCGTTTTAAGTCTGCGGCAAAGGTAGTGAAAGGTGAGAGGAGAGCCAAGCGAAAAACGCAGTTTTTCAGGTGTAAGTATATCTGTGCCAAAACTGTAGTGTACTAAATAAGTTGACACAATTTATTTAGTAACATGCGTAAAAA
>OJMK01000418.1_pt1 | contig 44992 bp, 30 predicted proteins | sample 1597201 | NCBI WGS metagenome assembly OJMK01 (sample SAMEA2452125, study PRJEB22498) | human gut metagenome | reverse complement strand
AAATCTGGGCGATACGATCCCCGTCGAAAGCGGCGGGGAGGTCCGGGGAGGCGAAAGTGACCTGTTTCACGTCAAATCGTGTTTTACCCCATATAGCCCCGTAGAGAACCATGATCATCATGCAAGCTCCCAGTACGATTCCCAGCCAGCTAAAAGGCTGGATTTGCCATTTGAGTAAGTATTTTAACGGTAAATCGAGCAGCGAGCAAACCATGAAGATCGTTTTCGGCAGGACGATGGCCATGTAGGCGATTGTGAACGTACCGATGAGGCCTTGTATGGCCAGCGCATCCTTGGAGGATAGTAGAATCCAGACGAGAGTGAACACTAGGATCACGGAAGGGAGAAACCACAGCCAACCGAACGGGCTACCGCCTGTTGATCTGGTGATATACAATTTGTAGATATAGATGTCCGGAATAATGAGTAACAAAAAGAGATAGATGGATAGTTTTCCAAGCATATATTTTCTATTTTTTATGTAAGTGATATTGACGTGTCGTTTGTTTCTTTATTTAACAAAGTTATCATTTCTTTTCACGTGGTTCTCACGTACAAGATTTTTTATCTTTCTTTGGGAAATCTTTGAGATATTGTTTGTTGCGAAAAAAAGGATTCATCAATTTATTGAGGTGTGATTAAAGGATTGTCAGTTTGTTATTCTGTTTTTATTATTTGGAGGGTGTGTTACTTTGGGGGTTACTTTTGTTTTGGGTTTGTATCTGTTATGGTATTAGGTATGTTCTGCAATCGAAATCTTTTTTGGATGGAATCCGGCAGAAAAAGTATTGAAACTGAATCCGATAAATACGATGCGGTATGAATATTTACATTGCCTGCTTAATGGCAAGTAATGTTATAAATGTGCCATTATTTTTGTGTTACCAGATATTTTTTATAGGTTTGTCTTGACCAAATGAAGATATATGAGCGATTATCTTGGTGGCGTGATAAATGGTATAAATGATAAAACGGAGGAGGCATTCAAGTATTTATATAATACTTTTTATGCATCGTTGTGTCGTTATGCTAATCGTTTTGTGGGAGAGTTTATGGATGAAGAGGATGTGGTGCAGGAGATTTTCGTGAAATTGTGGGAGAGAGAAGGAAAGTTTGAAAATATGCGGGCCGTGTCGGCTTATCTTTATCGCTCCGTACATAATGCTTGTCTGGTATATATTCGGGATCAAAAGGAAAAACGGCAGGAAGAACTTATTCAGCATTTGGGAGAAGTGATGACATTTGATTCCACGGATAACGAGCAATTATTAATTGAAGAAGAGTACTATCGTCAGATATTTACCGTGTTGAATTCCCTATCGGATCAGAGACGTGTTATTGTAGAAATGACCATGAAAGGTATGAGGAATGAAGAGATTGCTCAATCTTTGCATGTTTCGGTAAATACAGTTAAAACATTGAAAAAGAAGGCTTACGTTTATTTGCGTGAGAATCTTTCCCGGGAAGGTTGGATGTTTTTATTTACTTTTTTGTAATTTTTTCTCAAAACTATCACCCTGTTTTGTAAATCTGTGTTTCTATAGTAGAAACATAATTTAGTTATGAGCGATTTTTACAGGATAGCAAGTTTATTTCGAAAATTCCGAACGCACGCAATTCAAGAAGATGAGGTCCGGGAATTGTGGGAATGGATGAAGGCAGAAGAGAATCGAGAGTTTTTCAAGCAGATGATGGACGGTGAGAGGGAAGTGAACGTGATACAGGAGTTAAAGAAATATGATCGGGAGGCAGCATTTCGGAAATTTGCCGGTCGAACGCATTTAAGAAAACGACGTTTGATGTATTACATGCGAGTGGCAGCCGCAATCGTATTACCAATTATTTTGGGGGTGTTGCTTTATTGGTGGGTAGATACTCCCATACAGGAAAATATATCGGAGACCTTGTCTCCCGGGCAGAAAAAAGCAATTCTTACTTTGGATGATGGAACAAAAATGGCTTTGGGGAACGTTGTAAATGAGGAAATTATTGGGCGTGAAGGTGGCGGATTGAAGATTGATTCCACGGGGTTAAGGTATGATGGAGAAAAACGGGAGGAAACGATGCGGATGAATGAATTGTATGTTCCGCGGAAAGGTGAGTATGCTTTAACTTTATCCGATGGAACACGAGTATTCTTGAATTCTGATTCCAAATTAGTGTATCCGGTGACATTTGGGAATGAATGTAGGGTGGTCATTTTACAGGGTGAGGCTTATTTCGAGGTAGCGAAAGATGAAAAGCGTCCATTTATTGTGAAGACTTCAGATCTTTCCGTACAAGTGTTGGGAACAGCTTTTAATTTATCATGTTATCCGGATGACTTGCGGGTTGAAACAACATTAGTAAGGGGGAGTGTTAAAGTCGAGGAAAGCAAAAACGAGATATTATTGGAACCTGGGGAACAAGCTTGTTTTGATCGGGGAAGTGGTAAAATGGATAAATTGAAAGTGAACCCGGCCTTGTTTATTTCGTGGAAAGACGGTCTGTTTGTTTTTGAACGGGAGCGTTTGGAAGATATGTTGACTATTTTATCTCGTTGGTATGATGTCGTGGTATTTTATAAACGTACGGATGTAAAAGATGAATTGTTTACGGGTGATTTAAAAAAGTATAATAGTATTGAGGAACATTTAAAGATGTTGGAAATGACAACTGATGTACAATTTGAAATACGTGGAAACACGATTATTGTGAAATAAAAAGAGAAGGGTGTTCCCGCACCCGTTCTCTTGGTTATTCAAAATGTAATATTAACATTTTAAGCAAAACAAATGTATGAAAAAAAATCGTAATGAACGAATTCCACGGCGGGGAATTCGTTTTAGAAAAATCGTGCAAGTTATGAAATGGAGTTTTGTGTTGTTGTTTGTAAGTTGTATGCAACTTTCAGCGACAGTCTATTCCCAGCAAGAGAAAATGAGTATCTCTGTAAGGGATGTTTCTATCGAGGATTTGATTAAAACGATCAAATCTCAGGTTCCAGTGGATTTCCTGTATAATTTGAAGGAGATAGAACGTAATGGTACCGTTAGTGTAAATATGAGGAATGCGACCGTGGAGGACATATTACAAGCAGCATTTCGAGGGAAATCTTTAACTTATACTTACGTGAATGGTGTTTTTGTTATTCGTCCGATGTATGTGTCTGGAAAAGATTCTGTAAAAAGAATGTATAATGTAACAGGTTTGGTATTGGATCCCAAAAAACAACCATTACCAGGTGTGACTATTCGTTTAGATGGGACGGTTGTGGGAACTGCCTCGAATTCTTTGGGAGAATTTATTATGACAGTTCCTCAAGATACGGGAAGGCTAATATTTACTTTCGTCGGTTTTAAGCAGAAAAGAGTTGCTTTTAAAGCGGGCCAACGTCTAGTCGTAACTTTAGAAGAAGAAGTGGAGGATTTGGATGAGGTTGTCGTGACGGGTTATCAGGTTATTAACCGTAAGAAATTGACCAGTGCCATTACTTCGGTAAAAATGGAAGATATTATGATACCGGGGGCCACGTCTATAGATCAGATGCTTGAGGGGCGAATCCAGGATTTGATGTTGACAACGAACTCCGGTGAAGTTGGTGTTGTGCCACGTTTAAGGATTCGCGGAACTTCCACTTTAATCGGGAACCGGGAACCTTTGTGGGTGGTGGATGGCATTGTCGTGAATGACCCAGTTCCTTTGGATTCGGATGTTTTGAATGATCCTGACTACGTGAACCGGATAGGAAATGCAATTGCCGGATTGAATCCACAGGATATTGAACGTTTAGATGTGTTAAAGGATGCAGCCGCAACGACACTTTACGGGACTCGTGCCGCGAATGGGGTAATCGTGATAACGACAAAAAAGGGACATATCGGGAAACCTTTAGTTCGGTATAATGTTACAGCTACTTATAAACGTCGTCCCCGGTATAGTGATCGGCAAATAGATTTAATGAGTTCAAAGGAGAGGGTAGATCTGTCTCGGGAGCTGGTCGCTCAATCCTATGTTTACCCGTCGGATATGAGTGTAGTTGGGTATGAGTATTTGCTCCAACAACTTTATTCGGGAGTGCTTGATGATGAGGCGTTTGCTCGTGAAGTGAAGAAAATAGAGAATAATAATACGGATTGGTTTGCAATTTTAACGAGGGACGTGATTTCACATAACCACACGTTGAGTATTTCTGGGGGAACGGAGAGTTTACGCTACTATTCTTCTATTGGCTACTCGCGGGACAATGATGTGATTAGGGATCAAGAAATTTCCCGATACACGGGGAATTTGAGTTTGGATGCAAATCTTTATAAATGGTTAACGGCCGCAGTTGATTTTAACGCCAGCATCGGCAAACGAGCTTACGAACAGAGTGATATTGGGTCGATTAATTATGCTTATATGGCTAGCCGGACAATTTCTCCTTATGGCGAGAATGGTGAATTGAGTTATTACAAGAAGAATATAAATTCCAGCTATGGTTATGATTTTAATATTTTAAATGAGAAAAAGGAGAGTTACACGTCTCAAGATAATAATAATTTTAATTTGAGTACGCAGTTAAATTTCTTGTTTACAGATTATTTAAATGCGAATATACTTTTTAATTATGCTGTATCAAACGTGAATGCAGAAGGTTATTGGGGAGAGAAAACATGGCATGCGGCGACCCTTCGAATGTCTAACTACGGAGAAACGGCTCCAGCTAGAAGTTTAATGCCATACGGGGGAGAGCTGACAGCACAAAATACGAGAAACACCACTTATACTCTTCGTTTCCAAATAAACTTGAATAAATATTTTGGTCGGGATGATAAGCACAATCTGAACGGAACTCTTGGTTATGAGATGTCATCATCCCGTTATGAAGGGTATCAAAATGTAACCCGGGGATACTATGCAGATAGAGGTAAAAAGTTTACCAGTGATATTTCGTCTTCTGATTACGCGACTTATGCTAATTGGGTAATGTCGAATGTTCCGACAATCACGGATAATCTGACAAATTTGATCGGGGCTTATATCACGTTGACGTATAGTTATCAGAATTTGTTCAGTATCAATGCAAACACCCGTTATGATGGTTCTAATAAATTTGGTAGTCGGAGTAACGAGAAACTATTACCTGTATGGGCTATATCCGGGGCATTTAACGTGTCGGAATTACCGGGGATAGAGAATGAGTGGCTGAATTTTTTGTCATTGAAAATGTCTTATGGTTACCAAGGTAATATGTTAGACGGGCAGAGTCCTGAATTGTTGCTGATCAACAACCCGAAAGATTCCTATTATAATAAGTTCACGTCATCGGTGTCATCCTATCCGAACCCTGATTTGAAGTGGGAAAGAACCGGATCATTCAATGTTGGCTTGGAGTTGTCTATGCTTGATAATCGGATACAGATTAGTGGGGATTATTATCGGAAACGAACGAAAGATGCTTTTATGAATAAACCGATTTCTAGTGTGAACGGTCAGAATTCGTATGTTATAAATTCCGGTGAGATTTTGAATATTGGGTATAACGTTTCCTTGAATTTAGTTCCGGTGAAAACGAATAATTTTAAGTGGTCGTTTTCCACGATGATCTCTAAGACAAAAAACAAGTTGAATACGCAGCCGAATGCGGATGTTCACGAGTTGTCCGATTTCTTGACTGGAACTGCTTTGGTGAAAGGAAAAGCGGTCAGTACTTTTTATTCGTATCGTTTTGTCGGATTGAATCCTCTGGATGGAGGGCCTCTGTTTGACGATTACTCGGATCGCATTGATTTGTTGAAAAACATGGATAAGTATGACACGTACACGACGGTATTAAAGGCAACTGGTAAACGTGATCCTTCTATATCCGGAAATTTGTATAATAATTTCAGTTATAAGCGTATTCGGGCTAGCGTGGTTTTTGCGTACAGCTTGGGAGCTAGTTTACGTTTATCAAGAGTATTTTCTCAAGCGATAAAAGATTCAGATAATCGAAATATTTATTCGGAATATAATGTTGGCCGGGCGTTACTAAATCGTTGGAAAGTGCCAGGAGATGAAAAGAAAACTATAATACCTGCGATTCTTAGCGTTTCAGATCCAGGATATGGTGTGTATGGACGACATTGGTCCGTAAATAGTTCATATGAGGGCGTATTCATTGCAGATAATTATTGGGATATGTATGATTATTGCGATGCCAGGGTTGTGAGTGCCGATTATTTAAAGTGTAGTAATGTTAGTTTGTCATACGTGTTCCCGGAAAAATGGCTAAAGAAGGCTGGAATTTCTCGTTTGGAGTCGACACTTTCTGCAACGAATTTATTCACGATATGTTCTAAAAAACTGAAAGGACAGACTCCGACACAAAGTGTGTTCTCTCAGATTCAATTGTCCGAGCGTCCTACAATTTCTCTCGGATTAAATGTTTCATTTTAATGTTGACAATTATGAAATATATTATTATATATAGTATAATACTTTTCTTCCTAGGAAGTTGTAGCTTTTTGGAGGAATATTCGCAAGATACCGTCCAAGTTCGTGGTTATGAAGATTTAGAAGAGTTGTTAATCGGTGAGGGATATATGAAAGTGAATGGTTCTTATTCGTTAGAACAGGTAGCTAGTTATTACCCATATCTTCACTATATGTCGGATGAAACAGAAGAATGTGAGAAAAGTGATTTCGGTTCCAGTGGTTTTAATCGAAAAGATGCTATTTTCGGATATTATACTTGGCAAGATCGTTGTGGCGTGAATGAATACGGTTCTTCTTTTGCAGATGAAAGCGGTGATTGGACGAAACTATATTACCATGTTAATATTGTAAATAGTGTCATTGACCTTATTGATGAATATATCAAGGGAGGTGATAATGAAGTAGCAGAGGCAAACCGGGTGAAAGGGGAGGCTTATTTCCTACGAGGGGCTTATTATTTTACGTTAATAAATTTGTATGGGAAACCCTATGAAATTTCCACTGCGGAGAACGATTTAGGGGTACCTTTAAAACTTACGGGGGAGATTCAAGATGTAATTTTTCAGCGCGAGAGCGTGGCCCGGGTTTATGAACAAATAGAATCGGATTTGAAGATTGCAGAAGATTGTTTGGGAAAAGCGAATTTACTTGGTACGATATATCAGGCTGATAGTACGGCTGTACATCTGCTGATGAGTCGTTTCTACCTGTACAAACAAGATTGGAAACAAGCTTTGAAGTATGCCCGAAAAGTGATTGCTGTTAAACCTGATCTCTTGGATCTGAATGGATTTTCCGGGGGATTCCTATCCAAAAGTTCTGTGGAGACAATTTTTTCAATGGGTGGTCATGCCATTACTCATAACACAGTCAATCAGTACAAGAGTTTTCAAGTATCACGTGAAATGTATGATACTTATGATATAACAGATTTAAGGAAGTCTGTTTTCTTCTGGACGTATAATGATTTTGTTGGATATGCTAAAATTGCTGAGAGTTCTTCGTTTGCGAATGATGATCCGGCTGCTGATTATTATTATAATTACACGTTAGCTTACGAGGGACGGAAAATAGAGGTATCGGATAATTTCTTGTTTCGGAATGCAGAAGCCTATTTGAACGGGGCGGAGGCGGCGGCTTATTTGGGTGATGAGGCGACGGCTCTAGATTTGTTGGAACAATTGCGAGTAAAACGTTTTAAAAATGAAAGTTATGCGACACTTCAGAAAAGTGGAGAAGAGTTAGTGACGGAAATTCGGGAAGAACGTCGGCGGGAGTTATGTCTGGAAGGGCATCGTTGGTTTGATTTGAGACGGTATATGGTATGTGAAAAATATCCTTATTCCAAAGAAATTGAAAAAGTATACTATGTTTATAAAGATGATTCTTCCGATGAAAAGATCGAGAAACGGGTCTATAAATTAGAGAAGAATGATCCGGCTTATGTTTTACCGATACCCCATGAAGTATTGGAATTTCACACGGGAATGCAAAATAATCCTCATCCGGTGAGGAGTTATAGAATAGAATCATTGAATTAATAATTTGAACTATGAATATGAAACTTGAGTATTTATATATTTTGGGGTGGCTGTGTGTATGCTTGTTGTCGAGTTGTTCGGAGAAAGAAGATGTACAGCCATTGGATCTAAAAGATAATTATTACGAGATCTCTGAAGATGCCAGTGATCCGGAGTCTTTGTTACGTAAAGAATTTGAAGAAACATTGGGAATTCATTTGCTCTTCAATGACACGTTGAGAAAGGAATATCGGGGAACCGATCGATATGGTAACGATGTTTATTTCGTACAGAAAGTAGATTTCTCTTATTATTTAACATCCATGTCGAAACAAAGGTATCTTTTTGAATATCTTGATGATATTGAATCTCAACGGGCAGCTGTAGAATTTATGAAAGAGAGAATATTAAATATGTTTAGCTCGAAACTTTATCCCTATTCGTTATTGTTGGTGAAACGGATTAATGCTTATCAGGCTAGTTTAGATGGGGATCAGTACGAATTAGTTGATGAGGATATGGATTATATCGCTGGATGGAATAGTATGGCGGTAGCTTTTAGGGATATTCTAAATATGAGTGGAGAGGAAAAAGAAGAATATGCGGCTGTTGTTTTGAGACAAATTGTTTCTAATAGTATTTCTAAAGTGGAAGATTCCGAATTTGAGGAGTTTTTCTCGTTTGCGGAAGGTTATTATGAACAATGGTCTATTTTTGCTCCGTTGAATGATATTAAAACGGTGGGATTTTTGGGGTCTAATCCACTTATGGGAACCGTGAGAGTATGGTATTCGAAAGAGGAAGATTTGGCTAGTTATGTAAATGTTTTGTTAACGATGACGGAAGAAGAATTCATGACTGAAAATGGAAGTTATCCGGCTTGTGTAACGAAATGGAATGAGATGAAGAGAGTATTGATTGATCTGGGATTAAAGTTCGATTAATGATTAAATAAAGAATTATGAATAAAGGGATATTATATGTTTTCCTTGGGTTGATTTCGATCTGGGGATGTGATAATGATAATGAGGTGATACCCGTTGTTAAACCGGATGCATCGGGAACTTATGTGGATGAACGTGATGGGAATGAATATGGTTGGGTAAGATTTGGAGACTTGGAATGGATGACCAGTAATATGCGGTACGCTCCCGAATCCGGGTTGTATGGGAAATATGAAAGCGATGGGGAGTTGGGAGGTGGATCAATGAAAGAGGAGATGTACGAGAAATATGGGTATTGGTATGATTACAATGCCGCTATTTTAGTTGCTCCGGAAGGATGGCGCTTGCCAACAGACGAGGACTGGCAGAAATTGGAAATAGCTTTGGGAATGAGTGTGAAGGATGCCGCTTGTGAAGGTTTCAGGGGATATTATGAGGGTGAACTGCTACAACAAGGCGATGAGGGTACAGGAATGCAACTAACTGCTGGAGGATTTTATTCCGAGCATACGGTGGCGTATACGGAGAACTGGCGTTTCCATGGTGTGTACGGTTTTTTCTGGACTGCAACCGAAGATCCGGATAATAGTGGTTTTATTTTTTATCGTAAAATCGCTTATAATTCGACTCAGGTTTTTCGAGCAAGTACAATGAAAACCAATTGGTTGAATGTGCGATGTTGTCGGGATGTCCGTTAGGGATATAAGATATGAAATTGTTTTGTGGAATGAAAATTCCTAATAGGTTCCATGAGCCTGTTAGGAATTTATTTTTGAGTTCTATTTTCAATGAGGATTAAGGAAGGAAAAGAGGAATGGATGAAATTCGGGTGAAAAATATAAAATATTGGAGAAATAGATATTTTCGTGGAAAATTGAAAAGACACAAATGATGTATGTAAATATAATTACTGCGTTATGATTAAAAGTGTTATGATATAATTTCAACGAAATATGGTTGAAGATTTTCGTAAAGAGGCGGAGGTTGGAATGTTAAATGCTGGCGGTATAGAATAAATAATTTTGTTCTTTTGTGGTTTATATTAAAGAAATATTTACCTTTGTCTTGTCAATTCGAGAAATAATAAGAAAGTGTATAGCACATGAAGGAATAAGCCTCCGGAAGTGTGTATACACTTTTTTTATTAAATCCGAGTTGACATTCCATTTAATGATCCGGAGGCTTTTTTGGAAAACGTTTTTTGAAAAGATATAGTTACATATAAATGTAATATTTTGAATTCTAATTTGTCGACGAGGGTGAGAGTACCGTGATGGGAAATCATCCTTTTTTGCATTTCTTCACTTTAAGAAAAATTTAAAACGTTTGAGTATTGTTACACAAAAGATTCGTCTTATATTTGTTAACGAAAATAGTGCGTGATTTTTCAATGATCTTTTATTATTCACATGATTAAAACAATTACACATGAGAAAAACAGTATTGGTTATTTTTAGTTGCTTTCTCTCCCTGTTGTTTGTACCCAAGACTTACGGGCAAGGACAGGATAAGTTGCTAGGACTTCTGAAAGAAGAGTTGGCACAACAGATGAAAGAACTAAAGGGTGAAGAATTTCCCCCGTATCACATGAATTACAGGGTGATTGATGTGACTTCTTCCGTGGTATCGGCTTCTTTCGGGGCGCTGATGAACAGTCAGCAGTATCGTTCCCGGACGTTAGTTCCGCAGATTCGGTTAGGGGATGAGAAACTCGATAATTTTAGATTTAATCAAATGGGATCGGCCATGTCCCGTTTCCAAGGACCTTCCGTGGCTCGTTTACCATTGGATGAAGAAAATAATGAAGATGCCGTTCGTCAGGCTATCTGGGACGAGGTGAACAATCGTTACAAGTTTGCCGTGGATATGTACCAGAAAACGAAGGCAGAAAGCTCTGTAAACGTGGAAGAGGAGGATAAGGCTCCTTATTTTTCGGAGGCGAAAGTGGAAAAATATTACGAGGCTCCGCTTCCTGCTGAAAAAATGACGATTGATATGGATCAGTGGGCAGCCCGGATGAAAGAGATTTCAGCCGTGTTCAAAAATCAACCCGGTATTATGAAAGGGGATGCGATCATGATCTACACGGTGGAAAGACGTTATTTCGTGAACAACGAGGGAACGGAAGTCGTGCAGAATCTACCGTATACCCGTATTATGGTGTTTGGGGAGACAAAAGCCGATGACGGAATGGAATTGCCGTTGAATTTGTCTTATTTTGCTTATGATCCGGCAGATCTTCCCGCCAATGATAAGATTATTGCAGATGCTAAAGAGATGGTGAAAACATTGGAGGCTTTGCGTGTGGCTCCGGTGGTTGATCCCTACACGGGACCGGCCTTGCTATCCGGCCCTGCCAGTGGTGTGTTCTTCCACGAGATTTTCGGTCATCGTATTGAAGGTCACCGTTTGAAAGGTGGTGGTGAAACTTTTAAGAAGAAAGTAGGAGAGTTGGTTTTGCCTGCAGACTTCCAAGTATATTGCGATCCGACTTTACGTAGTTACGCTGGGGAAGAGTTGAATGGTTTTTATTTGTATGATGATCAGGGAGTGAAAGCTCGCCGGGTTGATGTCGTGAAAGACGGTATTTTGAGAGAGTTCTTGATGAGCCGTGTGCCGCTGGATGGATTCCCGCATAGTAATGGGCATGGACGTACTGCCGGAGGTGGTGATCCTGTATCCCGTCAATCTAATTTGGTGGTGGAGACAACAGCACCTCACACGGAGGCTGAATTGCGTTCCATGTTGATTGAAGAGGCTAAAAAACAAGGAAAAGAATACGGGTACTATTTTAAAGAAGTAACCAGTGGTTTCACGTTGACCGGGGAAGGTGGTAGTTTGAATTCATTTAACGTGACTCCCTTGGAAGTGTATCGAATCTATGTAGACGGACGTCCGGACGAGTTGGTTCGCGGGGTGGATTTGATTGGAACCCCGTTATCCATGTTCTCTAATATTGTATGTGGAGGTGATGCTCCCAGCGTGTTCACGGGAGAGTGTGGTGCGGAATCCGGTTGGGTGCCTGTAACGGCTAGTTCCCCAATGATTCTGGTAAATAAGATCGAGACTCAACGTAGACAGAAGTCAAGAGATTTACCTCCGATCTTACCGGCTCCGCAAAACAATTGAAAATGGAGAATTGAAAACTGAAAATGAATAGATCGAAATCATTGAGGCTTGGAGTTCTTCGGTCGTAAATTTTAAATCTAGAATGAAAATGAAATATATATTATCGATTATATTGTTTTTCCTGTTGGCAGGATCATTATCCGCACAGAATGAGCAGGATCAGGTGATCTTTAAGGCTATGCAGGATGAGATGCAACGTAGTAAGGAGCAATTGATGTTGCCGGGTATGCAGAAACCGTATTATTTGTCTTATACTTTAGGGCGCACGCATCAGTTTGAGGTTGTGGGTGCGTTAGGTGGTGTTACTAATTTTTACGAGTCTCCTTGGAGTGCCGTTGGTGGGGTGCAGATGTTTTTGGGAGATTACGATCATAATAATGATATTAATTATGTATGTGCTTCTGTTCAGGCCGGAATGCCGGAACAGGCTGATTATGATGTAATCCGGAGAAATTTCTGGTTAGGATCAGATGCCATGTATAAATGGTCATTGCAGGCAGGAGCGATGAAGGACGCTTATTTGAAGGCGAACCCGAAGACTGCCGAAGAAGCTGCCGTGAAGGATCAACAGAAGGTGGATGCCGTTACCCGGATCGAGGAACCGAAAAATGCTTACACGATTGATAGAGCAAAATTAGAGAATATTGTAGAAGAATTATCTGCTATTTTCAAGGACTATAAGGATATTTATGATTCATCCGTGGCTATTACTGGACAGGAAATGGAAGTGTACAAGTCTACCACGGATGGGGTCGTGTTGAAAGAACCGTTGCGTTATGCAAGCTTGGTTGCCTCTGCTTACGTGATGACAGAAGATGGCGTTCGGATTGATGATGCATATTCCGTGCTTGTTGCTCGTCCGGATGATTTGCCTTCTTTGGATGAATTAAAGAAAGGGGTTAAGGCTTTTGCCGATAACTTGATCAAGTTGAAGAATGCGCCTGCAATTACAGAATATTATGCAGGTCCGGTGTTGCTTGAGGATGGTGCTTGTTCATCTGTTTTTATAAGTAACTTCTTGAAACGCGGAGCTCTCTTCGCTTATCGTAAACCCGATACTGACCGGGCTCAACCGGTGAAAACATTGGATGCTCGTTTGGGAATGAAAATTGTGGACAATCGAGTGTCAATCAAGAATTATAGCTCTTTGGATAAGTATAATGGAGTTTCTTTGTTAGGAGCTTATAATATTGATGCTGAAGGTATCGTGCCTGCCAAAGAGATGACATTGGTTGAAAATGGTATTTTCAAAAGTATGTTGAATGGGTGTACCCCGACTTTGTATGCTCCACAGTCAACGGGTAGTTCTCGTTTCTTGTTGTCCAGTAGAAATGGAATGTTTTCCACGGCTCCGGGTACCATTCATATTGAAGTGGAGAAAGGAACGAAACCGGAAAAGATGAAGAGCGCATTGATTAAAGCTGCTAAAGAAGAAGGTTTGAAATATGCTTATATCGTGCGGAGTTTAGCGGGTAAAGCTTCTCGTATCTATCGGGTAGATTTGGATGGTAAGGAAACTCAAGTCCGTTTCGGTGATGTGAGTGGATTGACATTGATAAACCTGAAACGTATGTTGAATATTTCCAGCAAGGAAAATGTAAGCAATTATATTTTGAACGGTCAATTACTATCTTCTTTAATATACCCGTCTTCAATCTTGGTTGAGAACATCGAGATTAATAAATCAGACGTGAAGAAAGACAAAGAGCAAGTATTGACTTTCCCGTTACAACGGTAAGATTATTTTAAGATATTAGAACACAGGGGCCCTTGATTCAGAGATGGATCAAGGGTTTTTCTTTATTCGTCTATTTTAAGTAGTATACTTTAGTTCATTTGGAATAAATTCGTATTTTTGTCTGCGATGTACTTTATTGAAATGGAAAAGTCTCGGGATACAATGGATATAAAAGATAGGTTTGAGCAGATTTATAAAGCATACTCAAAGCCTATGTTTTTGTATGCCCTTAGTTTTTTGATTTCAGAGGAAGAAGCGGAAGATGTGATTCAAGAAGTGTTCGTAAACTTTTGGAAAGATAATACCTATCAGAAAATAAAGAATGAGGTTACTAAGACTTATTTATTCCGTTCTGTAAAAAATAATTGCTTGAACCGTTTGAAGAAAAAAGATGTATTAAGGGATCGTTTGGACTTGTTGCGAGAGGATATTGTCGAGGAAGAGATGATGAATTGGAATGATGAATTAATACAAGAAGTAGAAAACGAAATAGCGAATATGCCGGAACAAACACGGGAAATTATTCAAGCTGTTTTTTTTCGGGATTTGAAATATCAAGAAGTTGCGGATCAGTTGGGGGTATCTATAAATACAGTAAAGACATTGTTGAAACATGGAATGAAATATTTGCGGGAACGATTCTCCGGCCGAGGTGATTTATTTCTTCTTATGGTCTTGGTTAAATAGGCATTATCATTTTTTTGATAAAAATATGCATTTTAATTCACCCGTTTTTGTTTTTTGTTGTCTATACGGGAAAGACAACGAATTATGGAATCATGGAATCAAATAGATGAATGGGTCAATGCTTATCGGCAAGGAACTTTATCCGAGAAAGACCGGGCTGCGTTGATAATCTGGTTAGAAAAATCTCCAGAGCATATCACTCTGTTTAAAGAAATGCTTCGGACTGAAATGAAAGTATCTGCGGTTGGAGCATGGCGAGAGTTGGATAAAATGCAAGAGAGAACTTGGAAACGAATTTATCCGGTCTTGGAGAATCGCACGAAAAGATTATATATGTGGGGTGTGCGGGTTGCTGCTGTGATTATTGTTACGATCGGAATATTTTGGATGTGGCAAGATCATCAAGGGGCTGAGGAAAAATTGGGAAATGTTGTAAGTATGTTACATGTTGAATCGGGGACTCCTAAAGCTGTTTTATTGACTCGGGGAGGAGGGGAAATTGAATTGAAGGGGGATGAAACTCGTCAAGTAGCGGATTTATCGGGAATTAGTGTTATTCAAGATTCAACAGGGGGTGTCCGATTTGAACAAAAAGATTCAATAGAGGGAGGAGAAATAGAATATACAACGATTGTTGTTCCTAGGACAGGAGAGTATTTTGTAGTGTTGAGTGATGGGACTAAAGTTTGGATGAATTCTGGTTCGCAATTAACTTTCCCTGTACGTTTTTGTGAGGATAAGCGGGAAGTTTCTTTACAAGGTGAAGCCTATTTTGAAGTATCGGAGGATAAAACTAAACCGTTTTATGTGCAAGCAGATGAAGTTCAAGTTCATGTGTTAGGAACAGCTTTTAATGTGATGTCTTACAAAGATGATGGACAGGTGGAGGTTGCTTTGTTAAGAGGGAAAGTTAGTTTTGATGTATCAGAGGAAACTTATTTATTGAAGCCGGGAGAAATTGCTTCATGGGAGCGTGGTAATCAAAAAACTACAGTTCGAAAAGGGGATGTGGAGGCGATTATAGATTGGAAAGTCGGGCGTTTCAATTTTGAAGATATGCCTTTAAAAGAACTAACAGTGAAACTAGCCCGATGGTATGGCGTGGATTTTAGTTTTGTGGATGAGCCTACGAAAGAGTTCCGTTTTTCAGGAGCAGTGACTAAATATAGAAGTTTGGATTATGTGTTGAATATGATATCTAAAACGACGAATGTCGTATTCACAGAAGAAAATGGAAAGATTGTTGTGCGAATGAAAAATAAGTAAATTTTAAAATGATTGTAAATAAAGATCTCGAATAGTGGTGACGCACTATCCGAGAGTCAAATTTGTTAACCGTTATAATTAACTAATTGTACAAATGTATGAAAAAAAAGCGAATGAAGAGGCTCTTCATGCAAAATTGTAAATGGAGGAAAATTTTTAGAGTTATGAGACTGAGTTTAATTTTATTTTTTTGCGGGTTACAGTTAGCTTCGGCGAAAGTGGAAGCTCAAGCAAAGATAACTGTTGAACAGAAGCAAATAACGTACTTGGATTTGTTTAATCAAATCAAGGAGCAGACCGGATTTACTGTCGTGTACAGTAATAATGAACTGGATAAGAATAAATTGGTTGAAGCTGGCTTTATTGGGGCGAATTTGAAGGATGTGCTGGATAAGATTCTTGAGGGTACTGGGTTGTGTTACGAGTTGATGGATGAGTTTGTCATCTTGAAAGTGGCTCCAAAAGAAGAGAAAAAGATGCTGAAAATAACCGGAATAGTGACAGATAAGGATAAGTATCCTTTACCGGGAGTGACCGTTATCCTGAAGGGAACGGCTGTGGGAACGGCGACGGATACGGATGGACGTTATCAATTACAAATTCCGAAAGCCGAACATATTTCATTGTTATTTTCTTTTGTCGGGATGAAAACACAAGAGGTGAAGTATACGGGAAAGGATTCGATTAACGTGGTCATGGAAGAAGATTATCAAGAGATGGATGAAGTCGTTGTTACTGGTTATCAGGTAATTGACAAACGTCAATTGACGAGTTCCGTATCTTCTATTGATGCTTCCGAGTTAGAAAAAGTAGGAGCATTGACTGTAGACAAGATGTTGGAAGGAAAGGCTGCTGGATTAATGGTTACAACATTAAGCTCTACTCCTGGAGCTGCTTCTAAGATTCGTGTACGTACGGGAGGAACTTTTACAGGATCGAGAGAACCTCTTTGGGTTATTGATGGTGTGATTTATGAAGATCCGGTACCTTTAACGGCAGATCAAATCAATAGTTTTGATCAAGTAAACTTGATCGGTAATGCGTTGACAGGAATTAATCCTCAGGATATTGCCAGTATCAATATTTTGAAGGATGCTTCTGCAACAGCTATTTATGGAACACGTGCTGCTAATGGTGTGATCGTGATTACGACTAAAAGAGGAAAGAAGGGAAACGTGTCACTTAGTTATTCTGGTAATATCGGTGTTGTAGATCGACCTCGTTACCGTAATTTTAATGTGATGGACTCTAAGGAGCGAATAGATGTTTCGCGAGAGATACGTAAAAAGAATTTATCTTATCCTTCTAATATATTCACATTTGTAGGATATGAGGGGGCTTTACGGGAATATATGTCGGGAAATACAAATTTTTCAGAATTTCAAAATGAGGTTTCCCGTCTGGAAACGATGAACACGGATTGGTTTGGAGAACTGTATCAACCGGCAATAACCACTTCTCATAGTTTGAGTTTATCAGGGGGAACGGATAATGTGAGATATTATTTTTCGGTGGGGTATAATAACGAGAAAGGTGCAGAGAAAGGTGTCGAAGTCAATCGCTTAACGGCAAGAAGTAATGTAGATTTTAATTTGCGTAAAAATATACTGATCTCTCTGAATATGAGTGGATCTGTACAAGAGGCTCGTTATAATCATTCGTCTGTAAATGTTTTTAATCAAGCTTATTATACGAGTCGTGCTGTACCCTTTAAGAATGCAGATGGAAGTTTATTTTATATTGACAAGCAATTAAGTGGTTTAGGTGCTGTTGTCTTGAGTGGAAAGTATAATATTCAGAATGAGATGAATAATTCTGAAAGAAATGTTGATAATAAAGATTTTAATCTTGCCGCAACACTAAATTGGGATTTGGCAAAAGGAATTAAATTAATGGGAAATATCTCTTATCGTTCAACAACAAATCTTACAGAAGAGTGGATTACAGAGAATACTTTTTATGTTGCGGATCTGAGGAAATATGATGGGGTTGAAGACAAGATTGATGAAATTGTAAATCGATATAGCTTGGCTCCTTTCGGAGGTCTTTATTCTGGGGGAATGACTAGTCAGCAATCATATTCCGGTAGATTGCAATTGAATATGTCTAAAGTTCTTTGGGATAAACACGTGTTTAATTTGAATCTCGGGTATGAAGTAAATTCTGTAAAGTATGAAGGTTCGGATGGTTGGATGTCTCCAGGGTACAATCATAGCCAAGGACGCAGTTTCATAGAATTGCCTAGATTTTCTGTTCCTTCTACTGGAATTATTGAAGGATACGGTTATAATAATATGTTGAGTTGGTTATCAACATCTGGTTCGATGGATATTTACCCGACGATAACAGATCAGTTGAAGAATAGTTTATCTTGGTTTGGAATATTTACTTATTCTTATGATAATCGTTATATTCTGAATTTTAATATGCGTAGCGATGGGTCTAATGCTTTTGGACAATATGAACGTTATAAATTCCGTCCGACTTGGTCTGTGTCTGCACGTTGGAATATTCAAAATGAAAAATTCATGCCTAAAGGGAAAGTGGAAGAACTTGCTTTAAGACTTTCTTACGGTTTCCGGGGAACAGTTCCTTCTGCGCTTCCTTATATGGTAATCCAGAATTATCAGTATGATCCGACTTTCCAAGAAAATTTAGCTCAATTGGCCTCATTCCCGAATGCAAATTTAACATGGGAACGGACTTCTACTTTAAATGTCGGTTTAAATCATGCGTGGTTTGAGGGACGTTTGAGTGGAGCTTTTGATTTTGCTTATTCGAAAGGGGAAGATCTGTTGCTTTCCCGTCCTGTATCGTTAGTTAATGGACAAGGGTCGCAGTTGTATAATGGAGGCAGTAAGGAGGATTATAGTTATGAAATGAGTTTGCGGGGGATAATTGTCAAAGGGAAGGATTTTGGCTGGAGTATGAATGGGAATGTTACTCATTCGAAAGAAAAAGTGTTGAAGGGGCAGGAAGTAGAGACGTTACAAGTAAATAGTTATTTAGATGGTAGCATTTATCAAACTGGATTCCCGGTGGATGCATTTTACTCGTATCAATTTGATGGGTTGAATGAAAAAGGATTACCTCAATATAAAAACCTAGAGAAAGATCCGGGTAGTGTTACCCAGTACTTTAATAATGTCTTAACTTATTCGGGGCGTCGTACTCCACAGGTATATGGGGGATTTGGAACAGAATTCCGCTATAAAAATTTGACATTGAGTGCCAACTTTTCTTACAAGTTTGGACAAAAAGTTCGTCTTTTAAGACTTTATAATGGTTCGCAGAATATGCCGATGCCTCATGAAAATATGAGTGCAGAATTTAACGATCGTTGGCGACAGCCGGGTGATGAAGCTCATTGTGTTATTCCGGGATTGAGCAGTGAGGCTTTAACCGTGAGCGAGAGCTCGGGAGCGACAGTAGCTTATCTTGTTCCTTATAAAGAAATTGTTCCTTCCGGAAGTGCGAATGGTTGGTATATGTATGATATGAGTGACGAGCGAGTGGTGAAAGGAGACCATATTCGTTGGCAATCCCTGACTTTAGGATATACATTCCCGCAGAATATAGTTAAGGCAATAGGAGCTTCCTATTTACGTCTTAATTTCCAAGTTTCGAATCTTGGGGTTTGGGCTTTCGATGAGAAGTTGAAAGGACAAGATCCAGAACAAGTTCAAGGAATCGGGATGCCTACGTTACCGACTTATAATTTTAGTTTGAATGTAAGTTTTTAAAAATGCTATTATGAGAACTATACTTTTATTCTTTATATCGTGTTTATGCTTTGGATGTAGTGATTTTCTTGACGAAGTGGATAAAGATAAATTAATCCCGACGACAACAGATCATTATGCAGCTGTTTTGCTGAATTGTCATCGTTATGATTATCCTTTATTTAATGGCGTGGAGTACATGACAGATAATTTGACAGAATATGCTTATGTGCCAGAGGATGATAAAAAAGATATAAAACCTTTGTATACTTGGCAATTGGAGGTCGAATTAAATGAAAATGGTAATGAAATAACCACGAACAATGATGCGTGGCAGAAAATGTATAAGAATATAGCGATTGCTAACTATGTTCTAGAGTTAATAGAGGAGGCTGAGGGAACGGATGTAGAAAAAATGTTTATCAAAGGGGAAGCTTATTTTGTACGGGCTTTACATTATTTTAATCTGTTGAATCTGTATGGTGTGCCTTATAATGAAGCTACAATGCGTGGAGATTTGGGAGTTCCTTTGCGTTTGAATATTGGTGTGGAGCAAACATACGGTCGAAATACTGTGTACGAATGTTATGAACAAATTGAAAAAGATTTGACCGAGGCATCTCGTTTGCTGAAAGAAAGTGGTATTACGAAAAGTAAATTCCATCCCTCGCTAGGAGCTTGTGAGTTTCTATTTTCTCGGATTTATCTTTATCAAGAGAAGTGGGAGAAAGCAATCACGGCATCAACAAATGCTATTGCTCAGGGTGCTTTGAGCCGTCCGATTGAGGGGTTATACATACATACGGAGAATCCCGAAATTCTTTATACGGGCTGTATTTATGGAGGATTAAATGCTAGTAACTTTGATAAGGGATGGCAAGTAAATCCCGAATTGATAGAATTGTATGATGCGGGGGATGCTCGTTTGAAGAGTTTCTTTACTAGTGTTGATGGTAAAGTGGGTACCGTATATTATTCGAGAAAAAACGAGAGTACTTTTTCTAATATCGGTTTTTGTAATTTTAGGGTGGCTGAAGCTTATTTAAATCGAGCAGAGGCTTACGTGCAATCCGGGGAGATAGAAAAAGCTAGAGAGGATATGAAAGTATTACTGAATACTCGTTATCAAAAGGCTAATTCGTATATTATCCCAACGGAAGAAACTGAATTGTTAAATTTTATTCTAGTAGAGCGTCGTAAGGAATTGTGTTTTGAAGAACATCATCGATGGTTTGATTTGAGACGAATGGTTGATTGCCCCACGATTAAACATGTATTTTCTCTGACGGATGCGACAGGAAATGTTTTGGGTCGACAAACTTATACATTATTACCTCATGAACCGAATTATACGTTGCCCATCCCGATGAGAGAAAGGGAGAATAACCCGTTAATTCGCAATAACGAGCGTTATGAGAAATTACCGGAAACGGATAGTGACATTATAATACCTTAATTTTGATTGAGATGAAAAATTGGACATTTATATATTTATTAGCAATTATTTTGGGCATAACGGCTTGTGAAGAAGATGACCTTACTCCCTCCATGGCAGATGAAGATCGGTTGCCGGAGCTATTGGACCTTTCTAAACCTTTGGTAAAGGAATTTAAGGAGAAATATGATGTAAATATTTTGTATTCTTACGATGATACATTGGATTTTAAATTTGGAATGACTCCTTCCGGAACAACATCTCAATGGGGGAATATTAAAATTATTCATCTGGATTCCATGGAGGTCGTAGATTACGCATTGGAGAAATTGGACGAGATGGTGTTGACTTACATGAATGACGATTTTAGGAAAATATTGCCTCATAAAATCTTGCTTGCAGATATTGTAAGTAGCCTTTCTGCAGCGCCCCCAGATTCCTTTATTGGAGAGTCTGATTATACAGAAACGGGAACTTATACGGCTTTTGGCAATCCTTTCGCAACTTATATGTTTGCTTTCAATAAAGAGTCTATGGAGCGGTATAGTGAAACAAACTGGATGAATTCTCGAAATGTAAAATTGTATAATTTTATTTGTTATGTAATTAATTTACGGAATTTGTATGATGAAATACCTGCAACGTTCTATTCTTCTGTATCTCATTTGCATGGAGTGAGTATAGATTCTATAGCAGAGTTGGAAGATGAATTGCCAGTGGGAATAGGTAGTTACCGAAATTATTATAAACCAGAATGGTATATTAATTTAGGGATGGTTTTAACGAAAAAATCTCCGTCCGCTTATGGTTCTGGTGCTTTGACTACACGTTTAATGGTTGGTCGTAATTATTTATTTCCAACAAAAGAACGAGACTTTAGAAATTTCTTAAATCTAATGCTTTTTGAAACAGAGGCCAATTTACGAACCTATTATTTACCTTCTGAGACATTTAAAGAACGTTTATTAATTGCTATTGAAACATTCGAGAAATGGGGTATAGATATATTACGGATTAATCCGAATTTGGAAATGTTTATGAATAATGAAAAATAGTAAGATCATGAAAAGTCTGTTATATATATTATTGGCATTAAGTCTTTTCTGTGCTTGTAGCGATGAACCTGAATTCCCGGATCCGGGTTTGGATACCACAAGAACATCACGTGATACGGTTCGCTTGGATACGATAGATACTTATACGATTTCAATGAACGTCGAGGCCCCGAATGGAATTGAAAGGATACAATTGCTGAATGGACGAAATTATGAAGTGTTGGAGGAGTTTACGGAAGAATATCGAGGAATGAAAAATTTCATTTTTGAATATCCAGTAGATTTAACAGGACTTCAGGTGGATACAACACTCTTGTATATCGTAAAAGTAGTCGATAAAGATATGCGTTCGTATAATAAAGGATTTACATTAAATGTATTAAAGCATTCAGCTCCTGAAATAAAGTTAGTGGGTACATCAGAGGTTTTAGGATTAGTGAGTCCTGTGTTTGAAATAAAAATGTTGTTTGAGACAGGATTGAATACGATTCGATCTTATCGAGTGCTATTTGAGGGGAATGTGGTAGATGAAGCTACTTTTGATGAACCCTTACACGAGTATAAATATAAAAATATATTCGATGTCGATATGATAATGGGAGAAGAATATTCTTTGCGGATAGAACTGACAGATGACAAAGGGACAGTTGGTGTTAAAGATTTGAAATTGCGATTGATAGAGGCAAAACGGCCACACAAAGTGACCGTATCAACTTCGGAGAAAGGGTTAGCAGCAGATATTGAATTCTATTATAATAAACTGAACAGGTTGGATAGCTTGGTTTGTACGAACTATCGGAAACAGATGGTGAATGGACAGTTGGTAGATGTTGGATATTATGCTCGTTATGATTTCGAATATACAGAGGAGGGAATGGTAAGCCGTATTGTTTATGTAAGTGATGATGGGGAAAGCATAAATGAATACTCCTATTTGTCCGGAACCAAACAATTAAGTGGGATCTGTGATCCGGGATACCCAAGTTCGGATATAACAGTAGCTGAATGGTATAATGACGGAAACGTGAAATCCTATTACAAGGGGACGAATGCTATTCCTGTTGATGATATTTATTATGCGGATGATCTTAAAGGAGATAATAAAATCTTTGCTGAGTATTGGGTTTCTAGGGGAGCTAGACAACATTGTGTGGATATGACCTCTATTCAAGTACCTACTTATTTTCCGGAATTACCTCCAGTTCTATGCGGAACGAAAAATTATTGGGCGGAATTGTTCCTGTATAAATATGTATTTGCCAAAACAATAGAGACTGAAACGGAGAAAGAAAAGACACAGTTGGCTTGTTTTACGGATAACATAGGCCAAGTGGTGAGATTACGTCGTGTAGAGCCGGATATCTTTGGACGGGAGAGTTATACGGAGTATGTTTTTTCTTATGAATAAATAAATGAGTTGAGTCAGTTTTGACTCAACTCCTAAAATGTATTGTAGAGTAAATCGTTAAATTGTATGAGAAAAATTATTTTGTTATTGACACTCCTGTTTGCGGGAGTGATTGGAGAAGCGTATGCCCAGGGTATTCGTTTTCACGAAGGGAGTTTTGATGAGGCGCTAGTGCGGGCCAAGCAGGAGAAGAAATTAATTTTCATTGATTTTTATACGGAATGGTGTGGTCCATGTAAATGGATGTCCATGAATGTTTTTAATCGTTCGGATGTCGGAGATTTTTTCAATAAGAACTTCGTGTGTTGTAAAATTGATGCAGAAAAAGAAGGAAAAGAATTGGCGATAAAATACAAGGTTCAAGCTTATCCGACACTACTTTTTTTGGATTCAAAAGGCGAAGTGATAAGTAAAGCTATCGGTAAATTAGAACCTTTACAGTTAATCGAATCCGGAAAAACGGCAATTAGTGGTGATAAGACATATAATTACTCTAATTTAGAAAAAGAGTATCAACAAAGAAAACATGATCCGGAGTTTTTGAAACATTACATAGAGCAAATGTCAAAAATGGGGAAACGTTTATATGAAGCTGTTGAAAATTATTTGAGAGTGCAGACGGAAATGGAAGAATCCAGTGTGGAAATGATGGAATTTCTTATGAAGTATAAAAAGGATCTATTATTAGGTGGCAAGGTGGAAGAGGTCTTTACGGAGAATTACGATGAGTATATGGATATTGCTACGAGACTTGAGGAAGGTGTGTTGGTTGACATGATGTATCGGATGTATTCTGCAACCCGAGGAATTGCAACAAATACTAAAAATGTAGAATTGTTCAAGCGGGTAATACAGTTTGCACATAACCTTCCGGAGGAATATATGGTCAACTTCGAAGATTTGCGTTTGGATTTACTTATAGTAGAGGACAATATAAAAGAATATCGAAAAGAGGCTGTGAATTATATCGATAGTATGATTCTTTGTAAGACCATTGATGAGGTACATGAATGTGATAAAGCATTTCATGCTCGACGGTGTCATGAGATTGACTCCACGGGAGAGGGAGGAATGTATAAAGAGATGTATAAAGAAGTTTATCGTGATTTTGAGGCAAATCGTCAAATTAATGCCATTATTAAGGAGGGAAATCGTTTATTGAATGGGGCGAAAAAGAAAGACTACAAAAATATTTGGCGTTGGATCGATTACGGGAAAAAACTTTTGCCGACAAATTGTGCTATCCGGAATTTTGAAGCAACGGTGCTCTATCGCCAAGGAAAAAAAGAGGAGGCGATAGCGCTGAAAAAGGGCATTCTAGTTTCTAAAGATTTGGACAATCGTCGCTTGAAGTATATTATCGAGGAGGAATTGAAGAGCATGGAACAAGGAACATTTTGATGTTGAATGATGTAAATGATCGATATGAAAAAAGTATTTTTATTAGGATGTATAGTTTGCCTGTCTCTTTGGACATGGGGACAAGGAATTGATTTTCAAAAAGGCTCTTTTCAAGAAGCTTTGCAGCAAGCAAAAACTGGGAATAAATTAGTGTTTGTGGATGCTTTTGCTACTTGGTGTGGGCCGTGTAAGAAAATGGCAGAAACCGTTTTGAACCAACCTGTAGTTGGAGATTATTTCGGGGAGTATTTTATTTCGATTAAAATTGATATAGAAAAGGGAGAGGGGCCTATTTTAAAGGAAAAATATGGTATAGAGGGTATTCCGGATTATCTTTTTTTAGATGGAGATGGAAAATTAGTATATCGCTTCGGGGGTGCAATGTCATTGGATAAATTTATGGAGGGAGCTAAATATGCGATAGAAACGTCACACGATGAGAATAATGTTGTTCGTTTAGCTATGCGTTATGAGCAAGAAAAAAATGATGAAGCGTTTTTAAAATTGTATTTAGAAAAGTTGATAGAGGTTGGTTCTAGAGATTCTTATGAGGTTTTTGAGCAGTATTTGAAGATTCAGAAAAGTATCCGTCCTTCAAGTAAAGAGATGGCCGAATTTTTAAAAGATTATAAAGATTTCCTTGTTTATGGGGGAGAGGCAGAACGTATTATTCAAGAGAATGAGAAATCAGAAGAATGGAGACTATATGTGCGTAAAGATATACGAGAGGTTTTTCAATTTTTCCCTCGTTTGATGCTTATGCATTCTTATCCTTATGCTGTTCAGAAAAAAGATATACGGATTATTGAAAATGCTGTTGCTAGAGCGCGAGAGGATGGTTTAAGTGTGAGTGAAGGGGAAAAAGAAGATTATTTGATTCGTTTCTATGATGAGACTAGAATGGGAGAGGAATATAAAGAAATCATGGGGAATAAAATTGATTTGTTTTTTAAAAATTTAGATTTAAAAAAAATACAAAATGGTCATATTGAGGCGGTGAAAATTAGAGAGGCTGAACCACATCGTAAAATTATATCTTCTGCAGAGAGTTATAGTCGGAGTATGGCTACTACTATTATGAATTATGTGAAATATGTAAATAAAGATGCTGAGAAAAAGGATGTTTTAAGATGGGCTAAGCAAACTTATGACATTCTTCCTAACCGATTGGAAAATATGAATTTTTATGCTGATATTCTTTATCTATATGGCGATAAACAAGAAGCTATCGCATTAAAAGAAAAGGCTTGTCAGTTGGCTGTTGATGATGAATTCGGCCAAAAGATTAGAAATGAATTAGATAAAATGAAATTGGAGAAGAAATAGTAATATGATAAAAAAGGCGATCGAACTTCGATCGCCTTTTTCATTGGTTACCTGTCTTTATTTAATTTCAATGGTTCTCTCTGCTTTTTTAATCTCTTCCAGAGATAGTTTCGGCAAGTCAATGGTTAGAACTCCGTGTTCAACCCCGGCAGCGATTTTCTCTTTATCCACGTCATCTGGTAAGATCATGGTTTGTTGGAATTTCGAGTATGAGAACTCCCGGCGTAAGTAGCGATGTTCTTTTTGCTCCTCTTTACTCTCGCTCTTTTTCTCCATGGAGATCACTAGATTGTTATCCTCGTCTATGCGAACGTTGAAATCTTCTTTTGTCATACCCGGAGCTGCAACTTCAACTTTATAATCTTTTTCGGATTCGATCACGTTAATTGCGGGTGCGGTTGCGTTTGCTCTTGTCATCCACTCGTTATCAAAGAAATCATTAAAGATACTTGGTAACCAATTTTGAGTTCTTCTTACAGGCATCATAATTTTAGTCTCCTATCTTTAAATTCAACATTATCATTTAATTGGATTCAAGTTCTTTGTGAACCTGCATTCGATTATAGTTAATGCAAAGCGCATGCCAATGGATTTTGAGGACTTTTTGTCACTGATATTATGTCAAATTTTCAGTATTTCTGTCAATTAATGACGAGAAAAAAGCAAGATTAAATATTCAAATTTCTAATAATAATTGTAGCTTTATACCTTATTTTAGCAAGAGGATAGAGTAACTTAATGACAAATAAACATCGTATGAAGAAAAACTACAATTGGGCTAAGGCAACGCTTGTTATGGGTTGTATGCTTGGTTTGGGGTGGCTGGCTACCCCGGTAATGGCACGGGATATGGACGTGCGGTTAATGGATGAAGATACGACAATAATGGTAGTTGCCGAAGTTCAGCCGGAATTTAACGGGAATTTGAATCAATGGATCGGGGAAAACGTGCAATATCCGGAAGAGGCGTATGCCAACCAAATTGATGGACGGGTGTTCGTGACTTTTGTGATAGAGAAAGATGGAGCCGTGTCTCACGTACGAGTAGTTCGTTCTGCTCACCCGCTTTTGGATGCAGAAGCACTTCGGGTAATCTCCGGAATGCCGAAATGGAAACCGGCTATGTCGGGAGGAAAGGCTGTGCGTTTTGAGAAGACGTTACCGATCACGTTTAAATATACGCCACAAGAGACCGAGTTGACTTATGAGCAATATTTGAAAAATTTGGAGGAAGAGCAGGAAATACTGAAGAAAGGGGAAAAGATGAGTTTGGAAGATATGGCTCGCCGGGTGAATGCTTTCAAGGAGCAATTGGGGGATGATGCCACGTTGCGTAAATTGTTGCTGGAGAAAAGTCAGACGATTAAGGGTGAAATCGATAGTACCGTGAAGGCTCAAACGAAAGTGTTGAAGCTGAAAAAGAATGACGTGAAGGAGTTGACAAAAATCTACGAGGACGAGATTAACACGAAGATTCAACTGATTGAAAGTTTGGGAACAGATCAGTTCATCAGCCATTTCGTTGAATCCGAGCTTGAGATGAGAAAGATCGAGATGGACAAGATGCTAAAGATTAAAGACCTTTTGAAAGATCGGTTCAAATTGTATTTTGAGAATTATATCTTGCAACAATAGTATATTATTGCAGAATTGATAAAAGATGCCGGCATTTATTGTTCCGGCATTTTTTATTAGAGATATTTGTTCTAGTTGATTATAAGGTAAATTTCAGTAGAAATCACATTATAATGAGTGAGAATTAATATATTTGTAGTCGGTATGACGATGTATTTTTCAGATCAGGATATTTTAGCTTCCATGAGGAAGGATAAGACTATCGGTATTCAGCGTTTGTTTGACCGGTATTACCGTCCATTGGTGTTATTTGCTGATGAATTTCTGAAAGATAGATCTGCAGCAGAGGATTTGGTGCAAGATTTTTTTGTCAAACTGTGGGAGGATGATTATTTGTTGAAGGTAACAGCGAGTACTCTCGGTTCTTATCTTTATTCAGCGGTTAGGAATCGGGCAATTTCTTTTCTTCAGAAAAAAGATGTATTACGCAATTCTCAAGAACTGGGAGTGATAGATATCTCTGTAGATGTGGTAGAGGATATTGACGAGGAACGAATGGATATTGTAATGAAAGAGGTAGAATTACTGCCAGAAAGAACCCGGCAAGTAGTGGAACGTGTGATGTTACGGGGTTTGAAGTATAAAGAAGCTGCTGAGGAATTAAAAATTTCTATAAACACGGTGAAGTTTGCTTTAAAAGAGGGAACAAAACGTTTACGGGAACGCTTGGCTTCAATGGGACCAGAAGTTTTATTTTATTTTCTACGAAAGTTTTCTAATCATTAGAATTATTTTTTCAAAAAAATCGATTTTACCCTACCCGTTTTTTGTTTTTTTAGGTCTTACTGGTAAAAGTAAGTAATTATGAAGTTACCGGGAGATATACATGAATTAATTTTGGAAGACTTAGCGTCTAAATTAGACGTCTTAGGTCAGGAAAAACTTGAAGCATGGTTAGAGGAGAATGGGGAGAATAAGGAGATATGCCGGAAATTTTGCTCTTTGTGGTATAGTGGAAAATGGGCTAATTCCCGAGTAGGAATAAAGAAACAGATCGCTTGGGAACAAATTCAAGGGCGGCGAAGAAATAGACGAAGGATACGTTGGATTGTTAGAAGTGCTTCTGTTGCAGCTTCTTTAATATGTGTAATTGGATTGATATGGCTCTTTACTTCGAAAGATGAAATTATTCCTGTTGCTTCCTTGCCGAAGTGGCAACCCCGCCAGGCGACGCTTGTGCTTTCGACGGGAGAGATGAAGGAATTAGGTGTCACGAAAATGAACATGATAGAGGAAAAAGGTGCTATTATTTGTTCTGATTCTGCTTATTTGGAGTACCGGGATGAAGGTTTGGAAAAATCTCAAGAAGAACAAGTATATAATGAATTGATTGTGCCTAAAGGCGGGGAGTATCGTTTGCGGCTGGTAGATGGAAGTCTGGTGATTATAAATTCTGGATCAAGATTACGCTTCCCAGTTAATTTTAATGGAGAAAGTCGGGAAGTTTTTTTATCAGGAGGTGCTTGTTTTGAGGTTGCAAAAGATTCATTGAAACCGTTTATTGTACATGCAAATGAAGCGGATGTTCGGGTGTTGGGAACGTTATTTGACGTGTCTGCCTATGAGGATGAAGAACGGGTAGAAGTAACTTTAGTAAATGGCGCTGTAAAGGTTTCTGTTGATGGTTCTAATGATCGGTTAGTGCCTAACGAACAGTTTGTATTTGACCGGCGAACTGGGAAAACTTTGGTACGAGAGGTTAATGCTGAAAGTTATATTGCTTGGACGAATGGTATATTCCGATTTGATGCTTTGCCTTTGGACTTGTTGATGAAAAAGTTAAGTCGTTGGTTCGATATCCAGTACGAATTTGGGGATGATATATTGAAGGAGGTACTTTATTCCGGTGGATTTCGAAAATATGATAATGTACAAGATATCCTGAATATGATTGGGGAAGTCACAAATATTTCTTTTACAGTAACAAATGATATAATTAGAATAAATAAAAAATCGGATAATGCGACCAACATCATCCGATGATATTCATCTCCTTTTGGGAAGAGGTGAATAAAGTAAAACTTAATAACACAAATGTATGAAAAAAAGTCAAGAGCACAAACCTGTGTCTGAAAAAGACAGGTGGTGGAAAATTTGTATGATTATGAAATTGACATTGTTTATGTGTGTATTTCTCGTGGTCTCGACATTGGGAAATGGTTTTTCTCAACAGAGAATTACAATGCAGTTGGGAAACACGACAATTAAAAAGGCGTTAACAGAATTTCAACGCCAAACAGATAAAATCGTGATTTATAGTGATAATAACTTTAGTACATCTCAAGAAATTGTTGCTAATTTTAAAGATGTTGAGATGGAATCGTTTCTGGCAAAAATCTTAGAGGGAAGTGGAATGACCTATAAGTTGATGAAAGATTATATCTTAATTCTTCCCTTAAAAGTAAATGTAACCGATTCTTTAAATCAGCTGAAAGAGTACACGATAAAAGGAATTGTGAAGGATGAGGGAGGTAGTTTTATGCCGGGGGTAACTGTTTTGATAAAAGGTACTCAGGTTGGAGTTGCTACTGATATTGAAGGGAAATTTGAGATTGCAACAACAAATCCAGATAAGTTAGTACTTGTTTTTTCTTTTGTAGGGATGCAGACTGTTGAAGTAAAATATAGCGGTCAGGCTATGATTAACGTGGTGATGAAAGAGGCGGTAAATGAAATGGAAGAGGTGACCGTCGTGAGTACTGGTTACCAAACGGTAAATAGAAAAGATATGGTCGGTTCTTATACTGTGGTAAAAGCTGATGATGTGATGATTCCTAGTTATTCAACAATTGACCAGATGTTACAAGGTCAAGTCGCAGGAATGATGATTATGAATACGAGTTCTCGGGTTGGGGCAAGCCCTAAAATTAAAATTCGGGGAACCGCAACATTATTGGGTAATCAGGATCCTCTTTGGGTTGTAGACGGTATTATTCAAGATGATCCGATTCCGATTGATTTGATGACGAATATGGCAGATGACTTAAAAAATATTTTAGGGAATCAAATCTCTTGGCTAAACCCAAATGATATCGAAACAATTACAGTATTAAAGGATGCTTCTGCAACTGCTGTTTATGGGTCCAGGGCCTCAAACGGGGTTATTGTGGTAACAACGAAAAAAGGCAAAACAGGAAGAATGTCTATTAATTATTCCGGAAGTTTCTCGTATGCTCCGGCTCCCACGTACGATCGGTTCAACTATATGAATTCACAGGAAAGGATTCAGTTCGCTGAAGAAGCATATAATTATGGAGCTCGATATGGTGAAGAGCCTCTGAAACAACCTTATACTTACGAAGGTTTGATGAAAATGTATATTGATGGAGACATTAATCAAGATGAATATTTGAGTCGTAAGAGTGCATTAGAAATGGTAAATACAGATTGGTTGGATTTGTTAACCCGGGTGACATTGAATCAAACTCATAGTCTTAGTATATCTGGAGGAACGGATAAAGTGAGTTATCGGGTGTCTTTGGGTTATAATAATAATCATGGTCAAGAATTGAAGAATGATGGGGAACGTTTAACATCTAGTATTTCTGTCGGAATGCAACTTCCGCATCGAATTAAAATTGATGTCGGGATGAATGGGACAATCTCGAAAAATGCGGGATATGCTTCTGGTGTTAATCCATTAAGTTATGCGTTGTCAACAAGTCGTGCATTACCTGCTTTTGATGAGAATGGAGAACGTTTGTTTTATAAAAGACGGAGTTCATATGGTTTTAATAACGAGTCGGAAACATTAAGTTATAATATTTTAAATGAATTAGATCATAGTGGTTCGGAAGTAAAGAATCATCGTTTGTCTTTAAATCTGATTTTGTCATGGCAACTTTTGGATTGGCTGAAGTATCAGTTTACAGGAGGGTATACTTATTCTAATCAAAATCGACAATCATTCCGAGAGGAGGAAACTTATGCGGTAGCAAATGAATATCGAGGATATGATTTTGATAGCGTTGAACCAGATGATCCTTGGTTTAAAGCAGCACTTTTGCCTTTCGGTGGAGATGTATTTACGTCAGATGCAATACAGCAAACTTATAATATCCAAAATCAATTACTTATTTCAAAAACATTTGCAGAAAGGCATCGCTTGAATATGATGCTTGCTACAGAAGTTCGTTCAACGATTAATGAGGAGCATTCCAATACATTATGGGGATATGTGAAGAGTCGTGGAAATAAATTAATTGCACCTACGGCTTGGAGTGATTTTAAGCCTATTGGGGGAAAAACGCAAAGTGGCGTGGGAGAATTATTTAACCGTTTATATAATAATAGTGCCAAGATTTATGGAAAAACTGATAATTTCTTTTCGTTATTCGCAACGTTAGCCTATTCATTTTCGGATCGCTACGTGTTGAATGCTAATTTTCGACATGAAGCATCCAATCGTTTCGGCCAGGATGTGAATCATCGGTTTGATCCTGAATATTCTTTTGGTGTTTCTTGGCGAGTGAGTGAGGAACCGTTTATGCAGAGTCAGATTGGGTGGTTATCCCAATTGAATTTGAAAGCTACTTATGGTATTCAGGGAAATGTTTTGCAAAATATTGGTCCGGATTTGGTTTTATATCAAGGAGGAGTGGCTGGAGTATTTAATGAATATTCTTCTTCGATTGCCCGAATCCCTAATCCAAACTTGTCATGGGAACGAACACGGACATGGAATTTTGGGGTAGATTTGGAATTATTTCAAAAAGTATCTGTCGTATTTGAATATTATACCCGGCGTTCCAATGCAATTATTGGCCAAGAGATACCTTACGAGAACGGATTGAGTTCAATGGAAATAAATGGAGGGATTATTTATAATAAAGGTGCTGAAGTTACAGTAAATTTTGTTCCGGTAAAAACAAAGGATTTTGCACTAAATGTAAGTGTGAATTCTTCCAAGAACTGGAACACAACGGGAGTCGGTCCTTCTAGAGAACCTGGTTTGTATGAATATCTGTCGGGTAATGCAGAAAAAGTGATGAAAAAAGGTTATCCTGTAGGGGCTTTCTGGTCCTATAGTTTTGCTGGATTGAACCATGAAAACGGTACTCCTCAATTCAATTTGTTAGAGGTGTCTGAAGATAAGCCTTATAATGGAGATCCGACGAGTTTCCTTGTGTATTCCGGGACGACAGAGCCTTATTTTACTGGAGGGGTGAATTTGAATGCTAGGTATAAATCTTTTACGTTGTCTACAATGTTCTCGTTGCTTTTAGGAGGACGCAAACGCCTTCCCTCTCCTTATGAAGATTTTAAGAATAAGATCTTTTTACCTAATGAAACCAAGAATGTTTCCAAAGATTTAGTAAAACGTTGGATGAAACCGGGAGATGAAGAATATACTAACATTCCTGCTTTAATTCGGAAAGATTATATGATGGAGGTTCCAACTGGTCAGGAAAATATGATAGAGATGTGGGAAAATTCGGATGTAATGGTCGTGAAGTCTTCTTTCTTGAGATGTTGTAATTTGAGCTTAGGATGGAGAATGAATCCGGAAATATCAAAGAAATTCGGGGTGTCAAATCTATCTTTAAATGCATCGGTTAGTAACCTTTTCGTAATTGCTTCCAAGCGTTTCAATGGTTTTGATCCTGAATTAGGGGATAGTATTATGCCCCGGAATTATTCTTTTAGTATTAATATTGGATTTTAAATTTAGAAGATATGAAAATAAAGATATTCATATTTGCAATTGTTCTTCTGTTATCCTCTTGTTCGGAGTTCTTAGAGCCTAAATCACCGAATGAATATATTCCGAAACACGCATCTGCATTAGACGAGATGTTGTTAGGATCAGCTTATCCTTCTTCTACAAGCGATCCATTGTTTGTTTTTCACAATATTTTAGATGATGATGTGAAAATAACAGATGAGAATGTTACTTGGGGAGAGGTTAATGTTAATCAGAGAGAGGCTTTTATGCAACTTTTTTCATGGCATCCGGATTTACAGATGACGATGAAAGATGCTGGTAATTATCAAAAGGTTTGGGAGACTTATTATAATTTGATCTTAGGTGCGAATGCAGCATTGGATTATATTAAAGAAGTTTCCGGAACAGAAGAGGATAAAGCTCACGTACAGGCTCAGGCGTTGGCATTAAGAGCTTTTTACTATCTGCAATTGGTGAACTTGTTTGGAGAGCCTTATACTTATAATAAAGAAGCTTTGGGGGTCCCTCTAAAATTAACCAGTGCTTTGAGTATCAGTTATGATAAGCGGAAAACTGTCGGAGAGGTATATGACCAGATTGTAAGGGATTTGGATGAGGCTGAAAAATATTTTTTGATGCTTCCCAATGAAAAACAATTTTTGCCTAATTACCGAATCACATTACCTGCTGTTCAACTTTTGAAAGCTCGGGTGAATCTTTATATGAACAATCTTGAAGAGGCAGCAAAATATGCTAAAAACGTGATTGAAGATTGGGATTTTGTATTATATGATTTGCGCTCAATTTCTTATGATGGGGTTACGTTCCCTAATTACGTAACTTATGATAATCCGGAGACAATTTGGGCGTTTGGAAAAAGAAATGATCTTCTCAAGTTTACTCATGATTTGATGGGTGATTATGGTGTGAAGGATCATCGGGTACTTATAAATGCTTCAGATGAATTAGTTGATAATTATGAAGATGAAGGTGATTTACGTAAACAATTTTATCTCGTACCGGAATACGGTTATACTCCCGTGTGTTATTTGGCTGTAAGTAAATGCGTGTTCTTGGGAGAGAGTATTCCTTCTGATGATAAATTTATGTTGGCTCTGAGATTATCTGAAGCTTATTTGATTTTGGCAGAGGCAACTGCTAAAACAGATCCGACGATTGCGTTGAATGCGGTAAATGAATTGCGGAAAAAAAGAATATCAGAAGAGAAGTATAAAGATAAATCAGGATTATCCGGGGATGAATTACTCGAGTTTGTAAGGAATGAACGTCGTCGGGAACTTTGTTTCGAGGGGCATCGTTGGTTTGATTTGAGGCGTTATGGAATGCCTAGTTTTACTCGTGTGTGGAAAGAAGGAGGTGTGGCAGCAAAATGGTTTACAATGGAGAAAGAGGATGCTGCTTATACATTACCTATTTCTAAAGAAGTAATGGATCGTAATCCGGGGTTAGTTCAAAATCGATTAGGTAATCCTAAATATTAATAGTAAGATGAAAATTATAAGTACAATATTCGTGGGACTTGCGTTGTTTTTGTTAAGTTCTTGTCATGAGGATGAAACATTGACTCCTCGTCCTTTAGAAATGGAATTACGTTATGAATTTCCTGAAGGTAATAATGCATGGGATCAAGATTTAGTTGAAATAGCCGATAAGTTTAAAACTTATCTGATATATAAAAATTTGGAAGAAGAAGATTTTGATCGTTCTTGGGTTGGATCTAGTGGAGGAGCGGTCCATGGTTCTCCTTTGAATGATGAACAAGCTGCTTTTTACGTGGATTTCATGAAGAATCATGTGTTTGCTTTTTTGATTCCGGAGTTGACAGATCGGGTATTACCAATATATATTTACTTGGCTTATCATATGTATCTTGATTCTCCTTTGGGAGCTAGTCCAAGTACGACGAAATATGATGGTATGGATTTTTGGGCATTCTGCTTGGAAGGAGATGTACCGGGACTACTTTATACCCGCATTGTTCGTCCACAGACTCCGGAAGAGTATATGGAAAGAAGAGGAATTATTTTAAAGGAAATTTTGCAGAGGATTGTTGCTAAAGGGAATATTGCTATTCCTTCAGAATTTGAGAATGATTTTGATTATGAGACTCAAATTGTTTACTTGGCAGGGTCTGAAAGTGATATAAATTATTATAAAACAAGAGGTTTCCCCGGACAAATGGGCCCCAAAAATTTCACGATTGCTCCATTAAAAAGTATTAGTAATACGTCAATGCAAAGGAATTTTATAGACTACATGTACTTAGCTATCCGGTATGAACGAGATGTAATTTTGAATCTTTATCCGGAAGATAAGTATCCCAAAATTATCAAGTATTATGATTTTGTAGTAAACTATTTAAAAAAGAATTATGAGTGGGACATAACAAAAATTGCTGTCCTTCCGGTGCTAAATTAGTATTGTAAAAATATCACAAGTATGAAAATGAAATGGTTATTTTTCGTTAGCTTATTGCTGACGATAAGGGTAGTTTATGCCCAGTCAGAAGAGAAAAGTGCTGTTAAAGAACAAAAGGATTTAGATTGGTATAATTGTTCATTCGAGGCAGATCAAGTATACGGAGCAGCTATCAATAAAGCGTATCAGTTTTTGAAAGATAAGAAAGGAAAATCTAAGCCGATTGTTGCTTTGATTGGTGGGGGGATTGATTGGGAACATGAAGCTTTGAAAAATAATATATGGACGAATCCTAAAGAAAAACCTGATGGAAAAGATAATGATAGAAACGGGTATGTGGATGATTTGCATGGTTGGAATTTTTTAGGGGCGGCAGATGGACAGGTGATGGAAAAGTTGATGGTAGAGGGCGATAGAGAATTTTTACGTTTGAAAGATAAATATGATTCTTATTTTTTTGATGGGAAAAATTATTTCAAATATGTTGATGGTAAAAGGGTTGCGTTAGATCCTCCGGCAGATATGGATGAGTACAAATATTATCAATATATCGTGATGCCGTCATCTCGATTATGTTCTGAGTACGGGAGTTTATTATTTGCTAACGTACTTAGAGAATATGTCCAGATCTTTGACAAACAAATGAAAGATAGGAATCCGGGAAAGACATCATTTACTGTAGAAGATCTTGTTGCTTGTGTTGATAAAAATAGTCCGAGAGATAGTCTAAGAGATATTGCGTTATATCTGATGGCATGGAGTATGAATCAGAAGAGAGGAGATGAGAAAGCTTGGGAGGGAACATATAATTATTACTTTAGCGACAAGGTTGAGAATAGAATGAAAGAAAGGTATGAACGAGTTTTGAAAGAGAATGGAACTGATTTGCGTAAAGAGATTGTCGGGGATAATTATATGGATATTAACGACAGAATATATGGTAATAATGTTTTATTAACTTTGAATTCGGAAATTAATACTATGGTAGCGGGAATTATAGCTGGGAAACGTGGAGTAGAGGGGCATAATAGTCCGATAGCAGAAAATGCTCAAATTATGAATCTGGTAGTTTCGGCAGAGAGTGGAGAACCTTATTTGAAAGATATGGCATTGGCAATACGTTATGCTGTCGATCATCAAGCGGATATCATATTGTTAGGCGAACAAAATACAGTTTATCCCAAAGAGCAGAAACAATGGATGATTGAGGCGATACGTTATGCTGAAAGTAAAGGGGTATTAGTTGTTGTTCCTACGTGGGATCTGTCCTTTGATGTGTCTCAACTCGTTTTTTATCCGAATCGTTGGATGGATGGAGGGAAGGATTTAACTAATTTACTGGTTGTTGCCTCGTCGGATAAGGCTGGTAATCCATCTATAGCATCAAATTATGGGGTTCAAGGCATTGATCTTTTTGCTCCGGGAATGGAAGTTTTTGCTCCTAATGTAGGGGATACTTACAAGTCTGCATCTGGACCTTGTTTAGCGGCGGCAACGGTTGCAGGCATTGCAGCTTTAATCAAAACATATTATCCACGATTAACTGGTAATCAAATTCGAGATGTGTTGTTGAAAACAGTTTCTTCTCGTAAAGGTGTGGAAGTTCAAAAGAATTGTCGATTAAATGGTCAAATGTCAGAAGATCTTTTCTTATTTGAGCAACTATGTCAGAGCGGAGGAATCGTGAATGCCTATCAAGCTCTTGTTGAGGCAGAAAGAATAGCCAAGTAAAATATGTGAAAATAAGGATGATGAAACGTAAATTATTGCTTATATTGTTTTTAATTGTAGCTTTTGGACTTCACGCTTCTTGGGGCCAACAGGGTAAATCTGTTATCCCTTATCGAATTGTTGGGGGGAAAATGATTATTGAAATGTTCGTGAATGGGAAGTTACAAAATTTTATTTTTGATACGGGAGGACAAACTTCCCTGTCTCCTGATTTATGTCAAGAGTTAGGATTGAAGATTGTAACAAAGATTCAAGTAAAGGACGCCAATAATCAGCCAGTGACTTATCCTGTTGTAGAATTAGGGTGTCTAGAAACCTCTGATAAAGGTATAAATTTTAAGGATATTCCTGTTTTACAAATGGGACATTTTTCTTTTGACTGTTTTGGGGTGGTTGGATTGATTGGGAGTGATCTGTTGGCAAATATGATTTTGGAAATAGATTCTAAGCAACAGAGAATTACTATCACGACGGCAGAAAAACAGACAAATGTTTCTTTACGTAAATCAGTCTCTTTTGTTGAGGAGGGAGTGATGCCGATTATTGAATTGCAAGCAGGATTGGGAAATGGGATAAAGGTATTATTTGATACCGGAAGTTCTGGGTTCATCAGTTTGAAAACAAGTGATTATGAACGCTTATCTACTTCTTGTGCATTTGAGAATGTTATAGAAGGTTATGGAGAGGGAGGGCTTGGAGTTGCAGGTGTTGCAAAAGCTAATGTGATTCATCGAATTCATTTCCCTCTTGTCTCATTTGCGGGAACTCGTTTCTGTCATGTGTTTGCTGAAACCTCAGATGCCCCTTATACATTATTGGGGATGAAATTATTAGATTATGGGAAGCTTACTATAGATTATTCTCGTCATCGTTTTTATTTTGAAGCGTATACACAGGAGAATGACTTGGGGCAGAGGTTCCCGGATTTTAGAGTGCGTGTAAAAGATGGAAATCTTGTTGTATCAGCCGTATGGGGAAAGATGAGGGATATTCTTTCAATTGGAGATAAGGTGTTGAAAATCGATGGGAAACAGACAGGGAATTATGATTTCTGTGAAAGTATAACACAAGGGATTCCGGAATTAAAAGGAAAAAAATCTGTAAAAATGACCATACAGACTGAACAAGGTGAAAAAGTAGTTCGTTATAAAAAGAAATAATGATATGAAGAAGATATTTGTATTAATATGTTGTATTTTTTTGTTCTTTAGCGTGTTTTCTCAGTCTAAGAATACATCGGTAGAGGTTCTTGATTATCGTACCGTTGATGGTAAAATTGTATTGGAATTGTTAGTTAATGACATAAAGGCAGATTTCGTTTTAGATATTAACGGGGCTAATGCCGTTCTGCCCGAATACGTGGAAAAATTGAAAATCGATCAAGAGGTACAAAAATCATTATCTAACGTGACAAAAACTAGAGGAATAGAGGTTATTAAAACGATGAAAATAAATAAAATTTCTTTTGGAAATAATATTTTCAGGAATGGTTTTCCTGTACTTGTATTGAAAGATGCTCCTTATCTTAGAAAATTAGGAGTAGCAGGCACTATCAACGCTCGTTTGTTTCGCGGTACAACGATAACGTTAGATGGCAAACGACAGAAAATTACAACTTCAATCCCCTATCGCCCTCCTTACATGAGGTTGGATTATCGTGCTGATTGTGTGTTAGAAACAGATGAAACATTACTTTGTCCGGTTACGATTAATGGGAAAAATTATTCTTTTGTCTTTGATTCATGGTGTGAAGATGTCATTGCCATGTCTTCGGAAGATTTTGCTTTATTTACAGGGGAAAAGGCTGGGCAGGAGTTGAATATTAATTTGGGATATGAGGCTCCGATAAAGACTGAGCAAGTAAAAGTTGCAGATGAATGTCTATTTGTTAAGAATATGATGAAAAATGTTCTTATTCCAGAAAATGAGAGTTTGCAACGTTCCGTTTTAGGGATAGGATTATTAAAGGAAGGAATATTATCAATTGATGTACGTCGTTCGAGAATGTACTTCCAACCTTATGATCTGGTGAAAATTGAAGATGAATTGATTCCCAAAGATTTGAATGTGAAAGTTGAATCCGGAAAGTTGAATCCGATTACAGGAGAATATTTTTTGGAGCATGTTTTTGATTATAAAAAAGGGGGAGATTTTGTTTTAAAAGGAGATAAGCCTGTTGTTATTGATTTCTGGGCATCTTGGTGTGGACCTTGTATGAAGATGGTTCCTTTCATGGAAAAGTTAGCAGCCCAATATAAGGATCAGGTGATTTTTTATAAAGTAAATGCAGATGTAGAAAGAGAATTATGCCGGATCTATAATATAGAGGCTTTGCCTACGTTCTTTTTTATTCCGGTTGGAGGAAAACCGATAGTTGAAGTTGGTGCTAGACCAGAGAATTTTGAAAGTATAATTCAAGAGCAGTTATTAAAGAAAAATTGATATTGAAAATCATAAAAAGAGGACTGAATGTCCTAAAATCCTGTTTGTATGTGTAGACTGCTCTCTTGTGTAGAGGGAGAGATTAGATGATTGTAAGGGATGTTGAGGAGTGGTAGTCGTCTCGAATGGGACTTAGGAAAAGTTCTCTTTTTTGTTTGTCACTTTGTCAGTGCGGTCGTAACAATGCGTCAGTTCTGAACGTATATCACAGGTTGGTACGTAGTTTGTATTGACATATTATAGAATGTATAAATTGTAAAAGTATGGCCTATATAGATTACTATAAGATTTTAGGGATTGATAAAAGTGCTTCACAGGATGATATCAAGAAGGCTTTTAAGAAACTGGCCAGAAAGTATCATCCGGACTTGAATCCGGACGACCCGAATGCTAAGCAACGTTTTCAAGAGATTAACGAGGCAAACGAGGTATTGGGTGATCCGGAGAAACGGAAGAAATATGACCAATATGGAGAGAACTGGAAACATGCCGACGAGTTCGAGGCCCAGAAACAGCGTTACCAACAACAAGGCGGTGGAGGTTTCGGGAGTGGAGCTCATTGGTCGTCGGAAGGCGGGTTCTCCGGAATGGGTGGGGATGGCGAGTTTTCGGACTTCTTCGAGTCGTTATTCGGTTCCCGTCGGGGTGGAGGACGTTCTGCCGCATTCCGAGGACAGGATTATAATGCTGAATTGCATTTGTCATTCCATGATGCCGCACGGACACACAAACAGGTGTTGTCTGTAAATGGTAAAAATATACGTATTACTGTTCCGGCCGGGGTGGCTGATGGGCAAACGATCAAATTGAAAGGACAAGGCGGACCCGGTGTAAACGGGGGACCCGCAGGAGACTTGTATATCACATTCGTGATTGCGGAAGACCCCGTATTCAAGCGTTTAGGAAACGATCTGTACGTGACGGCTCCTTTAAACCTGTACTCGGCTGTTTTAGGAGGAGAACAGGTGGTGGATACGATGAATGGTAAAGTGAAATTAAAGGTAAAACCCGGAACACAGAACGGGGCGAAAGTAAGGTTGAAGGGAAAAGGTTTTCCTGTCTATAAGGAAGAAGGAAAGTTCGGTGATCTGATCGTGACTTATTCTGTGGAGATTCCGACAAATTTGACGGAAAAACAGAAAGAGTTATTCCAGGAATTACAAAAACTTAGCTAAAGGGAAGAGTTATGGAAACAGATTTAATTATAGTTAGGGAATACTGTCAGAAAAGTCACGTGGATCCGTTGTTTATCGTGTCTCTGGAAGAAGATGGACTAATTGATATTCAGGTTGTCGATGGTGAACGCTACTTGCTTGGTTCGCAATTACAGGACTTGGAACGATTTGTCCGGTGGCATGAAGATTTATCTGTCAACACGGAAGGAATCGGTGTTATCCACGAGTTGATGGGACGTATGCACGAAATGCAACAGGAACTGAAGCAACTGCGACGAGAAGTCCGATTACTTCGAACGAACTATTTGGAAGAAATACTGTAATGCTTCATGAAGCATTACAGTATTTTTTAGTTTACTACTTTTGTGTCTGTCCCCAATAAGAAAAAACAAGAAAATAAGCGATATTTTTCAAGATGATTGTATGCGGGTGAAAATGCTGTGTTTTTATTATTTGGAGAAATTATTGTGATTATTCCATTTTATTCGTACTTTTATACAGGTTGTATGTTAAAATTGTGCTAGAAATGGAAATAATTAAGATTGCCTCTAAGGCGTGGTATAAATTGTACGTGATACTATTTTGTTGTATCCTGAATGCAGGAGTATTAAACGCATCCGGTCGGTTGGATGTCGACACGACGGTTTATGTCGTGGCGGATGAAGGTCCTGAATTTAAAGGAGATATAATACAGTGGATAGGTGAAAATGTTCAATATCCTCAAGTGGCTTGGGATAACGGTATCATGGGAAAAGTGATTGTCGCTTTTATTGTGGAAAAGGATGGAAAAGTTTCTAATGTACAGGTTGTACGGGGTATACATGAGTCTTTAAATGAGGAAGCGTTAAGGGTGTTTAACAAAATGCCTGCTTGGAAACCGGCAAAAATCAAGGAGGAGAATGTGCGTTACCGTTTTACTTGTCCTTTGACATTTAATATCGAACGTGCGGAGGCAGAATCTTATTCGTATGATGAATTTATTACTATGTTGGATCGGGAAGGAAAGATCCCTTTGGAAAATATTCAGGAAGAGACGGATCCGGTAATCATACAGATGTACGTGGCACAGAAACAACAATTCCTGAAGGGTGGGGAAAGTGCTTTCAAGCAGGCTCTTGATAGGATAAGCCCGTCATACAACGTGAGAGTGCCTGCGAGTTTTGTCCGGGAATACAAGTTGGATAAAGAACAGCAGAAAAAATTGGATGCCGTGTATAAATGGAAACGTCTTGAGCAAGAAAAACTGATAAAAAGAATGGGGAAGAAAGACTTGATTAAAAGATATGCGGAATTGTCTCCCTTATTTGCTCATTTGAATATCTTGGAAGAGGCGAAAATAAGGGAATGCATGAATCCCGAACAACACTTGTTATATTTTCATGATTTGATGGAAGGGAAGATGATTTCCCATGAGCCTGATGGTCATGAGTCTTGTTCCTGTAAATGCTTTTATCATCTGAATGTTTCTCTGCATGGAATCGGGGGAATACAGAACTGGATAGCGAGAGAAGTGAAATACCCGATAATTGCTCAGGAACGTAACATTCAGGGGAAGGTGATCGTGGGTTTTCTGATTAACACGGATGGGAGTATCTCCGATGTTCACGTGGTCCAAAGCGTGGACCCGAGCTTGGATGCGGAATCTGTGCGGGTCATGCGCCGATTGCAGCCTTTCGCTCCGGTGATATGTCCTATCCATAAACGGAAAGTAGCTGTTTATTATACAGCTCCGATAAATTTCCAACTTCAATAGTTTATATATGATCGGATTTATTCATTTCCTTTCTCTAGGTCTGCCCGGGCTTTACTTTGCGTCACGAGATAGACTCCCGTGAACACCAACAGGGCGGCGACGGGTTTATCCCAAGTTAATTTATCCTGCCCCATGAGAATGGCTAGGGTAGCTGCAACCAGGGGTTGAGCGTAATTGTACATGCTGATTGTCGTGGGACGGATGCGTTTCAAGGCAATCGGGATGAACAGGTAAGCGAGGAACGTGGCGAAAAATACCACGTAGAAAAGGCTGGCCAGAGCGCTTAGAGAAGTTTCTGCCGAGAATAGTTTCGCGTTTACCACGTCGTTCATGCTGAACGGGAGCATGAGGATCGTTGAGAACAGGAACATCCATTTCATTAGGGTTACCGGGGAATAGCGCTGGGCGATCGGTTTTGAAATCACGAGATAGGTTGCGTAACTCACCACGCTAATAAAACAAAGCAGGTTGCCCATCAACGACCCCCCGTGTCCCTGGTTTATCGTGTAGGATTGCCAGATGATTAGCAGAGCCCCACACGCCCCGATCAGCACCCCGCCTGCCTTCTTGGAAGTAATGGGTTCTTTTAGCACCAGGGCTGAAATAAGCATCACCATCACGGGATTCATCGTGACGATCAACCCGGCATCGATCGGGGAGGTCATTCCAAGTCCTTCAATGAATGTGAGTTGATTAACAGTTGTACCTAGAATAGCACAAAAAAACAGGATTAGTAAATCTTTTTTACTTACTTTCTCGTTTAAGGTAAATAGGGAAACCACCCAAAAGGCGAGTGCCCCGAATGACATACGTAGGAACGTGAGGCCTACAGGATCAATCCACTCCGGCATTAAGGTTTTGGCGATAGGAATATTTATTCCAAAGAGGATGTTTGCGGCGAAGATGGCTATGTGGCCATGCCATTTATCTTTTGTCATAGGCTCATGATTCTTATATTGTTATGCGAATGTAAGGTTATTTTTAATATAAATAGATGGGCGTATGAAAAAAAAGAAGATAGGATTATTACCAAAGATCGTGATCGCGATTGCTTTGGGTATAGCGTGCGGACTTTTCTTCCCCGGTTGGCTGGTAAGAATTTTCTTAACGATAAATGGTTTGTTTAGTAATTTCCTCGGTTTTATCATCCCGCTGCTGATCCTTGGATTGGTGGCCCCGGGCATTGCCGATTTGGGTAAAGGTGCCGGGAAGTTGTTGTTGATAACTGCTTTGCTGGCGTATGGATTTACCTTGTTTTCGGGGTTCTTCACTTACTTTGCCAGTGACTTGAGTTATCCGTGGCTATTGAAAGATGCCGAGTTGCAACCGCTGGAAACAGCGGCGGTGGAACCTTTGGCTCCCTATTTCACGGTGATGATGCCCCCTTTGATGGACGTGATGACTTCTTTGGTTTTGGCTTTCACGCTAGGTTTGGGTATGTCGGTTATCAACGGGGCCACGTTGAAAGGAGCGATGGAGGATTTCAAGGATATTATCAACAAGGTGATCACGGGGGTGATTATTCCTTTGTTACCGCTTTACATTTTCGGTATTTTCCTGAATATCTCGAATTCCGGCCAGGTTTCGGGTGTGTTGGGCGTGTTTGTGAAAATTATCGTGATGATATTTTTCTTGACGATAGTTCTGTTGTTTATCCAATTCTTTATTGCCGGGATTGTATCGAAGAAGAATCCGTTCCGGTTGTTCCGGAATATGTTACCGGCTTATATGACGGCTTTGGGAACACAGTCTTCTGCGGCAACGATTCCCGTGACACTAGAGCAATCGATAAAAAATGGTGTTAATCGGGAACTGGCAGCTTTCGTGATTCCACTTTGTGCCACGATACACTTGTCGGGTAGCACGATGAAAATCGTGGCTTGTGCCATGGCGATCATGTTGATGTCGGGGATGCCGATTTCTTTCGGGGTGATGGCCGGGTTTATTTTCATGCTGGGAATTGCGATGGTAGCGGCCCCGGGGGTACCGGGCGGTGCGATCATGGCGGCTTTGGGGTTATTGCAGTCCATGCTGGGATTTGACGAGACGGCCCAGGGATTGATGATCGCCTTGTACATTG
>OJMK01000404.1_pt1 | contig 45829 bp, 49 predicted proteins | sample 1597201 | NCBI WGS metagenome assembly OJMK01 (sample SAMEA2452125, study PRJEB22498) | human gut metagenome | reverse complement strand
GTTTCTATAAAAGAAAAAGAGACCGAACTCTAAAAAAATCTTTTGGGTCGCCCCCTCTTGTTATATACGATCCAAAACTATTTCGATAAGATCTTTGATCGAATTTTTATAATTGCTATTGGCATGGTGGGCTACGCGATTGGCGATGATCGTGCATACGGTCATGGCTTTATGTCCCATAAGCTTGGATAGCCCGGCAAGAGCAGAGCTTTCCATCTCGTAATTAGTGATCACATGTCCGTCTTTATACTTGAACGCTTCTATTTTTTTATTCAGGTTCTTATCTGCCAAAGGTACCCTTAATTCTCGTCCTTGAGGTCCGTAAAACCCGTTTGCAGAAATCGTTACACCTTTTACCATCTCGCCTTTCCCGATTTGCTCTACCAACTCTTTATCGGCATCGATTACATAAGGAGCAGCCCACAGGGAGTTCCATTCGACAAAATTGCAGAAAGCCTTTTCGAATTCGAGATCGCAAACTTCATTGCGCCCGGCATAAAAATTCAATACTCCGTCAAAACCGATCGATTTTTCAGATATGACGAATGTTCCTATGGGAACATGGGGTTGCAGGCCTCCCGAAGTTCCGATACGCACCATTGTCAGTTGCTTGAATTCAGGCTTTTCGTTCCGGGTTTCAAAATCGATGTTGGCAAGAGCATCCAGTTCGTTTACAACAATGTCGATATTGTCTGTTCCTATTCCATGAGAAACGACGGTGATGCGTTTCCCTTTATAAGCACCTGTTATGGTATGGAATTCACGGCTGCTTATATCACATTCTTTTGTGTCGAAAAATGACGCTACAAGATCTACTCGGCCGGGATCGCCTACCAGAATGATTTTATCCGATAATTGTTCGGGACGTACGTGCAAATGAAAAGCACTTCCGTCTTGGTTGATAATTAGTTCTGATTCCGGAAAATGTTTCATAGCTTTCGGTTTTATGTTTATAACTTGAAATACGAATATAAGCATTATTTTTAAGAGCCCGGTGGAGAATATGTATAAATTTTCCAATAAAAAATACTATCGGGGAGTCTTTGTGTTTTCTTCCGCTCTATTCTACCGTCTTTTATACATCAGGTAGGCTGTTTATTCTTTATCGGAAAGGAAGAACATCTGCGAAGACGACTTTCAAAAATGTCTGTGCAAGATTCAAGCAGGTTTTGGAACGGGAAGTCCCGAAGGTTAAAAAGTTTATCTATATGTCCCTATATCGTGAAAATAAAAAAGTCGTATATTTGCAATCATATATAAAAATACTTTTGATTGTTAATGTCCCTGTTCGGGGATCTCAGAATAAGAAATATGGCAACAAAACCTGCAATACCTAAAGGAACCCGGGATTTTTCTCCGGAAGAGATGGCGAAACGGAATTATATATTCGATACAATCAGCGAAGTTTTCCATTTATTCGGATTTCAACAGATCGAAACTCCCGCGATGGAGAATCTTTCTACTTTGATGGGAAAGTATGGAGAAGAAGGCGACAAGCTGTTGTTCAAAGTGCTGAATTCCGGAGACTTTCTTTCAGGAGTGACGGATGAAGAGTTGTCTGCTCGTAATACGAATAAACTTGCCTCCATGTTGTGCGAGAAAGGTTTGCGTTATGATCTTACCGTTCCTTTTGCCCGTTTTGTCGTCATGCATCGGAATGAAATCGGTTTCCCTTTTAAGAGATATCAGATACAACCGGTTTGGCGTGCCGACCGACCGCAAAAAGGCCGTTATCGTGAATTTTATCAGTGCGATGCCGATGTTGTCGGTTCTGATTCGTTGTTGAACGAAGTAGAATTGTTGCAATTGATGGATGAGGTATATTCCCGCTTCGGAATACGTGTTGCCATCAAGTTAAATAACCGCAAGATATTGAGCGGTATTGCCGAAGTCATCGGAGAACCTGAAAAGATTGTCGATATAACCGTTGCAATCGATAAACTCGACAAAATCGGTTTGGAGAAGGTCAACGAAGAGTTGAGGGAAAAAGGTATATCGGAAAAGGCGGTGGCCATGTTGCAACCTATTATTTTGCTGGAGGGATCGAATCGTGAGAAACTGGCTACTTTGAAAAATGTTCTTGTCGATTCGGATACCGGTTTGAAGGGTGTTTCGGAATTGGAGTATATTCTGGATCATTTGGAATCGTCTCCTTTGCGTTCTGCTTTGGAAATCGATCTTACTTTGGCAAGAGGTTTGAATTATTATACCGGGGCTATTGTGGAAGTAAAAGCTCTTGATGTTCAGATAGGCAGTATTACCGGAGGCGGGCGATATGATAATCTGACCGGGGTATTCGGGATGCCGGGTGTTTCAGGTGTAGGCATATCTTTCGGTGCAGACCGTATTTTTGACGTATTGAATCAGCTCGACTTATATCCGAAAGATTCATTGTCTGCAACGCAAATAATGTTTGTCAATTTCGGAGAAAAAGAACAGGCGATTTGTATGGAACATGCATTCCGGTTGCGTCGTTGCGGTATTCGTACAGAGATTTATCCGGAGGCGGCCAAAATGAAAAAGCAGATGGGATATGCCGATTCAAAGAAGATTCCATATGTGGCTCTTGTCGGGGAAAACGAAATCGCAGCCGGTAAAATTACGGTAAAAAATATGACTACCGGAGAACAGCAAATGCTGACCGTAAGTGAATTAGCGGATTTTTTGAAATAAACTATTATGATACGTTCGAGAAAAGCCGGAATAGAAGATATTCCTTTAATCAGGGATTTGGCGGAAAGATCGTTTTTGCCTACTTATAAGGAAATTCTTTCTGACGATCAACTTGACTGGATGTTTGACTGGATGTATTCTGTTGATAGTCTTCAGCAACAGATTGAGGACGGTCATGTTTTTTTCATCGCTTATGAAGAAGATCTGCCTTGCGGTTACGTTTCGGTCGAGCGGCAGGGAGACACGCTGTTTCATTTGCAGAAAATATATGTTCTTCCCGATTTTCAGGGGAAACATGTGGGGCAGCATCTCGTGCGGTTGGTATTCGATTATGTAAGGTCTCTTTATTCCGGAGAGTGTACGGTAGAATTAAATGTGAACCGGAATAATAAAGCCAAGTTTTTTTATGAGCGCATGGGATTTTCCGTTGCCCGTAGCGGGGATTTTCCGATAGGGAACGGTTATTATATGAATGATTATATAATGGCGATTAAGTTGTCTTGATATTCAAAAAAACAGATTATATCGAGCTCAGATTTATTGGAAAATTTTAAACAGGTTCTTAAGCAAGTTTCTATTCTTTGGGGATAATTCCCATTTTTTCCATTAAAAAACAGGCATTCATATTTTGTGCGACACCTGGCTGTAGCTTGTAAGAAAAGGATAATTCATTATCTTTTATGTCAGCTTCGAATCTGAAATTTTCGATAGTGTCCGGCCATTTTTCGGCTAAACTTCCTAATAGCAGATCATGAGTTGCAATAACTCCGGCAGCATTGAGTTTTACCAGTTTTTGAACCAAAGCCAGAGAGCCTTTTTGCTTATCTGTGGAATTTGTTCCCTTTAATATTTCATCTAAGATGATGAATAGTTTTTCTCCCGATTCAAGTCTGTCTATAATTTGTTTCAACCGTTTCAGTTCAGCGAAAAAGTAGGATTCCTGATCGCTTAGGGAGTCTGTTGTCCGTAAGCTTGTAAATAATTTGCATGGAGACAGTTGCATCTCTTTTGCACAGACCGGTGCACCGATACATGCCAAAAGATGATTGATTCCGATCGTTCTCAAATAAGTGCTTTTCCCTGCCATATTAGCTCCTGTTATTACGAGGAAGGAGGGGCGTTGCAGCATCTCTACAGGATTGCAAACACATCGTTCGGGTTCTATCAGCGGATGTCCTAATTCCGTTGCTTTCATTACCGGATTATCGTTGTCGTTTAATACGGGAAATATATATTCAGGATGATTGAACCGGAATGTGGCGAGAGAGCAGAGAGCGTCGAAACGGGCAATAGTTTCTATCCATCCGGGTAGAAATTTCCCGTTGTTGCGTATCCATTTTTCTATTGCTGCCAACTGTTTGAAATCCCAGAGGAAAAATCCGTTTAATATTGCAAATCCTATGGCATTGTATCTTTGATCGAGGTTACGCAGATATTTTCCTAATTGTTTTATGCGGGATGATACGGGAATCCCCTCTGTGTGCAAATCTGTACGGATGTCTTGAAGTAGCGAACTCGAGAATTCCGATTTTTCGAGTTGTTCGATAAGTCCGGCATAAGTATTTAAAGATTTCAGCCCTTCGTTCAGCTTGTTTTGTGTACGGCTTACTCGTCCGGAAAGGATTGTCGCATAGCAGAAACATGTTAAAAATAGGAAAAGGATATAGTTTCCCGTCCCGACACCGAAGATCCACATCAGGATTAGAATTCCGAAAATCCAAGGGATAAAGGGCAAGATTATGCGCAGCCATTTAGAAACATAAATCGGTGAATTGTCCGATAATTCTGAAATGATCTGTGCATCTGTTTTACTTTCCCGGGAGGTCATTCCGTTTGCCAAGAAGTCGATTCGGAGCTCAGTCAATAAAGAAAGTTCTTCGACCGCCTGTTGCCTGTTGCGTATTTTATCGGGATCGGTTAGCGGATGGGTTATCCATTCGACTAATTTCTGTTGTCCGATAAGAGATGCGCTTCGGTTTAGATAGGCGAAAAGAGATTTTTTCCCGAAAATATCCAAATCGTTCGAAAAGTCATGTGTCGGATCTATATATTCTTTTCCGGTATCGATTCCTTCAAAATCGAATCTTTTCAGTTGCAGCTCTTTTTTGCAAATGGAAATCTTTGCTTCCAAAAAACTTTTTCGGGCAAAAAAACGATCATGGATACGCATCATTCCTAAAAAACAAGCTATACCGGCAATAATTGTACCGATAATAATTCCGGTATTGTATCCCCATAAAAAATAAAGAACGGTTAAAGTCAGGATAACCCAGCACAAACGTAAAGTTCCGATGCTGTAGATTTTTTTTCGAATACGTACGAGGGCTTGCTGTGTTACTTCGAGCAAATGGTTATAATAATGAACTGTATTATCGGTCATACTGTTATTTGTTTTGTCGGTAAAGATACCAATTTGTTAGCATCTGTCTGCATTTTACACAAAATCAAAAGAGTGTAAATATATAATTTTTGGTCGTAAGATTCGGACGGGCTTTTATATGAGGCTTCCCTTTTTCGGTTTATTTATGATAAACTTTGCAAAGAGGAGAGTCTTTAAAACATAAAATTGTATTTTTGTGATTGTCTAATGTAATTAAAAACGATTATGAAGCGTGTTTATTGTTTGATGATTTTGTTGTTGTGTGCAACATCTGTCCTTTTGGCTCAAAAAAAAGCTGAAATAGAATTTAAGCAGACAAAGTATGATTTTCACGAGATAGCCGAGGAAAATGGTGATGTGTCCCATATATTTACGTTTATCAATAAAGGAAATGCCCCGTTGATTATTACCCGCGCTTCGGCAAATTGCGGGTGTACCAAGCCCGAATATCCGGTAAAGCCGGTTGCTCCCGGTAAAGCCGGTCAGATCAAAGTGACTTATCAGCCGAAAGGCCGTCCCGGAAGTTTCTCGAAAAATATTTATGTATATACCAATGGAGAGCCGGAACGGGTGGTATTGTTAATTACAGGAACAGTGATCCCAAAACCTTAAAAAACGAATTTTATGATAAGACGGAGTGCTATCTTATTGCTATTTGCAGTTCTGTTTGTTTCCGGAGTTTATGCGCAAAAGACCGCTAAAATCTCTTTTTTGGAGACAACACATAATTTCGGCTCTTTCTCTGAGAAGTTGGGGAGTGTAAGTTGTGTTTTTTCGTTTGTGAATACGGGAGACGCTCCATTGATAATAACCCGTGCGACGGCATCATGCGGGTGTACTCGTCCTGAATTTCCGATGCAACCGGTAGCTCCGGGCGACAGCGGGCAAATAAAAGTGACTTATAATGCAGTAGGGCGTCCCGGTAGTTTTGAGAAGAATATTTCGGTGTATGCCAATACCGATCCGGAACGTACGACTTTGATAATTAAGGGGAGTGTGATTCCGGTTCAACGTAGTGCCGCTCCGGCCTACGGACATACGATGGGGACTTTGGGGCTGAAAGCCGTACATGTTCCCTTTTTTGAAGTATATACCAATAAAACCAAAGTAGAGAAGATCGATATTATAAACAACGGAAAGGCGCCTCTCACATTAGAATTTGACAAAGTTCCTCGCCATTTGGACGTTTCGGTATTGCCCGAGACTTTGTCTCCTGGACAAAAAGGTCGGATATTGATAACTTATCATGCCGACAGGGCTAAGGATTGGGGAATCCGCCGGGATGAGTTTTGGGTAAAGCTGCCTTCTTCCGATAAGCCGCAGCCTCAAAATAAAATAACTGTTTCTGCAGATATTCAGGAAGATTATTCGGGAATGACTCCCGACCAAATTGCAAAAGCTCCTCATCTCGAAATCGGTAACGATTTAGTGGATTTCGGAACTATAAAAGGAAACGCTGCAGCTTCTAAATCGGTGAGTTTGACTAATACTGGTGTTTCTAATCTCCAGATTCGCAAAGTCAATAACGAATCGCAAGTCGTATCCGTATCTCTCCCGCAGATGAGTATACAGTCAGGAAAATCGATAGATATGAAAATAACGGTGAGACCTTCGAAATCTCGCAGCCGCTTATTGAACCATCGCATTTTCATTATTACGAACGACCCTGCAAGGCCTACGATATCATTACCTGTTGTTGCGACATTTGAATAACAATTATTTTATTGGAGAATTACTATGGAACACATCGAAAACGATAATAAATATGAGGGATTAGCGGTTAATAAGGGGGTAGCGCAGCCTCCTGCCGTAAATCCGTATTTAAATAAAATCAGAAAGGTTCGCAGACGGCAATATACGGCAGCCGAATATACCGAGCATATTTTAAAGGGCGATATTACCGTATTGAGCCAGGCCGTCACATTGATAGAAAGCAATCTTTTCGATCATCAGGCTCTTGCCCAGGAAGTAATCGAGAAATGCTTGCCTTATGCCGGAAATTCTGTCCGGGTGGGAATTACCGGAGTGCCCGGTTCGGGCAAAAGTACCTCTATCGATGCATTCGGGCTTCATGTTCTCAAAAGAGGAGGAAAACTGGCTGTGTTGGCCATAGACCCGAGCAGCGAATTATCGAAAGGGAGTATTCTCGGCGACAAAACCCGAATGGAGAAATTGTCTGTTGCGGATAATGCTTTTATAAGGCCTTCGCCTTCTGCCGGATCTTTGGGAGGTGTAGCTCGTAAAACCCGTGAAACGATCGTTTTATGTGAGGCTGCCGGATTCGACAACATATTTGTGGAAACTGTCGGAGTCGGGCAGTCTGAAACAGCGGTGCATTCTATGGTCGATTTTTTCCTTTTAATACAGTTGGCCGGAACAGGAGATGAGTTGCAGGGAATTAAACGGGGAATCATGGAGATGGCCGATGGGATCGTGATTAACAAAGCCGACGGCAATAATATCGAAAAGGCAAAACTTGCGCAAGCACATTTTCGCAATGCGTTGCATCTTTTCCCACCGACTCCGTCCGGTTGGATACCACAAGTGCTGACTTATTCAGGATACTATGAGATCGGTATCGGAGAAGTGTGGAATATGATTGATGAATATATCGCCTTTGTCAAAAAGAATGGTTATTTTGAGCATAAACGTCAAGAACAGGCAAAATATTGGATGCTGGAAACCATAAATGATCAGTTGAAATCTCATTTTTATCAAAACTCTGAAATCGTATCGTTGCTCCAAGAAAAAGAAAATAGAGTTTTGCATTCGATACAAAGTCCTTTTACTGCAGCTAAAGAGGTGTTGGATTTTTATTTCGGTAAAATTCTTTGATATTATTAAGAGCTTGTCTAAATTTTCCAATAAAAAAATACTATCAGATCATTTTTGCGTTTTCTTCCGGCCTTTTTTTCCGTTTTCACTCGTCAGATAGTCCGCTATCCTCCTCGTAAAAACAGAAGAACATACTCGGAAGAAATTCTCAAAACCTGACCTGAGTAAAATTTAAATAAGCTATAAAATTCCGTATAGAGTAATGAATTTGATTCTCATACGGATTTTTTTATAAACGCAGAGGCTATTTTATTATAGATGAGAAATAAAAGCCTGTCTGAATTTTTACACAGGTAAGGTTTAGACAGGCTTTAAGATTTTGTAATCTCTGTTTTTTTTCATAATTTGCAAGAGTTTTATTTTCAATTTGTAAGGAGTATGCAATTGTCAGAATTTAGTTTACAGCTACCTGTTACCGATCCGACTTTAATATTTTTTCTCGTACTTGTCATTATTCTCTTTGCTCCGGTGATATTGCAACGCTTGCACATTCCTCATATTGTCGGGCTGATTTTGGCAGGAGTCCTTGTAGGACAGCATGGTTTCAATATTCTGAAACAAGATAGCAGTTTTGATTTGTTCGGAAAAGTGGGGTTATACTATATAATGTTTCTGGCAGGTTTGGAAATGAATATGGAGGATTTTAAAAGTATCCAGGTTAAGGCTACGGTATTGGGGCTTCTTGCTTTTATATTTCCTCTGGGTATAGGGATTTGGACTAATATGCATTTGCTTGAATATAGCCTCGTGACCTCTGTGCTGCTTGCCAGTATGTATGCTTCGCACACTTTGATATCTTATCCAATAGTTCTCAGGTATGGCATCAATAGCCAGCGCTCTGTCGGCATTGCCGTGGGGGGAACTGCCGTCACCGATACGTTGACATTGTTGGTATTGGCGGTAATAAGCGGTTTATATAAGGAAGAAGCATCTGATCTGTTTTGGGTGTGGCTGCTTTTGAAGGCCATTGTATTGAGCTTGGTCATCATGTATCTTTTCCCTCGCATTTGCCGATGGTTTTTCCATCGTTACAATGATAATATCGTACAGTATATCTTTGTCATGTCTCTTGTGTTTTTGGGAGCAGGATTGATGGAACTTATCGGGATGGAAGGGATTCTCGGCGCATTCCTTGTCGGGTTGGTCTTAAATAAGTTGATACCTCATGTCTCTCCTTTGATGAGTCATTTGGAGTTTGTCGGCAATGCTTTGTTTATCCCTTATTTTCTGATTGGGGTAGGAATGTTGATTAATGTTAAAGTGTTGTTCGGACATTTCGATTCCCTTAAAGTTGCTTTTGTAATGATTGTCGTGGCTCTTTCGGGAAAATGGATTGCTTGTTGGTTGACACAGAAAATATATAAAATGCGAGCTGTCGAACGGGAGTTGATGTTCGGATTGAGTAATGCGCAGGCTGCCGCGACATTGGCTGCCGTATTGGTAGGGTATAATATTATTCTTCCCGACGGGCAGCGTTTGCTGAATGAGGATGTGCTGAATGGTACGATATTATTGATCCTTGTAACATGTGTAGTAAGTTCGTTTATTACCGAGTATGCCGCAAAACGTATCGTAATGGATAGTGCGGTCGAGGTGGTCGGCGAAAAGGTACAGAAAAGGGAAAAATTTTTGATTTCTCTTGCTAATCCCAGAACCTTGGAACAGCTTGTCGGCTTTTCTTTGTTGTTAAGGGATAAGAAAGACAGAGACAATTTTGTCGCTCTTAACGTAATAAATGACAATAATGATTCATTGAAACAAGAACTTCAAGGGAAACATGCTTTGGAACGGGCCACCCAAATAATGACAGAAGCGGATGTAGAGCCGAAGACCGTAATGCGTTTTGACATGAATATTGCGACCGGTATTTTTCATACGGCAAAAGAGCATGACGTAACGGACATTATTATCGGATTGCATCATAGGAAGAGTATTGTCGATTCGTTTCTGGGAACGTTGTCTGAAAATCTGTTGAAAAAAACGTGCATGCAAATTATGATAGCCCGTTTTCATATTCCGGTCACTTCTTTGCAATGTATTATTGTTGCTGTTCCTCCGAAGGCGGAATTTGAATGTGGGTTTGTTAAGTGGATTTCCCATTTGTGTCGTATGAGTAAGCATTTAGATTGTCAGATTCATTTTTATGCACATCCGCAAACATCGGGATATATTCGTAAATATATTCGAAAGAAACATAAAGATATAAATGTTGTTTATACCGACCTTGTCAGTTGGGAAGATTTGCTGATACTGACCGGGCAAATGAATTATGAATGTTTGTTGGTGATTGTTTCGGCACGGCGGGGAGCGATTTCCTACGACTCTTCTTTTGAAAAGCTTCCGGGACAAATATCCCGATATTTTAACAATAATAGTGTCGTACTGCTTTTCCCTGAACAGAATGGGGAATAGCAATAAGAGCCAGTCTGAATTTTCCGACAAAAAATATTATCAGGTCATCTTTGCGTTTTTTCCGGTTTGTTTTTGTCGTGTATTCTTAATGCTTATCGTCTGAAATCATACTCTTTTATGAATTTTATTTGTTTTCTTGAAATGGCGGTCTGCTAATTATCGGTACAGATAATTTTTTCGGGAAGAAACCGAAGTAGAATATTTTCGGATTCTTAAAATAGATTAAATAGCAGGAGATACATATAAAATCTTTCCCTGCTAAGTTTTTTTTAATCGGGATTTTAATTGTTGCGTTCTTTTTTTGCACTTGTTTCGTACCGGAATGATAAACACACACACATATACGATTATGAATTTAAAATTACGTTTTTTCTCTCTATTATTCATTGCGTTTTTATTTCCGAAATGTCTTTTTGCAAGTTCTACGCTTCTACATCTGGATTGGAAAAATTATCTGGCAAAATATGACTTGCTTTGGAATCGTTTACCGGAGAAACTCTGGCAGTCTCCTTTTATGGGGAATGGAATGTTAGGCACGTATATCGTGTATGAAAAAGATTGCAATTCGATGCGTTTTGAGGTGTGCCGGAGCGATGTTCACGATCATCGTGCCGTACCTGAGACAGGAGACGGAAATATATTGTTCAATCGTTCTCGTCTTATGATCGGACATTTTTTGATGAAGCCGTGCGGTCGCATTCTGAAGTGTGACATGCGTACGGATATTTATAATGCGGAGACGTCAGGGACAATTATAACGGATAAAGGCTCGATACGATTTGAAGTTTTTGTGCATTCGCTTGATATGGGGATTATCGTAAAGACTGATGCGTCGTCCGGAGAAAACGGGTTTACATGGCAATGGGTCTCGGATTCTCCGAATTCTCCTCGGTATGATAAGTTTAAGGCCGGCGGGAATACTTCAAAGGTGGTACGGGAATATAAAGAGAATGCTCCGGCTGTTGTGGATGAAGAAAACCGGACGACATTGTTTACTTATTTGAATGGCGGACAGACTGCTGTCCGTTGGCATATTTCGGGAAAAGGCAGTGTCCGGAGTCTATATGTGACTTGCGCCCATTCTTATCCTGAACATAATGCTTTGCAATTGTCTCGAGAATATCTTGACCGGATCTTGAAACCTTCTTATTCGAAGTTGAAAAAGACGCATCGGGAGTGGTGGAATAACTTTTATCAGAAAAGTTTTATTTCTTTACCGGATAAGAGAATCGAGAATTTTTATTGGATACAATTATATAAATTGGGATCGGCTACCCGTGCGGATCGGGGGATTATCGATAATACAGGACCATGGATGGCTTTGACGCAATGGCCTGCTGCATGGTGGAATTTGAATGTGCAGCTTTCCTATTGGACAACTTATCCTTCTAATCATTTGGAACTTTCCCGCTCTTTGTCCAATACGATTTTTGCAGGAGAAAAAAATTTGATTCTAAATGTTCCGCAGAAATATAGATATAATTCTGCGGCTTTAGCACGGGCTACAGCTCCTGATTTAGTCGGATGGGTACGTGAAGCCGGAGCGTCGAAAGACGGTCCGGAAATCGGGTTATTGACATGGGCTTGTCATAATATATGGCTGGAATATCGGTATTCGATGGATAAGGAAATTTTAAAAAAGTTGTTTCCTATATTGAAACGTTCGGTCAACTATTATCTGCATTTTTTGAAAGAAGAAGATGATAAGCGGTTTCATCTGCCTTCTACCTATTCTCCGGAATACGGCAGCGCCTCGGATTGCAATTTTGATCTGTCGTTGTTGAAATGGGGATGTAAAACACTTTTGGAAGCTGATTCTATATTGGGAATAAAAGATGATTTGTGTTCCCGTTGGAAAGATGTTTATGCAAGACTGACTGATTTCCCTTCCGATCCGGATGAAGGCTGGATGATAGGTCGGAATCGACCGTATGATATGTCGCACAGACATTATTCTCATTTGTTGATGGCTTATCCGCTATATCTTGTAAACCGTGACCAACCGGGAGGTAAAGAGATGATCGTTAAGAGTGTAAACCATTGGCAAAGTATAAAAGGTGCTCTTGAAGGATATTCGCGTACAGGAGCGGCTTCTTTGTATGCTTCTGTCGGAGAAGGGGATAAGGCTTTAGCTTATTTGGAGGAATTTATGCAAAAGTCGATGCAGCCGAATACTTGTTATCAGGAGGGCGGGAATCCGGTGATAGAGACTCCTCTTTCGGGTGCTCGGGCTTTATTGGATATGGCATTGCAGAGCTGGGGCGGTAAAATTCGTATTTTTCCGGCGATTCCCGGAATATGGAGGGACTTCGCTTTTGATAATTTACTGGCAGAAGGAGCTTTTGAAGTGAGTGCTGTTCGTAAAAACGGTAAGGTCGCATGGATACGTATTCACAGTTTGGCGGGAGAACCGTGTTTGGTCGAGTGTGATTTTTCGAGGGAACTGTATCAAAAAGGGAAACGGAGATATAAGATCGATCGAATTTCCGATACTCTTTTTAGCTTGGATTTGAAAGCCGGGGAAGAGGTCGTCCTGTATAGTGATCCGTCTTTTAAAGATTTTAGAATAGGACCTGTTTCCGGTACTGAAAACAGAAAACCTTTTGGTTTTTACAACTGATGAAGAGATTATTTAATTCACATTAAAATTATGATTATATGAAAAAAAATTTGCTGTTTGTCTCATTGCTAATGGTCGCAGTAGCCGGAATGACGGTTTTCGAGGTGTCTGGAGCGGATGCTAAGAAAAAGAAAAAAACACCGGTGACTTTGGGCCCTAACCCTTTTGTAACCCATATATTTACAGCAGATCCTTCTGCCCATGTGTGGAAGGATGGTCGTTTGTATGTATATCCTTCACATGACGTAGATCCGCCTCGAGGGTGCGACTTGATGGATCGTTATCATGTGTTTTCTACAGATGATATGGTAAACTGGACCGATCACGGGGAGATTTTGAATTCGAGTCAAGTGCCGTGGGGACGTCCTGAGGGCGGTTTTATGTGGGCACCTGATTGTGCTTATAAAAACGGTACTTATTATTTTTATTTCCCACATCCGAGCGGTACGGATTGGAATAATACGTGGAAAGTCGGAATTGCGACAAGCAAATATCCGGCAAAAGATTTTAAAGTACAGGGATATATCGAGGGACTCGGTGATGCTTTTGCCATGATCGATCCTTGTGTATTTGTGGATGATGACGGTCAGGCGTATTTTTATTATGGCGGCGGCGGAAGATGTATCGGCGCCAGACTGAAAGATAATATGGTAGAATTGGCAGAAAAGCCACGTAATATGGAGGGCCTTTCAGATTTTCACGAGGCTGCTTGGGTACATAAGAGAAACGGTATTTATTATTTGTCTTATTCTGATAATGTCCCCCATCCCAATGGCAACAGAATGCATTATGCCACCAGTACGAGCCCGTTAGGACCATGGACTTATCGCGGAGTGATTTTGGAGGCTACGGGTTCGGGTACAAGTCACGGATCTATCGTGGAATATAAAGGGGAATGGTATTTGTTTTATCATGATTGTTCTATTTCAGGAAGGGGAAATCTGCGTTCGATCTGTGTAGATAAATTGTATTATAATCCAGACGGAAGCATTCAATTGGTAAAACAAACAAAAGGCGGAATTAAGAAATAAAGTTTTGTATTGAATCGAAAAGAGAAAGGGACTGTTCAAAAAAAGCAGTCCCTTTGTTGTAATTAATTGAATACTATTCGGTCATATTTTTATTAACAGGTTTTTGTTTTGTTTGTGTAGCTATTGTTGTTCCGGTTTCGGGTGCTGTCGTATTTTCTTCCCAATGGAATGGAGCGAACTCGGAGTCTTCACTTTTCCATGACGGTTTACGGGCGGCATAGATGATAAACGGAGCTGCTACAACGACGATGCAGCCTATGATAAGGACAGAGAACCATACGGTATTATTTCCTGTCGATATTTGACTGGGAGGAATGAAACTTAATATGAAAGCGAGTAATGATCCGCAGAATCCGAGTCCGGCGACAAACCAGATCAATCCGTTGCCTTTACTTCCGATGCGGAAAGGCCGGTCTGCTTTTTTCATGTTATACCGCAGATAGATGGCTGCAGCAAACATCATCAAGTACATGATGAGGTAGAGCAGAACGGTGAGCTGAGAGAGAATTTGGTAGAAACTTTGAACAGAGGGCATTACGACAAAAAGCAAGCTTAAAAGAGTGACGGCGAGCCCTTGGATGTACAGGATGTTTTTTTGCACGCCTATTTTATTCGTTTTTTGGAAGAATGGAGGCAGATACCCGGCTTTTCCTACGGCAAATATACCTTTTGACGGACCTGCGACCCAAGTCAATACTCCGGCTAATACTCCGAATGCCAGCGCTACGGCGATGACCGGTGATAACCATGATATGCGGATAAAGCTGAAATAGTTGTCGAATCCTTCCAGTAAGCTTTGGGTCAGGTTGATATCTTTTTGAGGAATGATGATTCCGAGAGAAAATGTTCCTAATATAAAAATGATAACCGTAATGGCTGAACCTATAAATACGGCTTTAGGATAATTTTTTGCAGGATTGTTTATATCTTTTACATGTATCCCGCCCATTTCCATACCGGCATAAAACAAAAATATGCTGGCTGCTAATACCAGATTGTCGAATTTTGAAAAGTCCGGAAGAAAGTCTCCGGAGAAGTCCATTTGGGATTGTCCGCCCATTGCCAGATAGACAATGGCAAGTATAACCAACAAGGCTGCCGGGATAATAGTCCCTACCATACCGCCGATTTTAGCGACTTTACCGACCCAGTTCAATCCTTTCAGGGAGATAAAGGTAGCCAACCAGTATATGATCAGTACGACGACCAACGTGTAAATTTTATTAGATGCCAACAACATGTCCTGAGAGTGATCCATTCCTATAAATGCAATAGAGACAGCTCCGAAGGTAAGCACGGTCGGATACCAGATCGTACTTTCTATCCATTGTAACCAGATGGCGAGAAATCCGAATTTTTTACCGAACGCTTCCCCTACCCATCGAAATACTCCGCCTTGTTTATCTTGAAACATGGCTGCCAGTTCTGCCGCGACCAATGCCGTCGGGATTAAAAATACGATTGCTGCAAACAGATAATAGAATGCCGAGCTTAATCCATATTCTGCTTCTGCCGGAAGTCCCCGTAGTGATACTACAGCCGTGACGTTCATGATCGCTAAAGTGAAGACTCCGAGTTTTACTGTTTTTCCAATATTTGCCATAATTTATGTATTAAAGAAATTATTTGTATATCTGCTTTTGGTATAACAAATTCTTGTACTGTTGGTTTAGAGGCAGTCTAAATTTTCCGACAAAGAAATATTATCAGTTCTTTTTTGCATTTTTTCTCTGGTTTCACTCGTTTGATAGCCCGCTATCTTCCTCGTAAAAACAACAAAGCTTCTTCGAAAGAAGCTCTCAAATCTGGCCCGAGTAAAATTTAGACAAGCTACTGAGTCGGATAAAACTACTTTGGTTAAACAAACTTGCAGGAAGGGTTGTTTTTAGGGAAAACAATATTGAATATTATTATATTAAAAAATAAATATGAAGTCTGCATTATCTGATTTTGTTTATGAGAAGAAGGGAATATACGGCATTTTGCATGTCATTATCTTGTTACTGTCTCTATTTTTGATCATAAGTATCTCTATTGATACGTTCAAGAATCTGCCTTTTCTGACACAGGGGAGTTATTTGAAAATTCAGTTATGGATATGTACTTTTTTTATATTCGATTTTATCTTGGAATTTTTCCTTTCACATCGGAAGCTTCATTATTTATGTACTCATTTTGTATTTTTGATTATTTCGATCCCGTATATTAATATATTTGATTATTATCATGTAGCATTTTCTCCGGAAATCCGTTATTTTTTACGTTTTATACCTTTGATACGGGGAGGCTATGCCTTGGCGATAGTCGTGGGCTGGTTATCCTATAATAAAGCTTCGAGCCTGTTTACTTCATATCTGACGATGTTGTTGGCTACCGTATATTTTTCGAGTCTTATATTTTTCGTATTGGAACATAAGGTGAATCCTCTTGTTCCCGATTATGGTGAAGCCTTGTGGTGGGCTTTTATGGATGTGACGACGGTGGGTTCGAATATTTATGCCGTAACAGTTACAGGAAAAGTGCTTTCGGTGCTGTTGGCCGCGTTGGGAATGATGATGTTCCCTATATTTACGGTATATGTGACGAGTTTGGTACAGAAGGCGAATTTGGATAAAAAAGAATATCTTCAACAAACAAGTGACAATTCTGTATCTGCAGGGAGGTCTACTCAGACCCAAACAGAAACAAACCCGTAAACAGGAATTTCTGTTTACAGGTTTGTTTCGGAATGTTTTTTACGCCTATTCGACTATTGTAACTTGGTCTCCACTGAATACCGATAGCCCTAATTTATTCATAATATGTTTAATTGCTAATTGGGCTTTTACCGAATTTCCGGCATTGTCGATGGGTGGTGCAAAAGCTGCAATCCCGAATAATCCGGGAAGTGTGCCCATTACACCGCCTCCGACTCCTGTTTTTGCAGGAATGCCGGAAGTATAAAGCCAGTCGCCTGTATGTTCATAGAACCCTACGGTAGCGATAAGTGAAGTTATTTTGGGAGAGAGTGCCGTGTCGAATATCTGTTTCCGGGTAACCGGATTTGTTCCGTTATTGGCGATCGTAGCCCCGCATATCGATAATTGGGTTGCCGTGATTCCTAATGAACATTGCCGGGTATAAAGGTCGAGAGACATTGTCGGATCGTCATAGATGCGGTTATAATTTTTAAGTAGCCATGTTATAGACCGGTTGTTGAAATTTGTCTCCGATTCCGATTTGTATAACTCATCGATCAATTGAGGGGCACTTCCACATAAATCGGTAATGTTATCGACGATTGCTTTCCATTTGTTTTCGGGATCAGCTATCGGTTTTACCATACTGCATGCAGCGATTGCTCCTGCGTTGACCAAAGGTGTGGAGGGATGATCATTTTCCAATAAGATGGCGAATATCGAATTAAATGGTAATCCGGTGGCGTCTGCTCCGATTTTTTCGAGGAGTTGTTGAGCTCCGTATTGCCGGAGAACTAAAATGGCTGTGTGAACTTTAGAGACCGATTCTATTCCGAACTTATATTCCGTGTCTCCTAATTGAATGGTCTGTCCATTGAGCAGGCATATACTGATCCCGAACAGATTTTTATTTATATTGGCCAAGTAAGGGATATAATCGGCGTTTTTCCCGTCGGTATTTGTTTTATACAGGTCAAAAGCCTCTTGAGCCGCATCTTTGATTTGGGAAATGGAAATTTTCTTTTGCATACCTTTTCTGTAATTAAAAAAACGGGAGTTGTTTTTTTATCCGGGAATGTTATTATCCCGTTTGAGAGCCTATCTAAATTTTACCGATAATATTTTTTGCCGGAAAATTTAGGCAGGCTCTTAGAACAGCTCCCGAGAGTTCTTATATTTATTATTTCTTTTTCCGGCCTGAGCCTGTATGAGTGAATACAGAGCCTTTGATCTCGATATTTTTTTCTTGCGCAATGCGGGTCGGAGTCGGGTATTCAAGTTTTTCGAGCTCGGCAATTGCACTGTTAATGTCATTTAGCAACATGTCTGCCATATCACGGCTGAATCCTTGACGTACAACAATACGCATTACGATGTAATTTTGAATGTTTTCGGGAAGAGTATATGCCGGAACCATCCATCCGCCTTGTTTCAGTTTATCTTGTAAATCATAGAGAGTCCATTTTGCTGTTTTTGCATATTCCGGTTTCATGTACCAGATGAACAGCGGATTGACTACTTCAGGGCTATAATTAACAAACGGTTTCATCTGTCCGATTTGCTGGTGCAAGTATTTGGCAATTTCCATGCCGTTTTGTTGAATAGCCTTATATCCTTCAAATCCGAGTCGGATAAATTGATAATATTGACCTAATATTTGTGCTGCCGGACGGGAGAAGTTCAGACCTACTTGAGTAATATTCGCTCCCAAATAGTTGACGCTGAAAGACATTTCTTCCGGCAAATATTTGGCGTCTTTCCAGACAACCCAGCCGAGTCCCGGATATACCAATCCGAATTTATGTCCTGATGTACTGATTGACAATACCCATTTTAACCGGAAATCCCATTTTAATTCAGGCTGTAGGAATGGTAGAATAAAACCTCCGCTGGCTGCGTCTACATGAATAGGGATGTCGAATCCTGTTTTGGCATTATATGCGTCGAGAGCCTTGTCGAGAGCTTCGACGTCATCGTTCAATCCTGTCCAAGTAACCCCCTCGATAGGGACGATGCAAATTGTGTTTTCGTCACACATTTTCAGTGCAGCTTCGGGGTCTAACGTCGTCTTTTCGAGAGTCAGAGGAACTTGTCTCATCTCGATTTGCCATAATTGGGCGAATTTTTCCCACACGACTTGAAATCCGGAAGAAATTACGAAATTCGGTTTGTCTGTCGGTTTACCTTGTGCCTGCCTTTTTTTACGCCATCGTAGCCAGGCTGCCACTCCGCCTAACATACACGCTTCGGAAGAACCGATAGCTAAAGCTCCGCTCTTCCATTTTGCCTGTTCGGGAGTGTTCCATAAATTGGCTATAATATTGATGCATTTCGCATTCATTACGGCTATGCGGGGATACTCCGTCTCATCGATATAATTGATGTCGATAGCTTCGTTCATCAATTTGGTGGCATAATCATCCATGTAAGTCGTTACGAATGTTGCCAGATTTAACCGGGGTTGCGTCTGCGCAAATGTTTCATCTTTTACCATCTGGTATGCGATCTGCGGTGTGGTAGGACCATCGGGAATTTTATCGACAGGGGAGGGTTGCAACATCTCGTTTGATCCGAAAATAGCGGTTTTGGCATCTCCGTTTCTGAAATTTTGATCTTTCATCATTGAATTGTTTTTATAGGGTTCAACATAAATTGCCGATATGATACTTATTCATATCATAGTCAAAACACTTGTGATTGCGTAATGTTTCCCGGTTTTGAATATTGCTACACTATTTGGGGTTTATTAAAAAACAGATTTCTGAGAACCTTTCTGAATCTTTAAACGAGAAAATGTTATCCGGCCATTTTTGTGTTTTCTTCCGGTCCATAACGATGTTGGAGTTTCCTCCTGGGAGAGGCAGGGGGGGGTTCAAACTTTGTCCGGGCAAAATTCAGCCAGACTCTCTAAACATTCGAAGTTTTTGTTTGTTTTTTATTGTTGAATAAAAACTGAATATGGAAATAAAAACCGGAGAGGGAACTATACCTCTCGTTACCCTGATCGGCATCTGGTCTATTTCGGCCTTGAATGCATTACCCGGATTGGCAGTTTCTCCTATCTTGGGTCAACTGTCACAGATTTTTCCTCATGCTACGGAGCTGGATATTCAAATGCTGACTTCGTTACCCTCTTTATTGATAATTCCGTTCATACTTCTTTCGGGAACATTGACCGAACGGGTGAATAACATACGGCTGTTGCAAATAGGATTAGGAATATTTGCAGCCAGCGGGGTGTTATATTTGCTTTCGGATCGAATGTGGCAGCTGATTGCCGTAAGTGCCTTGCTGGGAGCTGGATCGGGATTGATCGTGCCGTTATCTACCGGATTCATTACTCGTTTTTTTAAAGGTTCTTACCGGGTAAAGCAGTTCGGATTGAGTTCGGCTATTACGAATATCACTTTAGTAATCGCAACTGTTATAACCGGTTATTTGGCAGAGGTTGACTGGCATTTGCCCTTTATCGTGTATTTATTACCGATTATTTCGATATTTCTCTCATCTTATTTAAGAGAAGCTTCGGGGACGACAAAAAAAATATCCGAAAGTAATCGAACATCTGCCATCGTTGCAGGAAAACAGTCAGATACGGGAGATTTTATAAATAGAAAAAGACTCGTACAGTTAATGGCTTTTTATGGACTTTGTACTTATCTGGTCATTATTGTTAGCTTTAATTTACCGTTTTTGATGGAAGAGTATCATTTTTCGAGCGGTAATTCGGGCATAATGATTTCACTTTTCTTTTTGGCAATTATGACACCAGGTTTATTCTTGAACCAAATTATCGGATGGTGGAAGCAAAGAACGGAATTTTATAGTTTGTTATGTATCGCTATAGGTTTGGGTCTTATTATACTTTCCCGGTCGGAATGGTGGATCGGATCGGGGTGTCTTTTTGCCGGTTTCGGTTATGGAGTGATACAGCCTGTTGTATATGATAAGACGACAAGAACCGCATCTTCTCGAAAGGTGACTTTGGCATTGGCGTTTGTAATGGCGATGAATTATCTGGCGATTTTGCTATGTCCTTTTATTATTGATTGGGCTGGTTTTATTTTTCGAGTACATACTCAGCAATTTGCATTTATTTTTAATCTGGTTGTAACTGTCTTGGCTGCCGGATGGGCATATTGGAAGCGGAATTCGTTTGTGTTTAGCGAAAATACGGAAGAATAGGAATATCGGTTATTTGCACTATAAATTTGGAATGAGTCGTGAAAAATAAAATTGTTGAAGCAAATATCTGTATGGTTATATCTAAAGGGTTTAGCGGATTGAATATGAATGCGTTGAAATATTTACTCCCTTTTTGGATAAGCCCGTTTACAGGTGTTGCGTTGCGTTGTGTATTTGCTGCCGTTGCGTTCTGGATTATAAGTTTTTTTGTACCGTCGGAACATTCTACGGGAAAACAAAAAGTTCAGATTTTTTTATTGGGAGCCTCGGGGGTGTATGGATATATGTGTTTGTATTTGGTCGGGTTGAGTAAGACGACACCGGTATCGAGTTCTATTTTTTCGACTTTGCAGCCGGTCTGGGTATTCTTAATTGCTGTTTTATTTTATCAGGAAAAAGTAACGTGGATGAAAGTAGTGGGAATCCTTATCGGTTTGGGAGGTGCATTACTCTGTATCTCTACGCAACAGAGCGATGATTTGGCATCGGATGCTTTGACCGGAAATCTTTTGTGTCTGGGTAGTTCTGTAATGTATGCCGTGTATCTGGTCATCAGTAATCGAATATTGAAATCGGTAGGGATGTTTACTTTATTGAAATATGTATTTACAGGAGCTGCTTTTTCAAGTCTTATCATGGTCTGTTTTATAAAATTTGATGCACCGGTTTTAACGCTTCCGATACATTGGTTACCGCTTTGTGTTTTATTATTTGTTCTTATTTTTCCGACGGTAATCAGCTATTTGCTGATACCGGTAGGATTGAAATATCTGAATACGACCATTGTTGCCATATACGGTTATTTAATTTTGATAGTAGCGACTATTGTTTCTTTATCTATCGGGCAAGATCGGTTTAGTTGGACTCAACTTTCTGCTATGCTTTTGATTTGCATTGGAGTATATTTGGTGGAGATTGCCGAACGAAAGACTCCTGTTACTGAGAAATAAAAAAGAATTCTTATCGGAGCTGAAGCTTCCTTGAGAACATATCTTATAAAAATATCTGTGCAAAGTTTTAGAAAAATCCACAAGAATAATTTGTTCTCTTCTGGGGAGTGGAACACTGATAACTATAGATCGGAAGAAAACATAAAAATATCCGGATAGTATTTTTATTGGAGAATTTAGGCTGCCTATAAGTATTAGACAGAGAAAAACATTATCTTTATCGATGATAAATAAGATAATGATTTGTTGAAATATGGGTAGATATATATGGCTTATTGTTGTTATTGGGTTAGGTGCTATTGTACCGGTTTGGGGACAAAATTTGAAATTTGACTCGGCAGGGCATTTTAAAATTGTACAGTTTACAGATGTCCATTATGTCCCGAATAATCCGAAATCGAAAGCTGCCATTCATCTGATCGAAAAGGTTTTGGATTTAGAAAATCCTGATTTGGTCGTGTTGACCGGGGATATAGTAACTGGACGTCCTGCTCGGATAGGTTGGGACAGTGTGCTCGATCCGATATTACGGCGGAATATTCCTTTTATTGTGACATTGGGAAATCATGATGATGAGCAGGATCTGTCCCGTAGACAGGTAGCTGAGCTGGTTACTTCATATCCTTTAAATTTGAATACGGTGCGTGTAGATAGCGTGACCGGATATTTGAATGGAGTGTTTCCCGTATTGGGTCATTTATCGGATAAACCGGCTTTATTGCTTTACGGGCTGGATTCTAATAGTTATTCCTCTATCCAAGCTATAAAGGGGTATGCTTGGTTCACTCCCGATCAAATAGAATGTTATAATTTATGGAGTCGTTATTATACCGGACTGAATGGGGGAAAACCTATTCCTGCATTGGCATTCTTTCATATCCCTCTTCCGGAGTATCGTGTTGCTTATAATATTCGAGAAAACAGGCAATCCGGAAAACGTAGAGAAAAGGAATGTGCACCAGAACTAAATACGGGAATGTATGCGGCAATGCTGTTGAATGGAGATGTGATGGGGATGTTTACCGGACATGATCATGGAAATGATTATATAGCATTATATAACGGTATAGCTTTGGCTTATGGACGTTTTTCCGGTGGAAAGACGACTTATACGAAAACTTCTAATGGTGCAAGAGTTATTGAGATTCGAGAAGGTGTGCGGGGGTTTTCTTCTTATATCCGGTTATCGAATGGAAAGATTGTCGATGTGTACGATTATAAACAGAATTGATTTTAAAAGAACATATATCCGGATTTTATGAATCTCTTTACGGCTTATTTTCTTGTTCCTTTACGTCACGTAAGTCGCCATGCTCTTTATCGGAATTGAAAACTCCCTTAAAGAGAGTTCTCAAAAAATCCGTGTAAAAATTAGACAGGTTTTTTAAACAGCTTCTTATTTTGTTACGTTAATTCTCCTTGTAGATTTGCAGTGATTATAAATAACAAACATATTTATTAAATTAAAGCATTCGTTTTATGAAAAAACTATTATTGTCATCACTCATTATTGTGAACTGTATTTTTGCTTCTTATGGTCAAATGGAGAAGAACGATACTATAAAAAGTAACCAGTTTCTCTATTGTGAAATTGTTGGTGAAAGTAACTTGTTGCAAACAAAGGTAAGAGTTGCCGTTGATTTCGGACAAGAAATAAATTATTGGACTCAGTATAGAGATAAATTTCTTGTAGATGAAAATGGGAAGAGGATAAAGTTCAATTCTATGATCGACGCTTTGAATTATATGGCTAAATTGGGATGGAAGTTTGAACAAGCGTATGTCGTTTCTACACAGAATCAACTTGTTTATCATTATCTTTTAAGTAAAAAAGGAACTCTTTCTGATGTAAAGAATGGATTGACTGTCAAGAGAGATCTGGAAGATTGAAAGGGTAAATACTCTGATAAATGAGCAATAACGGAAATTTTGTTACTTGGGTATTTTCTATTTCCCTTGTAGAAGATACCTAAATATAGAATACTCTCTCCCGTATTTCTCCTGGCATAAAATAGCGATATGGCCACAACTTATTGATTATTAATAAGTTGTGGCCATGTGTGTCGGGGTGAGAAGATTTTAACGTCACTTTTCTGTTTTTGCTAACTTGTTTATAATTAATAATTTATTTTCTTCTTTTAGGGGATATTTTTATGCTTTTTACTGCCAAGGGCTCTGCCGTCACAAATTAAAGAGAATCCTCTTCTATATAGTTTAAAAATTCGAAAGAATTGAATATTTTAGGAGAATCAGAAGGTTCATAAAAATCAAATTTTATATTATAGTAAATACTATCTTTAATAATACTATAATGTTCTTCCATCAGTTTTTTAAAACATTCGATATTTGTTTTTTTCTCAAATTCGCTCAATGACTTCAATTCATCTAAATCTACCAGTTGCCACCAATAGTTTTCTAATGAATCAAATTTTTTAAATCTATAATTCGGGTTTTCATGACAATTGCACTTTATAATTTCCTTTACGAGTTCATCCCCATTTGTATAAATAACCATGGACATTTCAAATTTCAAGTGATTGAAATTTATGTAGCCATATAATACATTTTGAATTTTGTGAAATGAAAAACTTTTATAATTCAATTTCTTTTTGGAGGTTGTCCCTTCATTAAATATTATATACCATAAATTATTGGGTGTAAATGAATGTTCTACATTCAAATCAAAAATATCTTTAGTAGTTTGTTTTACACCATTTAAAAAAATATCTCCGTAAATTTTCATATTATTAGATTTTGTTTTTCATTAAAATTTGGATTGTTCGTTCTTTTTCTTCAATTATATTTTGTTTCTCTCGTAATAACTGTTTGAGGTGCTCGATTTCTTTATCTTTATTGGATAACTCACCAACAATTGCGTTTCCATAAACAGATGCGGCACTGCCATTTCCATTAGTAACAGAATGATATATGTCTCTGACCTCTGTAAATAAAGCTCCAATAGGCATATTGAAATAGTTACATATTGTTTCAAGTGTGGAGATTTTGGTATCTTTCCCTGCACATATATTTTTAATTGTTCCAACTGAAATCCCTAATTCTTTTGCTGCTTTTTCTTGACTCCCTATAGAGTCTATTAACTTGCATATTTTTAATTTGTTATACATATTTGTTGTTTATAATAATTTTAAATTAGCTATTACAATAGCTATAAACGGACAAAATAATTGCTAACAATAAATATTATAGTAACTTTGCAGTATAAATCTAATAATAATAATTTAATATTTAACATGAATATGAAAAAAAAATCAAACTCAAAGCAAGATGGAAACGCTTTACGGCATTATTTACGGAGTCTGCCGGTATGTGAATCTTCTCAAATGGCAAAAAGGCTGGCTGATGAATGTAAAGTACCTATTTACACTTTCAATAATTGGAGGAGCGGGTTGGTCCGTATACCTGAGTTGGCTAAAGATAAGATAGAAGAAATAGCGGGTCGTAAAATATTTAATCAAGAATAATCATGAATACAATTGCAAAACATTTTGTCAATTATGAAAATAACAGTAGAAAATACGAGTAAAATAGTTACTCTAAATGGAGTACCGGCACGAATATGGGAAGGATTTACCGAATCAGGGATCGAATGTCATTGCTATATTACCCGGATTGCCATTGATAAAGATGAGCCACGATCCGAAGAGTTCGAGAGGGAATTAAGCGAACAAAAAGCTCCATCGACAGAAATAGAAGCTATACCGATTCGTATGATATTGTAGTGTCCTGTTACAGTTTTCAGAGTTAAATTACTTTCGACATGAAAAAATATATCCATATCCCATCCAAGCAAAAAATGCCTAAAATATCATATAGACATAGTCCGATCATGCAAGATACACCAAACCGATTTGAACTTAAAGATTTGTTTAAAACGGGAAAAGTTGATGTATCGAAATTAGCCTTTTGCGTTAATGTTTGCTATAATCTTGCCGATTTGATGGAAACCCTTGTTCTTGAGGCCGAATCAGAACTAAAAAAAGTAGGTTCGGATCTTGAATTGGAAATGCGCCATCCGATCGATCGTATGAAGATACACACCCGAGAGATGGTCAGGTTTGTTGATACCAGAACTTCCGAAAGATTTGCCGAGAGTTATGGTGAGACTTCAGATAAGCTTAAAGAGTTAATTATTGACTTTTATAAAAAACTACTTTAGAATGAGTGTTTTTGTAGATAAAGATCAAAGTGGACGAATCTCGCTTATGGAAATGTCTTATGGGGAAGCTGAAGTGTTATTACAGGCTTTGCGTTTCTATTTTGAAAGTAGATGGTTGCACACCAAATCTCCGGAAGAGCGGGAGATAAAGAGACTTATAAAAAATATAGAGGACATATTGCCCTCTATATTTTAAACCAAAAACTTTGTTTATGGAAACAAATGTCGGTGACAAAGATAAAAAAATTAACTGACCGATAACAAATAAGAATCAAATTATGGAAACAAAAACAATTGCAAAAGTAAATAACGTGGATATTGTATCTACAAATGACGAACAGATGGTAGCGATCAAACCTATATGCGAAGCGTTGGGAATTGACTACAAGGTGCAATGGCAAAAAATTAAAGATGATGAAGACCTCTCAGCAACTATGGTCCTTAACACCACAGTTGCAGCTGATGGAAAAGAACGTGAGATGAGCTGTTTACCTGTCCGCTATATCTTCGGATGGTTATTCACTATCAATCCCGCAAATGTAAAGCCTGAAGCAAAAGAGGCTGTCCGTAATTACCGGAAAATGTGTTATGATGTATTATATGAACATTTTTTCGGCTCACAACAAAAACAGCTTGAGCAAAACCAGATTGAAATAAACCTGTTGGAGAATATCGCCAAGCTCGACCAGCAAAAAGCGGCTATCAATTGTGAACTGTCCGAAATAAAAAGAAAGTTAAACCAACTCCGAGAGGAATGGTTGAAAAATGAACCTTCACTTTTCTAATATTTAAAATTTCCCGTCATAATGATACAAGTTTCCGATTTTATTGCTATGTTTGCGGTGTTCAAGACCAAGAACACAAAACAGAACATATCTATTGGCAGCATTTTTTATGTTGTTCAAGAAGCTTGTATTCTACAAAAATACAGGGCTGTTCAAATTCCTGCTGCTGTCATAGATATATGCCAGTGTTCTTGGTCGAACTTGGAAGGCGAACAGCCTTTCCTACATTTATACTTAAATTTTTCATTAGCAATGACCAAGAACAATGAAAATGCAAGTATGGTGAACAACAGTACCCGTACGGCAACGTCGGCACACGAAACGTGCACATCACTCACCTCATTCCAGACATTAGAAACCCTTATTCCCCAGTTGCACGAAGCCCGCATACGGTTCAGAAAGAACCGGGTGACGGGAGTGTTCAACATCACCGGGCGTTACACCACCATGAGCGCGCCTACCATAGAACAGCTTATCGATAATGTTCTCGAAAAACAACGGGAGTACAGAGACTACATATCTGAAAGCAGAAAACGAAAAGCCACTCAAGCACCATGTATATAAGCGAAGATGATAAGAAAAAAATTTTAGACCGTACTTCTGATAAACTGGCCGAAGTGATCGGTCAGTTTACCACTTTGAGTAAGCACGGTACGGGGCAAGACCTTTTCGGGACTTGTCCCATTTGCGGGTCGGACAAGTTCGGGATCAATGAAAACAAACGGGTATTCCGTTGCCACAAATGCCAGCAAATCTCCGGAAAAACACCTATCGATTACCTGATGAAAGGGAAGAATTATTCGTTCCCCGATGCCCTGAAATGGCTGGCCGATTACTTTAATATCCTGCTTTCCGAACCACCTAAAAGAGAACCAAAGAAAAAGCTGAAGGACAAAATCTCCAGAGGGAAAAAGAAAGACGGATCGGCTCGGCAAAGCTACTGTGCCCGGATGCTTCAGGAGTCAGGACTGACGTTTGAGGATGTTACGGCCAAAGTATTTCATCAAGACAAGAATAAGACCATTGCTCTGTCTCCGACCTTCTTTGCCGGTACGGTCGACAGTCACGGTAATATCGACCGCACCGGAGATGATGCTGTCATTGCCTATTATGACCTGGAGGGGCTACCCATTACCTACGAACAGAAAGATGCCAAAGGCCGGTTAACGGGAAAGACTAAAGAATATTTCCGCATCCGTTGGCAATTTCCCGACGAGCATCTGGATAAAGAGGGCAAGCCGTTTAAATATAAATCCCCATACGGAGCGGCGACATACGTTTATATTCCTGAACGTATCCGGGAGAGATATCGTAAAGCCGAGCCCATTCCCCGGTTGTTTATCCAAGAAGGAGAGAAAAAAGCCGAAAAAGCCTGCAAACACGGTATTATGAGCGTCGCCATTTCGGGTATCGGCAATATTGCCACCAACAAACGTCTGCCGGAAGATATTATCAAAATCATATCCGTCTGTAAGGTGCAGGAAGTAGTTTTCCTTTTAGACAGCGATTGGCAGGATATCTCGGCCAACATCAAAATAAATGACCGGGTCGACAAACGTCCACGAAATTTCTTTTACGCCGTCAAGAACTTCCGGGAGTATTTCCGTTCACTGAAAAACCGGGAACTTTACGTCGAAATTTATTTCGGCCATGTCCGGAAGAATCCGGCACAGGACAAAGGTATCGATGACCTTTTGGCCAACACTTTGTCGGGTAAGGAAAACGAACTGCTCGAAGACATCGATTACTGCATGAATGAGAAAGACTTGGCCGGTAAATATGTACAGTTTCATAAGATAACAACCTGCACCGACTACAAGCTGGAGGAACTCTGGTGTCTGCATTCACCGAACGAGTTCGCCAGGCTTCATAAAGATATTCTTAAAGACCTGCCCGAGTTCCTGATCGGGCGTAACCGGTGGCGATTCAACGATAAAGGGGAGTTGGAAAGCGCACAACCCATCGAAAGCGATGAGAAGTATTGGGACGAAATCGAAAAACGGGACAGGGACGGCAATACCCGCATCACATACGAATTTAAATATAAGCGTTCCCGTATCTTTCTCCACAATCGGGGATTCGGACGGTATCAACGGTTGGATAATACCTTTGACTGGATACATCTCGACCCGCCTACCGTTACCACCGTACAGCCTTGGGAGATACGCGACTATCTGGAAGAGTTTACCGAAATGAATGCTCCGGAAGATGTCCTGGAAATGATCATCAAGGGCGGACCTCAATACCTCGGCCCGGACAAACTTTCCGGATTGCCCTTTATCGTCCCGAATTTCACTAAACCCGAACGGGATAAGCAGATGTTCTATTTTTCCAACATTTGTTGGGAAATTGTTCAGGATGGCGTCAAAGAGCTGCATTACTCCAACATATCGAACCATATCTGGAAAGACGAGCGCAACGAATCGTCCGTAACGCTGCTCAAGTCCCCTCTTATACAGGTCTCGCAAGACGCGGAGGGCAAATGGTCTTATATCATTTCTCCGGAAGGGCAACGGTGCAACTTTTTACAATTTCTGGTCAATACCTCCAATTTTACCTGGCGCAAAAAGAGGATGATCGATGAAGGGAACTGCAATATAACGCTGGACACGGACGAAGAGTATGAGAATATCGTCCATTTGGTCTCTAAACTTTGTGCTATCGGTTACATGCTGATGGACTGTAAGGATAAAGCCAATGCCCGGGCGGTGGTGGCGATGGACGGTAAACAGAGCGAAGTCGGGGCCAGTAACGGACGTTCAGGGAAATCCTTGGTAGGAGAGGCGTTCAAGCATGTCCGCAAATCGGTGGTGATCAATGGAAAGAACTCAGAGTTGGCGAAAGACAATTTCCTTTGGGACGAAGTGACGGAAAAGACGAAGGTCGTCTTTATCGATGACGTACGGGCAGGATTCGATTTGGAATTTCTTTTTGCCAATATCACCGGAGACTGGACAGTAAACTATAAAGGTGGACGCCGTTGCACTTTTCCTTTCTCGCAATCGCCCAAGATATACATCACCACCAACCACGCCCTCAAGGGCGACGGCTCTTCTTTCCGTGCCCGGCAATGGATTATCGCCTTTTCAGATTATTACAACGATAACTTCTCACCTCTCGATGATTTCGGTCAGCTTTTCTTTGACGAGTGGGATTTCGAGCAGTGGAATCTCTTCTGGAACTTGCTTGCTACATGCGTACAATTGTATCTGAAACACGGATATGTCGCCTCTCCGGGTGAACGCATTGAGATCCGCAAGCTCCGGCAGGAGATGACCGAGGAATTCCTGTCATGGGCGGAAGAGTATTTTTCCGATCCGGCGAAGCGGAACGTCCAGCTCGTCCGCAAGGAACTGTACGACGCTTTTCTGACCTATGTCCCGGAGCAGCGCAAATATTGCTCTCCTACCGCTTTCAAACGCCGTATTATCAAATATTGTGAATATAAAGGTTATCTGTTCAACCCGCAGAAGTATGACCGCATCACCGGACTGCCGATCTATCTCGATAAGGACGGCAATCCGGTAATCGATGACAAATCTTCCGGAGTCGAGTATTTCACCATCGGGGACGATAATTTCGTATCTGATGCTGCAACAAACAATGAGTTAACCGATTTTATAGAAGGTAACGAAGAATTATTATAAAAATGGAGTCTGATAATCGTATATATCGCCTTACTGACAAAAAGGAAATAGATGCTTTTGTGGAACAATATGGCTCGAAATTTCTTCAATTTAAAGCAGATGTATATACAAGACTTAAGGGACTACCTTCCGGTACATTTTTTAAACCCGTATGGATTGATATTTTTACCTTGGTAAAAAAAGAACATTTGTTATCAGCATTTATTAAATGTGCGTGTTTATTCATGCTTGAGAATAATACTATTAAAGAGTTTTGGGAGTTTGATGATCATTATCTGCATATAAGACATATCAAGGAAGATCCGGAAAAAGAAATAAATTACAGCGCAATACAAAGATGGTATGGAAAAAAGTAATAAAATCATGGTAGTAATAAGCCCTGACCCGGTTGTCCGCGACCGTATGTTGAAGCGGCTGATAGTCCGTCTCGGCTTTGCCATCACTCCGACCGATGCCGGCAAGCTCATAAAGCGGTCGGTACACGATACCGACCTGTCGAACGCTTATTTCGTCATCGCCGACTTGTACAACTTCAGGGCAAGCCCTATTACCACACAGCGATTGTATGAACTCGCAGCCCGTGGCATTGCCGTTGTCGTCGGAGTTAAAAAGTTACCGCCGGAATTCGAGTTTATTTGTACCGCATTTTATCCGGAATAGATGTTTTATCTTATATTTATTTGTGATATATTTTAATTGGATATATGGTAGTAAAAGCATTAATAAGCTGGAGCGGTAATAATTATTGTGTTACCAATGGTCCTGAAGTAGAAGGATGTATCATCGTAACCGACAAGTCATTGGATAATGCTAAAAAGTCGTTTGCGGAAGCTTTGAAATTTCATGTAGAAGGCATGCTTGCCGATGGAGATGATGTGCCCTTATGGTTGCAGAATGGAGAATATGAAATAGAATATTCTCTTTAATATAGAGAGCCGGTGGTTCTGCCGGCTCTCTGTTGTCAAATAAAACAAACTATCAGTAAGAAATACTGAGTGAACCAATTTTATCAGAAATATCTTTTAACGCATTATTTAAAATGGCTAATTCGCTTTCAGTAAATCTGCAAGGTTTGCCATTTACTATATTGCCGTTTATGCGTTGATATATCCATGATCTTGTTTTGCCAAAATATTTCTTGGCTAAATAGGAAAGAGAAATAATTTCCGATATTTCCTGTAATTGTAATTTTATTACGTTCTCTCCTAATTGATCGATTTCAATTTGAGTCTCATATATAAGTTCATCCATAAATCTTTCAATTTCCTTTTTATCTTCAGGAGACGTGTAAGTAGAAGATATTTTTTTTGCGAGTTCCTCAAACTTGGGAGAGTCTGTCCCGAATAAGGATTTTAGTTCTATTAATTCTTCGTGTAAGGTCATATTTAATTGTTTTTTATTTTCCCACCAATTTTTATATTGGTGGGAAAATTTGTTTTACTTTTTGTTCTCTAACTCGTTTAAAATCTTGTTTATTAAATCTATTCTATCAAGTAATTTGTCAATCTCTTTTTCTTTTTTGATTCCTGTTGTTTCTTGTAGAAAGATCAACTGCTTGATTTTTAACTTTGCTTCTCCTCTCTGGAGAATTAATTTTTTTTTGATTTCAGTATTCATTGCTGTATGTTTTATTTTGACACTACAAATATAATAATCTTTAGGTTATTAATCAATATAAAGGATAATAATCTTTGGATTATTATATTTTTTTTGCATTTCCCCTCGCACCCCTTAACCTATAAACAGTCGCTTTCGGACAACAGTGCAACGCAAAAAACGGGTGACATACAATATATATTCTTTATTCTTATATTTTTTACTTTTTGAAAAGTACCCCTTCAAAAAATGAGAAAAAAAATCGTGCTTTCGTGCGGAACGAAAAATATTCTCAATAAATATTTGATAATCAAAATATTATGCAAGCACGATTTTAGCACAGAATTAGCACGAATTGCACAAAACAAATCGTGCACGATTTTTTGTGCTCCGCACGAAATCTAAAAACGGTTTTGTGCTAAAATCGTGCTGATTTAATCGTTTGATTTTTAGTTATTTGTGTTCTTGAATTGTACCGAAAAAGATTTTGCACGATTTTTTTCCTATGTTTTCTCAAGGGGTAGTTTGGGACACATTTTCTCTTTTTAGCTGTCGATATTTGTCTTTTTGGATAATGTTTTGTATCTTTATATTTGATATTCAGTAATTTAACTATGATAAAAACCAGAATAGAAATTACACCTTATTTGGCCGAGTACCTTACTTGCAAGTTTTATGATTCCGAATCCGATGCCGTTCGAATTCCGGACACGAAAGATCTGTACCATACCATTTGGGATTTAATGTCGAAGCGACCGGATAACGCGGTCGATACCGGAAACCTGACGTTAGTGCTTCCGGACAGGCGGACGGGCAAAGATCCTGAATACTATAATTATTTGGGAGAACGGTCGGCACGTATTATCGACAAGCGGGTCAGGGTGATGTTCTATGCCGAGTTGCATGATTGTTTGGATGAGAACAAGCATCGGTACAATATCGAGTATATCGATACGGTACATCATTTTATGTGCAAATACAATATCACATCTATCAGTGAAGACGGCTTGCTGAAAAATTACTACCGCTGGAGAGACAATGAGCGGAAGAAGAAAGCCAAGCGAGATTATAAAAAGAGGTTAAATACACCTTGATTTATCTCCGACATAACGTATTATTTTGTCCGTTTTTTGCGGAAAAATAAACGGAATTTTAACGTAAAATAGAGAAGTGTTTAATTTACAATATATTACAATGAATGAAATTTGCAACATTTTACGAATTTATAAACTGTCTCAACTCAAGGCTGTGACAGAATCGGAGGTTATTCCCAAATCCGGAGAAAAACCGTTGACTGTTTATCCCGACCATTTAGATCTGGAACTGTCTCCGGATCAACAGGACGGCGGATTATTATATAAGATCGAGCAAACCATACCGGTTTCCAAGTTGCCGGAAGATGAAGCCGTGCTTTTCCCTATACCGACTCCCTCGATTATAGAGGGTGAGAATACGACCGGGGAAAAGGTCATTATCGGGACACCCGAATGCCCGGCATCGGTATATATCATTCCGCACCTTCAAAAAGACCAGCTTTCGGTTACCTGTTTGATGCAAAAATCCCCTTTTTAAAAGCCTTCTTGCCTTATTATAGTCCTTTAGAACCCTTGCTTATTACACGATATTCGTGGTAAATATACAAGGGATGAACGAAAATTCTTTATTACAGCTTCTTCTTTCACCTGCGCATAAACTCCTCTGTACCCAAGAAGAGTTTGTCGCCGCCATAATTTCATGTTTTCCCGTAGCTGCCCAAAAAAGTTTTGCAGACATTGTTTCCACTATCTCCAAAGGCTTTTACTCAGAACCTCTCACATACCGGGATTCTGTAAAGAAAGAACTGCAAGCGGTTTCCCGACAAAGCGAGATCTCCGTGACCGATGATTTCGGTTCGGATACTCTCGACCCGGACTCTTTGGCCTATCATCGCATCAAAGGGATGATACTTTCCGATACCCGTTATGGTTTCTCGACAAAACAATTTGCCGAAGATCTTCTGACGGCCGATGCCAATCCTCATATTTCCTGCCATTTTCTGCATATCACCTCGGGAGGCGGTGAAGCGTGGTATCTCGATCGTGTGTCCGAGATACTGCGCACTCTCGATAAGCCGGTCTATACACTGATCGAAAAAGTGTGCGCTTCGGCAGCTTATTATATCGGTTGCCACGGGGTGCAAGTAAAGGCAGTTACGCAAAATGACACTATCGGCAGTATAGGGACAATGGTATCGTTTTACGATATCCGCCCATATCTCGAATCTCTTGGACTGAAATACATTGAAGAATACGCCTCTAAGTCGAGACTGAAAAATAAAAAATTCAATGATTTGGTTGCAGGAAAACCAGAACAGTATATAAAAGAAGAGTTAGATCCGCTTCAAGTGCAGTTCGAGGCAGAAGTGCGCCGCTCCCGGTCTGCGTTGGCAGCATTAGACCCGGAACATCCTGTCTTTCTGGGAGAGTCTTTCGATGCTGTTCATTCCGTAGAAAACGGGCTGGTCGATGGTATCGTTACCATGCCTGAGGCCATGAATGAAGCCTACGGACTCGGGAGAGAGTGGAGCAGGAAAAATAAAATGAGACATCAAGCCTATTCATTCATTTAATACTTCACAAAATGTTTAAAAAGCAATTTCAACAGATTATCAACTCGCTGGGATTAATGCAAAAAGCAAAAGACCGGCAACTTACCAAAGAAGATTGGGAGAGCATATCCGATTCGTATAAAGAGACCTATGGTGTCGATTTTTACGAAGACATGCAGCAGGCGAAAGAGAAAGCCGGTGAAGCCGACCGACTTTCCAAAGAGCATGCTCAGGCTCTTGAGATCCTGAATGCCATGGAGGAGAACACCGGTTCGGACAAGGAATCCGGTGATTTGCTGGAAAAAATGAACAAGTTTGCTGCCGGCATGCAGAAAATATCCAAAGAAAATGCAGATTTGAAAGCCGTACTGGATGCCATGGCGTCTGCCGCAGCTCCTGACGTTCCCGTGGCTACTGTACAAAAAAGGCTGTCTGTTTTTGGTCCGGGAAGCACCGAAAAGCATCTGTTCGGTATCGAAAACCCTCTGTTCGACATGTCCAAACGCTGGAATAAAATATCTGCCAATCCGGCTTTTGCCCTGACCTCAGACCCGGATGAAGATACCGACGGCCCGGCATTCCAATCTGAGGTGCGTAATTTCGGTAAATCGATGGCTGCCCGATATCGGTATCTTAAAGAAAATAAGCTGCTCGACCCTAAGAAACTGAACGAAGGTTTCGGTTTCGATACGGCCGACCTCTCCAATGCCGGACTCGGCGACCAGTATGTCGTACTCCGTCAGGATGCCCTTATCGCACGTATTCTGACACTTGAGACCGTTTATCATATTTTCCCCCGCCGTTCGGGTATTCAGGACAGGGAACTGATGACGAACGCTTTCTTCAGCAAATTCTCTCAGGCATATCAGCCGGGCAAGGTGTGGAAAGGAGACGTCAAGCTCCAGCCGGAAATGGCGCATGTAGATGATGCGATGTTCAAAACACTGTTCGGGCCGATGAAAGAAATCGAACGTCAATATATCGGTTATCTGAACACCGATGGCTCCGATCCGATCAAATGGAGCATGATCGAATGGCAGCTTCTGAATATTTACACGGCTTTGGTCAATGAACAAAACGAGCGTCGGATTTTGGGCATTTATGTCAAACCCGAAGAAGGTAAGCCCGGCCATCATCTGAACGGATCTACCGGTTACGTATATACGCTTGTCCGTTATATCCATGAAAATAAACTATTGCCTCACTCCGATGACGCATATAACGCCTATACCAAGACGACCATGCTGGATGCCGTGCAGGAATTTGTCAGCGATGTGCGGGAGACGGTCGATAAAGGGCTGGATATCGAGAAGTTCGAGATACTTTTGAATAAAAACCATCGTTCATGGTGGCGTAAATGTATTCGTGCGCAACACGGTAAGGAGATGGATTTCAAGGGTGTCGATGGTCTTACCGATATTATTCCCGATACAACGATCAATATCCGCTGGGTTCCCAATATGGGACAGTTGAAGCTGATCTGTCTTCAGGAATCCGGAAACCAGCAATGTCTTGAGTTCGCTCCGGGTGAGATGTTATCGGTGAAGATAAAAGAAGATATGGAACAGGTAGTTTGCTGGTCGACCTGGAAAGAGGGTTTTTCCGCTTCTTACGTCGGACAGGCTTTCGATACTCCGACCAAACTGGTCGAGAACAACTATAAGCTGCAGCGGGTATTCATCAACAAACCGTGCGTCACCTTAGCCGACAAAGCTACATCGGCTGCGGCTAAAGACGGATTCTGGTTCGTTACTTCAGATAATACGGCGGTAACTGCATTGACCGATATTGCCGGTGCGGAAGAAGGAACGGCCTATATCATCGAGTGTGGCGGGACAGAAAATGCGACGACAATCGCCAAATCCGGGAAGTTCGATTCTATCACGGCGGCATGGACTCCTACTCAATCAGGAGATTATATCATGGTTACGCTCAACAGTTCCGATAAATTCGTCGAACTCGAACGACAGGTTGGAGGCGTCCGTACCATCAATAAAAGCCTGCAACCCAATATTCCGGGAGCACGATAACGTATGATTCAACAGAAGCGGGATTTATTTCCCGCTCCTTTTAATATTCACATTTTTAATTTTATGTTATGAAGACAAGACAATTGATTTATTCAAAAAAGAAAGCCGAACATGCCAGATTATCTATTCTGACAGAGTTTTTCTGTTCGATTATGGCATTGATCGCCATTGCAGCGGTAGCCTCCGTATTTTTAGAACCTGAAAGTGCTCAAGCTTCGGTCGGTATATTGACCGGAACATCTTTTGCCTCGATGGCCGTCATCGGAAATATTAAGGATGTTCCCGATATCGATGTCTCCGGATCTGCCATTGCTTATAAAGTTTATTTGGTCGAGTTATCCCAATTAGACGAGAACGCTCAGTTCCCGAAAGCCAACGCATCCCGTGAGGTGACCACCATTCCGTTGGCAGATGGTGAATATATGCACTATTTTGAAGCGCATGATATTCCCACATTCGGCAGTACCGGTGAAAAAGGTGATCTGACGATCGATCCGACCAACACGTTCATCATGATTATGGGAGGAAACCACGACCAGCTGCTCAATTTTATCGAGCAACATGTCGGAGGCAAGTTTATCATTATCTTCCAGGAATGCGAATCGCCCAACAAATATATTATCGGAAATCCGTGCAAGCCGATGATCCTTAAATCCTATGAACTGAAAAACGATAAAGACAGCCGTTCGGTTACTTTTACCTTTGAAAACAAAACCATCCAGCAGCCTAAAAAGTATGTAGGAGATATTGTTTCCAAGGCTCCGGCAACACATACCCAAGGGGCAACCGCATTAGCCGTTCAAGCAGGAGTCAATACTTATAAGATTCCGGGAGGCAGTTCTGCTACATACGCCATTGCGACCGTATCGGGCATAACAGCGTCCGATAAAGGCCGAGTGATCACTCTTGAAGGAACAGGCACGGAGAATGCCGCGACGATTGCCGACAATACCACCTTCATTTTGGAAGACGGTGCGACATGGACGGCTAACACCGGCTCTCGGATCTCTTTCCGGATATTGGATGCGACCACTTTGGTAGAGGTGCAGGGGACAAGAGTACAAACCGCTTAATGTTCGGCTTATGTACAGCTTTAAAGAAAAGAGCAGAATACTTAAAGAGTTACTGAACCCGGCATTCGGAGAATCGGATCTCTCTCTGCTTCGTCGCTTGTCTCCGGAAGATTCGTTGATCACTACGGCACAGGTTTCTCCATCCCGGAATGCAGAAGCCGTCTTGTTTAGGTTATTGGACTTGACGACACGGGAAGAGATCAGGCTGAACCGCCGGAATCTCGAGCAAAATTCCACTAAAGCGGAGAACGGCGGTGACTCTGTTGTCGAAGTAACGGAAACATCCGGAGAGCAACGGACATTCCCGAAAACCGGAGAAAAAAAAAGCTCCAGAAAGAGCAAGAGTACCCGAATATCCGGTGGAAAAGGCTCTGTGAAGACAAAAACGTCCAAATAGCGACACTCATTTATAACGACCGGGTAAATACTTACCGGGAAATGGCGGTTCTGGACACTGAACTCGAAAATAATCCTACCGATGCCAAGGTGGCGAGAATGGCCGAGCTCAGAATCCGGAACCTCCTTTGTTTTTCCGAACTGCAATCTTTCAATGATACCGGACAGTGGAGAAACAGACACCCGTTTGTCGTGCATCGGTCAGAAAGATGTAAGCTTGAGGAACTCAAGCGGCGAGATCCGGAAGGCTTTCTCCGGAAATATGCCAATTGCAGTTATAATATCAAGCGATACAACTCATTTTTGAAAAAAGACGACCGGAGTGACCGGCGGGAATCGGACAAAAAAAATCTTATTCGGTATCAGGAGTTGGAGACTATTTTTAAAGATATAATCAGTAATGAAACAGACGATAATCGTTCATAATCTGGGAGAGCTTCCTACAGCCCCGCTCGATGACTTTAACGAGCTTCAGGAGGATTTTAAATTGCCGGATTCGGAGAAACTGGCCAAACTGCAGATGCTTATCCTCACGCGAGGTTTCAAGTACGCTTTCAAAGCGTGGAAAGATCCGGACGGAAAATTGTGGATCATCGATGCCCATCAGCGGAAAAAAGCGTTGACGGCTCTTCGGAAAGCCGGTTTTGAGATACCGGAAATTCCGTATGAGCCTATTTATGCCGAAACGAAAAAAGAGGCGGTAGAGGAGATTGCAGCTTATAATTCCGAATTCGGCCGGAAAAATCCGGATACGCTTCTTTTTAAGAAATACGAGATCGATACGGATACGATGGAGAGGTTCGATCTCGGTTTCCGGCCGGTAACTGTTGAATTGGGAGTAAAGAAAGAAAGTCTTTTTGATGTAAATTCAACGGAAATACAAGAAGATGAAACCGAATTGAATATGCCGTCCGAAGATTCCGGTTACATTTCCAAACCCGGTGATATCTGGTTATTGGGAGAGCACCGGCTGATGTGCGGTGATTGTCGGGAATCGAAGGCGGTAGAGGTTTTGATGAATGGCCGTAAGGCGGATATGTGCCTGACAGACCCTCCTTATAACGTGTCGTATGAGGGTAAGACGGAAGACGAACTGACGATCGATAACGACAGCATGGAGAATGACTTGTTCAGGGTATTCCTCCGACAGGTGTTCACGAATATGTTTGCTGTGTTGAAAGACGGAGCTCCGGCATATATTTTTCATGCCGACAGTGAAGGAGAGAATTTCCGTGCCGCTTTTCGGGAAGCCGGGTTCAAGTTCGCCCAGTGTTGTATCTGGGTGAAGAACAGTATCGTGATGGGCAGGCAAGATTACCAGTGGAAGCATGAGCCTTGTCTGTATGGCTGGAAACCGGGTGCTGCTCATGCTTGGTGCGGTGACCGCAGACAGTCTACCGTCTGGAACTTCGACAGGCCGCAGAAAAGCGCCTTGCATCCGACAATGAAACCCGTTGCTCTCATGGCTTATCCGATCCGGAACAGTTCAGTTTCCGGAGCTCTGGTGATCGATTTCTTTTCCGGGTCAGGTTCTACCTTGATGGCGTGCCAGCAGATCGACCGGGTCTGCTATGCGATGGAGATCGATCCCCGTTATGCCGATGCGACCGTTTCCCGTTATCGGATGATGTATAAAAACAGTCCGGTGCGCCTGATCCGGGACGGTATCGCTCTTTCTGCCGGTGATACTTATAGACTTCTGAACCGGTAAAACATGGATTATGCGACTCAAATACGGACATTCGGCGCATTGGGCTATTCACCCGAACGCATTGCCAATATACTGGGCCTGAAAGGGACGGAGCGGGAAGAGGTCATCTCCCGGATACGTACCTCCGGAGATCCCTATAATTCGGCTTATCTGTATGGGAATGCGGTAGGAGAGTATAATATCGACGCAGAGTTGGCGAAACAGGCCGAACAGGGTGATATCGATTCGATCGAATCGCTCGAGACCCGGAAAAAAGAACGCACCCATCTGGATTTGAAAAGAAAGTTATTCGGTATATGAAATATTTGGAGATCATAGAAAAGCTGCATCCTGACATTATACACCATTTCCTGAGCACGGGCGAATGTCAGGGTATTCCTGTCGAAGTGCAGCGTTTTCTCAAGCAGATGCAATGGGCGGCCGAGATATATGAGTATGAACGGAACATTACACGGGCTGCCGGTATGCTGCGCAACCGCATCAAGGCGCAGCAGGGGCTCGATGTGGATGTGCGCACCTGTAAGAGCCGCATTTATTCGGCGATCAACTATTTCTCCATAGATAACAATGTCTCTGTAAAGGTCTGGGAAAATGATTTTGCCGATAAGTATGAAGACTTGGCACTGCTTGCCATCGATGCCGGAGAGTACAAGACCGCCAAGGCCTGCAAAGATGCCGCTTTGGAATGCCGTCGTCGGGCGTGCGAGGCTGCGGAAAAAGACAGTGCGTGGGCTCCGGTATTCATCATTTCTCCCGAAATCACGCCCGAAGAGCTGGGTTTCTCGAAACGGAGTCTCAAGGAGATCGCCCGGAAGTCGAACGAGGGTTTTTATATCAATCTGATAGAGTCCTTGCCCATCGAGAACGATGAGAAAAAGCGGTTATTGTCTGATGCGAATATTCAAGAAGCGGAATTTACGGAGGAACTGAACGATGAATGATGAAGAAAACAACGGATTCGATCTTGAGTCGTATTATATGAATCTGGTGCAGATACAGGCAAACCTGATCGATGCGAATGTCTTGTTTGCGGAATGGGCACGTGCTACCGGAAAGACGGAAGGAATCACTACGCCCCGCATCATTCGGGTGGCGAGCGATATGCCGGGAGAATTAGGTTTTCTGGTACATTCTACTTATACAGCCCTGTTTACCAACGTATGGCCTAATATACAGGCCTCTTTCAGCCGTCCGATACGAGGGGGACAGCGGCCTATGCTGGAGTACGGTGTCGATTATGTGGTAGGTGAGACGAAGATCCCGTCTCATTTCAGAAAACCTCGTTACCCGATCGCTTATCCCAAGCATTCGATTCTTTTCAGGAATGGTTTTCACTTGCAATTGGTATCGTCCGATCAGCCCGATTCCGTTGCCGGACGTTCCGGAGTACACGCCTTTATCGAGGAGATGAAACACAATAAGGGAGAGAAGCTGAAAACCCGTCTGTTTCCTTCCTTGCGGGGTTCTAACGCTACTATTCGCCGGAGCTCTTATTACCAAGGTATCACCGGTGTGTCGGATACCGCCCGTGTCGATCTCGGAGAGGATAACTGGTTCGAGGATTATGAGAAAAACATGAACCGGAATCTTGTCGAGGAAATAGCGACGGCGGCCTTACACGTCAACCGGTATCTGTTCGAGTTGTACCATACCGAACGGTTGCTCCGGCAGGAAAAGAATCCCGTCGCACTCGAGAAACTCCGGTTGATGCAGGAGAAGCAAAAACGTATGTTGGCTCTTTGGCAGCCCCGTCTGGCCGATATGCGGCGGAACGCCACCTATTATATTCGTGCCAGCTCGTTCGCCAATAAGGAGATATTGGGAGCAAAATTTTTCAAGACACAATATGAGTCACTCGACATCGATGAGTTTCTGACAGCGATTTGCGCCATTCGCAAGAAAGCGGTCGTGAACCGTTTTTTTGCCACATACGCTCCGAGAAAACACCAGTATTCCGGAGACCAGAGCTACAAATACGCCTCTATCCTGAAACTCGATCTGAAGGAACATTTCCGGTTGACGGCTTTCTATCTCAAGCAATATAATCCGGACGATGAAATACTGCTCGGCTATGATCCCGGCCACTTCTCCAGCCTTGTCGTGGCTCAGGAGAAGAAAAACGGTTCTGAACTCCGGGTGATAAAAGAATTTACCTGTTATTTCCCTTACCAGCAGCCCGAACTGGCTCAATCGTTTTACGAATTTTTCGGCAGTGACGCCCGTAATAAGCATATCAAACTCTACTATGACCGGGCGGGGAACAAACGGCGGGAAGAACTGGAACAGATAACGACCGATGCCCGGATATTGAAACGGGAGCTGGAGTCTTTCGGTTTCGACGTCGAGCTGATGAACGAGGGACAGCGCACCATTTACTACTGGCAGCAATTCAAACTGTTATGGTTAGTATTCGGAGAGCAGACAAACGCTTTCCCTCATGTGCGTATCTGCGAGAATGAATGCAAGAATCTCTGTTCGGCGATTATGCTTTCTCCCCTGAAAAAGACAGAGGGACGCATCGAGCTGGACAAGACCAGCGAAAAGAAAGTCCCGTTGAAACACCAGGCCGGACTCACGACACAACTCCCTTCCGCCCTTATTTATTTGCTGTACGGTCTGTATGGCGACCGGTTATCATCCGATATCATGAACATTCCCGATGACTTGCCGGATAATATTATGTTATAATGCGTATATTTGTAGTCCCCCAATATATAGTTAAACATGAATCCTCTATAAGAGAGTGTAATCCGTAAATAGCCGGATTCCGGAAACTATACCGGTGGGGGCACTCTTTTATAGAGGATTTGCCCGTTTATTTATGACACGCCGACAATTACTTCTTGCAGATGAGATACTTCGATTGATGATAACCGAATATAGAGTTTGGAACAGGGATTCGTTTACAGAGAAATTTGTGAGGACAAAACAGTTTGATTTAAATGATTTGCTTTTTGTAACGGAAAGGCTGGTCGCTGACGGCTTTACCGAGTTTTATCTGGATAACAGAACGGATTACATCATAACACACAAAGGAGAAAAAGCTGCAAAGATCGGGGTAAAAGAATATAACCGTAAAATAGAGGACAGTGTACTCATTAATGAAAGGAGGACGAAAAACAGCTATATATTATTGATTATAAGTGTTGTAGTGGCTATGATAAGCTTAATTGTCTCATTGCTAACAGTAATATAGCTGTTCCGTTTATTATAGACAGGGCTATCAGCATGTTTATTTGCCATTTCATATAAGATATTTCCTTTTCCATATCCGTATCTGAAGAAACCTCTTTGTTAAGGATGTACAGTATATATATGATTCCCGTTAATAGAGCTATTACAATGGAGAATATCAATAAGATTTTTAAACCGGATACGTTTTCCATATTTTTCTCTTTTCTACAAAAATAGTTTTTTCCCTTGTTTATTTCAAATATGTTTCTCGTATTTCCTCTCTGGAGAAAAAAAAGTCCCCGCAGCGGTTCAATCTGCGGGGACGGGTGTCAATTAAAACATCTCTCAAGATATGGAGAGTGAACCGATTTTCTTGCTGATATCTTGAAGGGCAAAGTTGAAAGTCTCTATATCTTTTTTACTGAGTGTATAGACTTTTCCCCTTACTTTGTAACCGTAAATGCGCTGTTGCAGCCATGCGGCGCTTTTCCCGAAATATTGGCGTGCGATGTAAGAGATCGGAACAATCTCTTTCATGCTCTTTATTTTTTCTTGTATAGATATCTGTCTTTCTAATTCTTCGGCCTCTTTTGCGAGGTTGCGGTATCCGTTTATGATGAAATCGGCTATCGCTTCATTGTCTTCTGCACCGGTATAACGTCTCTTGATGTCGTTGAATTTAGCCTGAAATTCCTGTTCCCGATTTTCAGAACCGGAATTCATGATGGCAGCCAGTTCTTTTAATTCTTGGTTGATCTTAGACATAATTATAAATTTATTATGCCCCCCGAAGGGGGCTGATTTTACTTTTCTAATTCTCTTAATCGATTTTCCAGCGTTTCAATAAACTTATCGATCCGATTTTTCTCATCGAGAATCGCGTTCATTTTCTCTTCCGGAAGATTTTCTCCATTATGAAACATCCAACTTAGCATCTTTTGTTTCAGCTTTAACTCTGTTAAGTTTTGACTGATGACTAAAATTTCATCTCTCTTATTCATTGCATTGTTGTTTTAATTGACATTACAAATATACATAATAATTTTAATATGTACAAGGAGTGTATAAATTATATTTTATGTATTGGGCATTTTTTTGTTTTTAGTTTTGCATTTCCAAATATTATCCTCATATTTGTATCAGCTAAAAGACAAGCATGTTTGTCATGTACGTAGAGCAGCGGTTAATTGCTCGAATTTATTGCGGGCTTTTTTTATGCCCATATTATAGCTATACGGCTGCTTTTCCCAAAACTTTTTTTGCTCTACGGAGTGATAACTGTTTGTCTTTTAGCGAAGCGGGAAATGGCAGCCGTTTTTCTGCCTAAATGCTAAAAGACAAACAGTATGACAAAAACAAGAACACTGACCGTCAGCGATCTGCTGGCGACACTCCCCAAGAGCGCCCGTATACTGGGCTTTAAATTTCACCGTCAAGACGGACTGTTATCGGGAAAAGTGGAGGCGTACCTTCACGGGCGATTCGAGACCTTTATCATCAGGGAAGGAGGCCGGTCATGACAACTACTATTGATGGATTAATATTGTCGGATAAACTGAAAGAGAGATTGGCTTTTTTTCAGTCAGATGATGGAACAAATGAAGGGATTATAGATAGTCTTATCGACTATTTTATATATGATTTAGACGATAAAGATTTTATCAATAAAATAAGTTCCATACAACTTTTATGGGAAGTAAAGAAGCTCTGTCAGGCCATAACAGAATGCGGAAAGGGAATGGCACATGAATAGTACCAAAAATTTGAGCGATTATAAGCAGGCGATCACAGAGCGTTATGCCCCTGCGAGGACGGTTGAAGAGTCGACGCACCGGCTATCGACCGAAGAGATTTGTGCAGCGATAAATAAGATCAATCCGGGAGTGGATATTTCGGCCTCCGAAGTTTATGATCTGATGAAGTCTGCCGGCTTCCGATTCGTAGCCGTTCCCGGCACGATCGGGCTGCAATTTAAATGGATATTGATAGAAAAATAGTCCGTTCTTGTGCGAAACGGGGTTTTATCTCGACGGATAAAGCCCCGTTTGTCATATAATAACAGTCCGGTTTGACATCAGAAAAACAGCTATCCTGCTGACTTACAGTCATGCAATGCCGTCTTGGGAAAAAACAAGCCTTTTTATATAAAAGCTGAGAGGACGACGCGCTGAGAGTAAGATATGCGTTGCATTTCCCGGACGATCCGGGAAATATGACGCCCCGTCTCCCCGCTGTCCTTTCCCGCCACCGTTCGGGACGCTATTTTTGGACTATGGAACTGATCAACGGCATAGATGCCCTTCGATGGGCTAAAGAGATATCGAAGCTGCCTGATGGCTGCTTTACGATTGCATTCTTCCCTTACTCCCGTAAGAAAGGCGTATCGTCATACCGACTGAAGACCTTGAGCGGCTGCAAGTACCGGACTCAGTTGCCGGACGAACGCTTCTCTATCGACAGCGACAACCTGTTTTTATTCTACGATGCCGAGGGCAGCCCCAAGTGTTGTTACCGGATCTTGATCCGTTACATGGGCTTCCCGCAAGATAACTTCAAACTAAAACGTATAACATGGCTTTGACGGACGACAGTGAAATAAAGCTGATGGGTAACATGGGCTGTTACTTGGACGAAAACAACATCATCTCGTTCCAGACCGGGATGTCCCTGTCTGTGGCGGATACTCCCGACTTCGCCCCGGACAATATCGTCTGGAGACAACCGGATGTGCAATGGCTCAATGTATGTGGGTATAACGTGTGTGCCCGGGGTGCAAACAACCGCCTGTGCGAGGAGATAGAACAGGACATAAAACGCAACCGCCTGCTTCCCCGTCTGATAAACAAACAGGTGAACATGCTTTATGGCAAAGGACCTGCCATATATATC
>OJMK01000393.1_pt1 | contig 46609 bp, 44 predicted proteins | sample 1597201 | NCBI WGS metagenome assembly OJMK01 (sample SAMEA2452125, study PRJEB22498) | human gut metagenome | reverse complement strand
GTTGCCCATCTGCTATTTTTATTTGTTCTTTTATTAGGTCTATTCCTGTTACTGTTTCTGTTACAGGATGTTCAACCTGTATTCTTGTATTCATTTCCATAAAATAGAATTTGTCTTTATCCAAAAGGAACTCTATTGTTCCTGCGTTTTCGTATTTTGCTGCTTTTGCGGCACGTACTGCTGTATCGCCCATTTTTTTTCTTAATTCATCTGACAGAATTACACTTGGAGATTCTTCTATCATTTTCTGATGATTTCGCTGAATTGAACAGTCACGCTCTCCTAAATGGATTACATTGCCAAATTTGTCTGCTAATATTTGAAATTCTATATGTCTTGGATTTTCCACAAAATGTTCTATATACATTGTTCCATCATCAAAAGCTGCTTCGCTTTCTTTTTTGGCTGCGTTAAATGCCTGTTCAAATTCTTCAGGGCCATACGCCACACGCATTCCTTTTCCACCGCCACCTAAAGCTGCTTTTATGATTACCGGATATCCAACCTGGTCTGCTATTTTCTTTCCTGTTTTGCTATCATATATCTGTTCTTCACTTCCTGGAATTACAGGTACATTGGCCTCTATCATTGTTTTTCTTGCAACTGACTTGTTTCCCAGATTATACATTACATCTGATTTTGGTCCAATAAAAATAATATTGCACTGCTCGCATAATCTGGCAAATTTGCTATTTTCTGATAAAAAACCAAATCCGGGATGAATTGCATCTGCACCTGTTGCAATTGTTGCGCTAATTATACTTTCCATATTTAAATAACTTTCACTTGCCTTTGTTTCCCCTATGCAAATAGCTTCATCTGCCAATTGTGTGTGAAGTGCATCTTTGTCTGCCTCCGAATAAACAGCCACTGTCTCTATTCCCATTTCTCTGCATGCGCGGATGATCCGTACTGCAATCTCCCCTCGATTCGCAATCAGCACTTTTTTAATCATAGTGTGTCACCTATCCAATCATAAAAGTCAGTTCTGCATCAACTACCACTTTGCCGTCAACACTTGCAACTGCATGACCGACACCAACCGGTCCTTTGCATTTGATGATCGTTGTTTCCAGACGGAGTTTATCCCCCGGAACAACTTTTCCACGGAATCTGCAGTTCTTGATCCCGCCAAAGTATGCAATCTTGCCTTTGTTTTCTTCCAGGCTTAAGATTGCCACAGCGCCTGTCTGCGCAAGAGCTTCCACCATCAGGACACCCGGCATTACCGGTTCCTGTGGGAAATGTCCTTTAAAAAAGTCCTCACGGAAAGTCACGCATTTATAACCGACAGCAAATTTGCCCGGCTCATAATCCTCGATATAATCCACAAGAAGAAATGGATGTCTGTGAGGAAGAATCTGTTCAATTTCTTTTACCCCTAATTTATTCATAATCTATACTCCTACAATGGAAACTTCGTTTATCCACATTAATTTCTCTGTACATTCGAATGATCCACATTTTTTCAGGTTTATACCCTGAATTTATGCAATCCGGAACAACGGCTGTCCATACTCTACTGCCTGTCCGTTTTCCACATAAATTTCCGCAACTTTACCGTCAAAATCACTTTCAATCTCGTTCATCAGTTTCATTGCTTCCACGATGGCAAGCGTCTGACCTTTTTTGACCTGATCTCCAACAGAAACAAACGGATCTGCGTCCTCGGCAGGTGCTGCATAAAAAGTTCCCACAAGAGGAGATTTTACGATCATTCCCTCCGGTTCGCTATTGTCTGCCTGAGTATTTGCTGTATTCACCGCTGCAACATTTTCAACTGTCCGAATGTTTTCAAGTCCCATAACCGGTACATTTGAAGAAGCACCAGAAACCACTACTGTTTCTTTTTTCTTCTTCAGTCGGATGCGGGTACCATTTTCTTCGTAATCAAAATCTGTCAGTTCAGAATCTGATACTGTTTTTATTAATGTAAGAAGATTTTCAAATTCCATAATTATCAACCCTCATATTTCTTTACAAGAAGTGTCGCATTGTGTCCGCCAAAGCCAAGAGAATTGCTCATTGCATAATGGATCTCTTTTTCTACCGGAGCACCGATCGCATAGTTCAGATCACACTCTTCGTCCGGATCTGTGGTTCCAACTGTCTGGTGGATAAATCCCTCTTCCAGAGATTTAACGCAGGTCACAAATTCCACTCCACCGGCTGCACCAAGAAGATGTCCGATCATGGATTTTGTAGAATTTACAACCAGATTTTTTGCCGCATCTCCAAATGCTTTGTGGATCGCTCTTGTCTCAAACAGGTCATTGTGATGCGTACTCGTTCCATGCGCGTTAATGTATTCTACCTCAGATGGCTGAACACCAGCTTCTTCCATTGCAAGTTCCATTGCTCTGGCTGCGCCTGCTCCGTCCTCAGCCGGAGAAGTGATGTGGAAAGCATCCGCTGTTGCACCGTAGCCAACCAGCTCAGCATAGATTCTTGCGCCTCTCGCCTTTGCATGCTCCAGTTCTTCAAGAACTACGATTCCGGCACCTTCACCAAGAACAAAGCCGCTTCTTTCTTTATCAAAAGGAATGGACGCTCTTGCAGCATCTTCTGTTTTGGTAAGAGCAGTAAGAGCAGTAAAACCAGCTACACCGGTCGGACAGATACAACTCTCGGTTCCACCTGCCAGCATGATTTCCGCATCCCCATACTGAATTGCACGGAATGCATCACCAATGCTGTGTGTTCCGGATGCACAAGCTGTCACCACATCTGTACATTTGCCGCGGAGTCCCAGCTGAATAGAAATGTTTCCTGCCGCCATGTTGGAGATCATCATCGGAACCATCAGTGGATTTACTTTTCCAGGTCCTTTGGTGAGGATCTTTTCATAGTTGTTTTCTACCTGCGGAAGGCTTCCGATACCGGATCCGACAATAACGCCCACACGGAAAGAATCTTCTTTTTCCATATCAAGGCCAGCATCCTCAAAAGCTTCTTTTGCTGCGGTCACTGCGTACTGACAGAACGGATCCATACGTCTTGCGGCTCTCGGATCCATATGGTCCTTTGCGTTAAAATCCTTAACCTCTGCTGCGATCTTTACCTTGTAATCTGTTGTATCAAATTTTGTGATCGGTCCGATGCCGACTTTTCCTTCACGGATTCCTGCCCAGAAATCCTCAACATTATTTCCAATAGGAGTAACGGCGCCAAGTCCGGTTACAACTACTCTTCTCTTACTCATATGACCATTCCTCCATCAACCTGAATCACCTGTCCGGTAATATATGCTGCATCGTCAGATGCCAGAAAAGCTACTGTCTTTGCGATATCTTCCGGCTTTCCAAAATGTCCCAGCGGAATCTGTGCCGCAGTCGCTTTTTTTACTTCTTCAGATAAAACTGCTGTCATCTCTGTCTCAATAAATCCCGGCGCAACTGCGTTCACTGTGATGCCTCGGGATGCAAGCTCTCTTGCCGCGCTTTTGGTCATACCAATAATCCCGGCTTTGGATGCCGCATAATTTGCCTGTCCGGCATTTCCTGCGATCCCCACAACAGATGCCATACTGATCATACGTCCTGAACGCTGACGGAGCATCTGTCTGGAAACAAAACGCATCATATTGAAAGTTCCTTTGAGGTTGACATCGATCACCTGATCAAAATCTTCTTCGGACATTCCCATCAGAAGTCCGTCTTTTGTGATTCCGGCATTATTAACCAGAATATCAATGCTTCCATGAGTTTTTACAATGTCCTTTACGGCACCTTCACAGGCTTTGTAATCCGCAACATTCCACTGTCTAATCTCAGCCTCTCCGCCTTTTTCCTCAATCTCTTTCTGCACTTCTCGTGCCCGTTCCTCAGAACCGTTATAATTGATTACAACTGCTGCACCTCTGGAAGCAAGCTCCAGGGCAATGGCTCTTCCGATTCCTCTGGAAGCACCTGTTACAACAGCAACTTTCTTTTTATTCTGCTCTGCCACTTATTTCTCTCCTCTCGGCATCTGCTGTGACCAGATGTACCTTTATCTGGTCTTATCAATTTTTATTTCAATTCCTCACACACCTGAACTGCTTCTTCCCAGCTGCCAATGTGATAAGCTTTTACATTTTTATCAATCTTACGAAGGAAACCTGTCAGGGTTTTGCCCGGTCCGATCTCAACGAAGGTGTCCACACCTTCACGAAGCATGGTTTCCACACTCTGCTGCCAGCGGACAGATTCACTGACCTGCTCCACCAGAAGTCCTTCGATTCTTCCACAATCTGTGATCACTTCTGCGTTAATGTTTGCCACATACGGAACCTTTAATGGATTCATACTGACTCCTGCAAAAACCTTCGCCAGTTCTTCTCCTGCAGGTCTCATCATCGGTGAATGGAATGGTCCGCTCACCTTAAGTGGAAGTACTCTTCTTGCTCCTGCTTCTTTTAAAGCAGTTCCTGCCTCAGCAACCGCAGCTGCCTCACCGGTGATAACGATCTGTCCCGGACAGTTGTAGTTTGCAATAGAAACGCCCTCTCGGCCATTTAAGACATCCTCGATCACCGCTGCATCCATTCCGAGTACTGCGGACATTGCGCCGCTTCCTTCCGGTGCTGCATGCTCCATAAAGATTCCTCTGGAACGCACTGTGCGGATTGCATCCAGATCACACATACCGCCTGCCACAGCGATCGCGCAATATTCGCCAAGGCTTAAACCTGCTGTCATATCTGCATGAAGTCCCATGGATTCAACCGCTCTTGTCATTGCCAGACAGGCAGTCACCATTGCAACCTGTGTATATTCTGTTTTGTCCAGAAGATCATTTTCTTCAAAGCAAAGCTTCTTAAGGTCGAGATTCACTGCCTCAGATGCCTGGTCAAATATTGTCCTGGATAAAGGACTTTTCTCATAAAAGTCTTTTCCTATTCCAACTGCCTGCGCGCCCTGTCCCGGATAAATAAAAGCAATCTTACTCATTTACACTTACTCCATTCATCAGTCTGCATGCATCGGATACAGTAGATTTAATAATATCCTCACAGGAACGTTCTTCTTTGATCATGCCTGCGATCTGTCCTGCCATCAGACTGCCATTCTTAGCATCACCATCCTGAACTGCTCTTCTGAGACTGCCAAGAGTCATCTTTTCCAGTTCCTCAAACGGTGCGCCCTCTTTTTCCATTTCCAGATATTTGCGTGCCATATCATTGCGAAGAACACGGATCGGATGTCCCGTACTTCTGCCTGTTACACGGCTGTCGATGTCTTTTGCTTTAAGAATACTGTTCTTATAATTTTCATGGATCACAGATTCCTTAGATGCTGCAAAAATAGTTCCCATCTGGATTCCTCTGGCTCCCAGCATAAATGCTGCTGCCATACCTCTGCCGTCTGCAATACCACCCGCTGCGATCACCGGGATATTCACTGCATCGAAAACCTGCGGAACCAGTACCATTGTGGTAAGCTCTCCGATATGTCCTCCGGCCTCTGTACCTTCAGCAACGACTGCATCTGCGCCGCAGCGCTCCATACGTTTTGCAAGTGCTACTGATGCAATGACAGGAATAACCTTAACTCCGGCTGCCTTCCAGTCTGCCATGTATTTTTCCGGACTTCCTGCACCTGTTGTCACTACTTTGATGTCCTCTTCCAGGATTACCTTTGCAATCTTGTCTGCTTCCGGATTCATCAGCATGATGTTCACACCAAATGGTTTGTCAGTCAGCTTTTTTGTCTCACGGATCTGTTCTCTTACCCACTCTGCCGGTGCACCGCCTGCGGCAATCAACCCAAGGCCACCCGCATTGGATACGGCTGCTGCCAGATGATAGTCTGCAACCCAGGCCATACCGCCCTGGATCACCGGATACTCAATTCCTAATAATTCTGTGATCTCTGTCTTCATAAATTTAAGTCCTCTCGATCAGCCAGGTTGATGATTACGCCTGATGCTCTGTCAGATAGTTCATTACATCTGCAACTGTTGTGATCTGCTCAAGATCCTCGCTTGGGATTTCTACAGAAAATTCTTCCTCGAATGCCATTGCAAGCTCAAAGAGATCCAGGGAATCTGCATGAAGATCATCTTTAAAAGATGTCTCTGCTGTGATTGTTGCTGCGTCTGCTCCTAAGTTTTCTGCTGTAAGTTCGATAATTCTTTCTAACATTTTTGTTTTCTCCTTTTTCTGTTTTAATTAAATTTATATAATTTGGGTTTCAGATTTCACTTTTATGATGAAATTCTGTTCCCCTTTTTGCCAATGTTATATGGTCTCTATTCTTCTGTATCTATTTAATATTGAGATATCGGATATCTACGAATTGCTTCATCACTCCGTGATGTCCCAGTCCAGCACGCTGGCTCCCCAGGATAATCCTGCTCCAAATCCTGCCAGGACCAGTTTCTGTCCCTTTTTCAGGACACCTTCTCGATTCAGTTCATTCAGCAGAATCGGAATGCTCGCGGATGAGGTATTTCCATAATCCTGAAGATTCATTGGAAATTTTCCAATATCCAGACGAAGTCGCCTTGCAACCGCATCTACGATTCGCGCGTTTGCCTGATGAAGAACAAACCAGTCGATATCCTCAAGGAAAAGCTCGTTTCGCTCAAGGACTTCCTGTATCACCTGCGGAACCTTGCGGACTGCAAACTGGAAAACATCCTTGCCATTCATGGTAATGTATTCTGTTTTTGTTTCTTTTGGATCCTGATCAATACTGCGTGCTCTTCCAAGCACTCCCGGTCCGGTCAGTGCCGGTCCGCCTCGTCCATCGGAATGTGAAACCGGCTGATAGCTTTTTCCTTCCTTCGCCTGAAGAAGAACCGCTCCGGCTCCATCTCCAAACAAGATGCAGGTTCCACGGTCAGTCCAGTCAACAATGCGTGAAAGACTCTCGCTTCCAATGATCAGAATCGTACGGTAGATTCCAGATGCTATGTACGCCTGCGCTGTATTGTAAGCGAAAAGAAATCCACTGCATGCAGCATTGAGATCAAATCCAACGGCACCCAAAGCTCCAAGAGCCTCCTGTACCTGGCAGGCTGTACATGGAAAAACCCGGTCAGCTGAGCCGGTAGCCACCAGGATCATATCGATTTCTTCCGGTGAGATTCCGGCCTCTTCGACTGCTTGGCGACCGGCCTCAACAGCCATGGAAACAGTTGTTTCCTCTTCTGCTATATGACGCCGTTCCACACCTGTCCGCTCCCGGATCCACTCATCACTGGTCTCAACAAAACCAGCAATCTCGTCATTATCCATGACTCGCTTTGGAACACAGGCTCCCGTTCCGCGGATGACACCGGTTAAGGTCTGTTCTTTATTCATAATAATTGTTTCCTCATATTCCTGATTTGTTTTGAGTTTAGAATATTTTGATTATCAAAGTATATATCCAAAAAAATTAGTTGTCAAGCATAATTTCAACAATTATTTTCTCTTTCCTTTATTTCTTTTTCTCATTTGTACGAATCAGACCAAACTCCTGAAACATGCTGAAGATATATGAGATTCCAAAGATCTGCCCGATTGATTTTGGTCCGCGGTATTCCGGAGGAAGAAGATATGCTGCTCCATTGATTTCTTTGAATTTCATCTCGGCGAGGACTTTGTGGAATGCCAGCATCACGGAGCTTCTGGTCAGGGTCTTGCTTGTCTCCTTACGTGAGATCAACAGTTCTCCACTGTAGTCTCCGTTTTTCTTATGTTTTACCGTGTAGGAGAATTCCAGACCGGAAAGCGTGTAAAATGTTTGATTCTGGTATGCGAGCACCCCCGCCCAGAGAAGCCCCTCTAGCTCCTCCATATTCCTTTGCTCCACGATTGCCTGATGGAGTTCCTCAATGACTGCTGTATTTGCTGACATAACGCTCCGCCTCTTCCTTCTGAACTTTTTCTGCTCTTCTTCTGCTCTTTCTTGTGACATGCTCCCACCACTTAAATCTCTGATTTTGAAGTGGGGGCTTCTTGCTCAATGGCTCTACTGAGCCAAGTATCTACAAGCTATCCTCGCGTGCCCCGCGATTTTTTTGCCCGGACACGGGCATATTTTCTTTCTTATTATCCGGATACGGACAGTTTATGCTGCCAGCATCCTTCTTGCCTCTTCGCGGATGTTGATTGCTGCATTTCGATCTCTGTCCATCTCATTCCCACACGTACAGTGATAAACTCTTTCGGATAATTTCAGCTCTTTTTTTATCTTTCCGCATTTACTGCATTTTTTGCTTGAAGGGAAAAAGCGGTCTACCTTTATTAATTCTTTTCCCTTCCATTCAAGCTTATATTCCAGCATATTCCGGAACATCCCGTATCCATTATCCTGTACACTTTTCCCAAAATGCAGACACTGGCTCATCGCTTTCATATCAATATCTTCTACCGCAACTATATCGTATTGGTCTGCGATCCTGCGGCTCAGTTTATGCAGATAATCTCTTCTCTGGCTGCGTATTTTTTCATGACATCTGGCAACTTTCTTTTTCTGCCGCACATAATTGTGGCTCCCTTTTACACATCTTGACAGTTTACGCTGTTCCCTTGCCAGCCTTTTTTCATTTTTCCTGAAGAACCCTGCTTTTTCAAGCTCGATCTCTTCTGAAAACACTGCCATCCCCTGCATCGCATAATCAATCCCCAGTATTTTTGCATTGCTGTAATCCTTATCTGCTGCTTGGTTTTCGCAGCTGTATCCTTCATACAGCAGGCTTGCAAAATACTTTCCAGATGGCTCCATACTGACTGTCACTGATTTCAGACGACAGTTTTCTGCAGGCTCCCTGTGTTTTTTCATGGAGATCCATTTTAATTTCGGAAGCCGGATCCGGTTACCTTCTACCAGAATATTTCCGTTGACCACATTTGTTGTGTAGCTGTTTTTGGAATGATGTTTTGACTTGAAACGCGGAAATCCAACCTTCGGATCACGAAAAAAGTTCTTATATGCTTTCTCCAGATGAAGCTGAACATTTGCCAGAGCCAGCGAATCAACTTCTTTCAGAAATGAATACGTTTTTTTATACATAGCTGGTGTATTCTTTAACATCGTTTTTGACTTTTTATACTCCTGGATCTTGTCATTAAGCATCTGGTTGTACAGAAAACGACAGCAGCCAAATGTTTTTCCAAGGAGTATCTTCTGTTCTTCTGTTGGATAAATCCGGAAACGATATGCTATGTTCAATTCTTTTTCTCTCCCTGGTTTTCGATGTATTGACGGATCACTTCTACTGGTACCACTCCTGCCGTCAAAAGGCAGAAACTCTGGCTCCAGAATGTTTCTTTCCAAAGTTTTTCCCGGATTTCCGGATACTCTTTTTTCAGCAGCCTGCTGCTGGCACTTTTATAAGCATTGATAAATTTACTGAGTTCTGTTTTAGGCTGTGCACGAAACATTACATGCACATGGTCAATATCATGATTCCATTCCTCCAAAACAATTCCATACCGTGGGGCAATATATCCCCATATTTCCTTTGCTCTTTCTGAAATTGGATCATTGATAACTTTTCTTCGATATTTCACCACCATAATCAGGTGATAATACATCAAGTACACTGAATGTGCATTGTAATCCATATTTTCCATAAAACCAGTCCTTTTTTGAATAGTTACCTTATCTTATCGACTGATTCTATTATACCATGGATTGCGTTGCCAAACAAATGTTCTTTTTTATTTTTTACAATTCATCTCCCACCTGTAGAGGAAGGAGAATTCTTGCTATATATTATGTTAAACATACCCATACCAGCCATGATTGTCAACAGGTGTCTTTTATATGTTTTTGTCAGAGTCGAATTACGCTTCCCTCTGTACCTTCCTTCTACAGCTGTCCTGGGGACTGCATTTGCAATTTTTCCCATTTGCAGATTACCCCTGCGCTATACTTGTGACCACATTTCCTTTTTTTCTCATTTGTAGATTATCTCCTGCTCTATACTTGTGACCGCATTTGCAATTTTTCCCATTTGTAGATTATCTCCGCGCTATACTTGTGACCGCATTCACAATTTTTCCCATTTGTAGATTATCTCTGCTCTATACTTGTGACTGCATTCGCACTTTTTTCCATTTGCAGATTATCTTCCCCTCCGAACCAGTGACTGCATTCACAATTATTCTCATTTGTAGATTATCTCTGCTCTATACTTGTGACCGCATTTGCAATTTTTCCCATTTGTAGATTATCTCTGCTCTATATTTGTGACCGCATTCGCAATTTTTCTCATTTGCAGATTATCTTCTGCGCCACACCTCCCCTACGACTGTGTCTGGGGATGCTTACAGGCAGGATTATCCCCCCAGGAGGCTTGTTTTCCCCCTCCATTTTGTTAAAATAAAGACAACACAAACAACTATGTTATCTCCCAAATAAAGTGCATGACCTCCACATATTGATGCACATTCAATTCAACCCATAAAAAAAGTACTTTCAAATCCGCGGGAAGTACCTTTTTTTATAATATTACTACCTTCTGAACAGTTATAATACTTTCAATTCATGCTCTTCATTCATAACTGCAAAACGCGTTCCCAGATTTTCCGCAAGCTGGCGATTGTGTGTGATCGTGATCAGCGTTTTTCCTGCATTATGAAAGTTTTTAAGAAAATCCAGAAGCATATCCTGCGTCTTCTCATCCAGACCGGCAAGCGGCTCATCCAGGATCAACACCTCCGGATTCAGGGAAAGAATACATGCAAGAGAAACCTTTCGCTTCTCACCTCCGCTCAGATGATACGGTGGTCTTTCTCTAAGCTTTTCAATTCCAAACAGACGAAGACAATCCTCTGTTCTCTCCCTGACTTCTGCCTCCGAAAGCCCCATCTGAATCGGTCCAAACGCAACTTCCTCTTCCACGCTTCCGCAAAACAGCTGTGTATCCGCGTTCTGAAAAACATATCCCATCTGCTGGTGAAACCACTTTGCAAACTGCCTGTCTTTCAGCGCTTTTTCTGTAATCTCATGGCCTTTATATAAATAATGCCCTTCTGATGGAAAAATAATCCCGTTCAATAATTTGATAAGCGTTGATTTGCCGCATCCATTCGGTCCCTGAATTACCAGTGACTCTCCCTTTTCGATATGAAGATTCACATATCGAAGTGCAACTTCATGTTCATATGCAAAACATACTTTTTCAAGTGTGATCATGCTTCTTCCCTTTCTTTAAAAATCTCGGACTACATATTTACATTCAAATATAAAAACAGGCAAATACCACACACCATCATCAGAATACCCAAAACATCCTGCAAACAAAGTCTGTACTTCTTGCTCATCTGATATTCTCCTGTGAATCCCCTGCAGCACATAGACGCATACATTTCTTCTGACATCTCACTGGATTTCAGGAATGTGATTCCAAGTACTCCGGAAAAAGATTTTGCCTTGTCCGGGTTTTTTCCCACCGATCTGAGCCCGACAGATGTCAGAATATCCACGCAGATTTCTCCAAGAACAGAAATATATTTCAGCGTAATATCCAGTGTAAAAATAAACAGTGACGGAATCCGGAAAGTTCGCATACTGGCTGTAAGTTTATTCCAGGATGTCCCAGCCGACAATATTCCAACCAAAGTTACCGATACATACACCCTGGCTGTAATATTCGCCAGTGTCTGAGGATTCCCCATAAAAACTGCCGGCAAAAGAAGAAACACAGAAATCATTACTGCACCTGCTGTTTCACTTAAAACCTGCCGTATTGCTGCTGCCGGAAAAAATGCCAGTCTGACAGTTACTGCTGCACACATGATCAATACAAATAAATAATTTCTCGCAGATGCTGTCAGTATAATATATATTAGCGTATAAAATAATTTAAGAGAAGGAGTAGCAGAAAATCTGCCATCCTTCCCTTCATGAAATCTTAGCTTTCCAAGTACAGACAAAACAGACTTTGTGCTCTTAGTCAAAAATGCTTCTTTATCCTTCGACGGAGTATATTCTTCCTGCTGGCACATCCATTCAGGAATTTCTGTTTTTTCTGTTCTGTAATCGTTCATTATTAATTATGCTGCTTTCTTTTTAAAATCAACTTTATCCTTCATAAGAGAAGAAATAATTTTGAAGAAAATTACCAGAAGAGCTACTCCAACAACTGCTGACAGAATATATCCTGTCCATTCTGGCATACCTGTCATCGAATAATCTGGGAACAGTGTTGAAAGCTCAAATCCACTCTCCATACCAGACGGAGTATATCCCAACTGAGTGCCGCCACTGACAAGTGTCGCCATCTCATCCACGCCCCATTCTCCCCAGGCAGTACCTGTTGCGAGAAGTCCGATCGGTGTCAGAACGATAAGTGCTCCAATTAATATGTACAGTGGTTTGAACGAAGATTTCTCCGGAACATTGTCCAGTGCTGCAGGTGAAACTTTTTCTACAAAAGCCAATACAACTACTGTTAATACAATCTCTGCCAGGCCAAATAACGTAATGTGTCCGACCATCATTGCCGGTATGGACACACTTAACGGATATGGACAATACAGCGCCTGACCTGCTACATTTTTAAACAGCAATGGCTGAATTCCAAATTCAACAGCTGCACAGAATGCCGCTGCATTGATTCCTACATATGCACCAATCGCAGCGCTAAGTTTACGCTTGCCTGTCTTTTTCAGAAGTAACTGATACAGAAAAAATCCTAGATACGGCAGTACAAAAGCCATGTTGAAACAGTTTGCTCCAAATGCAAGAATTCCACCGTCTCCAAAAAGCAGTGCCTGGATCAGCAACGCAATGGATACCGATATGCACCCGGCCGCCGGACTGCCTGTAAGAATTGCGATAAGAGTTCCACCTACCGCATGTCCTGTCGTACCTCCCGGAAGCGGTACATTAAACATCATTCCAAGAAATGAAAATGCTGCGCCAATTCCCAGTAACGGCATCTTTGCCTTAGGTATCTCCGTTCTGATCTTATTGATCGAATATCCCCATACCGGAAGCATGGCTGCCGTCATTACCGCACATGTTGACGGACTTAAATAGTTCTCAGGTATATGCATAGATATACTTCCTTTCCCTGTGAAAACTTTATTTTATTCGGCGCGCACCTCGTAATTAACTGTATTTTATCACTGTGTCAAAGTGTCAACAACCGCCCGGGGGGGATATCTATATATTCATATACAGCATGAATAACGTTCTTTTTTTCATAGGTAATAATCCCCCCGGGAGGCTTGTTTTTACCCCCTGTTTTGTTAAAATATAAACAACACAAAGAACTGTGTTATCTCCCAAATAAAGTGCATGACCTCCACATATTGATGCACATTCAATTCAACCCATAAAAAAAGTACTTCCAAATCCGCGGGAAGTACTTTTTTTATAATCTCTCACACACTCCGCTCAGAAACTGCTGTCCCAGGAATATCCAATCTCTTCTGCAATCTTTTCTGCAACAGAAACATCCAGATTATCACTGATCAGAGCAAGCGTCATATCCATTGCAGCCACCGTCGTACTACAGGAATAATATTTTCCATCAGAAATCCATTTCTCACCGTCTATGTAATCAATTCCAACCGTAAACATCCTCTTCCAGTTTTCATCATACGCATAATCGGCCACCTGTCTGTGGAACAAAAGCCCCGTCCTTGCCAACAGCGCAGAGGCATTCTGGACCATCATGCAAAAAGATGCCTCCTCCACCGCCTGTTTCAGCAGCTGCTGGCCATTTTCTCCCTCCATATGAAGAAAGCTCTTAACTCCCGTTCCGCCCGGGATCAGGAAAATATCCTCAATCTCCACCGGATTCAGCGGTTCTGTCCAAATTTTTATTTCCTGTTTTCCTGTGATCAGACCCCCGCGCAGAGAAATAAAACGCACATAGAAATGCTCCGGTACACGCCCCAAAATCTCCACCGGACCAAACGCATCCATCACTTCAAAATCATCAAACAGAAAAACATTGACTACCATAGTTCCTGCCCTCCAACTATTATTTGCTACTTATTATAGTAATTGCCCTATAAAACCGACTCAATCAGTCTCTTCGTATAATCCATTTTCGGATGATCAATGATCTCATCCGGACTTCCGTATTCTACTGTCTTTCCATGATAAAGAACCAGAACTTTGTCACAAAGTGCCTGTACCAGTGCAAGATCATGACAGATCAGCAGAAATGACAGATTTTCCTTCTCTTTCAGTTCAATCAGAAGTTCCAGTATCTGTTTCTGCACGGTTACATCCAGTGCACTGGTTGCTTCGTCACAAATCAGGATTTCCGGATCTACTGCAAGAGCCCTGGCAATCGCAGCTCTCTGGCACTGACCTCCGCTGACCTGATGAGGATAACGGTCAGCAAATTCCTTTTCCAACCCGCACTTTTCCAGAAGATTTTCCACTCTTTCACGAGTTTCCCTGTGGCTTATCCCCATATTCCGGAGACTTTCCCCAATTCCATCACCCAGCGTACGTCGCGGGTCAAACGATTCCATCGGCATCTGAAAGACCATCTGTATATCCTGGTAAATATCACGCAGAGTCTTCCCTCTGGCATGGGTGATGTCCTTTCCCTTAAGGAAAATCTGCCCATCTGTCACCGGCTCCAGATGTGTGAGCATCCTGGCAATCGTGCTTTTGCCGGAACCAGACTCACCTACAATTCCAAGGCATTCTCCCCGTTCCAGCCCAAAGCTTACGTCATCCACTGCAGTCATGGACTTTTTTCCTGATATAAATACTTTTTTGAGATGCTCAGCTTTCAGGATAATGTCTGTCATTTCAACGCACCTCCTGATTCTCTGCCCGCTTCAGATGAAGCACCGAACTCATCAGTTTCTTTGTATACGGATCTTTCGGATGATCCAGAACAGCCTCAGTTTCTCCATACTCCCTTGCCTGTCCGTTCTGAAGCACCAGTATTCTGTCTGCCATCATCCTTACAACACCGATATTATGAGTTACAAGAATCATCGCGGTATTGTATGTTTTGCGCATAAACAGAAGTTCTTCTGCCACCTGCTTCTGCACGGTCACATCCAGCGCACTGGTAGGCTCATCTGCAAGAAGCAGGTTCGGATGCAGGATCATGGCCGTACAGATTCCCACTCTTTGGTTCATTCCACCCGAAAGTTCAAACGGGTAGCTGTCCAGCACACGGTCACTGTCATCCAGACCGATTTTTTTCATAATCTCTCCTGCACGTTTCCGTACTTCCTTTTTGCTGATTTTCTCATGTTCAGACACTGCTTCGTATATCTGTGCTCCAATCGTCCGTACAGGACATAATGCGGCTTTACAGTCCTGAAATACCATTCCGATCTCTGTTCCCAGAAGCTTACGAAGTTTTTTTTCGCTCATGTCTGTAAGATTTTCACCTTTGTACCAGATATCGCCTCTTGTAACCAGACCTTCTTCTCCCAGAAGTCCCATGATTGCTTTTATGATCGTACTTTTGCCGCTTCCGGACTCACCCACGATTCCAAGGATCTCGCCCTGCTTTACTTCAAAGCTGACATCCTCTACCATTGGTTTTCCATTATAAGAAATTGTCACATGCTCTACACGAAGCAAAGAATTCATAATTTATTTTCTCCTCAGAAATTTTATTCTACATCCAGGTCAGCAGTGATCTCATAGTAATCGCATGGATGTGCTGCCATTCCTGTAACATTTGATTTTGTCACGATTCCCATGTTCAAATGTGATACGAAAAAGAATGCATCATCATCCAGGATATCCTGCTGGAGTTCTACTGCGATCTTACCTCTCTCGTCCTTATCAAAGGTCTGGTGAAGCTTCTCTGTCAGCTTGGTAACCTCTTCATTCTGATACTTTCCATAGTTCTTGGAACCTACAACTGTACTGGTAAAGAAGTACTCAGGATCACCAGTCGGTGCAGTTGTTGTAGAGCTTACATATACGTCAAAATCTCCGTTTTCTGCGAAAGTTCTGTGATCGGAAGTGTTGTTTACCTGCACATCAATACCGATCTCTTTCAGTGTAGCCTGTGCATATTCTGCAAGCTTTGGCTGCTCCAGACGAGTCGGATATGTCAGCCAGTTGATGCTTAATTTCTCTCCGTCCTTATCCACATATCCGTCACCATCTGTGTCTGTCCAGCCAGATTCTTCAAGGAGTTTTTTCGCTCCATCCGGGTCATAAGAAACCGTTTCTACCGCATCATTTCCATAAGAAAAGCTGCTTGGGAACGCCGCCTTTGCCGGCACACCACGACCCTGCATGATCACAGAACAGAAGCCCTCTTTGTCGATTCCCATCTCAACCGCTTTGCGGAGATTCTGATCCTGCATAAGCTCTGATTCCATATTAAACTGTCCAAAAAAGCATCGACTGGTCGCACAGGAATTGATGGTATAATCCGGATTATTTTCAAATAACGGATAGTTGTCATACTGCAATCCATAAGTTCCCTGGATATCCCCTGTCTGCAATGCTGCGGTCAGAGCACTTCCATCTGCAAAGGATTTTACTGTAATATTATCGACCTTGACATCGCCGCCCCAGTAGTCTTCATTTTTAACAAGATCGATCTGGGTAGGTGTAACATTCGTTGCAACATATGGGCCTGTTCCAGCTATATTTGCAGAACCGCCTTCCCCCTGGATTCCATAGTCCATATCAATGATCGCACCGTATGGATCGCCAAGATAATTGATGATTGCCGGACATGGTTCTGTGGTATAAATGGTAAGTGTCAGTCCATCTGCATCAATATGATCGATCTTCAGATCATAAGGTGCACGGTCATGAACTGCGATCAGATCTTCCAGACATTCCTTAACAGCTTCTGCGTCCATGGTACGTCCGCTGGAGAATTTTACCCCGTCACGAAGTGTGATCTTTACGGTTGTATCATCCACAAATTCATAATCGGTTGCAAGCCATGGCTCTACTTCCATGTTGTCATTGTATTTGAAAAGGGTTTCACCAACGCCATAACGAAGTGCACTCCATCCGGAATAATTATCATGTGGATTTAATCCGGCATCTCCCATCTCCTCGCTGTATCCGGTTGTTCCATACACGAATGACTTTTCACTCTCTGCCCATACACCTGTGGACATTCCTGCCACCAGCATTGCTCCTGTAAGAATCGCTGCAATTAATTTCTTCTTCATAATAGTTGTTTCCTTTCTTTATATGCTTATCTCTTTGCTCTTTCTTTTGGATCCATAAAATCTCTCAGTGTATCTCCAAGGAGATTAAATATCATAACGGTTATAAATATGGCAAGTCCCGGTGCAAGCACCATCCATGGTGATATCTGAAGCATACTTCTTCCATCATTGATCATGCTTCCCCACTCTGCCATCGGAGGCTGTACACCAAGTCCAAGGAAGGAAAGCCCTGCAAGTTCCATCATCATAGTTCCAATATCAAGTACAGATGTGACCAGTATCGGACCTGCAATATTCGGTAAAATATGTTTGAACATAATCTTGGGTGTAATGCTTCCTGACAGTCTCACTGCCATCAGATACGGCGAATCTTTTTGTGCAAGAGTCAGTCCCCGGGCAAGTCTGGCAAACTTTGGCCAGCCGATCACCGCCAGAGCTATGATTGCATTCTGAATACCACCACCGAGTACACCTGCTACTGCAAGAGCAAAAACAAGACTTGGGAATGCAAGAAAAAGATCGGATATACGCATCAGCACTGTATCAAGGATTCCCCCGCACCATCCGCAGATGATACCAATCACAGTTCCAAGCACAGTAATGATTGCTACAAGAAGCAGAGTTGCATAAATACTGGTCGTACTTCCCACCAGTACACGCGAAAACATATCTCTTCCATAACGGTCGGTTCCCAGTATATGTTCTGCACTGGGTGGCTTCTGTGCCATCAGAAGATCCTGTACATCCGGATCATATGGACAGAGTTTCCGGGCAAAAGCTGCTGCAAGAAGCAGGATCAGTGCCAGTATTGTAAAAAAGATCAGTTTTTCTCTGACATGATTTTTGCGGATTTTCTGCTTTCGGACAGTAACATTTTTATCTGTGTTATTTATACATCTCATGCTCCGTCACCTCCTAATCTTACTCGAGGATCCAGGTAATGATAAATGATATCCGTGATCAGATTTACAACCACATAAATAATCGCCATCCATGCCACATATGCCTGAATGATCGGATAGTCTCGCATGGTGATCGCATCTACTGCCATTTTACCAACGCCATCCCACATAAAAATTGTTTCAACAATCGTGGTTCCACCCAAAAGGCTTCCTATTGATAAAGCCAGCAGGGTAATGATCGTGAGCATGGAAGATTTCATAACATTCTTCCATATAATTACACTTCCTCTCACACCTCTTGCCTTTGCTCCGGCCACATAGTCCTTATTCAGTTCTTCAAGGATCGTTGCCCTCACCTGTCTGGTATATTTGGATGCCATGGAGATTGCGAGCGTCAGCGTCGGAAGCACCAGACTCTGTAATTTATTCTCTGTTGTAATAACCGGAAACCATCCCAGTTTAATAGAAAGAAAATACATCAACACCAGTGCTACAAAAAAATTTGGCATGGAATTTCCAATAAAACTTAAGAAACGTATCAGGTAATCGCTCCATTTATTATGCTGTACCGCTGAAAGAATGCCGAGTGGAATTGCGATCAGCATTGTAAGCAGTACAGAAGATATTGTGAGCATGATCGTCGCCGGAAGTTTCTCTATGAAAGTTTCATAGACATCCCTCCTGGATACGTAACTCTTTCCCATATCTCCAGTTGCCATTCCCGCAAACCACTTTGCATACTGAACAAGAAACGGCTGGTCGAGACCATATTCTTTTCTTGTCTCGTCAATCACTTCCTGAGAAACTGCCGAACCTGCATTCTCATACATATACGTGACAGCATCGCCGCCTGCCAGACGCATCATGGCAAAAGACAAAAAAGTGATCCCGACTAAGATCGGAATCAACTGAAGAAGCCTTTTAATAATATATTTAATCATGAGTACTCCTTTATGTCTGTCTGAAACAGATCAAATATCCGCACATTAATTCATTAAATAAAGTCTAACAAATCAAAAAAAAGCACACAACCCCTAGGGAGGGTTATGTGCTATTCCAAAAGGGAATATCTCTTGCACATTATGGAATAAGTCTGTTTTAACTTTTATGTAGTCGTGCCACCAAAAAATCAATCAGTTCCTGTACACTTTCGTCAATTTTTTCCCCTTTATGAACAATATAACCGAATAGCACCTTGCTGTCCCCCATATCCAGAGGAATTCCTGGTGTTGTACCCGTTTTATTCTCTGAAAGATAGCTTCCACTCACATTGGAAACCCTGCTGTTTTTCAGCATCTTTTCCATAATGTAGTCACTGTTTGTCAGTACGGAAATGTCAATAGCCTTCCACTGAAAAGAATCCTCATGCACAGAACCAATGTCAAAAAACTCATCCTGATAGTTCTGAATAAACCGGACTCCCTCCAGATCCTGCAGCTCAACTTTGCTCCGTCCAGAATCATAAAGTTCCGTCTTTCGTCCCGGATAAAACACCACATCCGTCTCATACATCGGAACAAACTGCAACTTATTCCGGGATATTTCATGCAGAAAATTCTCCTTCTGCTGACTCAGGATATACACAAAACCAATATCATCCACATAGTCCCTAACACGGTCCATAACGCTCCGAACACCTGCCGTAGTCAGCTGAAAATGATAGTTTTTCTCATATGTTTCATTATAAAAATCCACAAACTGATTCGCAAACCAGGAGCTTGGATTCAGCGAAACACGGATCCATTTTGTCATACCATGCGTCGCCATATTTTCCAAAACGCTGATCTCGTTTGTGATTCTGCTTGCATACTGATAAACTTTCTGTCCCTGCACTGTGAGGCGTATTCCTCTCGGAAGCCGCTCAAAAAGCTGCATTCCAAGAGCATCCTCCAACGCCTTGACAACCTTGCTCACACTCGGCTGCGTAGAATAAAGAACCTTCGCTGCATCACTGAAAGAACCCGTCTGTGCACATACCACAAAATACTGTAATTGTTTTAAATCCATATTATTTTACCGTCCTCAGCATAAACAGCGGTGTCGGATTATAGAACTCATCTTTCTCAAGATAGATCCTGCTGCTGATGCCCAGATCCACATGGAACTCCTTCAGACTCATCGCTCCCAGCGTCTCCAGATCCCACGCCGGACGACTGTAGGAACTGATCGGAAGCTGCCGTTTGATCTCCTCACACTCACGCATCATCTCGTTTCCAAGCATATTGTGGGCATGATTTTCCGGCAGATCTTCCACATTTGAGAAGTCTGTAATTCCATAATTCGCATCAAAATTCAGCAGCACGCCGCCCTTTTTCAGCACACGAAGCCACTCTCCATATGCATGCTTTACATGCGGCAGCGTCCAGGTCAGATTCCTGGAAACGATCACATCAAATGTGCCATCCGGGAACTCCGGATTCTCCGCATCCATCACTGCAAACTCACACTCTGCCTGCTCCTCTTCTGCCAGCTGCTTTGCGTTCTTGATCATATCCGGTGTCAGATCAATACCCGTCACCTGATGACCAGCCTTTGCCAGAAGAATCGTAAAAAATCCTGCTCCACATCCCACATCCAGGATACGAAGCTTTTTATTTTCTTTCGGAAGCTGTGCCTGGATCTCCTTCATCCAGCGGTCCGCCATCGCACTGTGAAGCTCCGCACGCCTCTGTTCCAGAAAGCTGTCGCTTCGCTTTTCCCAGTAGTTAACGATACGCTCTTTGCGCTCATCATAGCGGCTTACAATACGTCCATAGGTCACCATCGGACCATTTCCAACCACCTGCAGCGTGCCCGTCTGATACAGGATCACCCCGTCAAACTCCGCCTCACTGACTTCCTTAACCTTGCCTTCATAGTCACGGACTTCACCCAGGATATCACCCTCCTGGATCATGTCACCGACCTTTTTAAATGGATACCAGAGCCCGTTTTCTTCCGCATCCTGATAGCGCACATCCGCTACCTCGAGCGGATAATACGTACGAAAATCCTTCAGTCCCTGATAAATTCCCATGTGACACAGAATATTCCGGACGTCTCTTCGCGTCGAACGAACCTCCTCATAATTCCAGTCCCCCATGCCGCCACGCTCGATCAGGATACTCGGGATCCCTTGCGAAGCCGCATAATTATACGAACCACCCGAAGCCACGTTGGACTTTACCATATATGGCACATCCACCTGCTCCGCCATCTCACGAGAAACCTTCACCACATCCTCCGGCGCAGCTCCCGCATAATATACATATGGAGTCAGCTTTTCATAATCATCTCCACTGTGCAGATCAATATAATAATCCGCTACCGGCTGGAGTTCCTGGGAGATTGCCCACGCAAGACGCTCCATCTCCGTTCCATCCGGATTTCCCGGAAATTCACGGTTCAGATTCTTATCATCCGTGAGTCCCATACTTCCATTACGCTGCTCAAAAGCCGGACGATTCAAAACCTTCACAATAATGATCGTACCGGAAACCTTTTCAATCTTTAATTTCTGTGATAATTCGATTGCAGCCTGAATTCCCACATACTCACCCGCATGCACCCCGGCTGTGATCAGCATTGTCTTGCCTGTTCCATGGCCATGAAATACTGTTGTCGGAAAACGCAGTTCTCCATTCGCCAGTTCCAGCTCGCCATTCCATTTTTCACCAGGCTCAACCGTAATGTTTTTCAGATGAAAAGACTCTCTTTTGCGTCCACTTAAAAGGAAGATTGGAGAAGAACTGTTGTTGATGATCTCTTCCTCCGTCCAGACCTCCTTCCAGACATTTTCGTCACAGGAAACATCCAGAAATCCTGTCTTTCGCATCCTTTCCAGATCCCATTTTGGACGCTCCTGACGACTCAGCGGAACCTGGCGCGCGATCTCTTCCATCTTCTCGATGTCCGTGCCACTGTAGTAATCCTCTACGTTCTGCTCTTCCGTCTGCTGTCGGTCTTTCTCGTAATTGCTGCGCTTTTCTTCATTATATAAATGCCCGTACCAGTCTGCATCAAAATTATAGAAAACTCCGCCCGGTTTCAGCACACGAAGCCATTCTTTATATGCCAGATCCGGTCTTGGCAGATTCCAGGTCACGTTTCGCGTCACGATAGCATCAAAGCTGTTACTTTCCACATCAAGAGCCTGCGCATCGCCTGTTTTCCACGTAATACACTTCGCTAATCCACCGGCATTCTGCTGTGCTTCCCTCAGCATTTCTTCTGTATAGTCAATCGCCGTCACCTGATAGCCGGCCTCCGCAAGAAGGATCGCAAAAAATCCAGGGCCCGTTCCTACATCAAGGATTTTTATTTCCCCTGGTTCACGTTCCGGGAACGCCTCTCTCAGCAGACTCAGAAGCTTGTCTCGCCACATCGTCCGTCTCGCATCTGCCATTTCCTGCTGATTATATTCTGAATAACCCCTGGCACGATTCGTCCAGTAGTCATGAATTTCATTTTTCAGATCACTCATAATTATTTTCTCCGCCTAAAATAGTATTCTTTTAGTATATAAAAAAAAAGTCCCCGCCACAACCCTGTGGGGGGGATAGGGGAAAGTTTATCTTTCGTCCTTTTTTCCAAAAAATCCAATCATCCAATTCACAAGAACCGCACCAACCATGCACCCCAATCCATTGTGAATCATGTCATCCCATTCGAACAATCCACGCATTGTGATCAGTTGGCTCATTTCTATTGTAGCTGATATCAGCACGCCAAATACCAGCGCCTCCTGCCATTCCACCTTCCGATTCATGATCAGCGGCAGCAACGCTCCCGCCGGCAAAAGTAGCATACAGTTCAGCAGATTCTCCTTCAGCAATTCCATGTCATGGTACCTGAGTATGGCACTCCATGACCAGAATGGAATCAGTTCATACTGCCGGACCGAACCCGTCCTTGTAAATACTGTAGAACCAAACACAATCCCAAGAAAGACCAGTTCTGCCAGAATCGCTACCGCCTGGAGCTTATTCATTTTTTCCTTACGTAATAAATAAATCATAAGAATAACCGCGATCACCATAATACACGAGAAACAAAAGATTTCCCGGCTTGACCACGGATTATTGTATTCCGTCAAGATCTGATAGATGTCCATCTACTGCTCCTTCACATAAAACATTCCAAGTGGTCTTATTATACACTATCTGTCAAATCTTTTGTAAATGTCTCACGTTCTCCTGCATTCTCCCTCCGCCAAATGGATTTTCAATAATAAAACTGCAAAAACTACTTGTAATATATAATAATATGTGCTATCTTGTTTTTATTCAAATCAATTTTAATAAAATAAATTTTAATAAAACTATTTTAAATAAAAGGAGGCTATTCATATGTTTGTTGGAAGAGAACAAGAGCTGGCATCGTTAGAGGAATTTTATGCCAAAGACGGCATTGGCATGACCGTTATCTATGGGCGAAGACGTATTGGAAAGTCTACTCTTATTACCGAATTCGTCAAAGATAAAAAAACTGTATTTTATACGGCAACAAAAATCGGAAAAACCAGAAATCTGGAGCTATTTTCCAAACAAGTGTTAGATTTATTCATGCCCGGAATTGAAAACATCAGTTTTAACAGTATAGAAGCTGTTTTTGATTTTATTGATAAAAATATAGCTAATGATAAGATAGTACTTGTAATAGATGAATTGCCATACTGGGCTGAAAAAGATGACTCTCTTTTATCTATTCTGCAGAAATATATAGATACGATTTGGAATGACAAAAATCTGAAAATAATTTTATGTGGTTCAGCATTAAGCTTTATGGAAAATAAAGTGCTCAGTGAAAAAAGTCCTTTATTTGGAAGACGTGATTCACAGATAAAATTAGAATCATTTAATTATTTAGATTCAGCCAAATTTGTTCCTGACTATTCAAACGAAGATAAAGCAATCTGCTATGGCATTACTGGCGGTGTTGCAAAATATCTTTCCATGATCGATCCGAAAAAAAACATTGACGAGAACATTATAAGATTATTTTTCAGGACAGATGGTTATTTATATGATGAAACCAGAAACTTACTGACACAGGAATTTTCTGATATATCACTCGTAAATAATATTGTGGAACAGATTGCCTCCGGAGTAAATACACTTAATACCATTTCCGGAAAAATTAACGAGAAAGAGCCAACTGTCTTATACTCATTAGAAAAATTAATCAGTGTTGGGTTAATTGAGAAAAAGAAATGTATCACAGAAGAAAAAAACAAAAAGAAGACACAATATGTTCTAAAAGATTATATGTTCAAATTCTGGTACGAATTTATCCCAAAAGCAACCAGTGTAATTGAAATGGGACAAGGTGCACTTTATTATCAAAAAGCTGTCAAACCATTCTTACATTCATTTATGGGTTCTGTATTTGAAGAAATGTGCCGATACTATACTCTGAATCAGGGAATAGTCGGTGCATATGGTTGTTTCGTTACTTCAGTCGGAACCTGGTGGGGTGTAGAAAATGTTACAGATAAAAACGGTTCTATACGAGCACAATCTGCCGATATAGATATCGTTGCCTTATCTGATATAGATAAAAAAGCAGTTATTGGCGAATGTAAGTTCAAAAACGAAAAAATTGACAAGGGTATTTATGAAACCTTGGTCAGAAGAGGAACTCTTATATCCAATAAATACAAAATTTCAAAATATATTTTCTTTTCTCTATCAGGATATACAGATTGGTTCAACTCATTATCTGATGAAGATGTTTTGCTGCTTACATTAGATTCACTTTATAGGTGAACAGTCGGATATAAAGGCTTTCCAGCCTAAAATAGCCCTAAAAGCATCTTAGGCTGGAAATTTAGATGTCCATTTTTCTATGCAATTTTATGAGCGAAGTCCTTTTACAAGGGTCTCAAACTCTTTCTCCGTATCCACAAAACAGTAGGGTGCATACTCGCCATACGCAGTTGGTCTGCTGATTGTTACAATCTGTACACCCTTATATCCAACTGCCTTATTTAATTCTCTTTTTAATTCTACCAGATGCTTTCCATGAGTTATTTTTAGAGCAAAGTAACCATGTGCATCACGATCTTTTGCTATCAGATAACACATTTTTCAGCACCTCCTTAAATTCATGCTCATTCCGAATCAATCCACATTCATACTTTTCGCGCATTATCCTTCCTGTCTCTATCGGATAGTCCTTCTTATACAGGTAATCATGAAGCCAGTTATTTAACTGTCTATCAAATAGTGTGTTGAACTGGATTTCTATTGGATAATGTTTTCCGCTCTTCTGATAGTACACATGAACGCCTCTATAACCATCATCCAACGTTTTTCCTTTCGTCATATCAGCAATTCGGAACTTTGAAGTTTTCCCTTCAAATATTGAATCATAGCTGTCACAAAATGCACGAAAACCCAAAATATCATTAAACACTTTGCGCGTCTGATAATCTGGATAGTAACAATCATATTTTAAAAGAATAGAATCCAACACCGGACTCTATCCTGTATTGGATTTCAACTTCCGCTTCCCTGATTTTTCCTTATTTTTTCAGTATTTTCAGGGCTTCCTCAATCAATATAATTTACTTAAGTTGCACTTTATTATAGAAGTTCACATCAGAGTTAAATCATGCAGGGACTCGCCCCTGCATAACCTAATTTAGTACGGTCTTTTTCCACTCATTAATTGTAATAAATATTTTATTTTACTTGGAATACTTCTAGTTATGAAAACTGTTTTATGTAATCCCTTTATTGGATAATTCTTTTTAAATTGATAAAATTTTTTATGCCTATCTCTTGCGTTATAATACATAGGATTTTTACCAAGAGCTTTTTTTTCATTATGCTCAGTAACTCTAATTGACTCCAATGATTTCATAAGCATATTTCCTTTTTCAGTATGTATAACAGCAACAGAAGTTCCAAATTTATTATAACCACTGTCACCAGGATTTAATCCCCAAAAATCACCTATTGTAATATCTGAACAATGATTTTCTCCTTTATATTTACATTGGTAACAAGATTCCTGTCCCAATATCATAAATGCTCTTCCAAAATCCGTTTCATATAATGGTTTTATATGCTCTTTTCCATTTTCAAAAACAGCTCGCAAACACACTTGTTCCCAAAACGGATTTTTATATCTTACCGAGAAACTATTTATTTTACTCTTATATTTTTTCTCCAAAAAAGCTATATATTCTTTTTGGGCCTCCGCTTTCAAAGGTCCTTGGCATATAAAATCAAGCGTCCATAAATTTGTATAATCATAACATTGTTTCTTCTCCAAATATTTATATAAGTTCCCAACATCACATGGCACACCTATAAATAAAATTTTTTTTCTCTCGATAATGTCCTCATAAATATTCTGAAAAACACCTTTTCCATTACTTAATTTTTTTGATGTAGTAATATACTTAGAACCACTTAACCAAACAATATCTTTAAGATTGTTGATTCTTACGTACTGCGCACTTAAATAGTCCTCTGAATAACGTACACCATATACAACTCCCCCATTTTGTATAACTTGTTCACACACTGCATATGCCATACCACCAGAAGATGATTGTTTAAGTTTCTCAGTATCATTCAGACTTACCGCATAATATTGATTTTCCATCTCAGGCATCTCCTAATTTCAGTTTCTTCCTCAGCATAACTGTCAATAATCTATATACAAAAACACTAACTTCTGTCAAACTAGTCAATCCACATATAGTATAGACATTTAGCACGCCCACAAACTTAAGTATTATTAAGCCACTAATTTGAATAAACATTCCAATTATATTGGATCTATTAGCATATTTAACCAGCCCTAGTGGAGACATAACTGGAAAAGCAATAATATATGTTGGTAAAATAACCCATGCAATTGGCAATAATAATCTTAAAACATTTCCCGCTCCTGCATATTCTTTTCCAAATGCAAACACGCATAACGGCTCTGCGAATATAGCAATAAGAATAACTCCTCCTGTAATAATCGGCATACATAAGAGAAGTATCTTCTTAACCAATTTAAAATTTTTATTTTTTAACATATATGGATATAAACTATCTGCTATAGGAGAAGATGCCATTTTAGATAGTGTAATTGCCTTATCACAAGACGTATAATAACCAACTACCGGAGCTGAACCATATACTCTACCCAAAATGATAACATCTAAAGCCTGGTAAAAAGTAGATGCAAATCTGGATACAAAAAAAGGAATACTGGTTTTAAACAATGCTTTTATGTGTGCCATTTGTGGCACAATTAATTTTATTTTATATCTGACTTTAATATCAATTACTGAAAAAAGCAATGCAACAATACTACCTACCAAAAACGATAATGGCACAAAAATATAATCTCTCTGATTTTTTACGCATACAAAGATTAATATTGTAAACAATACTCTTATGATTACTGTTCTTATAGAAGTAATCTTCATATCTTCAATTCCACGATAATAATAATCTGGAAGTAATGCATTAAACAAATATGCTATTAAATATATGAAAATGATCATTGCATTTGATTTATCAAAAAACTCAAAAACATATAGTAACACAAAAACAATTGCCACTATTCCAGTCAAAAAAAGCTTTATAGTTGAAACTGATGCAATCACCATAGACGCTACTTTCTTATCATTACTATGTTCACTTATCATCTGTGTTGCTGATAAAATAAATCCAAAGTCCAGTATAATCTGAACATATGACATATACCCTTGTGCTAAGCCGATTCTTCCATAAACAGCCGGACCTAAAACTCTTGTTAAATATGGAATTGTAAGTAAGTTCAAAATTTGTACAGATATTGTCATTAAATAAAGAAATCCTGTATTACTTAGTAATCTTTTATTTGTAGTACTCAATTTCATGCTTTAATAATCCTATTCTATTCTTTATTATTTAGAACATTTAATATCCATTCTTGCGAATCAGTTCTAAGTGAATTTAGCTTTTTATTAACACTGTCATACATAATTTCAGAATATTCATCTGTTTTCATCTCTATTCTATTCGTCAATCCAACTTCATTCAGCAGATGTCGCACTCTTTCTGGATTTCCTTGATTATTGATAGCCACAAAGTTAGCGTTCAAATTAAGTGAGATAGCCACACCATGAAAAGAATCCGTCAATACCAGTGCTGCATTATTAATCAAATTAATAAAATCTGAAATAGATGCTCCTAAAATCATCTTATCACATGGAGTGCTCCTCGCTCTGCTAAATTGAACTGCCCATACTGGAATATCTAATCTTTTTGAATAACTCTCCACCATATTCTTATATCTTTCTGTTCTTTTATCTGTAGATATAAAATATGTCAATATATATTTTTTATTTGTTTTTTTCATATTTGTATTTCTTTTTGCCAGTTCAATCCATTCTCTCTTGTTTAAAAGGAAAGTAGGATCCATGATTACTTTTATTGGTAAATCACAAAATCTATGAAGTACATCCTTGGCATACTGCTCTCTAACACTTATTGCATCAAAATCTTTTAGTGCATCCCTAATAATTTTTTCATTTTCTTTTTCAACTGGAACGCTTCCGATACTCGTAGCAACTGAAATACGTTTTCCGACATTTCCAAATTGAAGTAAGAATGCTCTGTCAAGCTCACCTGATGTTGTCTCGGGATTCCATAACTGATCACTACCCGCTACAAGAATATCATATCTAATATCTTGCATATTATCTACATTATGATATTCTTTTTCTGAAATTTTATAATAACTATTCAAATATTTCGAAAAGCCTTTTTTATAATATTTTACTTTCCCGAACAAAATTGATTTTATAAAGGATGTTACATAACCATATATTTTATTATTTTCCTTATATGCATATTGTGTTTTACTATCTTCTAATTCATTTGTATAATTAATGATTTCTGCATTAAACCCATTTTTAGAAAAAAATTCTTGAGTTGCTACTGCCTGTAACCATACGCCATAATTGTACGACTTGAAAAAAGTAATAATACCAACTGTCATAGTCTACATACTCCTTCAAAATAAATTTAGTTTTTTTATTTACCTACGCGTTGAAAAATTTGCGAAGCTAATTTAGGATTTATAGCTGCAAGTACCGCAAATACTTTTGCTTTTATTGAATTTTGCCCTATTAAAAATATAAGTAGATATTTCCTTATATTTTTTGCAATATATCTATCATAAGATTTCTTATATACATCCATTTTGGAAAGTGCTATTATCGCATCATAAACTAAGTACTTTTCTGCCAAATGTACCAATTTAGGATAATTATTATTGCAAAATTCTATTTTTAACTCAGAGGCTATGATTCTATCGAATTCCCTTTCCGAAAATTTACAATGTGTAATGCTAGATTCGTTATATCGATAAAAATAGAACGCATTCGTACAAATATATATTTTGTGTGCTTTGTCAAATAACTTGTATGTTACATATTCATCCTCGTACAATTTTCCAACTGGAAATCTTATTTTACTAAATAATTCTCTTTTAAAAAGTTTATTGCAAACAGAATTAGATATCCTCTGTGAAAATAATAATTCTTCCATCCCTTCATATTTTGTTAATAATTTTTCCTCCCCATCAATTGATCTAGTTTTTAAAATATTTCCAATTTCATCAACTTGATTAATCGCAGCCACAGCAATATCTGCGTTATTATAGGTAATTCCGCTTAACAAACTTTCATACATATTCTCACTAATATAATCATCTGAATCTACAAAACCCAAATACTTCCCTTCAGCTTTATTTATTCCATAATTTCTTGCATCAGATAAACCACCATTAGTTTTTGTAAATATCTTGATTCTAGAGTCTTTTTCCGCAATTTCTTTACATTTAACTAAACTCTCATCATTACTTCCATCATTAACAACTATTATTTCTATATCTTTATATGTTTGTTTTATCAAACTTTCTAAGCAACTTTGTACATATTTTTCGGTATTATATACAGGAACTATAATCGAAATATCTGGTTTCATAATATCAATCCTCATTCAATAAACATGTTAAAAATATTAAATGTAAAAATATTTTCTACAAACGTGCGAATATTAACCATTGTCCTTATAAAGTAGAAATTTAACATTATCCCCACTATTGTTAATCCTAGCACGAAAATTAATATCGGTAACTTCTTTATATCAATTTTCATTTCCGTACCCTTTTTTCCCTCTTGTTGAAAACTATCAAAGAAAACCAACGATACTAATGGCACTGCTGGTGTTATAAAACGTATATAAACATGCGACGCAATCAGAAAAGTAATAAGTGTTAATACCATATATGTAAACATAAAAATATATATACTTTTTATCTTATTTAACGACAACCCATTTTTATTTGTTCGATAATACTCATATAAAATCATATATAAGAATAGTAAACTTATTATAATAAAATATTCTTTTTCCAATCTATAATACGTACTATTTCGCACAATATCCGCCCAACCGCCATCTTGCCACTGAAAATACATGTTTCCTCTTGTTATAAAATATATAACACTATTTATTAAGCCAATTGGTGTTTGCATTTCACCAATTTTTTCTGCTAATATTTGTAAAACTTGTGGCAACAACACAATTCCAAGTGAATAAATCAATACTCTTTTTTTATTCTTTATAAGCATTACCAATCTAACTGCTATCAAACCTATAACTGAGAAATGCATAAAAAATGAAGTCACATATAGAAAATATGTAAATATATTTCGTTGATTTTTATACAAATCTCGATAAATTGCTAAAGTAAACATTGAAAATGCCAAAGGCCATCTAATACCATTAACTATACTGCCAAAATTTGTAGCTGCAATTGTAAACACAAAGTAAACTACAAAATATGATTTTTTTATTCCTGATATTATTTTATAGTCACCAATTATATAAAATGAAATAAAATAATATATAAAACAAGCAAATGCTGGCAACATTTGTGGTTTACAAAAATTTGCAATAATCCAAAACAAAATGTCAACGGCATACAAATTAGTATAAGCCGTATTAAAAGAATCGATTAAATTTTTGTTTCTATAAGTTGATAAAATTGCTAAATATCTCACCAAATCCGGATCCGTAGCTGGATTTTTAAAACAATAACCTGCAATGCCAAAAACAATGGCCAAAAGTGCACTGTACAGAATTATTTTTCTAGAATCCTTAGTCGTTAAATACCCTAATAAAACGATTACTGAACAGATTGTCGGCATTATTAAATATATTAGCACTATGAAAGCAATCTGCATTATAAACAACTCTCTTTCTTATCTTTACCATTAATTTTTGTGTCTATTTTCTTACCTAGATATTACATATTCCTTCTTTTTTTCACAAACTCATCAAATTCACCAATTTTCTTGCAGGGACTTCCAACGCATACTGAATTATCTGGCAAATCTTTTGTAACAATACTTCCAGCTCCAATAATAACGTTATTGCCAATACTTACATCATAAAGTATTAGTGTATTTGCTCCAATGAACACATTATTTCCTATATGAATTTCTCCTACTTTTTCATTAAACTTTATCTTATTTCTACAATTTTCATCCATATTATTTAACATATGATGCATGACGTCATGTGTAATCATAGACACGCCCGCAGCAATTCTCACATTATTACCGATAAAAACTTTATCTGGATTAAATGGTAGCTTATAATTTTGGATCATGACGTCTTTTCCAATTGAACCAAATAAATTTCTCTTTTTTAACCATATAGCCCTTTTCTCACCTGATCTGAACATTAAAGATCTAAGTTGCAAAAATAATCTTATCATTTAGAACCTCTTAACCATAACTTCATTATATTTCATCATATAAGTCTCCTCTTCATAATCACCTATAACACAATCATTTGAGAAACCTTCTAAATTTTTTACAATTAATTCCATATGATTCGCACCACTTTCATATGCATGTGGATATCCACCTCCAAACCGCGGATTTACTTCAGAAATATAATACTCTCCATTAATGTCAAAAATATCAATATCTATTTGCCCTTTATATCCCGACTCCAGAACAAATTTTTTTATAAGATTAAATAATTTTTCATTCTTAAATGAAACAGCCTTATCTGTTTCACCAGCACGCATTACAATTTTCTTTTTTGTAAAGATTGAAACTACCTCGCCACTTATCATATCTATATAAACGTCCGCACCAATCTCCTGCCCATCAAGGAATTCCTGAATCATTAATCCTTCTCCATGTTCAAAAAAAAGTTCTAACGTTTCTTTATCGTAAACCTTTGAAATAGATATACTTGCACTACCTTTTGCTGGCTTTACAAATATTGGATATTTTGCCTTTCCTGCCTTTACATCCTTATAAAATTCCTCTTTATTTGTATAAGATTTTGCACATTTATAATTATGTTTTTTCAGCCATTTATACATTTCAAATTTATTTAAAGCTCGTTCACAAAGTTCATACGAAGAACCTATTACAGTAGTTCCAACTTTTTTAAACTCTTCGACATTTTTAGCCAACAAAGAAAGTTCTGGATCAATAAGTGAAAGAACTCCATCTATTTTTTCATTTTTACATATATCAAGAATACTATTCAAATAATCCGATGCACTTATTCTAGGAACTATATAATATCTATCTGCCTCATATAGCGAAGGAGCTAATTCACTCATATCCGTACAAATAACTTTTCCCCTATTTCCTAACGTCTTCTTAAAATATTGAACAATTTTATTTCGTGTTCCTGAACTTAAAATCAAAATATTCATACTTATTCTCCTTCATAAATTCAAACTATAAGTTAATAACGTCAATATCATTAAAAAACAATGGTGTACCACCAGTATGAATAAACAGAATTTTTTTGTCTTTAATATTTGTTTTTTTCAAATATTCGCACATTCCATAGAAAGCCTTAGCTGTATATGTACTATCTAACGGGATCCCATAATTAATCATTACATCTTTAATTGTTTTAGTTATCTTTAGATTATCTTTTCCATATCCAGCACCAATATAGTCATCAATAAAGATTGTCTTCTCTTGAATATTTCTTTCTTCCTCATTTGGCATATACTCACGTATACTATCTAAAACAATCTTTCGTCCATATGGATTTTTTCTGGCAATACTAATACCAACAATTTTTCTGTTATCCTTATATATTAATTGACCGCAGACTAACCCTGCATGTGTCGTTCCAGTTCCTGATGCAAAAAAAATATAATCAAATTTAATATTATTTTCTATTTCATATTCCTTTATTTCCTTATAGCACTCTACATATGCCTGTGTTCCAATATTTCCATGTCCACCACCAGGAATAAAATAAGGATTAAAGCCATCTCTTTTTAATTGTGCTATTTTTTTTTCAATTTCACTATGAACTTTTTCAACTGGAACAGAAAGCATTTCAGCATCAAATAATTTCATAAATTTACTATTATATGTTACATCTGAAATTTCCCTAGGAGAAATCAGATAACATTTCATTTTTCTAGCAGCTGCCATATTAGCTATAATACGACAATGATTAGAATGACTACTTCCATATGTCACCACACAGTCATATCCACCTTTATCAATTTCCTTAAAAAAAAGTAATCCTTTTCGTGCTTTATTACCACCAAACGAATATGGAATAAGATCTTCTCTCTTTATATACAAATTTTCTTTAACTTGTTGAATAAGTGTATGTTCCATATCTCTTAACCTCTATAAAGCGGAAAGAAATTTTTATTTTTTATTTCTTTTTTTTGTGCTACTAATTTATCATATATTGCTTCATTTCTAATTTTTTTTATTGCGAAATATTTTGTGATTCCTTTTTGTCCACAAAAATTTTTTTTAAAAACTTCAATGTTTCCGCCGGCTTTTCCACCTCCCATATCAAATACCTTTTTTCCTATTTTTTGTCCATATAAAGCTGCATGATATGTCAAAAGACTATTACATTGTAAATTTAAAAATAATGTATTATTTCCTAAAAGATAATAATGCATAACATCTTCACCACATACAACTAAAACAGATGTAATTATTTCACCATTTAATACCGCATCAATCAAAAATACATCTTTACCTAGCTCATCAAAATATTTCTTTATATCTTCTCGATCAAAATTGTAATAATCACCTGTATTATATTTAATTTCTGTATTTTGATACAATCTTACAAAGTCATCTATAGTATCCCCCTTATTATCTATTAACACCTCGACACCACCATTAACCGCTTTTTTTATAGCCCTTTTAGCATTTCTATTGTATGTCTGCTCAAAAAAATTTTCTGTCAAATCATTACAATAGAAATTTCCATAATACTCTGCATTACATTCTCTTTCTACCAGTTCATGATAATCACTCCACGGATCAATTTTCGCAAATTCTGCAATAATATTTTGTTCTAGACAATATTTATCAAATGCTTCATTAAATTTCTTCATAAACTCATTTTCTAATCCCTCTCGAACATATTCAACTATTGGGCCACCGGTTCCCCTAAACGAAGCTATATCGTAATATTCCTTCCTATCAACATTTCCAGCAACTTTTTTAATGTATCTATATCGTATACTTCCATTATCATCAGTGTAATTATACTCTTCTAAAACGCCGCATTCTCTTGGTTCTTGTATCTTAGCCCATCTTATATCACTATATAAACTTTTCATCATCTATCTCCTCGTTATTCTGTATATTGCTCTGTATAAAAAAGTGCAGAAAAAGTTTTAAAAATAATATGTATATCTAATAGAATATTAAATTGTTCAACATATTGAACATCTATCTCTATACGCTCATCCCACGTTGCTGAATTCCGTCTTTCAACCTGTGCTAATCCCGTAATACCTGGTCGCATCAAAAATCTTTTTTTTGCATTTTCACTATAGGATTTGTATCCATTGTATGGATGATAAGTTACCGGGGGTCTCGGTCCTACAATACTCATTTCTCCCAAAAGCACATTAATCAACTGAGGAAGTTCATCCAAACTAGTCTTTCTCAATATTTTTCCCATTCGTGTTATTCTTGGATCACAATCATCTCTACAAATCAAACCTTCACCTATTGATTCTGCATTAATAACCATTGTTCGAAATTTATATATATTAAATGTTTTTCCCACTTTCCCAATGCGTTCTTGAAGAAAAAAAACAGGACCTTTTGAATCGCATTTGATAGCAATAGCTATTAACGCTAAAATTGGCGATAATATTATCAAACCAATTAAACTTGCAAATATATCAAATATTCTTTTTATACCAAGATTTATTTTTTTCATCATTCAAAACATCCTTTTATCACTTCAATAATTCTATTCTGCTGCTCTGCCGTCATCTTGTTATCACTCGGCAGGCACACACCTCTCTGGAAGATATCGGCTCCAACATCTTCAATACCACCTTCGATATAGGCATTTGTTTTTGCTCTTCCAGAACCGGATACTGTTACAAACTCGTTCATTCGGTACATTGGCTGCATATGCATCGGTTTCCAGATAGGTCTTCCTTCTGCATTGATACTGGTGATTGCTTCCAGAATCTCTGTCGGACAGCTCTTTCCTTTTTCCGGAATATAGATTGCATCTGTACCACTACGTACTTGTTTGCACATTGCCTCTTTATCAATGATCAATGCACTAAGCCAGTAGTTAGGCTCACATCTTTTCTCATCAAATGGATTCATCTGAATCGGAAGATCTTTCAGGCCTTCTTTATATCTCTCATATACAACTTTCTTCTGAGCAATGTGCTCTTCCAGATAGTCATACTGTCCACGAATGATACCTGCAATAACATTTGACATTCTATAGTTGTAACCAACCTCTTCGTGCTGATACCATGCGGCTGCTTCTCTTGCCTGCGTAGACCATTTTCTTGCTTTGTTTGCAACTTCCAGGTCATTTGTCAGTAAGCATCCACCGGAACTTCCTGTTATAATTTTGTTTCCGTTATAAGATACAGCGGCATAATCCCCATAGGATCCACATTGTTTTCCATCCCATGTTGCTCCCATAGCTTCTGCTGCATCTTCGATAAGAAGTGCTCCGTGTTTTTCACAGATTTCCTTGATTTTTTTAATATCACCAGAAAAGCCATAAAGCTCAGCAGAAACAACAAGTTTAACTTCTGGATACATCTCAAATGCTTTTTCAAGTGCTACCGGATCCATGTTCCAGGAATCTCTTTCAGTATCAATAAATACTGGAATTCCGCCTTCATAAACAACTGGATTCAGAGTTGCATCAAAAGTCATATCGCTACAGAAAACTCTTTTTCCTTCAACTGCTCCGTGTCCGATTTCCGGCTTGCCATAAAGTTTTTCACCAGCAAACTTCACACAAAGATGAAGAGCTGCTGTGCAGCAGGACAATGCAACTGCATATTTAACGCCTGACTTTTCTGCTGCAGCTTTTTCAACTTCGTTGATATTTGCACCAACTGTCGACATCCAGTTTGTGTCATATGCTTCTTTCACATATTTCATTTCTGCACCATCATGCATAGTTGGTGATGCAAGCCATACTTTGTTTTCAAATGCTTCAAAATCTTTTTTTCTACTAAACATCTTTTTCAGTCCTTATTTTCTTTATATTATTTCACCACATAGTTTATTTACTTCTTCTGGTGTTCTGAATGTTGGCACAGTTTTCCTTAATGCCTCGCGCGCAAGATCATCATCCCCAGAGTCACAAGCTTCCTGTAATAAAGCAAGACGATTCTCAATTTCTTCTTTGCTCAGTGCTGTATCTCTTTCAATAAAGATCATGCTGTTTTCGGTCTTATCCAATTCCTCAGTCTTGACCAAAAGTTCTTCATACAGTTTTTCTCCAGATCTTAGTCCTGTTTCTATAATTGATATTCCTTGTGCTCCGGACAAACGGATCATGCTTTCTGCAAGATCATAAATTTTGACCGGCTTTCCCATATCAAGTACGAACAGCTCTCCATTCTTCGCCATTGCTCCGCTTTGAAGTACTAACTGTGATGCTTCCGGAATTGTCATAAAATAACGGATAATTCTTTTATCGGTAACAGTAACCGGTCCACCGTTTGCAATCTGTCTTCGAAACAACGGTATAACTGAGCCGGCACTTCCAAGTACATTTCCGAATCTTGTTGCACTGTACTTTACTTTTCCATGTGTGCTTGCACTCTGCACAATCATCTCGCACATACGCTTGGTGGCTCCCATTACATTTGTGGGATTTACTGCTTTATCTGTGGAAACCATCATAAAACGTTCTGCTTCATATTTTTCACACAATTCAACTAGATTTCGTGTTCCAAATATATTGTTGTATATTGCTTCTACACAGTTATGTTCCATCAACGGAACATGTTTATGTGCAGCAGCATTTATGACAATTTGTGGATGATGTTTCTCAAATACTTTTTCAAGTGCTTTTTTATGAGTAATGGAGCAAATCTCAATTTGCAAATTTAAGGTATTACCATATGCAATCTTTAATTCCTGCTGTACATCATATGCTCCATTTTCATATATATCCAAAATTACAATCTTCTTCGGCGACATCTTCGCAAGCTGTCTGCAAAGTTCAGAACCAATGGAACCGCCACCTCCCGTAATCAATATCACCTTTTCCTTGTAATAATCATTAGTTCGTTCATCTGCTACGACCAAAGGTTTTCTGAACAGTAAATCTTCAGTATCAAATTCTCTCAGATGTCTCTTACCACCTGCTGCATAAACAATTGGATAGTCATAAACCTTCAATCTATATCCTGCGTTTTTGTAATATTCATAAAGCGTTTTTTTCTTTTCTACATCCATGGAAGGAATCGCAAACACAATTTCCTGAACTTCTAACTCACTAAGCCTTCTAAAGGTTGCTTTATCCTCAGACCATACAGGGATCCCCTGGATTTCACGCCCTACCTTATCGACATCATTATCAATAAAGCATCTTGGTATGTAGGCAGCTTCTTCATTATTAAGCAATTCCTCTGCAAAGCTGACCCCTACCCGTCCTGCACCTATAATGGCAATCTTAATCTTTTGCGATTCATTATTATTTGCTGCTGCAACTCCAGAAACTGTATATAAAATCCAAGAAAGAAACCGACCAACCAAAGTCTCCTGATTACCACATTTATATGCATAACGATAAGCCATGCGTAATGACAGTGCGCCAAGCAGATTCAAACAACTTAGGCACAACATTCTTGGAAAAGTAATCTTCTCAATCGGTAACAACAGTTCAAATCCCATGTAAACCAGAAAAGCAATCGCATCAGTACAAAGAAGTCTTATATAGCACTGAATACCTCCATATCTCCAAATCTGTCCATATACATTACCAATCAATCTACTTGCAAACACACATACAAACGCTAATATAGATTGTTGAATAATTCCTATATATGAGAGTTTGTCGTTTCCTTCATATAATGCAAACATTAATATTGCAGCCAATGCAAAAACTGCCACATCGTAGATTACTAACATCCATCGAATATTTCTTGTTTTCTTTTTCGTATTCTTCATCTGTAGTTTAAAACCATCATTCTCCTCTTCGTTTTTACACACTAATAGCCCGCTTCACTCCTCGAGTTCGGCAGGCTAATGCAAATTTATCTTCTTTTCTGTTCTGTCTTTTTCTTTTTCATTTTCATCTTCCATTCAGAACCCAAACCAGCTTTCCTTCAGTTATGCAGTTCGGTCAAAAATAAATCTGTATCAATGTTCTCTTTCTTACCTAATTCTCTTTCCTATATAACTTCGAGTACTCTCGCGGCTTTTGTAAAAGTCACGGTCTTTGCGGGGTCCTCGTGGACTCCGGCGGGCGGTACTCAGCCCGAAAGTAGCACCATATAGATGCAACCCTCTTTGTAGTTACCTACTTCTATTCGTGATGCGATGATCGCTCATCACATGAAAACAACGACTCTATCGTTGACTTTTCCATTATTTGTTTTTCTGATTTTCCTTAAAGCTATCCAGGCATTTCTGTCCAAGATTCTGTGCCATATTCAGATATCTGCTGCCGCGATGGCCGTTTTCGCATTGGAAATCCGCACCTTTCCGGCGGATTTTGGCTCCGCACTGGCTGCACACAGAATTGATATTATGCTGTTGAACCTCCAGAACGACGATGCCTTCCTGCCATGCCTTGTATTTCAGTTTTTCTCGGATGGACGGAACCAGACGAAGTGGGGAATTTTTTCCGACGCTTGCCAGAATGATATTTCCATAGTCTTTGTTGTATTCCGGCAGGACCAGAATGCTGGCATTCTGAATTTTGCAATAATCAATGATCTGTCTGCTGATCTGATGTGCATAATGCTCATGCAGATTTTTCAGTTTTTTCCAGTATCGGTAATTTGCTTCGGCATTGCCGCCGCCACCCTGAACGTCCTCGGATCGTTTGATCCTGTCATAGATCTGACGGCTGGCATTCGCGTATTCTCTGCCCCCTTTTATATAGAAGGAACTCTCTCGTTTTCCGGAAGAATCGAGAATACAGCATACTGTGCATGCGTCCTGACCGGTAAAAACCGCGGAACATATTTTGCTTTCTGCTGTAATACGTTCACGGGCGCCACGTCCGTCTGCCACAGGTATTTTCCACGGGATATGAAGTTCTGCGCGGTCTTTCTTCAAAACCAGTGCCGGGGACATCATCTGTCCTTCTTCCGGAACGGTGTTGCCGCGAAGACGAAGTCTGCACCATTGCCAGCCTTCTCCATCCCAGAGCTTCAGAGAAATCGTATTTTGCTGAAAGTCACGGTACATTCCTTTGTAGAATGTCACTGATTCGGTAAAAGCCTCGGTGGGCTGTTCCTGCTCCTCCCTTGCCAGATAGCTTTTGGCTGCTGCCGTGGCAGTATTGATGGCTGCCCTTCGAAAATAAAGAGGAACCTTTTTCCACGGAATGGGATTTGGTACCGGCTGTTTGTCGCGTCCGACGATGGTCAGCTTCTCCAAAATGCGGAGGGCTTCCTGTGTGCCGGGCTGCTCATCCAGAAAGGTTTCCAGATACAGCTGGTAATAAAAAAGCAGGATTTCGTTGTAGAGGTCCTGGGTCTGGTGGAACCACTCTGTGTGTCGGAACAGGACATTGTATCTCCTGACTGTGATCGCATAGTACGGCATTTTTTCCATCAAATAGCACCTCTGACTCGAAAAATCGGATATTGTATGACTTTCTTTTACTGATTATAGGATATTAATTATCTTATGTCAATCGTTATAACATATCAAATATCCTGTTAGAACACATTCTGGGATATGTAATATCTATAAATTTCCTATCCCAAAGAAATGGAAGATTTCATAACAGCAAAAAAATAATTCTATACGCAAAGAAAGCCCCAGGGCTCACTGTACGAGCTCTGAAGCTTTCTTTTACTTTCTGTATTTATCTTTTGTTCTATTCTTTCCAGTATTTATCGATGTGACTCTGGGCTTCTGCTTCTGTAAGATTGAACTTTTCGATCAGCTTTTTCTTCAGCGATTCCTTAGATCCCCCAAATTCTTGTGCCGTTTCACAAATACCCTTTATCTCACCGATTTTCTCGCCAAGTTCTTTGCCTTTCTGCAGTGCTTTATCTGTCTGCAATTCCAACACTTTTCCACCCACAATATCACCTATTCCTTTCTTCACCGATTCTTCTTTTTTGAATATGTAGTCGGAAATTTCTTTTATAAGCTCAAGCAGTCTGCCATATATCGCTCCCTGATCATAAAGTATCTTGTCCAGGTGTTGCAGTATAGATTCATACTCTTCCAATAGTTTATGCAGTTCTGTTTCACTTTTATTAATTTTCTTTTTATCTTTTTCATATCTCATGATATAAAAAGGTAACAGAAACAGTAGCTTCTTCTGAAAGATTTCATCTTTCGTATACTTCTGCACACATAAAACCGGAACCTGATACCGCACAATTTTTCCGTCCGGCATGATCAGTTCCATTCTGAGGCTCTTTTTTCTTGTACCACGAAGATATATCACCGCTGAGTGTGGAAATCTCATTCTGAAAATTCCATTTTCTTTTTTCACGTTTTCAATGCTGATTGCAAAATCATACTCCACCATTCGGATCACCATTTTCGAGTCACCTGTACTCTGGCATTCGAAATGATAACCTTTTTTTCCAATTCTGAAGTATGAATCAGTAATTTTTTCACCATTCAGCGTCTGGTGTTCATTTCGTAGCTGTTCCAACGGAACATCAAGTGGATAATTTGTTCCAAATATCTCATTGAGCACTGGCACAATCAGCTCCGGCATCTTCTCAAGCATTGTCCGAAATACATTATCAAATGTTGTGTTGTTTTTCGCCATGAGGCTTTTCCCTTTCTGTCTTTATATTTTGCTATCTTACGTACTTTGGGAAATTTCCTCGTATGGTATTTATTCTTTTATTTTTTTAATAAAGCATTCATCTTCTGTAAATGAAAGTAACCCTGCAAATATTTCATCCAGCATATTTTTCAGGCTTAAGGTTTCCACCTGCCTCTCCCTTTTGTTCTATTTTAGCATATCCATATATAGAACTCTATGCATTATTACAAATTCTCTTCTACTTCTCCTACTGCAGGAAGATACTCCACAGACAGATCGTCGGCAATGACAGCAGCGTGGAAAAGATAACCATCTTCGTTGCAAACGGAGAATCGACCTGATATTTCTCTGCGAGGATACTGGTTGTCGCACCCGCCGGCATCGCTGCCAGAAGCACACAAAGACCAAGAACTGTTTTATTCAATGGCAGGAAACTGCATACAATATAAACGACCGCCGGAATAACGACCAGTCTGTGAACCGTATATTTCACGACTGTCCAGTCCCAGAAATCTTTGAGATCGATGTCAGCCAGGATCATGCCAATGACCATCATGGACATAGCAGTGTTGCAGTTTCCAACTGCCGTTACTGCACCGTCAAGTCCAAGTGGCAGTGGAAGTCCCGTAACCATCAGAATAATTCCAAGAACACATGCCAGAATACACGGATGGGTTACGACTTTTTTCAGTGTTTTCATCTTATCACTGCTTCCGGAAAAAACAGCCAACCCGGAGGACCACATCATGATTCTCTGTGGAATCAGATAAACACTGGCAAGCACCAGACCTTCTGCGCCATAAATTCCCTCTGCGATCGGATTTCCAAGAAATCCTGCATTCGAGCAGATGGTTCCATACTGTAGACATTTATATCGTCCCTCCGGTTCTTTGCGGAACATCACTTTTCCATAAATCACACAGAATACCTGGATGCCTATAGATATAAGAAGGATTTCCAGATATTTCATAAAATTTCCATCTGCTGCACTCTGTGTAAACGCATGAAGAATGTTGCACGGCAGAATCAGATAAATAACAAGGTCATTGATGTTTTTTTGCCCCTGTGGTCCGATGATATGTATTTTTTTCATCAAAAATCCTACAGCTACAAGGAGAAAGATCGTGAGCTGTAATGTAAGAAGTGTTTTCATAATATTCTACTTTCCGCGTGTTTCCTTCCTTTGAAACACCTGCTTCCTTTCTTCTTAATTCATTTTCATCCTCATCATCTCAAATCATACTTTAGTGTAGCACATTGCCGAAATCCTCGCAAGAAGGCCAGTTGTACAGAGTTGTATACAATAATCTGCGAACGATTCCGTTTATATTTAATACATTACTCCACCCATCCGTTGACGGTTCTCCGCATTTCCTGTAAGATAAAAGTAGTTTTTATTTTACCCTGGAGGCTTTATGCATGAACAATTCTGTATGGGAAAAGCGCCGCAAGCGACTCTTTGAACTCATAGAAATCGGCTCCAACTATGATTGTACCCGGATGTTTCGGAACCGCGCGTAATCTGGAGATTTGACGGAAGGAGATACCTGACCATCCAAATGAGGTTGGATATCTCCTTTTTATACAATCTTTTTATTGACGTTCTTCTTATTTATATGCTACAATCTGTGTCTGTAAACAACGATTCTGTTTTTTTCATGTTTACAACAATTTTAATTTCCAAAACATAGTGTGGATTTTTCTGGTCCGACCATTTTTCGCCACACAATTACCCATTGTGGTAGTTGTGCGGCGTTTTTTTATGTCTGCTCCGCCGATACAGATTTTTCAGAAATACCGGCACTTGCAGATGTTTTTATTTGAAAGGAGTTTCTATGAACGACACATTTATGAAAGAAAAGCCGGTCTTTCCGCTGATCATGTCCATGGCCCTGCCAATGGTCATTTCGATGCTCGTAAATTCTCTGTACAATATCGTGGACAGTTTCTTTGTCGCACAGATCAGTGAAAATGCCATGACCGCGCTGTCGCTTGTTTTTCCTGTCCAAAACTTCGCCAATGCGATTGCGATTGGTTTTGGAATTGGTATCAGTTCACAGATTGCCATCTGTCTTGGTGCCGGAAACAGAGAGACTGCCAGCAAAGCAGCCACACACGGGCTTGCATTGTCCGGTCTGCATGGTGTAATTCTGACAATCGGTTGTATCCTTGTGATGCCTGGATTTCTGGCACTTTTTACTGGTGATACAGATGTCATTGACCTTGGAATCCGTTATTCTACAATTGTTTTTCTGTTTGCAACGATAAATACGCTTAACCTTGCTTACGAAAAGATCTTCCAGGGCGTTGGCAAAATGAAGATTACGATGATCGGGCTTCTGGTCGGCTGTGTTTCCAATATCATTCTTGATCCGCTGCTGATCTTTGGCCTTGGTCCGTTCCCGACACTGGGTATTGAAGGCGCTGCACTGGCAACCGGACTTGGTCAGGTATTCAATCTTGTTTTCTATCTGATCATTTACAAAATGCAGCCAATCCAGGTAAAACTCAGCCGCAGACATCTCCATCCGGACATGGCTCTGGCAGCAAGATTATACTCTGTCGGTATCCCGGGAGCACTGAATCTTGCACTTCCTTCTGTCCTGGTTTCTGCACTGAATGGACTTCTGGCAGCCTATTCCCAGAGTTATGTGGTGATTCTGGGAATTTACTACAAACTGCAGACTTTCCTGTATCTTCCGGCAAGCGGGATTGTACAGGGCATGCGCCCGGTCATCGGATACAACTATGGTGCCGGTGAACATAAACGTGTAAAAAAAATCTACTTCGTCACACTTGGCATGAGTGGTGTGATCATGTTGATCGGAACAATCATCTGCCTGACAATTCCGGGACAGCTGATCGGCATGTTTACCACAAATCCTCAAACAATTGCCGCAGGCAAAACAGCACTCCGAATCATCTGTGCAGGTTTCCTGATCTCTTCTGTATCCGTCACAGCATGTGGTGCACTGGAGGGACTTGGCAGAGGAACTGCCTCATTGATCGTCTCTCTCTGCAGGTACCTGGTCATTATCCTTCCGGCAGCATTTGTCCTGAGTCATTTCTTCGGAGCCATTGGTGTATGGAACGCTTTCTGGATTGCGGAAGCGCTGACCGCCGGGGTATCCTTGCTTATCAGCAAGAGGGTTATCGGGGTATAATTCCCTGATATCCCTCTTTTTTTATATTTTCCCTTGACGCATACCCTCATGGGGTATATATTACAAGTATAGTGAACATACCCCTGTAGGGTATGCGATTCAGGAATGCCATCGGCATTCTTGCTGCGAGGTGGAGTCATCTCACATCTGATATAATAAATCTCGAACGAAAGGAAGTTTGCTTATGGATCATAATAACTTTAATGCCAGTTCCTCTACAAAGACAGAAGAAATTATAAAGGAACAAGCAGCTACTCAGGAAAAATCTTGTTGCAGCAATGATAATGCCACCCCATCCGCTCCTGCCTGCTGCTGTACCAGGCACACCGACCGTTCAGAAGCTGACCGCAAGAAACTCATCAACCGTCTGAAACGTATCGAAGGGCAGATCCGGGGAATCATAGGAATGTTGGAAAACGATGCTTACTGCAACGATATCCTCATTCAGTCAGCCGCCGTTAATGCCGCCGTCAATTCTTTTAACAAAGAACTTCTCGCGAATCATATCCGTACCTGTGTGGCTCGTGATATCCGCGAAGGTAAAGATGAAACCATCGATGAGCTGGTTGCAACTCTGCAGAAGCTAATGAAATAGGAGGTAATACAATGGAACAATACAACGTCACCGGGATGAGCTGCGCTGCCTGCAGTTCCCGTGTGGAGAAGGCCGTATCCAAAGTGCCGGGAGTTACATCCTGCTCGGTCAGCCTTCTGACAAATTCTATGGGAGTTGAAGGAACCGCATCCTCTCATGACATCATCACTGCCGTAGAGCAGGCAGGTTACGGCGCATCACTCAAGGGTGCAAATAAAGAACAGGTTTCCATGTCTGAAGCCGAGGAAGCCCTGGAAGATCACGAGACACCGGTTCTCAAACGCCGCCTGATCGCTTCCATCGGATTTTTACTCGTTCTGATGTACTTCTCCATGGGACACATGATGTGGGGCTGGCCACTCCCGGCATTTTTTAACGATAACCACGTTGCCATGGGACTTGTCCAGCTTCTGCTTGCCGGAATCGTCATGGTCATCAACCAGAAATTCTTCATCAGCGGATTTAAGAGTCTGTGGCACCGTGCCCCCAATATGGACACACTGGTTGCACTCGGCTCCATGGCCTCATTTATATGGAGTGTCTACGCACTTTTTGCCATGACAAGAGCACAGGTAGACGGTGATTCCGCTGCCGTTATGAACTACATGATGGAATTTTATTTCGAGTCTGCCGCAATGATCCTGACGCTGATCACTGTTGGAAAAATGCTCGAAGCACGTTCCAAGGGAAAAACGACCGATGCTCTTAAGAGCCTCATGAAACTTGCCCCCAAAACCGCCATTGTTCTTAGAAGCGATCAGGAAGTAACCGTTCCGATCGAACAGGTTCACAAGGGTGATATCTTTGTCGTACGTCCTGGTGAAAATATCCCGGTCGATGGTGTGATCATTGAAGGAACCAGCGCCGTCAATGAATCTGCACTTACCGGCGAAAGCATCCCTGTTGACAAAGCAGCCGGAGATCTTGTTTCCGCCGCAACCGTCAACCAGTCCGGATTTATCAAATGCGAAGCAACCCGTGTCGGCGAAGACACCACTCTCTCCCAGATCATCAAAATGGTAAGTGATGCTGCCGCTACCAAAGCTCCGATTGCCAAGATCGCAGACCGTGTTTCCGGTATTTTTGTTCCGGCAGTTATTACGATTGCAATCGTTACCACGATCATCTGGCTTCTGACCGGACATGAATTCGGCTACGCACTTGCCCGCGGAATTTCCGTTCTTGTGAAGATGCTCATGGATGAAATGAGACGCATGCAGTTCTTCCTTTTCACCTGGCAGATAGATATCCGGAAAGTCGGAAACGGTCCGCCAGCCATAAATCGTTTCACCGGGAAGATGCACAATCTCCTCCTCTTCCAAAAGCAGCTTCAGTCTCCGTGCCGCCCGTATATCCAATGCATCTTCGTGTCGCTGGATTTGCGCCGCCAACGCCGCATATCGTTCTTTTGTCAAAGAATGTCGCATGGAATACCTGCCTCCTTAAAGGGTTCTATGGGAATATTGGGTTTGCGACTGACAGGGAACTGCGGTTGATAGTCCATGGATAATCCAGCGTATTTTGCCCCTGCAGCCGTATTGTAGGGAAGGAGCTCCACTTTTTCCAGCGCATGCGCCCCCTCCAACAGGTGTACGATTCCCTCCATCATAGCCGGA
>OJMK01000346.1_pt1 | contig 50627 bp, 67 predicted proteins | sample 1597201 | NCBI WGS metagenome assembly OJMK01 (sample SAMEA2452125, study PRJEB22498) | human gut metagenome | reverse complement strand
CCGTGCTTGACTTTGGAATACCGGCGGGAGAACAGGGTGCCAGCGGAGCCAATCCCAACGGGGTGACAAACGACAAGGGCGGAATAGGCATACAGCAAGGGGCTATCGTATCTCTGCCGGCTACATGGCCGCCTGTCCTGTATCTGACGACATCGTCCAGTACCGCCGGGGTGGAGCTGACGGCTACGGCACCGGATACAGGCACAGGTATATCGAACATCTCGATAAATCTGACGGAGTATGATACTGATTTAAGAGAGTATATCAATACGCAGATAGCCAATGCATCATCGAATTTGCAAACCCAGATAACCGCTCTCAACACCGCTTTGTCAGCCCTTCAATCGCAGGTAACATGGATTCAGAATAACTGTTGTACAAAATCGCCATAAGGATGAAAAATGGATTTTACGATCAATCGGTTTAAAGGTTCTGTACCAAGACTGGCGGATCATCTGGGCCAAAAAACAGGGGCTTCTCTGGCGATTGATTGCGATTTTTCTTCCGGATGTCTTGACTCATTTCGTGAGCCGTCACCTTACAGAACGGTGGCGGAAGGCACAAAAGCAACCTTTCAGCATGAATGTTGCTGGCACGATTTCAAGGGCTGTGTCGATATGGCGTATGGCTCCGTTACATGCAAGCAGGCATTTGTGACAGGCGTTGAAGACTATCCGCTTGTTCTTACCGTATCAACGGACGATGAAGGAAACTGTGTAACGAAAACACGCAGGCTAGGTCTTCCCTGTCCACATACCGCGCCTTCCGTTTATGTATCCGATCTTAACGATTCAGCAGAAAAGGACATAGACGGAAGATCATATTGCTATCAGTACGTTAATGAAGCTGGTGAGAGAAGCCAGCTTTCTCCCGGCAGCCAAGCCATAAACATGCGGGATGGACAAACGGCTGTCATATCCGGCTGGCCTGTTCCGGAAGAAGAGTACGGTATTGTAAAAGTCGCTATCTTCCGGGCGGTGGCTGCGTATCAAAAAGGCAATGAATCGAGTAATACAAGTGAAGCAGCATGGATGTTTGTCGGGGAAACCGACGTCAATGCGGTGTCCTATACGGACAAGGCATGGAATGCCGATCTTGCCATAGCTTCTCAAGACGCAGTCGTATTGCCGCCTCCTGATGGATTGAGAGGCATTGTCTGGGTAGAGTCCATGAACTGCCTGTTCGGATTTGTCGGCAACAGAATATATGCATCCGAAAACAATCAGTACCATAACTGGCCGCACTACTACGATCTCGATGACAATGTATGTGGGCTTGTCGAAAGCAACGGTGTCATTTATGTCGCCACAGACGGAAGGCCGTACGTCATATCAGGTATGGCGAATTGTACAAATGCAGGCACAAGAAAGATAGTCCGGTTGCCCGGGCATCTTCCGATGGTGGGGTGCGGTAACAGACGAATGGCGAAATGCCGTGCAGGGGCGGTATATCCATCTCATAAGGGCCTTGTTCTTTTGTCAGGAGAGAGACCGCCGGTTTTGCTGACGTGGCCCTTGTATTCCGACAAGGATTGGCAGGCTCTTCGCCCTCAAACCATAACGCCTGTAGAAGTGGACGGCAAGCTGTATGTCTTCGGAGAAGGCGGAAGTTTCTACATGCAAATGTCATCCGGGCCTGAAACGGGATGGGATCTCGATTTCCATTGCAGCCTGTCCGACACAGGCGTAACAGACGCCTTTGTATCTCGTCAGGGAGACTTTTACATTGTCAAAAACGGCATTCAGTATTTATGGAACAGGGGTGCAAAAAAGAGACCGCATGTTTTCAGATCAGTTGAGGCGGTAGCGCAATCTCCCGTCGGGTGGGGAGCAGGGCACTTGTATTTTACTGGCGGTACTGAAAAAATAAAAATAGAGCTTGACGGAAGAACCGTACTGGACAGAGACGTGTTATCGTCAAGAGTGTTCAGATTACCTATGTATTCGGCGGGAACAAGGATGTTCGTTACCCTGTCAGGCACAGGAAGAGTAAGCCTTGTATCTATTGCAACAGCCATGCACGATTTAAGGAGTTCGTAATGCCATTCATTGTCATATCACCGCCCGGCACGGATGAAGCTCTGGCGGAAGAAGGTAAAAAGATACTGGAGGCTGTCGCGTCGTTCGGTCATTCTCTTAACGTGGAAGATTTTCTCCATGCGTGGATACGCGGGATCCGGGTTGTCGCTGAAACGGATTCTTCCGGAAAGTACATAGGCATTGCCTTTGTCATGATGGGCGACAGATGGCTGTTCAATGACAAGGCGGTATCGGTATTGTTATCTTTTATAGAAGATAAAGCCGGATTCATTCAATTTCTTCGATCAATCGCCTCAGCCATTGGTGCATCGAAGCTGATCTATGAAGATCGTATACTGGAAAAAACGGATGCGGAAATCACGTGGGCCGTAAAAGAAATAACGATAGGATAGGAATATGGCGTGTATTAGCGATTCAGACTACACGGATGCAGCGACCAATCAGAAAGAAGCGATGATCGCTCATGCGACTGCCGATGCCGCCATTGCGACCGCATTGGCATTGTGGAAACGTAATGCCAGCGGCTCGATAGCCGACATGCAAAATGAAATAGCGAACAGGCAGATCACTCTGGCAGAGCAGATCCATGATCACGCCAAGAATTTCTGGCCTTATGAAAAAGCGGCGGTAGATGACGCGTTCGGGTTGGGAAAGGCGGTGGCTCCGTATGATGCATTGTCCACTTCTTGGGCTTCCTATTCAGACAACATACATCAGATATATTCTTCCGCATTGGACAATGCATTGAGTGACAAGTGCATTTCCCTGACGTCATGTGAACGGGCCAATTGGACAAGGAACCGCCAGAAGGACAGGGCACAGGTTATTTATTTCGCAGACCGGCAGGCGGAAGGACGAATGGATGCATTGAATGATGTCAGGTACGCAGAGCAATATGCTGCATTGGGACTTGGAAGAGAACATCTTGCAGAAGTTCCAAGTTTTCAGGCAGTTGCAGGCAAAACAGGAAATCAGGCAAGAGGCATTCTTCTCGATTCTATAGGGAGCGCATGGGAAGCATACGGCTTTTATCGCCGCGGTACGGACCAATGGGGATCCAGAATAGAACAACGATGGGCGGAACAGGGCATACCATACAGAACATCCAGTGACGGATGGCTAACCGGAAGAGCAGGTGAAATATGAGTTGCGTATCAAGCGAAGGATATCGTAAAGGTGAAAGCATACGAGCAGAAGGCGTTTCCACTGCGGCAAACATCCGTCGTGTCGCAGCGGTAGCTCTGGCTATAGACAACGCGTCACAGCTCATTTCCAACTGGAAGAAACAGCGGGATATTTCAGATCGCATGTTGTCCATGTCGGAGGAAAAACGACGGTTCGCCCAAGAAGTCTATTGGCCAAAAGAGCTGGCCTTCATAAAAGAATTTGGCACTCCGGAAGAAGTCGAATTGACAGAAGTGTACGGACGAAGATTTGCCGGGCATCTTATAGCTCCTGTAGCCAAGGCTTTTGCACAAGTCATAAGGCAGCAGAAATGCGTGGCATCACGGTATCACACAAGCCAGTTCGTTCGCGTCATGCAAACGTTATATCAATCCCATGCCACCGCGGTGACAAATGCGAAGATCATGGGTTATATAATGGGCTTTGCCTATGCACAGGCCAAAAAAGATCTTAACAACAAGAGAAGGCGGCAAGCTATTGGAATAGGACGCGGATTGTTCGGAATGGCGGCCAATCTTTACAGCAGTGCAGCGGGCGGTTTGGCGGCAGCAGGGAGCGAACTTACAGCCGGTTTGAACAATGCGATGACCGCTTTCGGATTTGCAGAGCAATACGCCATAAACTCCGTTCCACCCATTGATTCTTTTATACGAAACCGGGATGAAGATGGGGCCGTGTTCGGTGAAACAGGCAACTGGAGACTGCCAAGCGTAACAGCCAGCTCTCCATCCGGCTATAATGAAAACGGATGGAGCTCAACTAATGGCCCCGGGTTTTCGGGTGGCGGTGCTTTGTCATCGTTTGGCATGAATATGAACTTCGGTTCCGATACCGCAGCAGCGGAAGAGGCGGTTAATGCCATGTATTCTACCGCCGGGGATGCGGCCATTATGGGAGATTCTTATAATAATATGAGAACCCAACAATTGGAAAGCGGTAACGATGCTGTAGTCGGTAACCGTGATCTTGTCAGAACCGGTTCAAAAACATATACGTTTACGGATTCTGACGGAGACAGAGGACAAATAACCGTCAGCATGGATGACTTTGCACTTAAATTCGCCGATAGCGTGCATCCAACCAACCCGGGAGAAATTTAGGAGACTGATATGGCAAATTTTACAGGTGGCATTACATCGCTTCTTGACCGTAACAGGCGCGCTGGCATTGATTTTCTTTCCGCCGCCAGAGGTCAGCAAATGGCGAACGACGTGGCATGGTTAAACAGGCAACGGGAAGTGGCGGATTTGCAATTGCAGGATTGGGAAGAGCAGCGCATGAGAACAAGAGCAGCGCAGAATTATCTTGCGCCTATTGCCAATAACATGCAGCGCGCCTTGACCGCCAATGAAAACGTATCTGATTTTCTCATCAACCAGAGAAACCAGATGCTGGCTGATCCGACCTACCAGAGCTTTGACGCCAATACACAGGCACTCATCAACCGTTCGCTCGGCAACACCGTAAACAATCAGCTTAACCAGCTTATAAGAACCGGTAATTTGTCAGAGGCGGAAAAGCTCGGAGCCGCGTTCGGCATTTCCGCTGTCAACCCGGTCACCACAGCCATACAATCTGGCAATCCCGAAGCGATAGCGGCAGCCATCAATGCGCAGAACCCTTACGCCGATATCTGGATGGGCGATGATTATGTGCGGTACGGACTTGGCCCGGAACTGCCGGTACAGACATGGGCGCAACAGATCGCACTGACCGGCGGTGGTCAGGGTGGAGCAAATGTATATGCCTACGAGTTCAACCGTGCACGCGCCTTGCAAGACCAGATTGCAAGAGACCAGCGGGCATTTGATTTTTACAATCGTCTCAATGCCATGTCGCAAGCCAATCAGCCGAACATACGCCTTGGAGCGGACGGAAAACCGCTGGTAACCAACATGTACGGACGTGGGGCTACTACAACGACAGGAGCTACAGGTACTCAACCAGCAGCGGGAGCGACAGGAACCACTACAACGACAGGAGCTACAGGTACTCAACCAGCAGCGGGAACGACAGGAACCACTACAACGACAGACGCAAGCGATCCAATAACTGCATTGATCAATCGCAGAGAAGCGCTTAATGACATGTACAAGCGTCTCATAGAAGCGGGCGATCTTCAAAGCGCATTGGGAGATCGAAGAGCTGCGGTTGAACTTCGCGCTCGTGCCATGAGATTGCAGGATGAATTTTACAAGCTCGACGATCTTATACAGCAGGCACGGGACCAACGTGAAAGAGACGCCATGCAAAATCGCCTTGATGCAATAATGAAAGGGCTGTAATGAACAAATATGCTGAATCGTTATTGCCATACGTTAACAATCCGAATGTCAGAAAAGTTCTGGACTTCATTTCCACGGCGGAAGGAGCAGACTATGATACCGGATTTGGCGGTACAAAAATCTCATTGGACAAGCACCCGAACGAAACAAAATATTTCCGCAACAAGGAAGGAAAGCGGCTTCCCACTACTGCGGCGGGACGGTATCAGTTCATTGGCTCGACATACAAGAATCTGTCCAATCGGCTTGGTCTGGACGATTTTTCACCTGCCAGTCAGGATTTGGCGGCAGTGGAGCTGATGAAAGAAAAAGGAGCGTTGGATGATATCGTGAAAGGAGATATCACCACGGCTATTAAAAAGCTCAATACAACATGGTCCTCCTTGCCTGATTCTCCTAATAAACAACGGACGGTATCATGGGATTTCGCTGCCAACTTTTTTGGCGGCAATGCTCCGTCAAGGCAGCCTGCAATGACAAACCTTTCCGACCTTTTTGCCGCCGTCGGGAACGAGGGGTACACGGTGCCTGTACAGCAGACAATGCCACAGCAAACGGCACAACTCCCGGCTGTTTCAGATGTTCAGCCCCGTACCATATACGATCAGTTGGGAGTCGTCAGCCCGTCTTACGATTCTGAAGATGTTTTTGCATCCCTGTTTTCAGACAGAATAGAAGATGCGGCAAATGACGCCCGCAATACCGCGGTAGAACAATTCGTTTCCGGTGGGGGGGCCGATAATATCGCTCCGTCTCTTGTTATGCCAAGACCGTTGGTAAAAGAAATAGACAACATCATTTCCGGCTTGTGACATATGGCTACAAAGAAAACAACACCCCAGAATATTGACCCGGTAACCGGACTTGAAGTACCGGAAATCGTTCTTCCTGATCTGTCGCAAGGATTACAGAAAGCCTATAACCAGCTTCCGGCCATAAAGGAAGCCTCTTCAGATCGCTCTGTTCTGGGAGATGTACGCAATCTCATGTCTATCAAATATCAGATAGACCGTATGCGTAATCAGGCAAAGAAAAACACCATTGCGGCACCTCCCAGTTTACCGTCATGGGAAGAGCTTAAAATCCAGATGGAAGGGTACGATAACCTTCCATACTCGGAACAAAGCCGGTTGTATAACGAGTATATCGAGGGAGCCAAAAAGGCGTTTATGGCATGGAATGAAACCTTGCCTAAAGACAAACGGCTTGATGAGATAGATGTCGATGCACAATTACGTGAAATAAACAAGGCTCCTGTCAAACCCTCCAGAACATGGGGCGAGGCGGTAGAAGATGTGGCAAGAGGGGTCGCCGCCGGGGCGGTATCCGTACCGGCGATGATCGGTACCGTTGCCGATACGATAGCCGGTACGCCACAGGAAAGCTCCAAGTACTTCGAAGACATAATGAAAGATCTTCGGGAAGGGCAATCGGCTGTTGAAAAGGATGTACAGAAGCAAATAGCTTTTGAAACCCAAAAACTGTATAACGATCCGGATAAAACATGGCTAGGCAAGACGCTCGGAGAAATGGGTATTGCCGTAAGAAACATGAGCGTTGGACAGGTATCCGAACTTGTAGGCAACATGCTGCCTACTATACTGGTGTCCGGCGGGATAGGGCTTGCTACCCGTGGCATTGCCACACGCGCGTTGAAAATGACAGCCGAGCAGGCGGCAAGGGCTACCGCTGGCGCCAGCCTTGCATCAGGAACGACACTCGGTGCCGTATTGTCCGGTGGCGATGCCGCACAACAAGCGCGGGATATCGTGCTGAACATGAGCGCCAAGGAAATAAAGGCGCTGCCCGGCGGAGAAGAACTATGGAAAAAGCATAAAGGCAACCTGAAAGCCGTGAAGGACGAGCTGGCTACCAGTTCAGCACGCACTGCTCTTGCCATAGGCGGAACAATAGGTGCTGTCATGAGCGTTGTTCCCGGCTCTCTTGAAAGAACGATTTCCCGTGCGGCGGCGGGCGAGCTTGGTGCGAATGTTGCGGGAGGCTTGGCAAGAAGAGGAACCGGCTATCTTGCCAATACCGCTACAGGTGCCTTGCTTGGAGGGCTTGAGGAAGCCGGAACCACAGTGGCAGGCCAATACGGTGGTCGATCTATAGGAGCGGATGTCAATCTGACAGAGGGAGCTGGCTCATCGTTTGTACAAGGTCTTATTGGTGAAGGTCTTGGTGCGGTCGGTGGCGTGGCGGCAGGACGACGACTTGGCAATGCGGCCGCCAATGCAGAATCGGCCCAGATCAATGCACAGAACGTATTGGCACAAGCAATATCGAAAACCGCCAACTCCAATCAGCCTGTTACACAAACAGCTTCCAGAGAGTCTGAATCGGTTACCGACGCAATGAGACAGGCGGCGGAAGCCCTGAACGCTCTGAATGCTGGACAACAGGTTCAGGCAGCCGCCGTTCAACAGGCAGCTCAACAGCAGGCAGTACAGCAAGCAGCTCAACAGCAAGCGGCACAGCAACAAGCAGCTCAACAGCAAGCGGCACAGCAACAGGCTGATACAGAGCGAATAGTGGCATATGTCGCCCAACAAAACTTGCAGTCCAACCCAATATATCAGGCCGCTTCTCCAGTACAGCGAACTGCAATGGCTGCTGCCTTAACCGCCAGTGAACAGCCGGTCCAGACACAACGACAAATAGAGCGATATTATGCACAGATACTTGCAGACAGCATAAATCCCAACCTGACCGGTGGCACACCACTGTTCATCGCTCCCGACGGAAATCTCCTGATGACCGACGGCCAGAGCGTACAGTGGACGGACGCGCAGGGCAATACCGCGGTAAATCAGATTGAGCTGACGGCACAATACGCTCCGCAAATCATGCGGCAACTTGGCGATCCGGAAGGCGGAAACATAGGTAGCGCGATATCCGATGTTCCTATAGACGCCTATAGACAGACCGACGCTGCCGTCAATCAGGTCGGAACATCCAGTTTTGGCGCAACTACCGATATCCAGTCTCCTGTATCGTGGGCGAATGAGGCACGGCGGCAAGGAGCGACAGCAGAATCCGTTCTGGCTGCCGTAGCCAACGATCCAATGGCCGGACAGGCGTTCAGGAGAGCAGCAAGCGAATTGCATGAGGCTGTAACAAGCGCTACGGGAGCGGTACCGGCTGTAGAGTATACAGGCCAGACTGTGCAGCATACACAGAGAGGCCAATCCGGATTCATAGGCGGAGAATACAGACCGGAAAGGCATACCATAGAGTTGAATAATGGTGCCACCGTTAGCCACGTCATGCATGAAGCGCTTCATTCCCTGACCTATCAGGGCCTTATTGACATGGAGCGCCGGGCACGACTTGGGGACAAGAATGCCAGAGATTCATGGGCGCTTATCCATTGGCTGATAGACAAGGTGAATAATGAGCGCGGTAAAACATATTTGTATGCTACCGAAAACGCAGGAGAAATATTCTCCGAGCTGGCTAACCCGGCCTTTGTCGCTATGGCACAGCGCATTCCATTAGGAAAGGTCGAAACCACATTTGAACATAACGGCATTACCGGCGATCCTTCCGCGGCACTGAACCGCCTTGGCCTTGTCAAACAAAGGCCAACAGTATGGGATGCTATCGTAAGGTTCGTAACGGAGCTGGCTAATGCTACCGCAGGCAGGAACGTACTGTCCGAACAAACGGTACTTGATGCGCTGACAATGGCGGTTGGAGATGTAGTATCGAACCGTGAACGTTCAGGCACCCGAACACAGCAGCAAGCAGCTCAATCACAGCAGCAAGAACAGCCCTCTACAAGTGTTCTTGTACCGGTAGAGGATGCACCGCGGTTTGTGCAAACGGCCAAACCAATGTTCGGCAGGGATGAAGTACGATTTGAAAATGCCTTGGACAAGGCGGCATATATCGTCGCCAATCAGAAAACAAAATCCAGAAGGCATGACGATTATATGAAATTCATCCGTGATCATACTGGCATGACGGATGAACAAATATACGAATACGGAAGGCAAATACGACAGGTATTGAACAGCACTCCGGCACAGAACGGTGTCATATATTTGCCGTATGGTACAGGCAAGCTGTTTGCTTGGTCTCCGTCCAGACAGGCGAATGCATCGGTAAACTCCACTGCCGGATCCCAACTGGATATAGAAAATGCCAATGCGAATGATCAGGGTCTTGTATCGTCCCGTGCTACCGTTCAGGATGTCATCGGGCAGATCGAAGCGAATGAAGCTGCTCCCGCGGCAACTGTCGGACGCGGTCTTATGCAAGCCTTGCAATCCCGGAATGTAGCTGGAGTGAAAGGAGCGCTTGCCAGAGGGGTTGAAGCATTGAACGTCATGCTTCATGATTCGCTCGTTCCGGTCAAGCGGTGGTTTGAAAGTGTAGGCGCTCAACGTGAATCGCTTGAAAAACTTTCGCAAGATTGCATAGACGCCATGTACGCTGCGCCTAACCGCAGGACACAATATTCCAAGATCATATACGATAATGGAGGAGACCGGCTGCACAAAGCGATGGCGGAAGTATCAAGAGCCACTAAGCTAACCGAGGAGACCGTTATGCGGTATGCCGGTTTGTGGGCTTCCGCCAATTGGTCGAAAGAAGCGAATGCACGGCTGCTCAATCGGGACGTAAGGGAGATCTCGGACTTGCAGAAAAGACTGGCGAAGGATCCAATGGACGCCGAAGCGCAGCAGGAACTTTCCGAAGCCACGAATGTTTTCAGAAAGCGCTATGAAGCGGTTCAAAATGCCGACATCGCTTTCGAGCCTGATGTGGGCTTGGCAGGCGGCATGACCTATGCACAGGCAGATGCCATTATGGCGGCCAGTGAAAACGCGATAGGCGCGGATAACATAAAGAAAGTGACGAATGCCCTGTATGACATGAACGCCATGCGGCTTGTTCTCGATATCGAAACAGGTAAAGTCACTCCACAAGCCGCGGTATCTTTCCTGAACCGCCCTGATCTTCTTGATGCCTTCAAAACATTAAGATCCTCTGCCGACCTGACAACGTATGACCAGACGGCGCTCAATGCATTAAGAGACCAGTTGAAAGCAGACGTCAGAACAGAATATGTTCCGTTGACGGGCGATCCGTTATCGGCGCTGGAAGAGGACACGGTACCGTCCGGCACGAAAGCGCCCAATGTCGCCGCAGACAGAAGGCTTAAAGGCCGTGTATCTCTTGCTGATGACGGCATTACAGCTTCTATAGGGTCTGTATTGAGAACGGCTTCCTTCGCAGGCTGGCGGCCTTTTCAGGCAAGTATAGCCCGTCTTTACAATGGCATGACACCAGCGGAAAGACAGGACGCCGGAATAGCCAGAAACACACTGAAAAGCTTTGAAGCTACTCCACGCGGATCAATTGTTTATCGTGGAGAAGATGGATCCGCTTATGCCTATTACATTGATAACGATCTTCTCGATACGATCAGAAAGACCAATGTCGAGCAGGCAGGTACCGTGCTGTCAGCCATAAGCAAACCGACGCAATGGTTCGCTTACACCTGTACACAGCTCAACCCTACCTTTGCACCGATTAACTGGTTCCGTGATGTATGGGAACGGTCCGATAATCTTTCTGTCAGAAATCTTGTAGATGAACAGGGTAATGCCGTCGATGCCAAGAAAGTATCACGATCCATGTGGCGATATGCATTCAGTCCCCAAACATGGAAAGCCGCATTACGGTACGCCACCAACCAGAAAAACGACGGTTCCGCAGCGTCTGTTGCGATGCAGGAACTTGCTGAATCCGGCGGCATTTCTACCAGAGCGGATTATTTCTCACCCAACAGATCGCGGTTCATACAGAACATCACGAAATCGAAAGGTGTCATACGCAATGCCGCTTCTTCGATAGCACGTGTGGTCGATGCCTATAACCGTACCTTTGACCTTGTTCCTGTCCTGTCGTCCTATATGGCGATGAAAGATGCCGGTGTACAGACAAACAGGGCCTCCGCGGAAACACTCGATCTGATGAACTTCGGCAAGACAGGTACCGCTATGCCATTCGTCAAAGGCATATACGCCTTTGCGCAACCGACCATAACCGGCGCAGCCAACATGTTGAACGTGCTGTATGATCGCAAGACCGGTCGTATACGGTGGAAAACAGGCGTTCCGAGACTGGCTGCTTATGCCTTGGTGCTCGCCGCCATACAGGCTACCGCCCGGGCGGTAGCAGGCGACGACAAAACCGGTAACAAGATGCTTGGTCTGACGCATTATGTATTGAACAACACCATCCCGTTCCCAATGGGCGATGGCGTCATAACAATACCGCTTGGCTTCGGTCTGCCGAAACTTGCGAATAGCATGGCACTGAACATGCTCAATCTTGCAACCAAGGAAATCACCCCCACAGAGGCGTTTGGAGGCGTTATAAGCGACGCTCTTGTGCCCGCAGTATCTCCTATCGAGCCTGTAGGCATAGACTTCACCAAGCGCCCGGCAGAGGCGTTCATGCTCATGTTCTCTCCGACATGGTTAAGACCTGTTGTCTCTGTTGCGGTAAACAGGACATCATACGATGCTCCTGTCATAAACACGCAATGGGAAAAGACAGATCAGTTCAGAAGCGAACAGTTCGGAACGAACGTCCCGGACTTTTACAAACAGATCGCCATTGAAATACGCAAGACTTTCGGCGTCGATTTGGCACCGGAACAGGTGAGGATTATGCTACAAGGTTATATGACGGGCATTCCCGGAATGGTCTTGTCAGGATTCATAGACGATCCCTTCAAGAAAGAACAGGGTAAAACGGTCACCAATCCTGTAGCGAGAAGATTTTTCAGAGACTTTACAACGGACGGAGCGAAAGCCCAGTTTTACAATGCACAGGAAGAAATCATGACGCTGCGCCGTCGAGTTTCCGCCGGTGAAAGAGAAGATCTTACTGAAGAGCAGCAGGCATTGTTACGGCTAGGCGATCAATGGGACAAGATAAACAGTGAGTTCAAGTCCCGGGTATCGAAAGTTTCCAAAAACAAGACGCTTTCCGAAGAGGAAAAGGTCAAACGGCGAAAAGAAATATACAAGCAGAAAGAACCTTACATGTTCGATTTCGTCCGTCGATACAGAATGATCGTTGGAAAGCCGACAGGAGATTGATGGCAGGCCCGCCGGGAGTTTAACCCGGCAACTACCGCACCTACGTTCCATAGTTGTACCATCCATGTAATCACAAGCGGTAACAATGGTCCGAGCATTGGGCCTATCGTGGTGTGCCGAACAGGAATCGAACCTGTAACCAAAGGATTATGAGTCCTCTGCTCTGCCAGTTAAGCTATCGGCACAAAAAGACGGCGGTATAACACCGCCGTTAAAATGCATGAAAAGATGAAAAATTCATGAAAAAAAAATCACGATTATTTTATATCCGTTCCATTGACATGGCAACTCCTGTTCAGTTTGTTTTTCAGGCTTTCTTCTTTTACTTTCCGCATGAACCATGATTCTGGGTATGAATGTGCCGGATTATCCTTGCGACGGTAATCAGGGTGCATGATGTATTTTTTTTCCAGCATGTCTTTAGCCGCCTTCAATTTCGCTTCATAATCCATATTCGTTCTCCTGTTGATACTCCCTGTCCATTATTAAAGATACCGCCATATCTTCCGTTTCGCTATCCCAAAACCGGCTGGATATGGTGTTTACGCATTCCTTCGCCGCGGTAAATTCGTTGTTTGCCAAGGCTTCTTTCAGCTTTCGGACTTCTTCCGTCAGGCCAAACTTGTCAGCACAATCGAAATAAACGCATTTCATGAGCGCATATCTTCTGTTCTCCGGATCCTTGTAATCGTAACGGGATTCAAGCAGCTCCATCTTCTTGTCCGCTATCCTGTCCATAAGGTCCAGCTCTCTTTCCATCTCCCTTACGTTGTAATCCCAATCATCGTTGAACATAGTCGATCTCCTTTTCCGTTTTCATTTTATCATGATACTACAAACTGTAGCTATATTTCCATAGCTACCGCCCGTCGTATTGCCTCGTCCATCGTCAGTTTGTCTTTTTGTTTTTCTGCAATGGCTTCTTCACAGGTATTCTTCGCTATCAGTCTGTGCACGTACACCAGTCTGTCATAGCCTGATTGAGCCTGCCGGATCGGGCCAAGACGTTCTATCACCTGTGCATAATACTCTGCGTTCCAATCTTGAGTGTATACACACAAATGCCGTCCACCGTGTTGCAAGGACAATCCATGCCCTGCACTTTGTGCATGGATAAGCAGAATGGGAATTTTCCCGTTATTCCAGTCATCCACCACCTTCTTTTGTCGTGAGTTGCTTTCAAGCAGTACAGCCTGCGGAAACTTGTTCTGTAGCGCTTTCAGATCGTGCTGAAACCAGTAGGCTATAACCAGATTCTCTCCGTTTATTTCTTCAAGAAGTTCTTCTACCGCCTGCAATTTTTCTTTGTGCAACGTGTGCCATATTCCGTTATCGTCCCGTATGCAACCCGATGCTATCTGCCTGCACTTCATCAAGGCGGATCCTGCATTGACCGCGGTAACGTTGCCACTGGCCATTTCGAGTACCGCTTCCTTGTGAACCTTTTTGTACATGGCTTTTACCTTGTCCGGAAGCTCTACAAATATGTCCAGCTCTATCGGTTTTTTTACATCGAAATAATCATATGCATCTATCACTACGGAAGTCGATTGCAACCGGGATGTTATCTCCTTGAAAGCATGAGGCAGCGGTTCAATGATACCGTATCGTGAATCGGAGCCGAACCTGTTCCTGAACCATCTCATCTTGAATGAATTGAAAGAAGATCCGAGCGCTTCTCCGAAATCGACCGGCCATTGCTGGCCCCACAAATCCGTCAGCCCATTTGCCGCGGGAGTGCCGGTAAGGTTATACCAGTGCTTGGTTTGCTTTGCGTGTCTGACCAACGCTTGGGCGTTCTTGCTACCGTCTCTTCCTACCATCTGCACTATTTTTCCGGACGCATATTTTCTGAAATGAACTCTCTGGTTTTTCAACCGGGTGGATTCATCGGCGACGACGGTTTTGAAAGGCCATCTTCCGTCCAGCACGGTATGCAACCATGCAAGGTTTTCGTAGTTTATGGTGTAAATATCCGCACGGGTCTTCAGAGCCGCCGTTCTTTCCTTTTCATTGCCAAGTACCTTTACAATCTCAAGCCCTGAAAGCTGTCGCCACTGCGCTATCTCATCCGCCCATACCATATTAGCCACCCGCTTCGGAGCGACAACCAGCGCCGGAAACACATCACTGTCCGCCACGCTCATGGATGCAAGAGCCATAAGCGTGGCGGAAGTTTTCCCTGTGCCCGGAGAAGCGAACAGGTTGCCCCTGTCAAGATTTGTAATGAGATCCACCATTGGCTTCTGGCAGTCTCTGATCTTCAACGGTTTCATTGTATAGTGCCCGATTTTTGTACAACGAAGCTGTTTGTATCGGCGAGCCATTGCCTTTCAAAGTTCAACTGAACCCTGTATTCCTTGTGCTGGTTAATTATTTTTTTATAAAGAAAACAAAAAACATCCTCGCACATGCTTGCATAGGTATAATCAGTCATTGCGATCTTCTGTCTGCACGCCTCCATCGCTTCCTTGACAGACTTCCTTACACTGTCATAAAACAAATACGCCACTTCTCTCGTCGATGCATTCGGCATCAGCTCGAATAAAACGACTATGTTATTTGCATCCTTTTCTTGTACGACGGTTATACAGGATCCAAATTCGTTGGTACCATAATTCGCTTTTTTACAATCCAGATTCAATACCTGAAACACTTCTTCCTGCTGTTCCTTGTTTATGCAGCACACAACATCTACATTGAAGTCCTTGAACTCCAAAGTTATGTAATCATTTTCCATTGGTCTTTTCCCTTATTTCCATCAATGCAATTTCGGCATAAACTGAATTGAACTCCATCATGCCCGGTATATCCAGCTTCTCTTTTACAATGTCCCGCCAGAATCCGGATCCGGCCAGCTCCAGCTTTTTTCCAAGCTCAAACTCTTCTTCTTCCGTTTCAGGAACCTTGCCTATCGTCAGATATGAGATCATTTGAGTTTGCGAAGTGAAGGTCTGACTTGATATGACCTCGTCACCCGATCCCGTTATTTCTACATACAGCCCTATTTCCACTCCGCCTGTTACCGCCAGCAGGCGCGCTCTGATATCTTTAGTCATCGTTCTTCCCTGTTATATGTCGTATGAAGTCGTTTACGCCGTCCATTGAATCAATCACCCATACGGAAAACCCCATGCTGTCCAATAACGTCAACTCGGCTACCTGATTGGGCCGCGGTTTTTCTCCCGGGGCTTTCATCTCGACGAAATATATGGCCCCGTTCGGCATGAACACTTGTCTGTCAGGTGCTCCTGTCCTGCCCTGATATACCGTCTTTCTCGTGAAGCCGCCATGCGTCTTGACGAGATAATCAAGATGCCTTTCCAGTCTGCTTTCCGCTGCCATCCAGTATCTTTCTTTTCAATTTATCTTTGGTTTCCGATGGGATGTTCAGTTCCGATTCAGAAGTCAGCCATTCCGCTTCTTCCTCTGAATCGTACTCGTATCCTTCTATCTGCAAGGTGTCTGTACCAACGGTAGCTAGCTGGCCTTCATGAACCCATTTCGGTTCCAGCTTCATCTTCTGCACCCAGTAGTCCAATGTGCCATCTTCCTTTCTTATCGGCTTGATCATGTGGATTTCAAAATTTGGAGAAGGCGGTTTCAGTTCGAACAAGGGAAGGTTGCACATGGACAGCTCCATGCGATTTTTCGGTACGCCATACCGCTTTTTGAACAGCCTCATTACCGCCCGTACGACAGGGCGGGAAACGTGCGCCGATTCAGGGCTGCTTCCATACTTGTGCCTGAACATGGCAACGCCTTCTTCAAAGGCCGTCTCGATAGGTAATTTCTCTTCTTGCATTTTCTAATCCTTTCTGTATCTGTGTGCTTCAAACCCTGCTGCCGCAAGCGGCATGTCGCTACACCACTTGTGTGGCGTCGCCATCATATCCGCAAGCTTTCTTGCAGAATATTCAGGCATGTCAGGGCACTCGCAAATGAACTCGTCGTGAACCCGTGAGATGATCGGATATCCGGCCTTCTCTATGTCCGGAATGTGATAAAACAATACGTCTCTCGCGAAGCCAGATGTTACGTTTTCAGCAAGCTTCCCGGAATATGTTTTTATTCTCTGGAATTTTTTGGTGAACTGATCCACCCCTACAAACGACAGGTGACCATCCTCATCTACCGCCGGATGCAAATACGTCAGCACCCGTCCAGACGGAAGCCGTATAAACAAATAGCTCCCTGTCTTTCTGAACTTCAATCTGTTTACCGTAAAGACTTCTCCGGGATTTGCGATGCTGTTTCTGAACGCTGTATCAAGATCGCTCCAGAAACGTACTGTTTTTGGATGGGAATCCCGCCATAACTGCTTGAGATATTCGCAGGCTGAATACTCATGTGCCGTCAGCCCGGCATGATACCCATGCTCCTTGGCCCAATCATATTTACGCTTGCAATCTTCAAGTCTTGCCAAATCGCCTGACGCCCACACCGCGTCCGCCATGACAGCTATATCCAGCCTGTACACCGCGGCAAAAGTCAGAAACGCCTTGACCCCGCCTTCATATCCAAGACCCAATTCCTGAACCTTGCCTATCTGCCTTCCATCCTTGGTTACATCTTCCGGTCGTATGTTCATGGCCTTGGCATAAGCCATTTTGTAATTATCGAATTTTATCTTGCCTGCATCATAGTCACGGAAGTATTGCAGCTTCCACTCCTCTCCCGCCAGATAGGCAAGGCCACGCCCTTCTATGTTGGACAGGTCGGCTACCACAAGCTTGTGGCCCGGCGTCGCGCATATAACGCTCCTGACAAGGTCGGACAATACATGCATGGTGTTGTTCGTCACCATAGAGATAGCTCCTGCCTTTACGGCCTCTATGTCCTGTTCTATGGCCGCTTCGATGTCGTCTGCATCTTTCCACAAGGTCGCCCGTCTCAAGTTCTGCGGTTGCAAACCCCGGCCTGCATCGCGTCCGGTTCTTGTCGCACCGTACATCTGCAAGGTGTATCGCATTCTTCCACCGACCTGCTGATCCAGAACCTTCTTGTACTTCGCTGCGCTGTTCATACTGGACTGCACACGTAAAGACAACAGCTCCCGAAGTTCCGCCGGTATATCGGCAGACAGTATGCGCTCTATCTTGTTCGTCACAGCATCGTTTTTCTTCAATACTACATCCGGTCTTGTTACAATGTCCTGTACGTCCTTGCTTCTCAAGGCAGGCAGGACGATGCCATAATCATCTGCAATGAATTTGAGCAGCTTGTCACGTTGTGTAGCCGCGGAAACCTCGTCACGTGTCAACTCCGATGTCTTGTTGTTCAGCCGCACCCTTTCTTCCGCCGCTTCCTTTACGGCGGCCTCCGCAAACTCAACGTCAACCGGGATGCCGCGGTCGTTTATTTTCTGGTCATACACCCAAATGTCATGTTCCAGAGATGGATAATTATGCGACGGAAGCTTTTTGTGAACTTCTCTCAAAGCCTCTACGTCCTTCAGTCCATATTCTACAAATTCCGCCCATTCTTCCGGCTTGTCATGCTTTTCTGTAAAGGTCAGTTCCTTTCCTCTTTTCGGGACGCAGAACGTTTGTATAAGCATCTTCCCCCGTTTGTCTTTCGCCTTGTCCTGTGGCAGTCCAAGAATTACAGACAAATCTCCCAATCCTCCGGGGAAGCCATGTGCATATGCCTGTACCATTGTGTCTATGACATCTTCCGGTCTAATGATCCTGCCTAATACTCCGGACTTGTTTATGACCAACCTGTCAAAAACGCTGTTGTGTATGACGAACATGTGCTTATCTTGCATGGCAGAAACAAGATCGCCAGGGATGCCGGTTTCCATCGGCTCCCATACGCGTACAGGCCCGTCGTTTATGGCGTACTGCACCATCAATACCGCAAACATTTTGCCTTCTACATAAGCCGATACACCCCTTGATATGGGGATCTCGGATCTTGTTTCTGTGTCAAGATAAATTTTATTCATACAGTTTTTCTTTTTTAATCAGACATGGACTTTTATTCTTTGTAAAAACCCCATTCAAGGTTTTCATTGACGATCTCCCACGCAAATTTTTCTTGTATTTCTTTTGGCATATCGTCAAATTCCTGTTCTGTAATTCCTAATTTATCCCAAGAATAAAATTCTTTGACTTCACTTCCGCACATGCCTGTCTTAATAAATACGGTAAGCCCTTTACTCATTTCCGATCATCTCTGCTTTAACAAGTTTGCAAGTTTCCGGGTCAAACTCAAGGCGGATATTCGGCTTAACTCCTGTATCCTGAACAAGTTTTCCCCAACCGGTACAGGATTGGGTTTTGCATGTTTGATATCCTATAGAAGCACAACCTGCCAATTGTGCACTTCACATTAAATTCAACAATATCAGCACTCATCTTCAAGATCCTTTTCCGTCAAAATGTAATCTTCCGGAGTGCCCCAATAATACCCGGTATCAGTAACCGAAAAAGGCTCCAGAATTTCGGCTATACGTTTTTCAACATCGCCCCACCGGTCACGAGGAATAATAATGATCGGGTCATCACAGCCTGTGTCATCGCTGTAATTTATATTTATTTCGTCCACTATACTCAAGGCACATATGTGATCTTCCAGTTTCGGTTTACATATTTCAGCACGACTGATTGTGTCTCCTGCTTTCAGCTTTGTATAAATACGCTTTAATTCCGATATGCTCTTTCTATATGAACCGTACTTGAATCCCATCTCGTTCAATGCATAAAAATATTTCTTTTTGTCGTTCATGCCAAACCCCGATCTTTTAACTCCTGATACTTCGCCATAATCTTGTCTATGTGCGCTTCTGATTCTTAAAGACATTTCCCATTGCGAGCAGTGCTAAATGCAAAGCAGATAATTCGTTGAAGAGTGTATGGACAATTTCTCCATTAGCCCGGACGTAGTAAATCCTTTCATTGGTTTTAAACTTCTTTTGGCTCTCCAGTTCTTTTTCTTTCATCGTTCATCCCCATAAGACCTTTTCCAGACATCTTGCAGCATATTTCATGTGAGAAATTGACGATGCTTCTATGCTCAATCTCGCACCATAAACGTCGATTTTCACCCTGACTTCATCACACACCATCTCATCATTGATATGTACATCGCTGTTCGGTGGTGGCGACGGTAATGAATTGTTTTCTTTCTTTTTCAAAGCCATTTACAATCCTCCTCAAAAAACCACAGCTCTATTGCATCAATAAGCATCTGATAATGTCTGCCATATATGTTCGTACCGTGCTTTTCGATCACCGCGGTTTTAAACTCGTCAAGCGTTCCTGAAAAACATCCTCTTGTAACGGACACCCCTTTTACTGTTCTGTAAGCGGTAAGCGTCCCGCATTCGGAGCCAACGTTCGAAAACCATTGTATGTCGTTACGTGATTTCACCATTGCATCATTGCCAACATAAGCATTCCCGTCCGCAAGAGCTGCTCCGTACAAGACTGCATTTCCGGTCACCTTGGCATTGCCGCGTACACTGGCACGGCCATATATTTGAGCATCGTCACGTACAAAGGCATCGCCGTACACCTCGGCCCTGTCATACACTCTGGCATTATCGAAGACATTAGCCCTGCCGCATATCCATTTCCATATACCTTGGCATTACCACGCACCAGAGCATTGCCATATACCTTGGCATTACCGTACACCTCGGCATTTTCAAATATATGTGCATTACCCCTTACTATGGCGTTGTCATATACCCGGGCGTTACCATGTACCCATGCTACGCCATTCTGATCAAGGTTTTTTGTGCTCTCGATATATCCGCCAAGATCTCCCGGCAATAAAAACGGATCCAGTTCAACAAGCGATCTGATCCTGTACAGCACCTTTCCAGACGGAAGCGTAACCGTGTCATCTTTCAATAATTCATACTTTTTCATCTTTTCACTTTATATGTTTATTCAATGATTACCTGCCCTTATTTCATTCAGTAATGCTTGACGTTCTTTTTCGATCTTGTCCTGATCTATTTCAAAAAATTCTGCAAGCCATTGATGTATTGTCTTTCTGCTTGTCACAAGCCTGTCATAGCCTTCAGGCTCCGGGTTCCCGAAATGCTGCCAGCTTGCAAGAAAATATCCTTCTGATTGCGCCCATTCCAGAAACTCGCCAATGGCCTGACTTTTTTCCTTTACCGCCAATGCTTTTTCTATTTCACTCATTATTCATCCTTTTCATATATGTTCAGTTCTTCATTTATTTTCATTACGGCAAACATGGCGACCTCGTTGACGATTGAATCTTCATGCTTTGTACAAAAAGCTACGTTGATATCCAGTTGTCCGCTCTCTGTTTCAATGATTGTTATCGTCGCCTGTTTCATATCAGCCCCTTGCCTTTCAGCTTCTTATACATCTCCATAACCACCGGGATGTTGTCACTGGCTTCCGCGCGTGTTTTAAATGCGTTCTCTGATGCAACCAACCCTAAATGGGTAGCGGATTCACTATTGAAAGGAAGCCACATCACCTCCCCTTTTGGATCCACGAAGTAAATATCATCGCCAGTTTTAAACTTTCTTTTGCCTTCCAGTTCGTCCGCCAGATTTGCGAGACTACCGGCAAACTCCCGCAGGTGCTTCGGTGTGAAATTATTCGAATCGTATTTCACAAGCATTCCTAAAACACGGTGCATGTTTTCTTGCAGTACGTTCATTTCAGCCTTCCATACAAATAAAAATGCCCGGTAATATCTATTTCTTCGTATGAATCCTTGTCATCCAGCCACTTTTTACCGTCGGTCAATAAAAACTTTTTCGTTCCGTCGTTCAAAAACGCCTTGTATATAAATAATTTCTTTCTTCCTTTTTCCTTTTTCCTTTTTCAAAATATCAAGTAAAAAGAATTTCCCCTTGTCGTTTGTAAAAGTCGGCTCGTCCCTGTTCTCGTCCAAAGTAAAAATGTTATGACACTTCATTCCGCTGTCCTTTTATAAACTCGTCAAATCTTTTCAGTATCCCTTTTCCGGGCAGTATGTGCCCTGCCAGTTCGAAACCCTCAAGCTCCTTTTTTTCGATCACCCTGAACCGCTTTCCGCCCATACCATAAAACTGAAAGGCATTCAGGTCATGTCCGGTAAAAACAAAGTAAACGTTTTTACACTTCAAAATGTCTCCCGGTTCCAGTTTCATTCACTCTCCTGTCTGTTTTAAAATTCGAACTCCGGTTCCATGACCTCGATTTCCAGTTCCATCTTCCACCTGTAAAACTTCTCTTTTTCATCCCTGATGACACTGACCGATGCAATGTTCACTTTCGCACCCAATGTCCAGTTGAAAAAAACTTTCTTGTATGGAAACCGTATGACGTTTGGCCGCCACGGGAACCGGATGGTTTTGAAAAGAAAGCGATCGTCTTCACATCCGAGATATTCCCACTCCGATCTCACATTCGGGTTTCTGATCGGCCTTGTGCACGTATAGACACCGCTTTTTATCTTTCCCAACTCGTTCAGCTCATTACGCTTGAACACCAATACTCTTACCGTCATCGCATCCTTTCCTTACAAGGGGCAAAACGCCCCTTGTTTCTAAAAAAGCGGATTGTCGTCCTTTCCGAACGGATCCCCGTCTTCGACCTCGATCTCTCCGAAATCTTCCGCCTTGGCTATCGCAGCGCCCGAGAACCGGTCGCCATCCTTGTAGAACATGACGCCACCGCAAGACGCTCTCAACGCCTTTCCGTTCTTGTTGTCCTGCACCCAGAAATTGATTATGGCGTGGACATAACACCCGGAATAAAACGTCTGGGCGATTTCCTCCGGATCGGTAATGACCTGCCTCATCTTGTCCAGACATGTCGGACGCGGGGACGGGGACGTGTTGTATGCCGAGATGACTATATTGCCTTCATAGCCGTCGTACGCCTTCATATCCCCGTCACGTACGCAACACCCTTTCGGATCCGAAAAGATGCCGCGGATCACCGCCTCGAGACGCTCTGGCGTCTTTACGGAATTGGACAGCTTGCTTTTCAGCAGGTCATAAGCCACTTCCTTTACCAGCTTGTGCTCCTCTCCGTCTTTCGGAACAAGCAGGTTGACGGCATATCTCGGCTTGCTGTTGCTGTCCTTGCTGTACTTTTCCTGTTGGGCCAAGGCCGGAAATGCAAGCCTGCCCGTAATCAGCACAGACCCTTCTGTGCTTCTTCTTTTCGCTACCATATCAATCTCCTTTTAAATCACATCTGAAATCCGATGCCGATATATGCTACATTTTGTTACTTATCAATGGCTTTGTCAATGATTTTACAGACCATTAAAGTCGTTTATGACCCCTTTTTCCGGCTCCCACGGGACGCCGCCCTTTTCCGTCGATACGACTGTCGGTTTGGCTGGCGGGCGCTGTGTCAGGTCGTCTATGATCTGTCGGGCATTCCTTTTCGTCATACCCATCGCGACCAGTCTGTTCTGTATCTGTGCCGGGGACATAAGGTCGGGTTGCGTCATGCAGTCCGCCCTGTCAAGTTTCAGGTGGGCCAGCGCAAGCAACGCTTCCTCCTTGTCCTTCCACTCCCGGTTGCCTTCCCGCCCCTTGACGAGCATGTAGCCCGGCACGTCCACGCCTGATACAAGGCGACGCATGGCTTCTTCCTCCACCGCCCTGATATATTCTTTCAGTACCGGCAGCCGGGCCAGACGGCAGGCCAGATCGTCCGGCTCCGTCGCTTTCACCTTCTCCTCCAGCGGGAACTCGTCCGCACAGAAGTCTTCCGCCTCACGTGTCGCGATAGCTATCAGCTCCGGGCAGGTGGCAGCGGCCGGGCAGAACGTACAGGCGCTCTCGGACGGACGGAGAAACAGCTCTCTCCATGTCGTCTCGGGCATTCCGCCATACGTTTCAAGGGCCATCTTCACCCGCTCGCAGTCCTTTTTCAGCTTCCCGGCCCAATCGTCCAGCTCCTGCGACGTCAGGGTAAAGACGCCGTTGGACACGTCGTCTCCCACCCGTGGTTGCAGGATCTCGAACTCGTAGCTGTCGAACCGGTACCCGGCTATGGCGAGCGTCTCCCTCGCTCCGAGCATGTACAATATGCCTTGAGGGTTGTCCGTCGGGTCAACATACCGTCGCCCGAACTTGTAATCAATCACCCTTACCGTCGTGCCGTCTACCTGTATCACGTCCGATGTGCCGGTGCACTCGGCGTCCGGCTGGCCTACCGCCGGACCGAAGCACACCTTGAGCTCGTAGAACGTGTCCTGTCTCGGCAGGCTTTTGACATGGCCGGCACACGCCCTGCACGCCGCGCACTGCTCGTCCGTCAGATCGAACGCCTCAAGCGGTCTGGCTTTCTCCAGATGCTTCTCCATGACCTTGTGCAGCATGGTGCCTTCTCTGGACGCCTCACCGGACGTTGACGGCATGTCCCTTGCCAGTGCCACGGAGCCGGGACACTGTGTCCACCGGTAGGCTGCACTTGGCGAAAACAATGAATGGCTCATGGTCATCCGCCCATAACGATTTTATGGTATGCCTTGACGACATAACCGTCCACGAACAGCAATGGATCTCCGGAGGACGACTTGAAGCATGTCTTGTCCGCTTTCTGGAAGTACTGGACGCTTGCGATATCGGAGAGCTTCGTCATCCCCGTCGTTTTCCGCCCTCTTCTCGCAACCAGCCACTCCCTCTCCACTGCAATGACAACTTCCTGCTTTCCAGCCATGTGTCGGTCAAAACCGCTTTCCTTGTACCGTTTCACAAAACCACGGAGCCGTTCCGATACGCCTTCTCCCGTCGTTATCCAGCCCTGTACCGGTATTTTTTCCAGAACCTCGTTCAGATAGTGGCACGAACTCCCATCCTCCATGATGCAGTGCGTGTTATACGTTCCGACATTGATGACGCACAGCCAGTCACCGTCCATGTTCAATACCATTCCTTTTTTCATCTCATTCTCCTGTAGTGTTCATGTTTATCGCTTCTTCCAGCATCAACTTCGCTGCGCGGTATTCATCCTTTTTAAGCTGTATGGCAGATGAGATACCGAACTTGGTTTTCAGAAAGTTCATCACGAACTCCTGACTTGTCACGTGAACCAGCTTGATGACCAGTGGCCGGATGTCCCTTGTATAGTCCAGCTCGTCATCCTGCACCGTAGTGTCATCAGAGGGTGCCTGTGTTTGTGGCTCCTGTCTTTCTTCCGCATGGGACTGTTCCGTTGTCATGGTCGCCGTGTCATCAGAGGGTGCCTGTGCCCGTGTCTGTGGCTCCGGTTTTTCTTCCGCATGGGGCTGTGCGGCAGCCTGTTTCGGCTCCGGTTGAGAGTATGACCGGGCTTTCGTTCTTCCTGTCCTGATGGCTGCCGTCGTCCCGTTCATGGCCGGTTGTCCGTTAACCTTTCTGCTGACAAGATCGCACAGGGCAAGGATCATGTCCCTTTCCTGTTCATCGTTGTCGTTCAATGCCACCGATATTTTCACTTCCATTTCGTTCTCCTTGTTGATTGACAGTCAATATAGCGATATCGTCCACAGGCCGTTTTCTTCCCGCCAGCCCAGTGATACAAGATACGCCTCGATTTCTTGCGGATACTTCACCCGTATATTGCAGGCTTGCAGAACGTCCAGCGTTCTGAACCTCGTACAATTCGTCTCCGTCAGCCATTTCAGTACCATCAGCTCGTTGGTTGAATGCTGCCGGTACTTGTCATGCTCGTTTTGCGCAAGCGTCTGTGCCTGACGCCACCGAATACCGCCGTTTTTGTACAGGGCGTACCCTTGCGCCCATATCTGGGCCTTGTTGTTCTCCACCCATTCGACATCGAGATGCCGCCCGGATGAAGAGAAGGACGCCACGGGAAGCGGCAACCATCGCCTGTTCCCTGTCGGGTCCACCAGAAACCGTCTGTGGTTCGTCGTGCCGACGAAAACACACCGTCTCGGGTTCCGCGTCGTTTCTTCCTTGTACTTCTTGACATACTCGTCATATGTCGCCGTCATCCATGCCCGTATCGCCTCCGCTTCCCGGCCCATCATGCCGCGCAGCTCCGCCAGCTCCACGATGGCCTTGCCCCTTATCAGTCGCGCCGTATCGGCGTCCCGTGACGCCATATCCACCGTCGTGTACCACTCCGGTCTGGGTGACAGCGCTTTCAGGAAAGTGGACTTGTTGTCTCCCTGCCGGGACGCCAGCACGAGCGACATGTCAGCCTGCACGCCCGTTCCCGTGTCGTTGGCGAGCCTTGCCGCCATTGCGGTCATGAAATAGGTTATGCATGCCTTCGAATAAGGTGTATCGTCCACCGACATGGCCCTCATCAGGGCGTCCGTTCTGTCCACACCGTCCCATGTCGTGCCTTCCAGCCACATTCGTCCCGTGTCTATGCTGTTCTCTGCCGAGACCACGTCGAACGCCTGTCTCAACTTGTTTATGTTGGGATCGTCAAGCTGACACAGCGTATATAGCTTCATGGCCGCGTCCGCATAGTGCCTGTCGTTGACTCTCTCCCACGGTCTCGCGTCCGTCCTTACCCACATGGCATCCTCGAACGTATCGTACCGCAGCGAGAACTCGTGGCCGTTCAGCCAGCGCAGCGCATTGATGATGTTTATCAGGGACGCCTTGGCAATGCCGAGCTTGTTTCTCTCGAAAAGGTGAAGTGAAGGTCTCGGGTCGGTTATCCTCGCTACGGGAAAGTCCTCCGGCACGTAGCCTATCGCCGCCGTAAAGTCCGCTATGTTCTTCGGGCCGTGCGATGTGTGCATACACTTGAAGCCGGGATGCTCCCGTCCACCAAGCCCTTTCGGGAAAAACACCGTCTCATCCGCCTTGCCGTCCTTTGCCGTGTGGCTCTCCCGCCACGGGCACAGGACATACACTTCTCCCGATGGCCCGATGCCATTGAACCACGGAGAATCCAGAACGAACCTGTACAGGTCGTCTTCCACGTCAACCTGTGATGCCTGCCTGTCCGTTACCGCCACCGACGAAGACAGTGAGGACGAAACAGGAGACGACGCTGGTGAAAACTCCGCTATGAAGGCGTTTATCATGTCCTCTATCCGGTCGTTGTCCAGTACAGGCAAGTCCTCATAGCGTTCAGGAAGATCCGTCCACGTCTGCAACGCCCCGGTATGGTGGCGTCCGCACGCTACAAAAAAACTCTTGTCAAACAGAAACTCGACCTGCCCTTTCGTCCCTTCCGGCATAGGCACCACGATCTTGCTTCTGCCTTTTTCCGGGTCTTTCAGCCGGTAAACGAGCATCTTTCTTGGCGAGTTCGTCCTTGACCTGTACGGAAGATCGGCGTCCATATACCGGCACAGCCAGTCGTCCACCGACTGGGCCAGCACAGGATCGTCAATGTCTATGTCAATGGCCTTCACAAGATTGCCTACCAGCCCGAAGCCAAGGTCTGCATCAATCGACCATTGCCTGATGTCATCTTCCGTCGTCCTGTACGACGGCCAGCCCTTGAAGCCGGATACGGACACGATGTCGGAATACGTGTACTTCCGTGACGGCACCTTGAGCCACGTCTTTCCGCCTCGTGTGGGCTTTCCCGCCTTGATTGACGCCAGTGTCGGAATGTTCGGATTGGAAACGATCGGCCTGATGTCAGGCAGCGCCAGTTTTGAAAATGCAGCCCATTCTTCCTGTCTCGCTCCCCACAGCCTGTGTTCCGTCGTCCCTTTTTCCGCCGGTGTCTGGGACGCGCCCTGTACGGATCCCGTTGCGGTAATGTTGTCTTTATCCATCGTACCCATTCATTCGATACATGTCGTGACTTCACATGTTACATTACGGAGCCATGCATGACCACTCATTTCACAGCATCTTCACCAGTTCCTCTTTCTTTTCGTCAATGTACCGCTGTATGACAGGCATCAGCATATCGACAAGTTGCTCCCGGTACGGTGAAGGCCAGCAAGTCAGTATGCGCTGTCCGTTCTTCAACGCTATCAAGCCCTTGTTTCTGGGGCGTGTCACCGTCATGCCCTCCAGTATGTCGTCCAGTGTGTCACCGTACGCTGCCGGTTTCGCCTTTCTGGCCGCCTTTCTGCTTCTTGCATACCGCTCTCTCGCTTCCGCCCTTCTCTTTTCCGCCGTCTGTCTCTCATGCGCCTCGTGCCATGCCACTTCAGTAGCCGGTGGCGGAAACGGTTTGCCGCCCTGTGGCACAAGTCGCATATAAAGATCAAGTCTTGCCTGATACGGTAAAGGCCATGCATCATATCTCGACACGGACGGTGCCTTGTTTTCGTACGGTTTCGCGCCTCTCCAGTAAGATGTCACTCCCACCGCTTCTTCCGCCGTCACGTGCAATGCAAATTCATTCATCCATTCCACGAACGTTCCCAGAATGCCGGCATACCCTTCTTTCTTCATATATCGCATCAGATAGAAATACATACGGTTGGCCCATTCTACCGTCGCCACTCTCTGCTTGATCTGTCTGTTCGCATTGCAGCCATATTCCGTTCTGTACACAATCTCGCATATGGATTCAACAAGCTCTTTCGCCTGTGGCTGCATACCGGTCTGCCGTGTCCCCTCTATACGGGACATGAGCCACGTGTCCGGCCTGTCCGACAGAACAGGATATTCTGCCGTCCCGTCGCTAACAGTCAGACCATACGCCTTTGCCACGACTTCCATACACACCTTGTATTCTTCCGGTATGCCGGGATAAGGTACAAGCTCCCGTCCATTCAGGAGAGGGTGAATGGACGGATTTTCCGCCCCTTCTATATAGGCAACCGGCCATCCGTTTATTACAAGCGCAGGACAGAAAAGACAGGACACATGCATCAGATTTGACATGATATCCCCTTCATTCAACCTGCTTTTCACTATGACAGGAGACAGCCTGTCATAATCTATTTTCCACGTCATGGCATACAGCATCTTCGGCAAATGCGTGCTTCCGTACAAGCTACCGTCGTAGTCCGACTGGACATTTTTCCGCCGCCTTTTCATATCGGATCCTTTCATAAAATGTTACAGACAGTGGCATTCTAGCACGAATAAATTTGCATGACAATATATTTTTGCTGATTTTTTTCAAGTACCTCGATTATTTTACTTTAACCTAGATATATGTGGAATAAAAATATATGACAATTTTATAAACATTCGTGAGGCGCCTTTTGAGTTGAAATATTTTTTTTCATCTGATGAAAATTTAGGTAGCCAATTTTTATTTACGCGTTATTGGTTGGATATCTAAAATTTCATTGTGTGTTAAATACTGTAGTAAATTCCATTAAATTTCGTACATTTCTGATTTTTTTTTTTTTGGAATTAATGAAATTGAGCAGGAAACAAAAAATTATACTGTAAATTTATACAGTAATAAAAAATTTTCCAAGTACTTTCCGCCCGTTATTACAAAGGTAAAAATTGCGCCGTCGATAAAGCGTTTACAAAAAAAACTTGTGTGTTTCCTACAGGCAATATTGCTTACAGGAAACTTTTGCTAGTCGCACCTGACAACTTGGAAAATGGACGGCACAAAGCGCTGCAAGTCGGTATCGTTTGAAAAAAGAAAAGCGCGTCAGGCTTTTCCCTGACGCGCTGTTTGCTGCCGGCAGCTTTCTCTAGTCTGCCAGTCGTTCGAAAAGGGTAACTGTCATCTTGCCAGCCGGCGTTCTGATGAGCCAGCAGAAAGACACGCGGTAGCCTGCTGTCCTGTCGCCCGGGTCTGCGTCCGAAACGAAAGTTGCCACCTCATCCTTTGAAATATAGAAATTGAAATTTCGAAACCATATCTTGATCATCATGTCCTTGCTCCTTGTAAATGCCCTAGAACGCGTCAGAACGGCCTGTATTGCGTTTTTACGGTTGGGTGGGTACTACCCTAGCCTGAAGTCCTGAAAACGCTCTGAAGGGCCTTTAAATGCGTTCTAGGGGATTTGGCATTGTTCGATAGTGCCGTCCTCGTTGTAATCCGTATTCATCACAAGGCCCATGAGCATGTCGTCTTGGGGATATGCGCAGGCAAGGGTTGACCAATACAGAAATTCATCTTTCAGGGCTTCATCCAGTCTGTTCGACAAGACGGAAATGCGTTTCAGCAAATCGCGGTTTGCGTCCTTGCACGTCCATACGGAAAAGGGTATTTCGTCATTGACAAGGTATAAGCCCACGGTAACGGTGCCGGAGCATACCGCGTTGTGAATGTCAGGATCCGATTTGACGAACTTGTCTATTACCGGCGTGTATTTGTCCTTGTCATTGGCTAAAGTGGAACAGGCGTCTGACAATGCGCGAAGTTGTGCTTCCCTGTTGAGTTCTGTGTAATGCATGATTGTTCTCCTTTGGCTGGAATGCCCTAGAACGCGTCAGAACGGCCTGTATTGCGTTTTTACGGTTGGGTGGGTACTACCCTAGCCTGAAGTCCTGAAAACGCTCTGAAGGGCCTTTAAACGCGTCAGAACGGCCTGTATTGCGTTTTTACGGTTGGGTGGGTACTACCCTAGCCTGAAGTCCTGAAAACGCTCTGAAGGGCCTTTAAACGCGTCAGAACGGCCTGTATTGCGTTTTTACGGTTGGGTGGGTACTACCCTAGCCTGAAGTCCTGAAAACGCTCTGAAGGGCCTTTAAACGCGTCAGAACGGCCTGTATTGCGTTTTTACGGTTGGGTGGGTACTACCCTAGCCTGAAGTCCTGAAAACGCTCTGAAGGGCCTTTAAACGCGTTCTAGGGCATATTACTTTTGGTTATATAAGCGCCCTGATAGTTTTCGAAATACCACGTGTCTGGAAACGCTTCCAGATCGGCACGCTTGGATTCATCCGACAACTGCTCCATCAGCTCATCCGAAAGCCGGCGGTAAATTGCCTTGTCGTTTCTTTCTATCCAGTCTTCAAGCTCCCTGACGACTGCGGCAACTGTCGCGTCTACATAGTTGAGATCACGGTCGTAATACCAGCTGACATTGACGCGGGAACCTGTTATTTCCAGTTCCACCCAGTCATCTATGACTTTTGTTTTTAAAACTGACAGTTTATATCCTGTCAGTTTTACAGCGTCTGCGAACGATATGTCACCGTTCGTCTTTACGTGGTCGCCTTGCGAGAAACTGATGCGGTAACACAGGCTGACATCCGTAAACCCAAGCTCTTCAAGCGTTTCCGTTTCCTCCTTGATCACGAAATCCATGTCATAATGCGGACAATAGTTTCTGATGGCGGTATCTTGCGCTTCCTTGGATAGCTCATTGAACTCGTACAGTGTTATGGTTTTCATGCTGTCACCTGTAATAATACGTTGTGCCGTTTATGAGTATGGCGGAGTAATCAATCTTGCAATTGCAGGCTGTAGCTTCCCAGTTTATTTCTACAAAGTTCGGTACGTCATCAAGGTTATAGCATTCACTGACCAGTTCTTTTATGTAATCCGTAAAGTTGTTTTCGGCAATCAGACGGTCCGGATACCATTCACCCTGATATTGCACGTCGCCACCGTCTGTCAGGTTTTCAAGCAGGCTTTCTATGTCTTCGCGTCTGTCGTCGGAGGACATGTCAATGGAATTTACAAGTTCCTGAATGTCAATATCGTTGATATATCCTATGAATGTCGGGTAAAAATCGCACGGCATGTTGAAATGCTCCGACAGCGTGGACAGCAAGTCACCGCGGTAATTTACGTGAACGAACTGGGTTTTCGCGTGTTCCCCGGTGTCGTAGCGATAAAATACTTGATACCGGTCGCCTTCTTTCCGTCTGATCGAAACATAGCATATGTCCTTTACCAGAATGTCAGACAGCTCGTTGAAGTGTTTCAAGGCGTCATTTATGGAATGCTCGCTGGCCGTCATTATATTGCCGACATAACCGTTAGAATACACACCGATGTCTGTATAACTGGCAAGAACACGGTAATTCGTCCGTTCGAATTGCGTATCTGTTTTTATTATGCGCAGCTCTTTAATGCTCGATAAGTTCATTTCGTTTCTCCTTTTGGTTAATCAACAGCTACATTGTGTAGCATGTATAAGGCATTGTCAAGTTTTTTTTGCACTTTTTTTATTTCATTTTGCCAAAATAAAACCGGCCATTTGGCCGGTTTATCAAGCTGGCAATGCGCGCGATGGCACAAGTTGTATATAGTTGTCACAGTCTGTCCACTCCCCGTATTTTTTATACGCCACACAATACAGGCGGTTTTTCAGTTGGCAATCCGATATGCGCGTCTCGTACACCGTTGCGCTGTTTACGCTGTCTGCAATCTGTTTTGCCTGACGCCGGCTGCCGGCCTTTATCGGAGTGTATCGTCCAGTCAGTGATGTTTTAGTGTCAATATAATACATAACATTTATTTATAATCGTTATGGGCGTTGGCTTCCCGCCGGCAAAAAGGTTAAAAAATCCGTGCCGTCGCACCATATGTGCGGAGCCATATCAATAAAACCACCGTTTCGGTACGTATACATGCCGCCTTTTCTTGACACGCATAACAGCATGTTGATTACTTTCCCCGTGCGACTGTCTATAAGCTTGCTGTTACACACCTCATAGACCTTGTTGCACCCTGCCTGTGTAGCCTGTCTCTTGGCACCACGCAACGTTTTGGCTGTAAGCTGCCTGTAGCTATCACCTGTTCTGATGTAATACATGATATCTCTCCTTATACCGGGAATTCTGCGGACGGAACGAAATCAATAAAGGCGTCTGCATCAAACCACTTGTCATGGCTTATGCGCCTGGCTGTATGTCCTTTGTCTGTTACTACCCAGTGCAGACCCTTTCTAGTCACGGCAATCAGTGCATTAACGTCCTATCCGGTATACCTGTCCTTGCGGTCGCTCTCGCGCGTCTCATATACGACGTCCGCACCACGTCGGGTTGCCTGTATCTTGGCGCCACGCAATGTCTTGGCGGTAACAGGCGTCAACTTGTTGTTAATGGCAATGTAATACATGGCTCGCTCTCCTTGATGTAGTTGTGTGATCGGTTTATGGCTACATTGTGTAGCATGTGCGATAGATTGTCAAGTGCTTTTTACACATTTTTATTTTTTTTTTTACACATGGCAGCGTAGCAAATATAACGCGCACACACGCACGCGCGCGAGGAGATGGTAGTGGGTGCTTACTAACTTGAAATATACCCCCTGTACCCGGTTTCCACACCCCTATACCCTATATGGTGTGACTCCTTTGCTGGCAGGCATAGCGCCCTGCTCCCTACAAACAGCCAGTTCCCGGTTGCGAGTTGCAGCCCATAAAGGCACCAACTTGTCACCATACACTTCATGTTTTATGAATGCACATACACTTCATGTTTTATAGCTTGCAATATGACCCTCTACCCCATTACATACGAAAGAGTCTCCGGGTTACCGGTTGCTGACATCTACAATTTGTAGTACAATTTGAAAAAAAAAGGAGGTGGTAAATGAAGGAAAAATGGGTTCCCCCGACACCGGCGGAAATACGGGCGACACGGAAAAAACTGAAACTTACGCTACAGAAGGTGGCGGACTTGCTGAAGATAACGAGAAATACATGGTGGCGGTACGAGTATGGGCTGACGGAAATATCCTATTCGACGTGGACACTGTTTTTGCTTGTGACAGGACAAAAGACGCTGGTTCATGCTGGCGGTAATTTGTACTCGACAGAGGACGTGTCATGAGGCTGCAACAAAAGGAGTTTTTCGAAAGGCTGATGAGGGACAAACCGTTGTCGGCGACGCGGCTTGTCGTGCCGTTTCCGATTGTTGTTTCAGACGATTTCATAATCTGTAACGAGCGGGGCGATCCGGTCAGATTCGTTTCCGATATCCACGGAAGTACGTTGTGCGTGCATTTTCCGGTACGGGTGAACGCGACGGTACAGTCCCGCGGTATGGAGTATGTCGTGACCGATGTAAGGGCGATGAGGTTCTGCGATGCCATGAAGGAGGAAAAGGCGGCGGAAAAGCTCGGGATGGCGGACAAGGTGGTGGACGGAGACAGGTGGAGAACGGTGGAGAAGGCGACGGCGGATGTCGTGTTGAAGACGCTGGACAGAACGATAGTGGCGTTTCAGTATGTGTTTGTCGTCGATGTGGAGAGACGGTATCCGGAAAGGATGTACGACGGGCATTGAGAAGAAAGGACAGGGTATGAGAAAGGCGGTGTTTTTGAGAGACCAGCGGGAATACAGTGTCATTGCGTGGGAGCGGGAGCGCGTCATGCTGGCAGAGCTTGTGCTGTTCACGAAGAACAGGGAGACGTTCGACAGCGAGATACGTTTGCAAAAAGCGGGGCTTCGTGAAATAAGAAGTCCGCAGAAGGAGTATCCGAAAGCGCTGCTCGATGTGGTATTCGAGCCGGACGGTCATGTTTCGTTCATCGAGGATGTCAAGGCGGGACATTGGGCGCGGATGAAGCGGGACGGCAAATTCACGAGGACGAAACGCCTGTACGGGCTGTTCGGAGACAAAAAGATCCCGGTGATAAAAATGGACAATAAACTGTGGGAGGTATTCTGGCCCTGCCACAAGCCGACGGTCGCGGAGCCCGGGGCAGGGAGGGCATGACGTGGCGGGCGGTAAAAGGCGGAACAGGAAGTACGTACCGAAGCGCTTCTCGCCGAAGCTCTCATCGAACCCCGTACTGGTGTCATATATCATGGCGCCGATAGACGACATGATCAGCGAGCTTGATACACGGGGGACGCTGTCCGTTTCCGAAAAAGGCGAGGCGGTGTTTTCCGACATGATGTATGGAGAGACGTACAGGCTGATTCCGGCGGCAAGAGGGTTCCTTGACGTGTTCGGGATCATCGAGAAGCGCAAGGGCATAAATATCGGGCTCGAGCCGGTAAGGCAGTTGATAAACCGCATTCACTATCTTTCACCTGTGACGCAGCGGGAGCTTGACGCGGCGAAGGCGGGAGTGGAGCGGATGAGGGCGGCATTGAGGCTGCTGTCGGTGGCGGAGGCGGACGACATCGTGGTGACGACGCTGATAAAACAGGAAAACGAAAGGGAGAAGAAGCATGATGACATATGAGGAACGTGTGGCGACGGAGATAGGCAGAAAGGCGGTGACGGCGTCGAAGGAGGACGGCGCGGCCAGACTGCTGGATGAAGCCAAGGCGGTCGTGACGGGAGACAGGAGCGAGGACTACGGGTCGTCGTACGCGTCGTTTTCCCGCATAGCGGTCATGTGGGGAGCGTATCTCGGCACACCGGTGGAGCCACGGGACGTGGCGGCCATGATGTCGCTGCTGAAGATCTCGCGGCTGACGACGAAGGGCAAGCGGGATTCGTGGGTCGATCTGGCAGGATACGCGGCGCTTGGAGCGGCGCTGGACGAGGACGGAAAGATTTGACCGTGCAGCGGATAAATGACATCGTCGGCCAGTTGTCGAAAGACACACTGGCTTCCATAGAGTTCATTCGCCTGTCCGACTACGACAGGCACGACGTGGCGACGGACGTGGCGACGGAGCTGCTGGTCTATGCCCTGTACAAGACGGGGGCGGAGGTGACGGACATACGGCTGTTCATGAGACATGTGGAGTATGCGGTGACGGAAAGATATTACCAAAATGTGGCTTGACACTCCCCACGGCTAAAGCCGGGGGATTCTCGGTTCACTGACCACCGCTTGCAAGCAAGTCTTACACGATCTCCCCGAGCGCATAGGTTCGGGCGTGTCCCGCCCTACCGTATCAGACAACTTACACCATCAATAGGCGCAAGCCTTCGTTCAATATATTTTTGGCTGCGTTCACATCCCTGTCGTGGATAGCTCCACAAGCGGGACAAGTCCATTTCCGAACGGCCAAATTCTTCGTTCCAGACCACTGCGCACCGCAAGCAGAACAAAGCTGACTGGACGGGAAGAAACGGTCTACTGTGACTATAACTTTCTTATACCAATTAGCTTTGTACTTTAACTGTCTGCGAAACTCTCCCCAACTTGCGTCAGAGATAGACTTAGCCAGCCTGTGATTCTTCACCATGTTCTTTGGTGCCAAATCTTCAATGGCTATCAGGTCATAGCTTTTGACAAGTTCAGTAGACAGCTTTTGCAGCATATCGTTTCGCTGATTGGCTATTTTCTCATAGAGCCTTGCAACCTTGATTCTTGCTTTCTCCCTACGTTTGCTGTCCCTTGATTTTCGGGACAGTTGACGTTGGAAACGAGCGAGTTTCTTCTGGCTCTTAGCGAGAAATCTGTGGTTGGGATATTCCACACCATCAGAGGTGATGGCAAATGATTTAAGACCCATGTCGAGACCGACAACGGCCCCGGTGCTTGGAAGCGGTTCCATCTCTACATCGGTACAGCACAAAGCGACAAAATATTTTCCGCTGGGGTTCTGCGATACGGTTGCGGAGAGGATACGGCCCCTGACCTCTTTGGAGATACGGCATTTTACAAGACCGAGTTTCGGCAACTGAACCGCGTTTCCCAACACCTTGATATTCGTGCCCACACATTTACTTTTGTAGGACTTGTGGCGGTTCTTCTTGCTCTTGAACCGGGGATAGCCGGGTTTCTCACCCTTCTTCGCACGTCGGAAGAAGTTTTGGAAGGCTGCGTCCAAATCCTGAAGGGCGGCTTGCAGCGACGTCGAATCCGCTTCTTTTAACCACGGCAGTTCCTGCTTCATGGAAGTTAGCGCTTTGTCCTGCTGGAACCGTGTTGGGGCTTTCCCTGTCTCCTTGTAGTGCTCCTGCTTCTGCGCAAGGAAGTGATTAAACACATATCGGCAGCAACCAAAGTTGCGGGATATTTGGTTTTTCTGTGCATTGGTCGGATACAGGCGGAATTTATAGGAGTATTCCATTGTCGCGTCCCCCTTTACACATTCTTCTGGTTTTCGACGTACTGCTTGATGACAGATAGAGGTGCACCGCCCACCGTAGAAACAAAATACGAGTTTGTCCACAGTGTTGGGATGCGGGAACGCAACCAAGGAAACTCTTGACGCAATATACGGGACGTTGTTCCTTTAATTAGTTTGACAGCCTTGTGGATCCCAAACTGTGGGTCTACTTCAATTAGCAAATGCACATGGTCTGGCATGACCTCTATCTCGATGAGAGAAAAATCACGTTCTGCACAAACCTCCTGAACCAGAGACTTTAGGCGAACGTCTACCCCATCGACCAAGACCTTTCGGCGGTATTTTGGACACCAAACCACATGATATTTGCAGGAATAGACCACGTTAGAGTTGCTTTTATATTCCATGCAGATATTATACCACAAGGAGGCATCTAATGCAAGAGAAAGTGGGAGTGTCAAGACTTTCTTGCAAAGACGGAAAAGAATGGTGTAGAATAAAGACTGGTCCATACCAGAAGGCCTGATTCTCGTACTCAAGTAGTTTCGTGATCCTTTGGAAGCCCGCACATAGAAATATGTGTGGGCTTTTTTATTGACTGTAGCGGGGCTTTATGCTAGGTTCATGCAGAGGAGGATTGAATGAACGGAGAAGCTATAGGACGGTATCTCAACGCGTTAAGGGAGACGAAAGGGCTGGAGCGCAAGGCGGCGACGATGGCCGGGATCCCGTTCGCGGAAATAAGGAAGGAACGCGAGATAAGTGACGAGTTTCGCGAGATGGAGCAGGATGTCCGGGCCAATATCGTGGAAGAGATCCGGGCGGAAGTCATACGTCGTGGCGTGAATGGCGTGGACAAGAGCGTGTACTACAAGGGCGAAGTGGTAGGCGTCGAGAAGCAGTACAGCGACTCGTTGCTGCTGGCGCTTGCGAAGGCGCACGATCCGATGTTCATCGAGAAAAAGGCGCTGGTGAATCCGGACGGCGGGCCGCTTAAAGTGGTCATACAGGACTTTTCGTCGTTGTCCGACATTCCGGACGTGGAAGAACCCCCGGCGGAAAAATGACACCGGATCAGGCGAGAATACTTGTCAGGGGAATGCCGGCGGTATACAAGCCGGACAACGAGGTGTTTATTATATTATGCAGTTGTCCATCGTCTTATCCAAGGCACCACACGTTGTCTGCCATATGGAGGGAGCCGGACAAATACAGAATGCCGACACAGGAGGAATTGAATGGGTATTATGGACGCAAGGGGGCATGTCAGGCCGGGAATGTTCGAAAAGGTGTATGACGCCGAAACAGATACGACTTTCACGCCGATGTCCGGAGAAGGAGCGCGAATGACGTTTAGGGCTACAGGCCCAAACGTGACGGGAGACGGGATCGTCGAGGCGAGACGGTGGTTTTCGCCGAGAGACCTTGCGGTAAATGCGATCGAGCAAGGCGTTCTTTCCAGACCGCCGGTTATTTTGGGACTGATGCCTGTCGGGTTCACGAAAGGCAGAAACAGAAAATGACGCCGGAAGAAGAGTTTTATACGCCTGACCCTGATGCCGCGTGGTATCATAAAATCAATCCGTGTCACTGCGATCATATCGACGCACTGAACGGTGTTCAGCAATTTCTGGAACTGTTCGCACCATATTGCCAATGCTGCGCCGGTACAAGGGTCTTGGTGTTGGCGATCGCCGTGGTGCTGGCCCTGATGACCGGAACGGTTTTTACCGTTGCCGCTTTTGTATTGCTTGGTATCGTTTTGTTTGCCGTTGTGCTTGATGTCTGTACCCGAGTGAAAGAAGAAAGATTGCGTCGGAGCCTTTATGATAACAGTGACGAAGGATGATCCATACATAGTTCTTGGCAAGTCGGACTGTCCCCCGCTTTCGACGGCGTGGCTATGCGGAAACTGTACGGGCGTAGCCGTCAGGGTGGAAGAGGACACGGAAAATCAGGGCGCTGTGAAGATAGGGCCTGTACCTGACGATCTTCCAAACGGTGTATATCGTCTTTCCATTCGTTTGAAGAATGGTTTCAGCGAATGTTTCACCATGAAGGTGAACGTCATCATGTGCGAGCCTCCGGTCTTTCCCGTAGTGCATCATCCGACGTTTCCGGATACGGGTGGTACCATAATGGAGTGCTGCCCTGATGCATCGACAGACGGCGGGGAGGCGGGAGATGGCTAATATCACATTGCCCGCGTACGGATGGAAGCCGCGGTTCTATCAGGTGCCGGTGTGGAGGGAGGCCATGAAGCCGACCTTTCGGCGAGCGGTGCTTGCATGGGCGCGTCGGCTAGGCAAGGACGAGGTCGCCATGCACATAACGGCGGTGAAGCTGCATCAGCGGGTTGGTGTGTACTATCACTGTCTGCCGGAGTATGCGCAGGCCAGAAAGGTGTTGTGGGACATGCGCAATCCGGTGACGCAGCGTGAACGGTGGAAGGACATTTTTCCGCCGGAGCTTATACGTCACGTCGACAACCAGTCGATGAAAATAACGTTCCACAATAATTCCGTGTGGCAGTTGATAGGGTCGGACAACATCGACAGTCTGGTCGGCGGGTCTCCCGTCGGCATAGTCATGTCGGAAGCGGCGATATCCCGTCCCGACGCTTTCGCCTATTTCGAGCCTATGCTGCTCGAAAACAACGGGTGGTCCATACATGTATCTTCCGTTCGTGGAAAGAATCACTTCTACAACGAGTATATGGACGCCAAGGCGGATCCGCACAGCTACGCCAGCCATTTGTCCGCATACGATGTCAATGTGTTTTCCAAGGAGCTTCTTGACAAGACGAGGCAGACATACAGGGCGAGATACGGGGCGGTGCTCGGTGACGCGCTGTTTTCACAGGAGTTCGAGTCCAAATGGGAAGCCGCGGTAGTAGGGGCCGTATGGGCTGAAGAGCTGGTCGAATGCGAAAGGGACAGGGCGTTCCCCATAAAATACGATCCGAGATACCCGGTGCATACTTCGTGGGATATAGGCTCTGCGGATGGTACGGTCATATTGTACTGGCAGATTATAAATCGTGTCCCGCGGCTTATAGACTGGTCGTCTATAAAAAACAGGGGCCTTGCCACCTGCGCGGAAGAGTTGAGGTCAAAGCCGTACCGGTATGGTGAGCATGTCGGTCCGCATGATGTCATGTCCAAGACGTGGGATCTTGACGGGATATCACGGTATGCGGAGGCGTTGAACTACGGGATAAAGTTCACGCCGGTGGGCAAGCCGTCGAGAAAGAGCGACGGTATATCGGCGTCATCGCAGCTCATACGGATAATGGAAGTGAACAAGAGCGAAGAGCCGGTTGACGATCCTTCGAAGGACTGTGCTTTCATTCTGGACACGTTGAAGCAGTACAGGTTTGCGTTCGATCAGGAGCGCAATATTTTAAGCAAGGTGCCTATTCATGACTGGACGAGCCATTTTGCGGATGCCCTGCAAACGTTTGCCATATATCTCGCAACAAGCGGGGCGGATTTGTTGAACGGTCGCATGAAGCTCAAGGGAATGGAGATGTCGGAAGAAGCGTACGACATGACATACAACAACATGCGGTTGTCTGATATTCTGGCTATGCAGAACAGAAAGCCTCGTGCGCTTGGAGGATGGAACAGCAGATAGGAATTTCGAATGGCGGAAGAGAAACGACTGTCTCCGAAGGGGCAGGATAAAATTGCCGAGATAGCGGCTGCTCGTACAAGGCGTTCATACGAACGTCAGCAGTCTTATATACAGCATCAGGGAAAGACGGTGTGGAGCGCCAGAATACGGGCGCAGAAGCAATACGCGCGTGAATACACGGCGGAAGATGCGGCGGATATAGAGATGGCGTTCGGGTTTACGCCGTCGCGGTATTATGGCGTTACACAGCAGAAAGTCAACGCGACGGTAAACTGGGGAGTCGATCTTGTCTTGCCGCAACTTGATGCTATGGCTACCTGTCAGGCCACGCCGGAGCCTACCATAGACAAGGGAACCCTTGACCGCATACGGTTTTATCTCATGCAGGAAGTGTACCGTCATGCGCAGGATTCCGGTATTGCGGATCTGTCCCTGTTGTTGACTTCAAAAGGCAAGGTTGATGACAGGGTGAAATACTTTTTGCAGGAACGTGCCATAGCGCTTAAAAAGGCAGAGCAGGCACGTATAGTCACTGAAGCATCGCAGGCGGCCATGCGCATGCAAACGCGTATGCGCGACATATCCATAGAAGGCGGATTCAGGCAGGCGTACATAGGCATGAAGCGGGATCAGGCGCTTTACGGCATGGGCTACATGCGGTTTCCGATATGGAGAGCCAAACCTTATATTTCATACACCGGAACGTCCGGAGTGAAGCGTGACTGGGTTGTCATGCCGACGTTCGGATATGTCAGTGTACATGACTTTTACCCGATAGACGACGGCAAGGACGGCAGTCTGCAAACCAATACGGGAAACACGGAGATAACCTACATAACCAAGGCCCAACTGATTCAGTGCGCCAAGACGCCGGGATATAACGAAAGCGCCATTCGGGATGTGCTGGAAGAGTTCGAAACGAAAAACCGGGATTGGGTATGGATATTGCAAGAATCCACGGACAGAAACGATGACAATGATTTCTGGGATCTGGACGAAAAGATACCGATTCTGATTCATGAGGGCTATTTTTCCGGCAGCGAGCTGGCGGACTATGGCATTCACGGTATAGACACTCTTGATTATATGAGCGCCAGAGTGGAAATCGTGGGCGGCAGAACGATAAGATGTTTGCTTATAAAGGAACCGGAAGGAGAGACCAGAACCTATTTTGGCGCCCCGTTTGTCGAGCTTGGATCAAGCCATTTCGATTATGTCGGTCTGGCGGGAATGTTGTGGGACACGGAGCAGCGCGTCAACAGATTGCTTCACACATTCGAGCATAATGTTGACTGGTCGGCCAGACCGCCCGTTTTGTACAATCCGGGCGCATTTTCAGATCCGAATGATGCACGAAATCTTCAGCCCGGTTTCGGATATGGCGTGGAAGAAAGGTTCGGAGCGACGGGAAGTATGCCGGATGCGTTGAGAACCATGAATACGGTATCGGCGCAATATCATTTGATCATGACACAGATATCCGGTTTTCTGCGCATGGCGGATGAAGACTGCGGTATTCCGGCGTTTGCGTATAGCGCACAGGACTTCGGCAGATCCAGCCTTGGCGAATATACGCAGCGGGTTTCCAACGCATTGAGAACGATCAAGGGCATGGCTATCAATGAGGATATGCGGTTGATAGAACCCATGTTTACAGGATTATTTCAATATCTTATGATTAATGAGCCGGAGCTGCGAGACGGTCAGGATATAAATTTGCAAGTCCGTGGCATAACTGGCCTTCTCAAAGAAGACCTGCAAGCGCAAAAACAGCAGCAGATTTTACCATCGTTGCTTGGAGCGCGGTCACAGGGAGTTCCCAATCTTGAGAAGCCCATAGAATACGCCATTCGCCAGTTGCTTGAGCAGGCTGGCTTTCCGATAGACGCCCTTGGCTTGACCGATCCGGTCATAGAAAACGCCTTGGCCGTTGCCGCCAATCAGCCGGTACAGGGCGTAACTCCAGCCGGACCACAGGCACCTACACTTGACGGAAGGTCCGGCAATATCCCTGCATCGAACGTAGTACAGCCTAATGGAGTACAGAGTTATAACTTGAATCAGATTTCCCCAATATGACGAGGTAAGACATGGAAATAAAAATAGCAGGACGAAGTGTGCCGGTTGGAGCAAGACTTTACCATATCGGATGGGACGCTTTCGGATCGGTTACAGGATATGATCCGACCGGGTCAGCGATTATGAAACTGACCAACAGATCAGGCATGGAGCGTAATATTCATGTGCAGAATGGCGGCAAGGTCAATGGCGTAAAGCTGGTGTATTGGCACAAGAAGATAGACCTTGATCTTCCGATAGGCGACGTCACCATGTTGCAGACGGTTGTAAACACGGTAAGTGACGAAATGATGAAGATCATGGAGAACTGCAATGGCGAAGGTTGACAGGGAAGTATTGCTGGACAAGGGAAGCCTGTCTGATGCATCTCGTGTTTTCGAAATACCGGTAGGAGGGGAGCTTACCTTTGTTGCGATGGGATTGAACGATGAGGACTATGTTCATTTCGAGCTTGTATATGCTCCCGGCATGGATTCTGAAATGTGCAAGTGTCCGCCTCCTGTAGTCACTCCTCCTGTTGTTACATCCAAGGCCGTTCTTCAATATAACGGGGTTCCTGTCATATTGAAGAAAAACAATCCTGTCGCCGTCATAAGCGCGCCTCAAGGCCAGCCCATGCGGGCGGTACGGCACATCAAGGATGAGGACGACATAGTGGGGTTCAGGCTGACCATGCAATCCACAGAGACGAGAATGTTGAACGATCACGTCATGGGCCTTATTCCTTGGACGGTGGATGAAACGGCATCGGCTATAAACGCAATAAACGAAGGAGGGGAATATGATTGATGTCGATCCTAAAACGAGATGGTTCAATCTGTTCAATCCCGGTGAGTTCAATAATGTAAGTCCGATATTCGGGTTCAGACATCAGGTAACAATACGCGGTATAGGGCTTATTGAAGGGGATGAAATCACCTTTAACATCCTGAAAATAAAAGCAGGAGATCTGGGACAGTATTGCGATTGTATTTCGGTTCCGCAAAAAGAGCCTGAAATAGAAGCGTCGCAGCCCTTGGTATGCGGGGAATGTACGGCAGCGGGAGAATATCCGCCGGTACGAATGACGAAGGACAATCCGGTTATCGTTCTCGATGCTCCCCAGAACACCCTGATGGTGGCGGTGTACAAAGGCGATGGTATCGGGACTGCCTCCGTCATGGCCCTGTTCAATACGACTACCAATACAAACAAGCTTGATCCGGGCATGAGAGGATGTCCGGTAATATGTGCGGAGCCGGACTGGCAGCTCAATGACAAGCAGCGATGCAATGTCAAAACAGACAAACTGGAATGTCAGGAAGACGACGGTCTTGGCAACACTCGTTGGATAGAGTGCGGGGATCTTGTCTGGACAAATACCGGTGAGTATCAGATTACGACGGATAACAAGGTACAGCGTCAGCAGACGGATCAGTGCGGCGATTTGCGATGGGTGGATGTTGACGAGTCGGAGGTGCAGTGGTCGGCGACCGGGAATGTCCGGTGCGATATAGGCGATGATACCGCTTCTGCCACTTATACGGTGGAACGGGAGTATATCAACCAGTTCGATCAGAGAAAGTGGGAAGTCGAAGAAACCCGGGACTGGACAGACACCGGGGTTATCGAAGACACGGGCAGCGGTACGGTACGCAAGCAGCAGGCCACTATATGCAATGACCTTCGTTGGGTTCTTGTAGATGACGAAGGTATTGTATGGACTCCGACAGGAAATTTCCGATGCATAAACGCAAGCGCAGAGTCCAATACCTATACGATAAGCAACGAATACAGGAGCCAGTATGGTCAACTGAAATGGGAAGATGGGGAAACGGTTTCATGGGTTGATACCGGAGAAACCAGAACCACTGAATCCGGCAAGCTCGAAAAGCAGCAGACCAATCGTTGCAATGACTTGCGTTGGGTTGAGGTCGATACCAGCGGGGCGATATGGACGGCTACCGGTCGTGAAAACTGCATAGTGACGGATGATTCCGATACGTATCAGATAAGTCGGCAATACGTAAACCAGTACGGCCAGACGGAATGGCGCAATGAAGAAACTCGTGAATGGACCGATACCGGTGTAGAAGCCTGTATTGATCACGTCATCAACAAGCAGCAGACTACGGTATGCAATGAGATGAGATGGAAGCCGACGGAAACTCCGTGCGGTTATTTTGCTACCATGCCATTGCCCGGTGGAGGGGCGGCTTTCCGTCCGGATCAGCAACCGCCTGATGCTACAGTTGCGCTACAGGATTGTGACGGAACGACGATAGGCTACATTTATCCGTCTCCAAGAGAAGGGGCTACGGTAGAAGTCAACGCAGGATGCGGTGCTGACGGTGGAGATCTTATAGGATATGCAGTCGGTGAGGCGCTTGATTTTCCGTCATGCGGCTGCTTTCCGAAAAAAAGCGATGACGATGAGGAAAGGCCGTCTGTAATCATACCGAATGAAATAGAACTTGTAACGGGCAAGCCGGTTCAGGTTCATATACTGTCCATGCCGAAGCTGGCTGTAGGCACATTCGAAAGATGTGACAGGACATGGATATTGTTCAATGACGGGACATACCAGCCTGTTGACATGACTTGTCCACAAGACAAGCCGATAACCAAGACCATAGCGATCACTTATGTAAATCTGTTTTCCGGCATAGGGGGAGAAGTCCCGGCCAAGGCGATCGTCGAAGCAGGCAAGTCGGTAAATGCACCGGCATGGAGCGAAGAGCCTGAAAACACGGTGTTCAGGGGATGGAGCAAGTCACCGGATTGCAAGACCGTTGATTATGCAGTGGGATCGCCAATAGCCGAACGATATAGCTTGACGTTATATGCAGTATGGGAATTTGTCATGAGCTATACGACGGATGGGGAAGCCGAAAATATGCCGTCCGGGCAGTCTTATAATCCTGCCGTCGGGTTTACGGTGTCGGGAAACACACCGACGCGAACGGGATTCACTTTCGTGAACTGGCAGGATACGGCAAACGGCGATAAAACATATTCGCCTTCGGAAGAAGTCAAATGGAATGACGATGAATGGAATACTGTCAAGCCTTCTGTGTTCAAGGCAGTATGGCAGGCGAGTGAATAACAGCGGTTGTTTATAGGAGACAGAGTATGGTTAATTTGGTTTCATGTGAAAACTTTACGGAGGAGCTCAAGGCAGCTATCATAAGTGCTTCGCCGGAAGATAAAGCGGCTATTTGCGAGGCCCTGAATTGCGGATCCGATCTTAACGAAATCGTATCGGCTATTACGCCGAACATGCTGGAAGTGGCGGAAGACGGGAAACTTATCGTCAAGCCAGCGAATATGGTATCGAGCGAGGAAAACAATATTCTTGAAATCGGAACGGACGGCAAGCTTTACGTTAATAAGACGGCAGCTTCCGTTGTAGCCGGTGATCTTGTTTCCGGAGATGTTGGCAACATCATAGTAACCGGATCGGATAACAAGCTGTATGCCAGAGTGGATCCGTCCAATCCGAAAGATTTCATATCGGATAGCGCAGATAACGCTATCACGACGGGATCGGACGGTGGGTTGTTTGTTGAAAAAACAAAAGATGTTGTCCCCGGTGATCTCATTTCTACAGATGCCAACAACATAATCACCAAGGGAACGGACAGCAAACTGTTCGCCAAAGTCGATCCTGTAAAAGCGTCCGATCTGGTATCTCCAGAAGCCGGAAACAGTCTTGTTATCAAAAACGATAAGCTGTATGTCGAAGAAGGAGAAGTCGTTCCTTCTGATTTGGTATCTACCAATGCAGGCAACATCATAGTAACCGGATCGGATAACAAGCTGTATGCCAAGGTAGATACGAATACGCTGGTGTCCAAGGAGTCGAACAACCAGATTGTCGTGAAAAGCGATGGTCTGTTTGTTGAAAAGGGAGAAGTCGTTCCTTCCGATCTTATTTCTACAGATGCCAATAACATTATCGTTGAAGGATCGGATGACAAGTTGTTCGCCAAGGTAGATGCCAACAGCCTTGTATCATCCGAAGCTGACAATCAGCTTACCGTAAAAAGCGATGGCAAGTTGTATGTAGAAAAAAGCGGTGGTATTTCAGACGTCGATGAAATTATTTCTACAAACGAAGGCAATCTTATCACAAAGGGAACGGATGAAAAATTGCTGGTTACCGGCGAAGGGCTGCTGTCTTCTGACAGTGGAAACGACCTTAAACTGGGAACTGACAAGAAGCTGTTTTATGATCGCGGCATAACATGGACTACGGAAGACCCGGGAGCAGGATCTCCGCTTGAAACAGGGCATATCGTTTTTGTATACGAAGAAGTACAAACATGGAACATTACATATGTTTCAGGTTCGGAAGCGGAAGATGTTCAGAATTTGTCGAGCAATACATCGGTATTGAACAATGCGCTATATACCATTCCGTCAACGCCACCGACAAGAACAGGGTATACCTTCAACAATTATAGCGATGGGTCAACGACTCACGCTCCGGGAAGCCAGATAACGGTCACGGCTGACGTTACATTGACGGCTCAATGGACGCAGGCGTCGTAACGAGCGGGGAGATAATCATGCCGGATTTTATAACACCTGAAATGCTTATGTATGCAGTATTAGGGCTTATGTCCGGCATTTCTTCTGTATTGTGGTACTTCTTCAAACGGCTCAACAACAGGCTTGATGACATAAGCAATTTGCTTGTTAATGAAAAGGATAATGTTCATAACATGGAAATAAGGCTTATGGAGAGAATAGATTTGGTTGATTCCAATCATGACAGCCTGAAAGAAGAAGTGACTGAATTGAGATCGGAAGTAACATTATTGAAAGGTCGTATGGAAGTGTTGCATGACCTGAATCACAGGACGTAATGAAATGAAAAGTCGCGATTTGAAAAAGTTCTATGTGGGGGGGCATCGTCCACTGTGGAGGGGCAGTAAGACTGGTTTAACCAGCAGCCCCGTTGAAACACAATCTCACGGTGCAGCGGGTAGAATCCCACTGCGTAAGCTGTGGGAGTATGTCAAGTTTTGTATTATGTAAACGTAGTGAATTTAGGGCTTATTGTAGACGCCCCTTGTGTAGTGGAAGAAACAAATGATCATATTATATTGGATTATTACAATAACCAGCTAACAGCTAATGTAAGGTGGTATGCGATAGGGTGGACGCAATAATGATATGGTTTTTATATTTACCTCTTGACATAGTAACATCGCTTTTGGCGTTTCCGTTGGCACCGATCATCGCCTTGTTTGCTGATGGTAATGGAGACGTAACGCTATCGAAAAACAATCCTCTTCGTTTATGGTTGACTCCCGACAATCCGATAGAGGGAGACAGGGGGCACTATGAAAGATGGGCGGATTTTGTAGCCAAGCATCCGAAAATAGGCTTGTATGTACAGCGTACGTTCTGGTTGTGGCGCAATAAAGCTTATGGCTGGTCATGGAATGTGCTCAATACGTGGGTGTATAAGGACGACAAGATTTATTCATGTGGAAATCCCAAGACGGGAGACAAGCCTTATTATTCCGGAGTATGGGCGGCAACAACGTCAAAGAATCCGTTCAAGGCAAGGTGGATGCTTTATATCGTGTTTCCGTCCTTTCCGGGGAAGTGTTTCAGATTATATCTTGGCTGGAAATTTCAATCGGCTTTGAAGATGCGGATTGCACATGACGCCGATCCCGCAGCAGAAATCAGTGACTATAATGCAATGTTCGTAAGCACGATAAATCCGTTTAAAACAAGGAGATAGCATGTTCAATTGGTTAGGAAAGCTGTTATTCGGGGTTGATCTGAAAAGTCTGGAAAAGAAAGTCGATGATGCGCAGACCGCGATAAGCCAACTGAAATTCCAGCTTGAGGAATTGCAACAGGGCGAGGAGTCGAGCAAGAGCAGGATTGCCGATCTGGAAAATAGCCTTTCCGATTTGCAGAATAAAATGCCTGTGATAATGGTAAAGGATACCGATCCCGGTGAGGGTACGGAATTGGGAAATAACGAAGTGGTTCTTGTATATCAACAAAGTGCAAATGGAGGAAACAACATGGCTTGCAGTAAACAGAAGTCCAGCAAAAAGACCGGCGGAAAACCGCGTAAAAAATAAAGGGGGGGGGATGATCAGTCATGAATCAGAAACTTATAAAGCAGGTTTATCTGGGTATTCCTGATGGGGGGGGACGGCGCAACCGTTGTACGTTCATCAACCTGTTTTGACTTTCAAAATAGGACCTTGGGGAAGATACGTAAAATATAGCGACGGCACGGCGGAACAATGGGATTTCATTTCTATTGAAAAGCTGTCGCAAATTGATATTACGCTTATAGGCAAAATAGATGTTTCGAATGTAGCTTTTTCTGACAACTATAGTTCCATCATCCCGTATTCGGTGAAATGGACACAGTGCTTCAAGGAACCTTGTAACGGTGAAGAAGATTTCACAAGAATAAGATTCACATTCAGCACCACCATTAGCGCAGGATTATGCTACAGGCTGATCGGCTTGGACAAGGATTGAACAAGATTGCTGTTTGGATAGGACATGGCAATACCTGTAAACAGAATACGAAAAGCCATTATGGCGCTGTCGGTCTCTGCCGCTGCGGTGGCTATGGTTGCGCAGTTCGAGGGTTACCGTGAAGAGGCATATCTCGATGAGGGTGGTGTTCCAACAATTGGATATGGAGAAACGAAAGGGGTGAAGATTGGAGACACTACAACGCCTGAACGTGCCAAACAGCAACTTTTGAAAAGCCTTGATTCTCATGCGGATCAAATAAGACCCTATATAAAAGTCCCCTTGTATCAGCATGAGTTCGATGCGTATGCATCTTTTGCGTACAATGTTGGAATAGGAAATTTCAAAAAGTCCACGTTGCTTAAATTGCTTAATCAGAAAAGATATCCGGAAGCGTGCGCCCAATTGAAAAGATGGGTGTATATAAAGGGAAAGTATTCAAAAGGACTTGCCAACCGACGGAACCTTGAATACAGGGTTTGTATGGGACAGGCAGGAACAGATTCAAATCAGGCTATTATAGAGACGGTGACTATGGATGGATTCAAAACGGTAGTTGCCAAATGGCAGGATAAAGAATGATTGGGGATGCGATATGACTGATTCGGTAGCGTCACAAAATGCGGCTGAGAAAGCCCACTGCGTAAGCTGTGGGAGTATGTCAAAGGAGTATTCTGGAATGAATAAAGAGCTGCCTCAAGAAAAAAGAACGCGATGTGAAATATGGACAAGAGTCATGGGCTATCACAGACCGGTATCGGGATGGAATTTGGGAAAGCAGGCGGAGTTTTATGAACGGAAATATTTTAAAGAATCCGTTATGGAAACAGAAACCGGCAAGATATCATGAAAGAAATGCTGCTTTGTGCCGTTGTCGGATTTGTCATAGGTGCTCTTTTTTGTGGGTGGCTGACAAGAAACACGTTGAACCGGATGAAAGAGGAGCATATGGCTGCTGTGGTTGAACAGCAGCAAAAGGCGCGAAAGCTGGAACAGGACATGGCAGCGGAAAAAGACAGGATGAAAGATGAGCACAACAGGGAATTGCAGAAGCAAAAGAGCATTAATGATACTCTTCGTCGTGATATCCGTAATGGCCGTTTGCGCCTGTCAGTCAACGCCCGTTCCTGCACAATGCCCGCAAATACCGTCGCTGGATCTGGAAAAGGAAGAGCCGAACTTGACGAAGGAGATGCTGACCGTCTTGTCTCCATCGCACAGCGTGGAGACGAGGCAATAAAGAAATTGAATTATTGTATAGACAGGTATGAAGCAGTTCGTCAATCAATGATAAATCAATAAAGGAGATTGATTATGGGGGGGGGAGATAAAATAAAAGTCGTCAAGACCGTTTACACTGGAGAAAACGGAGAGGCAAAACAGGTAGGTTTTGACTTTGCTACGACAGAACAGGTTAATGAAAAAGCGAACACGTCTTTGGATAATATAACGGCACAAGGTAAAAAAATGATTGTTGATGCTGTATGCATAAGCAGTGAATACACGGAAATTCCAAAGCCGTATGAATGGAAACAGGTTGGCGAGCATGAACCGGATGGCGGATATGTTGAATTTGTCGTACCGTACGACGCATACATACTATATAGAACACGGTTGTCTGCGGCACCGTCAATGATAGGTTTAACTGATATCACTCTTGATTTAAATGCGGCATTTCCGGCATTTTCAAATGTCAATGCTTTGGCCGTTACTGGAATGTATTCCAGCAAAGGGCATATTTTACAAGCCTATTCAGCTAATATTGATAACATGGTAGACGAAGAAACGCTCATACGAATATATAAATTGAAAGGAGTTGAATGAAAAATATAGTTTCGTGTTATGTAGAAGAAAACGGGAAAGCGGTTTCTGTAGGTATTGCCCCCCCCTCCTTACAAAATGCGGCTGAGAAAGCCCACTGCGTAAGCTGTGGGAGTATGTCAAGTTCAGGGATTTTCAAACCATACGTGGTATGCGTGTGGAATTAAAGGAGATTGATATGAAACAGCTTAATAAAATGTATATAGGGGAAGAGGGTAAAGC